>Ga0049083_10000366_pt1 | contig 15956 bp, 12 predicted proteins | sample GreLakmeMI27MSRF_FD_66719 | JGI IMG/M metagenome (GOLD analysis project Ga0049083, IMG submission 66719) | Freshwater lentic microbial communities from great Laurentian Lakes, MI, USA - Great Lakes metaG MI27MSRF | ecosystem: Environmental > Aquatic > Freshwater > Lake | place: Great Lakes...
CCTGCGTGTATGGAGTGCACGCACCCGGCGCTGACAGCAGCAGCGCGGAACGGGGAGCGGAGGATGCTGCTGCGTCGCGCTTCCCGCCTGCTGCCCCGCCTGTTGCCGCTGCGGCCCAGCGCGGCGACGGTCGCCTGCTCCGCGCAGTGCGTGGGCTGGAGTGCGCGCCCTATTTCGCTGTCGGCGCAGAGTTGCAGCCGAAGCGTCGCCGCACATGCGCGCTCAGCCAGTGCTGCGCCGCCAGCGCCGCCTCCGCCAGAGAACCGCGTCACGGACGTGGAGCTGGCGTCGGAGGCGTCCAGCTCTTTCCTTTCCTACGCAATGTCGGTCATCGTGGGACGAGCGCTCCCAGATGTGCGCGACGGCCTCAAGCCAGTGCACCGGTGTGCCCCCACACACGGCCGCTGCTCTCCCGCGCATCACTTGAACGCGCGTGAGTGCGCCGCCAGCGGCCTCGCCCAGCCGCCAGCAGCGCTGCTAACCCTGCCCTCCCGCCATCCCCCGCCAGCCGAATCCTCTACGCCATGCACGACCTGGGTCTACGCCCGTCCAAGCCTTTCCGCAAGTGCGCGCGCGTGGTGGGCGAGGTGTTGGGTAAGTACCACCCACACGGTGACCAAGCGGTGTACGACACGCTCGTGCGCATGGTACGCTTCACCTGCCCTGCCTGGGTGCACACGCGGCACTGACAGGCGTTCCGTAGGCTCAGGACTTTGCGATGGGAGAGCCGCTGGTTGCGGGCCACGGCAACTTCGGTTCGCTGGACGCGGACCCGCCCGCCGCGATGCGCTACACCGAGTGCAAGCTGCAGCCTCTGTCGGACGCCATGTTGCTGGCGGATCTGAGCGAGTCCACGGTGGCGTACACGTCCACGTTCGATGGCAGCCAGAACGAGCCGGCTGTGCTGCCGGCGCGGCTGCCCAACCTGCTGCTTAACGGCTCCACGGGCATCGCGGTGGGCATGGCCACCTCTATCCCGCCGCACAACCTGAGCGAGCTGGTGGATGCGCTCACGCTGGTGGCGCGCAAGCCGGGGGCGACTCTGCAGGAGGTGTTAGCCGTGATGCCAGCCCCGGATTTTCCCACGGGGGGTACCATCCTGGCGGGCGAGCCCATGCTCAAGGGGTACCACACCGGCAACGGGGGCTTCACCCTGCGGTGCGTTGTGTGCACTCCAGGTGGCACTGTGCGCTCACGCTCGCCCTGCGCCTGCCATGCGTGTTTCGCAGCGGCACCGCCACCATCCAGACCCTGCCTGACAAGCCGGCGCGTGAGGCGGTCATCATCAGCGAGATCCCGCACGGCGGCAACAAGGCCACCTTGGTGACTCGCCTGGCGGAGCTGGTGAACGAGCGGGTCATCGAGGGCGTGTCTGACATCCGCGACGAGAGCGACCGCGACGGCATGCGCGTCGTCATCGAGCTGCGCAAGGGCGTGGACCCGGAGGTTGTGAGGGCTGCGCTCTTCAAGCACACCCGGCTCTCCATCAAGGTGAACATGAACATGATCGCCCTGGTGGAGGGCGCCCCGGTGTCCCTGGGCCTGCTGGACATCCTGCGCCACTTCGTCGCCTTTCGGTCGGACGTCCTCCGCAAGCGCGCAGCCGCCGCGCTGCGCACAGCCGCCGAGCGCGCCCACATCGTGCAGGGCCTGAGAGCCGCGCTGGCGGACATGGACGCCACCGTGGCGGCCATCCGTGCGGCGCCGGACGCCGTCGCCGCCGCCAGGGCGCTCACGCTGGCTATGGGCCTCACGGACGTGCAGGCGGCTGCGGTGCTGGCCATGCCCCTGCGCCGCCTCACGGGCCTGGAGACGGGCAAGCTGGTGGAGGAGGACGCGGCGCTGCGCGCCCAGATTGCGGATCTGGAAGACCTGCTTGCCAAGCCGGAGCGCGTGGTGCAGCTGCTGGTGGAGGAGGCGCAGGAGCTGAAGGCCCGCTTCGGCCGCCCGCGCCGCACGCAGCTGGGCGGTCTTGACGCCCTGAAGGCCGTGGCGGAGGAGAGTGCGGCGCTGGAGGCTGCGAAGGTTGAGAACCTGGAGTGCATCGTCACCCTCTCTGAGCGGGGCTACATCAAGCGCATGCGCCCCTCCGAGTTTGCCGGCAGGGAGGGCAAGGCGCTGGCGCGCGGCACACGAGGCAAGACTGGCGGTCGGCTGCGCAGTGACGACGCGATGATGCGCGTCCTCACCTGCCGCGACACCGACACCGTCATGCTCTTCACCCAGCGCGGCCGCGCCTTTGTGCTGCCTGCGCACAGCATTCCGGAGGGGTCGCGCACATCGGGCGGCACGCCGGTGCCCCAGCTGGTGGACTTTGAGGCTGGAGAGCACCCGACGGCGGTGCTGTCGCTCACCGACTTTGGCAAGGACAGCAACGACACGCTCATCATGCTCTCCGAGAAGGGCTGGCTCAAGCGCATGCAGCTGTCAGAGCTGGCGAGCATCAAGGGCCGCACACGGGGTTTGACGGCGCTCAAGCTGGACACGGGAGACACGCTGCGTTTCGTGCGCCAGGCCCGCGGCGACGAGAACCTGCTCATCGCATCCTCCAACGGCTTTGTGGTGCGCTTCAACATCGACGACGGACTGAGCATCACCTCGCGCACGTCGCGCGGGGTGCGCTCCATGGACCTGCGCGACCAGGCCACTCTGGTGGGCATGGACGTCCTGCCCGCCAGCTTGCTGCCTGCTGCTGCGCCAGAGAGTGGCGCAGAGAGCGACGGAGCGGAGAGTGGTGCGGAGAGTGACGGTGAGGGAACCGTCTCTGGCCCCAGGGTCTCTAAGGCATCCGCATCGCCACCGCCATGGGCGCTGCTGGTCACCCAGAGCGGGCTGGCCAAGCGTGTTGCGCTGTCTGAATTCCGGACCATCGCGCGCGGAGGCAAAGGCAAGTTCGCCATCAAGCTTGGCGAAGGCGACAAGCTCGTCAGCCTGCGCGTCGTGGGCCTACCGCCCTCCAAGCGCACCGGCAAGGATGTGCGTCGGCCATCACGCAGCGGCAACGACTCAGAGTCAGAGTCGGAGGCTGAGGAGGAGGCGGCAGCTGAGGCAGTTGAGGAGGAGGTGGTTGTGGCCACCGAGGCGGGCGTCATCAACCGGTGCCGCATCTCGGCCATCAGAGTGATGGGCCGCACGGCGCGCGGGACCAAGGTGATGAAGCTGGGTCCGACAGATCTCGTCTCTTCCATCGCCATCCTGCCGGGGAGCGGAGCCGAGGAGAGCTGAATAATAAGCACGCGACGGGCTCTAGCGTGCGTCCTGCGTCACTATTTAGCGTTCAATGCCCAGTTCGTTCCCTCGTCGGTGGCTCCTTGTCAGTTCTCCGTGTGCTCATGAAAACAGGAGCTGGAGCTCCTCCATGCGCAGGTCTTGCTTGTCCAAGCGGATGGCGCCGGAGATCTCAGACGCCTTTGCTTTGCCCTTGCGGCCCACGTTGGCAGCAGCGAGCGCAGCAGCAGCAGCGCCACCGCCGGCGCCCGTGGCGGCGGCGCGTGTCTTGTTGAGCTCGTTGATCCGCGTCTCCACCGTGTTCTTCATACTGAAGTGCACGACCTTGACAGCTCGCGTCTGGCCCATCCGCCAAGCTCGCCCGATCGCCTGCGCTTCCAGCGCCGGGCTGAGCATCGGCTCCATGAGGAAAACGTGTGACGCAGCCGTCAGGTTGATGCCCACGGCGCCGGATCTCATCGAGAGGAGGAAGACGGTCGTAGGCGGGTCGCCCTGAAAGGCTGCGATTGCCTTTGCGCGCTGGTTAAGGGGCATGCTGCCGCTGATGGTCTGGTACGAGAACCCTTCTTCCACCAGGCGAGTCTTTAGCCACTCCAGCGTGCTGATGAACTGCGAAAACACCAGAGCCTGCCAGGAGAATGCGCGTCAATGAATGCAGCGGTGCGTGCCGCTGCTGCGCAAGCGCACCTTGTTGCCCTCGTCCTCCTCGCGCATCTCCTTGAGCTGCTTCAGCAGCTCCTTGAGCTTCGACTCGCTCTCGAGCACCACAGGCGCCGCGGCTGGCTTGCCCTTGGCCGCAGGCTGGCTGGCTTCCCCTTTGCGCCAACCTTGCCCTTGCCTTTGGCGTCAGCCTTTGCGTCCGCCGCAGCCTCCGCGCCAGCAGCCGCCTGCAGCGCGCTCGGGTCTGCAGCCTTTTTGCAGGTGGGGCACTTGGCGTCTGCCTTCTTCACCGGCAGCGCGGACAGGAAGCAGTCGCTGCAGAACCAGTGCTGGCAGCCGGTGCGCACTGGCTCGTCGCAGATCTCGGCGCACAGGCCGCATTCCTCGTCCGCCACGGGGATCATTGCCAGCACAGGCTTGACGTCCTGGGGCGGCGCGTCCGGCGGCGCAGATGGGCCCGCGCCGCCGGCGGGGCCACCGGCGGGCAGGTTGGGCTTGACGTCGCCGTACGACTGCTTCTGGTCCTCCTCCAGCTCAGCAGCCTTGGCCGCCGCGCGCGCAGCCGCCATGGCGGCCAGGTCCGGGATCTGGACATCCTTGGCGGTCAGCGCGCCGCCGCTGCATATACGGCGCAGCGGGTTGAGCAGCAACATGATGGACAGCAGCGAGTTGCTGACGGCCGCCACGCCCCGCGCCGCGATTTTGTTGAACTGCGCCCGAGCCGCCATGAGCGCCTGGTCATACGCCTTGCGCTCGTCGGCGGTGAAGTCGCACTCGATGGTTTGGTCAGTCTTGGGTGGCAGCTCCAGCACAGCCACGCCGCCCAGCTGCTGCGCCTTGGTGTGGCGACACATGCAGCGGCTGAGCGTGTAGAGCAGCACTAGAGGGTTACCGCCGTAGCGGTTGCCAGTGGTGCCAAAGACACGCTTTGCGTGCAAGTCAAAGTAGGCGCCCGACGTCCACGGTGACAGTCGCAGAAAGTCGATTTGGCCGCGCAGGTCCTCCACGCTGTTGCCCATTGGAGTCCCCGTGACACACCAGCGTCGCGAGGCAGACAGCCGGATGCACGCCTGGCTGAGAAGCGGCTTTGGCGACGCGATGGTGTGCGACTCGTCCAGCACAACACGGTGCCAATGGATGCGGCCCAGAGGGGGGAAGCTACAGTTCGGGTTCGCCTTGCCGCCCGCGTGAGAGAAGTCAGCGCCCAGCGTCTGGTACGTGGTCACCACGACATCGTAATCGTTTGCGAGCTTTTTGACGTCCTTGATGCGGTTCTGACCGTGGTACATGACGATCCGCAGCGAAGTGCCGGCAGGACCCTTGTCCAACTTGCTTTGCGCTTCCGCCATCCACTGGCCCACGAGGCTCACGGCGCAGACCACCAGCGTGGCGCTGGAGCGCAGCATGCCCGCAGGGACGGCGGCATCGCCGGCCGGGGGGACGGAGGAGAGACCCGCGCCGCCCGGGGCTGCGAGTGCGGCTGCTGGCGGCATCTGCGGGTTGGCCAGCACCAGCGCGAGCGTGATGACCGTCTTGCCGAGCCCCATTTCCTGGCAGAGCCAGCCGCCACGCACGCAGGGCGGCTCTGTGAGGGAGATCATGCTCAGCTCTTTGCTGTACCAGGCGACGGAGCCGTCGGGGAGAGACGCCTTGCACCAGAACATCTGGGCAGAGCCTCCGTCCTCGGCGTCGCAGCAGAACTTGAGCGCCTGCTTCTGGTGCGGGCGCAGCTGCACGTTGAGCCCCGGCGGCTGCGGCGCCTCCGCAGCAGCCTTGGTCTCCAGCGCCGCCAGCAGGCCGGGCAGGGTGCAGACGTGGGTGTTGCCGGCGGTGGAGGCTTTCGGCGCCTCCCAGTCAGCCTGGTTCTGCCGGAAGGCGCTGCTGCGCTGGCGCCACAGCAGGCCCAGCGTGCCTTGCAGCGAGCTTGCAGCGAGCATGCCATCGGGATCGTGAGGCTGACCGGCGCAGGCGGGGTCCTCAAAGAGGCGCTGGCACACGTCCGAGGCGTGCACCGGTGCTGTGTAGAAGGTAGAGCTGGTGTCTCTCTGCCCGCGCAACGCAAAGAGCTTGATGCCCAGCGTGCCCGTGGCCGAACTCGGCGCGTCCGCGCTCAGCGTCAGCGTGTAACGCAGCAGAGGCAGCGAGTGGTGGTAGTGCGCCGCCTGTTGGGTCGCCGGGGTGGTGCCGCGCGCTGGGACGTGCACCCAACGGACATTCACCGCGCGCAACAGCTCAGTGACGATCTGCTTGCCCGCGTTGCGCTCAAACTCGTCCTGCTCGGCTTCAGCCGCGGCAATCTTGTCGCCGTCAGCGTCAGCAACAGCGCTGGGCGCCTGCGCTGGCGTCGCAAGCAGCTCCGGGTCGAACATGCGCCGCAGCTCCGCCCGATCATACGTCGCAGCCACGTAGATGAGCGCCGGCGCGCCGCCTGGCACAGCTGCATCGGGTTTCGCCGCTACGGTGACGGGCGTTCCATCAATCTCCTCTTCATCCTCTTCCTCGTCCTCTTCGCCCATCATGTGCATGTGCCCATAGAGCCAGCCCTCGTAGTCGAATTCACGCTCGTCTTCGTCCATGCTGTCGCCGTCGAATCCTGCATCTCGAGGCTGCATCTCGGGCATGCCGCTCGGGTTGCAGCGGGTGAGCGATGCCGGGTTTGCCCAGGCGGCGCCGTCCTTGAGCAGCGGCTTGAGGGCGGTGCTCAGCGCGGCCTCAAGCGCCGTCTGCGCAGCCGCGCCTCCGGCCAGCCAGTCGGGCGGCAGGGGCAGCAGCAGAGGCATGCCCAGGGGCATCGTCTTGGTGCGCGGGGCATAGCCCCCGCAGACTGACACGTCCTGAAAGCGTTCCCGCAGCCAGACCACCGCAAAAGCTGGCGCGTCGGGAGCTGAGGGCACGGGCAGGCGATACGCCAGGTAGCGGGGCTTGGTGGCCCGCGCAGGCAGGCGCAGTTTCAGCGCCGCGGGCCTGCCCTGCCCGTAGGCTTCGTAAGACACCCATGGCATGGTGGCGTTGCCAACCACCTCCGCGCCGGTCACAAACTCGCGCAGCCGCCATGCCGATCCGATCTTGTTTGCGTTGACCAGCACCAGACGCTCGTCCGCGCCCAGCCCGCACGCGCTCGCCGCCGCCGCCAGCAGCTCGCCCGGGGTCGCCTGGCGTGACACCTGCACTGCGTGCTCTGTGGGCGCAGCGCGGCCGTCGCTGGCAGCCACCACAATGCGGTAGGGCACTGTGGCTGAGCGCGGGGCGGCGTCGGGGGAGCGCATGCGGCGCAGCACCAGGTTGGGAGTGTCGTCGTAGAGGCGCTGAGGCCCCTCACCCTCCTCGCCCTCGTCCGAAGAGTCCATGGCTGCGATGTGGCGGCTTAGGTGATTGATGCCCGTGGCGTAGGTGCGGGGGGCACAGACTGCGAACAGCACATCGTTCAGCCACAGCTGACCAGAAACATCGGACGGCTCCTGCGCTGGACTACTCAGGTACGGTCGGACGGCTCCATGGCGCAGCAGACGAGCGGCGATGTCCTCGATCTTGCTCGCCGCGTCCTTGCCGGCCTTCGCCCCTTTCGAGCCGACGCGCATGGGGAGGCTCAGGTCGCCCAGCTCCACCAGTGCGGAACCGAAGGAAAGGGGGTCGGGGAGGGGCGTCACGCTGGTAGGTGTTGTCTCCCGCCGCCCGGGCTTTGGCACCGGGGGAGGAGCCGGCACTGCGAAAGGGGCCAGTCCCACGGAAGTCCCACCCATGGCGGCAGACAGGGCCACACACGCCGGCGAGGCCAGGAATCCGGACGCTGGCGGTGCAGCCGCAGGCTTTGAGGCTCGCAGCTGCTGGAGGCGGCGAGCGGTGGTCCACTTGGAGTCGCCCGGGTGCGCGTGGCAGTGGTCGCTCACGCTCGCGCCGCTGCCCCAGGACGTGCACGCGGAAGCTGGGGTGTCGCACGCGTAGCAGTGACACTGCGTTGGCAGGGCAGTCAGAGCCGCGCTAACAAGAAACCGGTGGGAAACTGCGCCACGCCGCGCGCCTTGACGCAAAAGAGCTTGTGCGGCGTCATTGCGAACACGTTGTTGGCGCACGCGTGGCGCGGGTGAGGGAAGTCCGCCAGCGGAACCTGAGAACCGCGGAGCGCAAAGGGCGAGCGTAAGGGCGAGCCTTGGCACTTGCAAAGCACGAGCCTCCTTCCGCCCTGCCCGGCCACCAAACGCACCTCGCTGGCCTCGCCGAGGATTACCACCTCCTCATCTTCGCCCTCCTCCTCGCCAGCCGCCTTGCGCATTGCACGCTCTGGCGCATCCACAAGCATCTCCGCAGCGAGCGTGTCGCCATCGTCCGTGCGCGCGCGCTTGGCAGGCGCGGCAACCTCCTCGTCGGAGGAGCTGCCGCAGAGATCAATCACCGACACACTTCCCATCGGGTGGGGTATACGGGCGGTGCCAAAGCCTTGTGTGCCACTGCGCCTGCTCAAGCAAGCGATAGGAGAGCTCGGTTGCGCAGATGAGACGATACACCGAAAGCGAGGGGCCAACGATGCCGAAATTCTCAGATCTTACGCGCTGATGTGCGTGCAGCTCTGTGCGTTTGCGAGTCTCACTGCGTCTAATCCTGCTTCCCGATGGCCTCTGCCTCGTGAATCTCCGCCGCGGCCTGGGCGCTGTTGCTGCCAACTCCCTCGCTCTGCTTGCTGTTCAGTCGCGAGGGCGGCTCCTCAGTGAGGCGCCGCAGCAGTTTGAAGCCACGCTTCTCCTGCGCGTCCGCCAGGGGCGCGGCGCGCATTGCGGACGCGAAGGCTGGGATCTCGGCGCCGAGATGCGCGATGAACAGCGAGTGGGCCCAGCTGGCAAACAGTGCCAGATGAACGGTGGTCAGCAGCGCGTTCGGCGATGGATCGAGACGGCGCAGTAGATTGTGTCCCCGGGCTGCATCTGAGAGCAGAGAGAAGAAAGGACTGGCGATGCGCTCACCCTCGGGGAAAGCATTGGCGATGCCTCTGGCCACGAGCGCCACCAGCGTGTGCCAGAACGCGGTGGCGACGACGGGCGTTGCCACGGCGGGCCGGAGGAGAGTAGCCAGAGCAGGCCAGATGAGGGACAGCGTGATGTCAAGGACCAACGCCAGCCGCCGCGCGTCCAGCTTCTGGCGCCGAGCTTCTGGCGATGGGTGCAACGGCGGATAGAACGTCTCTGCGAAAGCCGCGGCGGCGAGCCAAAGGCCAAGAATGAGGAGTCCCAGGACGGCTTCGCTGCCTGGCAGCGCGCGCCAGAGCAGCACCGGAGGCGCGGCGAACATGCCGCCCAGGCTGAGCGCCGCGATGCCCGCGCGCGCAGCGACCGAGCCGGCGCTTTGGCCTTTGAGGGAGTCGATGCAGGACGTTCCCAGCGCCACTGCATGCTCGCCCAGCCGCTGCAGGTTGCGCTTCGAGCGATGCATGAGCTTCTCGACGTAACAAGAGGGCGCGGAGATGAGAGGACTGGCCCAGGCATCGCGCGTCGAACATCCTCGTCAGCCTCGTCAGCTGCTGCGTCATTTTCGCGCTCCCGCTCGCACAGCACGCCTGACGCCACTGCGTGGTTGTGTCTACCTCCGCACCACAACAGTGCAAGCACTGCGCAAGCACTGCCCGCGTCGGCCGTGAAGCGTGGAGGAGAGCGCAGTTCGGAGCAGGCCCCTCACTGTCACTGTCACAAGCAATGACGCAGTCTACGCGCTGCACCCCGCCGCTGGCCGGTTCTCCCACTCGGCCTCGTCAACCTGCGAGGAGCAGCACGAGCCCGAGCGCCTGCCGGAGCCCAGCGGTGCGTGCCGAGCGCCAACAAGCAGGGCCGCGTGGCACTCCGGAACCGGCGCACGCGCCGCACTCGCACGCCTTTGCCGCAAAACAAGCCTGGCCGGCCCAGTCCGTTGTGACGGACCTGCGGCGACCGCGGCGGCCGTGGGCGGCAGCCCGCAGGCTGTTAGTCCGCACCCATTGCAAATCCTCACAAATCATCCAAGCAGGCCGGCGCTGCGGCGGCTCTGGCGCCTAGGAACGCGGCGGAGCTGGTGCAGGCCGACACTCGGCTGGCCCTCTCCCGCCTTTTCGCTGTGCAGGTGCGTCCTGGTGGCCGCATTGTATAGATATCGCGCTCTCACAGCGCCGCCTCCACAGCCTGCTGTCGCAGCTCCGCGGCCGCCCTCTCGGCCACGGCCACGCGGCGTGTTCGCGCTGCTACTGAACGGCGAGGAGGCAGAGGTCGACGCGGCTGTGCAGCTGATGGCGCGCTTCACGGACTCACGCCCCCCGGTGGAAAACTCAGAGGAGGTACCTGCCTGGCTCAGCTGGTGGCGCTACCAAGGACTGTAGGTGCAAAGACGCCTTCATTTGCGCAGATGTACATAGCAAGCGCGCTCTAGTCTGTCGCCGGGCCGTCGTATGAGGGCAGGAGACGGAAGGCCAAGCTGCTCAAGTGAGGCTCTAGGTGGCTGCTGGCGTTCAGCGCAGCGCGCAGCTCGCGCAGCTGCGTGTCAAACTGCGCCTCCAGGGCGCGCATGGCGGCTGCAAAGCCCGGCTCAGCAGCGGCGGCATTCATGTTGAGCACGTCCTCAGCCACCATGGTGCGCGACTTGTGTCCAAACCCCTGCGCCCGGTCCGCACCCACGCCGAAGGCTGCGCCGCCACCAGCCACGCCCGAGGGCGACTGCATGACGCCGCCCACGCTGCTGCGCCGGGAGTGCCTGGGCGACGCCGGCGGCGAGGAGGGCGGTGCCAGCGAGGCAGCAAAGGTTGAGGTGATGGCGGCGAAGCGCAGGCAGATGCTCTTGATGCGCTCCAGTCGCTTCAAGATCTTGGGCCAGAACAGCATGCCCTCCTTCATGCACGCATCCAGGAAGCGGTCGTGGGCCTCTATCACCTCGTCAATGGTGGCCGAGCCGCGGATTGCCACGTCCATGGCGGCCCAGTTGGGCTCAATGACCTCCACGGTCATGTAATACATGAAGTTTTGGAGGAAGTGCAGCATGCGCTGGCACAGGCAGTATGCACGCCCGAGGCGGCCCCCCGGACCCGCAATGCGCCGTGTGCTCTGGTGCAGCTGCCACGTGGCGCCCAGCTGCCTCTCCACATGGCGGCAGTGGAAGAGGTGCCTGAAGATGAGCTGGTACTTGGTGAGCGCGCGACGGCTGATGACCAGCGACAGCGGCCACGATACCCGGTAGTCCAAAGTGAACGTCTCCATGCCCGTCAACATCCGCTCGCTGCTGGCCGCAGCCGCAGCGACGCCGTCCTCGTGCTGCGCGGGCGCGCCCCCTTCGCCGCCCGCGTCCTCGCTCACAGCAAAGATGCTCAGCAGCTGAGCGATGATGCCGCTGCGCTCCAGGCCGCACACCAGGTCGTCGTGGTGCGCGTCCGCGGCGGCGGTAGACTGTCGCAGCGCCATTTCCAGGAGAGACTGAAGTTTAGGGAGGGCAATGTCCACGGTTGGCTTGCTCAGCTCCTCGCCCGCCGAGTCCAAGAAGTGCACCAGGAAGTCGCCCTGGTCCAGCAGGAAGTAGTGCTTGAGCGAGCGCAGGCGGGCGCCCAGCGCGTGCTGGCCAAACACGAGCGCCAGCAGCTCTCGGCTTGCAAAGGCAAAGGCTGCGTCTATGCGCTCCACGTGCTTGCAGGTTGTGGGGTCGTACTCGATGGGCGCGGAGGCTGCGAAGGGGCACACCAGCGGGCGGCCGCACTCGCGGATGGCGTTGAGGTAGCGCCCAGAGGTGAGCGCCTTTTGCGCGGTGGCTGCGCTGAGGAAGAGTGGCGCCTCGCCGCGCAGCGTGTAGCGCTCGACCCAGTAGCTGGTGGTGTAGTCCTCGGCCAGGGACTCCTTGCTCAGGTGCCCCGCCTGCTGCACCAGGAACTCGCCGTACGGGTCCTCCACAACCCCCTCGTACACCCACCGCCCCAGCGCAGCGCAGTACGGCGCCGCGCTGGCGGCCAGCAGCTGCTGCAGCAGCTGCGACGCGGCCTCGTCGCCGGCGGCGGCGGCGGCGGCGCGGTGCAGCGTGTTGAGGAGCAGCGCCCCCCGACACCCCTCCGGCGCCGCCGCCGCAGCCACGGACGCGAGCAGGCGCAGCGCCCCCTGCGCCGGCTGCGCGTAGAACCAGGCGGCCTGCAGCGACAGCCGGGCGGCGCGCAGCTGGTGCTCCAGCTGCACGGCGAGCGCGCGCCAGTCGCGCAGCAGCGACCGCAGCGCCGCGGCGCAGGCGTGCGCGGTCAGCCCGCACGCCGGGCGGCTGCGGCTCTCGCAGAAGGCGGCCACGCAGGCGGCGTCGTTGCACAGGGGCAGCAGGCGGCGCGCCAGCTCCGCCAGCGGGGCGTCCGCGTCTCCGTCCAGCAGGAAGCGCACCGATTTGGGAGCCCCGGGGTGGGCGCCGGGCACGCCCACGGCGCGCACGAAGCGCCCGTCCGCGCCCAGCATGGCGTAGAGCAGGTCGTCCAGCAGCAGCAGCTCCTGCACCGCGGGCGGGTGCTCCCTCAGCGCCCTGTGGCCAGCCTGCGGCGCCGGCGGCGGCCGGGAGGGCGCCGCGCCCAGGTGCTCGCCCGTGAGGAAGGGGCGCCTGGTTGCCCAGGCGGGCAGCGCGGGGCCGGAGTGCACCTCGGAGTCGCCCGCCCCAGCCGCGCCTGCGCCGGGGGCAGCCGAAGGGGGCAGCATCAGCACCGGCGGCTCCTCTGCCTCCGCCGCCGCCGCGCGGGTCCACGCGGGCGGCTGGGGCGGCTGAGGCGGCGCGTAGCGCGCGGGCCCAGTGGCGTGCGCCGGCGTGGGCGGCGTGGCGCCTGCTGCGCCGTCGAAGCTGGCGGAGGGTGACTCCGGGAGCATGTAGGAGGGGTTGGTGCGGAGCTGCATCGCCCCGGAAGAGGAGGAGGCCCACCCAAGGGGCTGTCCAGCCACCCCCCAGGGTGTTGGGCTGGGTTGCTCCGGCCCCACCGTGCTCTCGCTGTCGCTCCACCCCGCATCGCTGTCAGCCAGCGAGGAGGCGCCACCCAAGGACGGCTGGCGACGCGTCACCGGAGCCTCTTTGGACGCCTCTAAAAGCTGCTCGCGTCGGGTCAGGGTTCGCGCGACGCCAGCGTCCACGCCCGGCGCCTCATGAGACAGCTCCGCAGGCCCAGGCGCAGCGGCAGAGCGCGCGGGAGGCTCGGGGTCACACAGCAGGGCCTTCATGTCCGGGTCTGTGACAAACAGACACACCGCCTCAGAGTGGCCAACGGCAGAGCGTGCGCGCACTCAGCCTCAGCAGCGCCTCGCGGCGCGCAGGTGCGCTTTTCTGTGGCGGCGTGCGCGCGCGGGGGCGCAGGGGCGCACCGGTCAAAACCTTTGCGGCGGTCATCAGGAAGCGGTCCAGCTCCTTCACGTTGCGCGCTTTCAGCTCCGCGTACTTGGCCGCGAACGCCTCCGGGTTCGCTGCGTGCTCAGTCAGCGTGCGCTGCGTCGACTGCACGGACACCTGCGTGACGCGGCTCGCCTCAGAGCGGGAAACCCTTCTCGCGCAGCGCTCACGCGGGACGCAGGCCAGGCGCAAGGCGTGCCTTGGTGACGTCGTAGCGGGAGATCATCTTGGAGAGCATCTGCACGCTGGCGGTGGTGATGCCGTCCAGCGAACGTCCCGGGGGAACTCCCAACGCATTTGTCAGCTTCAGCACGTTACCGCGAAGGCGCTCCAGCGTCTCGTCGCTCACCCCGCGCGCGGGCGTGGTGGGAGTGCTCGCCATGAGGCGGGCGGGTTGCTGGGGCCTGGCAGCAGGCGCGTGCGCGAGTCGAGCGCGCAATGTGCCCTCGCCACACGCTGGCGCCTCGCTGCGTCCACAGGCCGTGAGACGGCCCGATATACCACCCGCAGGCCGCGACTGTGGTGATAAAATTGAACGCTTGAACAGTTACGTTTAGAACGCACGGGCGGTTGCACGCGGTTGGACGGACACGTGCTGCAGTTCACCTGTCACGCTAACGTGCCTTGAGGCAGCGCCGGACTATTTGCGGCTTCAGTCTCTGCTCGTAGAGAACTGTCAGCGCGGCGAGCGTCATCAACGCAGCCGCGCCGCTCCAGGCTGCCGCCACCGCAGGCGAGCAGCCGCCCTGCGCCCCCTGCGGTGCTTGGCCGGCCGGCAGTCCCCCACCCTCCCTGGGCTCTCCCCCTCCCTTGTGCCCTCCTCCAGTGAGCGGCGTGAAGGTGCCCTTGCTGAACCAGCGCACGGGTCCGTGCAGTGACACCACGCTGCCCGCCTGGACGAACTGGAAGCGGTCGTGCACCGTGTAGGCGGTCGCGCCCACCAGCCTGCCCGTGTCGCCGTGCAGCGCAAAGATCAGCCGGTTGTTCAGGTGCAGGTGGTCCCCCTCCGCCACGCCCCAGGCGGGCAGCACAAAGGGCACGTGGTGCTCGGAGTCTGGCGCCACGGGCACGCGGCAGTGCCAGACAGCCTTGAGCTCCACCAGCTGCTTCACAGCCTCGAAGCTGGGCGCGTCAGGCACCTCCACGCCGCAGTACAGGAACGAGTCCAGGCCAAACTGGAAGCTCAGCGACTTGCCAGTCTCCTTGCACAAGGGGCCAGGCCCCCAGACGCCCGTCACCCAGTTGCGGCACGTCACCGGCACTGTTTCACCAATCTTGAAGGCCCTCTCCGCGGCGCAACTGCGCAGCGCGCACAGAACAGCCACAGCCGGCCACAGCCTGTGGCGCACCATAGCCGGCTGATACGCGCTCAGCGGGGGCGCGTAAGTGACCGCCTGCCGCAGGCTCCGCATCTCGTGCGGTCGTGCCGCTGCTCACAACTCTCCGCTCCTCGGCTGCACTGTATCCGTGCAGCAGCGCTATGCGAAAGCACATGTAGCGTCGTGCGCGCGGGCGACGCTCCATATGGCCGTGCACAGCTGCGTGAGACGCGTTCAGCTGACTGCGCACTCTGTGAGAGCCCCTGCGCGCGCCTGCGCTGCCGCGCCGCGCAGCCCGCGTTTTTTTGTGAACCTGACGAACGGGGTGGAGGTGCTGCCTGTGCTGCAGCGGCTGGGCGTGCCTTTCACCTTCGTGCGGCTGCAGAGCAGCTTGTGCGAGGCGCAGGCGATGGAGACGCTGTGTGCTGAGCTAGACACGCACCTGCTGGTGTCGCTGGCTTTGGGTCATGACTGCTTCGTGGTGGACTACGCCAGCCGTAATAAGAAGCTGGGAGTCCCTCGCGCGCTGTGGTATGGCTGTGAGTTCGCAGCCTTTGCGCTGGAAACTTGCTGGTTCGGAGCAGCCACAAAGACGCCCTGCCTGAGAGGCGTCAACGTCCTCACCGACTTCACGGCCAAGCTGCGTGCCTTCGACAAGGTGACCCTGCGGCGACTGAAGTACTATCGCCGCTTTCTTGCGCCCGGCGTGGACCGCGTGCGGCTCTACGGCCTGTGCGGGCCCACGCTGAACGACCCAAACAAAGGCTTCTACGATGACCTCATGCTTGCCCGCTGCGCCCCCGCTGCCCCGCCCATGGATGGCAGCAGAGCCGACAGCGCCGCAGCTGGCCTGGGCATGGGCATGCGAGAGACGCTCGCACAGGAGGGGCTGCACCTCTGGACAGGAAATTTGGCGCACGTGGACTACGCGCTAGCAATGGCCGCACAGGAGGCGCCAGAGTATGAGGACGAGTGATTGCCGCGCTTCGCACAGGCGTGGTGGTAATGACCTTGTGACGACGAGATGGGCGAGTCAGCAACGCACTTTGCCGCGGGGTCGAACTGTCGGTCAGGTCGGTGGTGCTGCTGCTGATAATGACGTGGCATCCCTCTTGAAGGCCCCTTACCGAGTGCTATTCACTCTTCAAGCATGGGCAGGTGCGTGGTCTTCCTGCGCGAGAGTGGCCCCTGGTGCCTGGTCACATGCTGTAACAGCCGCGCCGTTTCACGCCGTGCGGGCGTGCGCAGCCGCGTGGCGTGACTCAGCCGCGTGTACAGCCCGGCGCTGCGTGCTGCGCTTGCTTTTCTTGCGCGCGAGGCCGGCGCATTGCCTTGGCCGCCAGCCCAAGGTGCTCGTCGAGCTCCCGCGCCTGACGCACCGCTCGCTCCGCCTGCAGCCCCTCTCCGAGCCGC
>Ga0049083_10000369_pt1 | contig 15904 bp, 11 predicted proteins | sample GreLakmeMI27MSRF_FD_66719 | JGI IMG/M metagenome (GOLD analysis project Ga0049083, IMG submission 66719) | Freshwater lentic microbial communities from great Laurentian Lakes, MI, USA - Great Lakes metaG MI27MSRF | ecosystem: Environmental > Aquatic > Freshwater > Lake | place: Great Lakes...
CGGGCGCGCGCTGACGCAGTCCGGCTCGCAGGCGCTACGAGCTGGACGCGGCGATCCTGTTTTCTGACATCCTCGTAGTGGCGGAGGCGCTCAACGTGGAGGTCACCATGCCGGGCGGCAAGGTGCGCATCAGCAGGCTGCGCAGTGGAGCAGCAGCCACTCAACCCTGGCGCTTACTGTCGTTGGCATTGCTTTCCCTCCCATCCCTCCCAGGGAATCTTGGTGCCCCGCCCGCTGGAGAATCCCTCCGACATGAAGCGCCTGCCCAGCTTTGTGGACGTGCGTGTGTCGCTGGCGCACGTGCTCGAGTCGGTGCGCCTGATCAACGCCACGATTGCGGCTGAAAAGCGCAACGTGCCGCTCATCGGCTTTTCTGCGGCGCCCTGGACGCTGATGTACTACATGGTTGGTGGCAGCAGCAAGTCTGGCACCGATCGGGGCATGTTTTGGTTGAAGAACCACCCGGCGGATAGCCACGCGCTGCTCACGTTGCTCACTGACGTGGTCATCGAATACATGTCTGCCCAGGCGGAGGCTGGAGCGCACATGCTGCAGTTGTTTGAGGCGATGGGGGAGCACATTGCGGTTCCTGAGTTCTACGCCTTTGCTCTGCCCTGCATCGACCGCATCGCGGCTGAACTCAAGCGCCGCCACCCAACCGTGCCGCTGCTGGGCTTCGCACGCGACGCCATGTACAGCCTTCCGCAGCTGCAGAAGGCTGGCTTCGATGTGGTGACTCTGGACTTGTCTGCGGGGCGGGGCGACTCACGCAAGCTGCTGGCTGACGAGGCGGCCTCCCGCTTCGCGCAGCCCGCAGCTGTGCAGGGCAACCTAGACCCCGCCATTCTGCTGGAGGGCAGCTCAGACGGCGCCATCGAGGATGCGGTGAGGCAGTTGCTCACCGACCTGGGGCCGCAGAAGCTCATTGCCAACCTTGGGGCTGGGCTGGGGGGCAAGGAGCTGCCGGACAAGGTTGTGTGCATGGTGGACGCCATTCACCGCGTGAGCAGGGAGATGATTGCGGGCGGGGCGAAGTAGAGGCTCTTGCTCCACTGTAGCGAGCGCACTCCACTCGACGCTGCAAAAATGTCGTGCAATTGAGCATCACACAAACTCTCACACAATGCAAGAACACCCAGATCAGTGCACCAAGCCCAGCGCAGCGGGCGGCATCGCCTCCGCAGGGCGCTCCGCAGCAGCATCCTGCGCCGCCGCACGCTCTGCCCGTTCAGCTTTGGCTGTGCGTTTTTTGGCCTCCGCCTCCGCCAGGGCGGCCTGGAACGCGGCATCCGCCTCCTGCGCGGTGGCCAGCGGGCGCGTGGGCAGCGCGCGACCCTCCTGGTCAAACCGCTCCGCTAGGGGCCGCATCGCCTGCATGCCCGGCTGGGACACTGCGCGCACCGCGTCCGCTTTTTGGCGCAGCTCCTGCAGCGTGTAGTTGAACGCCAGGCGGCGCTGCGAGGGCGCGCAGGCGCAGCCGGTGTGCCGCAGGCAGGTGGGCTTGTCCGGGGAGCAAGCGCAGAAGAGCGCCGACAGGTGCAGGTCCGCCAGGCACACGCTGCAGTCGTTGTCCGCGCAGAAGGCCGTCTCACCGTGGCTCATACGCTCCTCCGTCTCCGCCCACGCCGCAGCGTCGCCCCGGCGCTGCGTCTCCAGCAGCACACGCCGGTCCAGCTCTGCAGCCACCGTGGGCGCCAGGGAGGGGTGCGCGCCCGGCTGGCACACCGCGGCGCCAAGATCTACCAACATCTTGTCGTGCGCCACGCTGCAGTAGCGCGCATCCTCGCTGTATCGCTCGCTCGCCTCCAGGCCAAACGGCAGCCAGTCCGCGGGCGCGAAGTTGGTCGCCTCTGCGCAGTTGAAGCCCGCGTTGAAGCCGGCGTGATAGGCGTAGGGAAAGGTGAGGATGTAGTTCCCCGGCTCCTGCACCGCCCGGTACACAGGCACCCCTTCCGCCGCCAGCGTGGCGGGGCTCACCAGCGTGACCAGCGCGTGCAGCAAGCCCGGCTGGCTGGCGAACAGGTGAGGCAGTTTGGCCTTCATCACTGCCTCAAATTTGGCTGACGCGCTCGCGGGAATGCTGTACCAAACTTTAGGGTCCCCCCAGTGGTGGTAGTTGACGCTATAGAAGTGGTGGTCCTCCACGTGCCAGCAGAAGGCTGAGAGGCACATGCCAAAGTAGAGCCAAGGCACGCTGATGCCCGTGGTCTTCTCTACGTGCTGCAGCGCGCTGCCCGGCTGGAAGGGCATGTTGCACACGTTGAACGGCGCGGACGCGTACGCCTGCAGCTCGGGCGAGTCGCCGGCGGTGGCTGCAAGGGGAAAGCCGGAGCCGACTTCGCCCGTCTGGATGTCGGCTCCGTAGATGACCTCCACTCCGCGGGCGCGGTCCTTGTTTTCCACCAGGCGCCAGAACTCGCCCTCGATCTCTTCCAGGGTGAGGTCCTCCTTGGGCTTGCCGCTGCGCGTGCTGAAGTACTTGGCCTTGAAGAAGCGGCTGTACTTCTCCAGCGTGGCCAGCGAGTGCTTCTCGCCGGGGCGGAAACCGTAGGGAATGGGCTCTTCTGGCTCAGCAGGGGCGGCGGGCGCGGCGGCCACGTCCGCAGGCGGGACCGCCTCGCCCGCAGCATCGCCTGCAGCCTCACCCGCAGCCTCGCCCGCAGCCTCGCCCGCATCCGCAGCCACATCCGTCTCCATCGGCGCCGCATCGGGCGCTGGCGGCGGCATCTCCTGCGCAGCTTCCGGCGCGGCAGCGGGTGGCGCCTCCACACCAAGCTCCTTCTCCTCTTCGCCGCCGTCTACCGCCGGCGTGTGCGTCGCCGCGCGTGCGAATCCACCTCCCATGCGCCCTCCAGGAGGCGGGGCGCCTCCCATGCGCCCCATCGCCGGCGGGGCGCCCCCCATGCGACCCACCGCGGCGGCGCCGCCCATGCGCCCGGCTCCGTTGGGCCGCCGCACGGTCACCACCGGCCCGCCCGGCGCGCGGTGCTGCAGCTCGTGCAGCGCCTGGATGCGCGTGGGGAAGCGCAGCTCCTCCTTGTTGGGCAGGCTAAACGGGGGCTTCCAGCTTGGCGGGGGCACAATGCGCACGATGCCGAACTTTTCAGCCTCCGGCCGGATCTGAGCCACGAAGCTCAGCGGATCGCGCCATTCCTCCTCGGTGGGGTAGTAGGAGGGCACAGGCGGCACGGTGTGCATGGGCCGTGCTGCGGCGGGCACCCAGGCTGTCTTGACCGTAGGGCCGCGCAGGCATTTGGCGCAGCCGTGCTCCAGGTATCGGCACTTTGGGCATCCGTATTTGGGGACGCCCATGGCGGTTGTGCCCTCGGGCACAACTCGGGGGGGGCGAGCAACCGCTTCTGGCGCTGCTCCTGCGCCATCCACGCCCTCGGGAGCGCCCGTGGACGCCACAGCTTTGCGTTTGGGCGCTGCGGGCGCCTTGGGCTTTGGAAAGAACACCTGAGGCGCCTGAGGCGCGTACATTGGCGTTTGCTTGCGTACGACTGGCGCGGACGCAGCGGCGGGCGTGACGTCACCGTCGGCCACGGCGGCGCCTGCGACGGCGGGACGCGTGAGAGGGAGCGGCGACCGGACGCGCGGCGCGACGGCAGGCGGGCAGGAGGAGGTGGCAGAGGCCACAGAAGTGCCGGAAAGCGCCCGGCGAGGGCGCAGAACGCACCGGCGTCCGCCGCCGCAGTTGCTGCGTATGCGTGCGCTTGCTCGGGCGGAGCCAGGTGCTGCGTGTCGCTCGGTCGGGCTCGCTTTGGCGTGGGCGCATCTGTGCTCTCCTCCCCGCCGTCGCGCCTCGCCGGCGGCGCCGCGCACTCCGCCCCCGCAGACGCATCGGCTGCTGCTGCCTGTGCGAACGCCGGCTCCTGCGCTGGGTGTCAGGCGGCGCAAGGAGAGGCATCTGCTCGCCAGCGCAACGCAAAAGGGTCTGGAGGGTGCTCTCCCGACGCGCCGCGACGCCACACCACGCGCTACACACCTCGCGGGCAGCCTCTGCGGCGTTCGCGTGCGTGCAGGCGCCTGCGAGCGGCAGAGTCTCAGCCTCGGCAATGTGACGGCCACACGACCCGTCTCGCTGGCCGGAAGGCCCAGCGAGCCGCACTGGCTCCACGCGCGCCCACCGCGCAGCGCCAGCAGCGCAGAGCGCGAGGCGCGAGGCGCACCGTTGGGCACGGCCGGAGCCCCTCCTTCCTCCATCGGAGGCAGGGCTTCACTCTCTCTCGGAACAGACTCGAGCGCGTGCGTGCAGCTCGCAAGTGCCGCCCCAGGCGTCTGTGCCACGCGCTCGGCGAGGGGGACACGGCTGTGATGACGACGTGGAGACGTGCAACACGCACGGGGTTAAGGGGAAGCAGGTGGTCCCGCCTGCGTAGACTCTTCGCCCTCCTCGCAGAGACGCCGTCGCTTCGCTGCGAGCCAGCAACAGCGCAGGGGCTCTGCAGTCACTGCAAGGGCCTGTGGGAGGCTTTTGCGGCGCAGCATTGCGCCGTGGCGCCTAGCATTGGCCGTGCCGCCCGCCGCGCATTGCCGCCCGCCGATTCTCCATGGCTCAGCCGCGCTGGAAGCGTGCGTGGCAGTTCTGCGAGGAGGGCAACTACAAGGCTGCCGCCGCTCAGCTTTGCTGCGAGATGGAGCTCTCAAGGACTGGGCTGCGCGCAGCCGGCGCAGCACTACTCACCATTTACGCCAACATGAGCCCGGAAGAGTGCAGCTTGCGACACTGCAAGTTCATAGACAACCTGGGTTTCAGCAAGTTCGACGTCGAGACTGGCTCGCGGCTTTGTGAAGTGCTGAATGGAGGCGGCGCCTTTCGGCCCGGAGACGCCGCCCTCTGCGTCAAGCTGGCGCGGCGCTACGCGGAGCAGGTGATGCAGACGATACACCGACGTGGGAATGTTTCACAGTTGCGGCAAATCTTCGAGGGCGTTGGCGCAGTGGGTGAACCACTCACCAGCGACGATGAGGAGCACTGCGACCTGGACGATGAGGAGCCCTACGAACCGGACCTTGTCGAGGAGGAGGAAGAGCGTTCCGACTTGGACGAGGAGGAGGAGGATGAGAGCGAGAGCGAGAGCGAGGTGCCGATCGAGGTGCCGCGACGGATGCCAACGAAGCCGATGCGTGCCGCCTATCGCCCGCGCTCTCCAATTCAGTCGTCCGACCAGAGCGACGACGAAGACGAGGAGCCCGCGCCGCCGCCGCGGCAGCGCAAAAAGCGTGCGCCGGTCATCATAGACGACGACGAGGACGAGGACGAGGGTGAGGCGACGTTGGTGCCGGAGCGCGAGGTGCGCCGGCGGGTGCTGCAGAGCCAGATCGCGCTGCTCCAGCCACTGGCGTCAGAGGCTGCCGCGCGGGCGGCTGAGCTTGACAGACGGCTTTCGAGTCTGCAGCAGCAGCTTGTGGAGCAATCCTCCGAAGATGAGGAGCCGCCGGGATTCATGGCTGTCGTGTCGCCGGAGCAGAAGGGCGAGCGGCGCAGCGCGCGGGCGGGGCTGCAGAAGAAGGCGGCACCCGTTCGCAAGCGGCTGCGCCTGTCTGCCGAGGTTCTGTGAGAGGCGCGAGGCACAAACGCACATCCTTCATACACGCAGTGTGATTCCAGGCTTCAGTGCGGGCCTCAGTCCGGGCGCATGGTTCCCTTTTCGTAGCTCTCCTTGCTTTCCCACGACGGCGGTCCTCTCGTTTGGTAAAAGGGGGCCAGCAGCGCGTCCACACTCTGGCTGTTGGTGGCCGCCTCAGCCTCCACCTTGTCATAGCGGTCGTTGCCTTGGAAAGAGGTCACGCCCGTTCCTTTCAGCCACACGTCAGCGCCTCGCATCGACCCCCCCTTGGGCGACAGCGGCGGCGAGCCCGTGCCGCCGCCGAAGAACTTCTCCAGTAACGAGCTGCCCATGCTGCGTCCCGTACCCGACCAGCTTGCAGCCTTGGGCGGCTGCGTGGGCGTTGGCGACTCCGTGCGACGCGGCGGCACCGCCACTGACGCCTTGTTCGCCTCGCTCGACCCCGCAGCCTTGTCAGCCATGAGCACAGTGCCGAGAGAGGGAGGAGAGAGAAGAGAAGCCACGTCAAATGGTCAAAAAGCGCAGCGCGCAGCCGGCTCACCGTCACCGATTTACGCTCTACTTGTGCACCGCCGCCGCGCTTCGATTCCTTTGCAGGTGTGCAGCACCCTGGATATGCATTGCAGCAGCTGTCCTCGCGCGCATTCGTTTCTCGTCTTGCATCGTCGCGATTCCTCGCTGGCACGTAGTTGCTCGCTCCCCCGCCCTCCTCGTTGCGACGCATGCGCCTCGTCGCAGCGCAGCGTGCTCTCACGCGTTTCCTGCGCTCAGCCTCACCTGGGCGCGCTGTGAGCACGCCCCCTCTCCGTCCCCGGCGCTCGCGCTGCCTCGCCACGCACGCCGCCATGAACGACACGGAGCGCTTCCTGTTCGACATGAACGGATATCTGGTGGTGCCGCAGGCGCGTGGCGGCTCGTGCGCAGACGCGGAACTGACACGCGCCACCTCTCGCTCTCTCACGCGCGCGGCTCCCAACCGCAGGTGTTCACCGCCGACGAAGTGGCCGCCTGCAACGCCGCCGTGGACGCGCGCTCCTCCAACTTTCAGGTGCGCGGTAGAGCCGGGAGAGCTTGTGGTGCTGTGAGGCGCCACTCACTTCTCTACCAACAGGAACGCACCGGCAAGCTGCGCCTGGGCGGAACCGAGCCCTCCATGGCTGGCGACGGCACCACCGGGCGCCAGGACCTGGGCGGCCTGCTGGCGTGGAGGGACGCGCCTGCGTTGCGCGAGATGCTCTGTCACCCACGACTGCAGCCGTACTATGCGGAGCTCTGCGGCGGCAATGGGTACCGGCTGGACCACTCGCCCTTCGTGCTGCAGCAGGCGCCCGGTGCGGACGGCTTCGTGATGCACGGCGGCGCAATCGACGATCTCGGTCGCTACGACTATGAGCTGTCGTACGCGTGTCAGGGCGGCCGCATGCGCTGCGCCCTGCTGGCCGCTTCCCTGTGCCTCACTGACACGGCCGCTGGCGACGGAGGATTCGTGGTGCTGCCGGGCAGCCACAAGAGCAACTTTCTGTGCCCTCAGTCCATCAAAGAACACCGCGTGGCTAAAGAATACGCAGTGCAGCCGGTGACTAAAGCCGGCGACGTGGTGCTCTTCTCAGAGGCTATGACGCACGGCACGCTGGCCTGGCAGGGGCCGGTGACCCGCCGCCTTGCGCTGTACCGTTTTGCGCCGGCGACGCAGGCGTACGGGCGGGCGTATTTGCGCCACGAGGACACGTGGCCGGCGGAGTACAGCGAGGGCATGAGCCAGGCGCAGAAGGCTGTGCTTGCTGCGCCGTATCACACGCGTCTGGACCGACCCGCTCCCGCGGCGGATGGCCAGGGGGTGGTGACTCCGGAGTCTCGGGCCGGCTTCAAGAAGGAGTTTGACAGCAAAGTGTTCGGCACCACATACTTTTAGCAACAAGCGCATGCGGTTAAGCAACTCGCAGGCAACCGCGGCTGGACTGTGCGTCAGGATTCTGAGCTGAACACCACACGTGCTGTTACAGCGCACATCCTTTGCGTCGTACGGACAGAGTCAGACGAGCAATAGTAGTCCCGAACACACCCTCAAGTTCCTAGAAGAAGGTCCTCCTCCGCTCTCTGCGTCTCGCGCTCTGCACCGTCTCAGCGGCACACGCTGCTGGCGGCTCCGGCGGGGCGCGCCATGCGGCGCGGCCGCAGCTGCGCGGCGCTGCGTGTCCTGTTGCTTGCACTCTGTGTGACAGAGAGCGCCGCCCCTCACCACCCCGCCGCCTCGCCCGCCACTGCCGCTGAGGCAGCCGCGCTGGAGGCTGCGCTGGCGCAGCGGTCCGGCCCGCCTGCGGTGGCTGTCAAGGGGGTGGACGAGGCGTGGACGGCTGCGCCAGGGGGTGCAACACAGCAGCACTCCCCAAGCTCCCCGGCGCCGCCACAGCCCGGCCTTGGCGGGCCCAGGGGCGAGTGCAGTCCCAGGGAGGCTGCGGACGGGTGCCACTGTGCGTGCCTTTCTGCAGGCAGCAGCCCGTGCCCGCACGGGTCCTCGCCCGTCATGTCGTCGTTGTCTCGCTCACGCGCCCGCCCTTCCCGCGCAGACGTGCGCACCGAGCCAGCCTGCCAGAACAGCGAGCAGCGCATCAACTGTGCGTCATGCGTCCCTGCCGACATGCACTCCTCGGCGCTTGCTCGACTCACACGCTGTCTCGTGCTGCTCTTCTTCGCACAGACCTGGAGCTCCACTACTGCTCCGTGGTGGCCAAGCAGCGCCCAGAGGCGCTGGCAGTGTTCGCACTATTGGCGTGGATGGTAAGTGGCCCTTCAACAACGCTCTCACATACCGGCCCACTCACGTGCGTGCTGCGACTCCACAGCTGCTGGTCTTCCTGGCGCTGACGCTGTCTGCGGAGCTGTACTTCGCGCCGGCGGTGGGCAACATTGCTCGGTGGTTGGCGCTGTCTGAAGACGTGGCGGGGGCCACGCTGCTGGCTTTTGGCAACGGGGCGCCCGACTTCTTCACTCAGGTGGCGGCGCTCACCTATGGCGATGACGTGGACCTGCCGCTGGCGCTGGGAGAGGGCATCGGCGCCGGACTCTACGTCTCCTGCTTCTGTCTCGGATGTGCGTTGCTCACCGGACCGCCCACTGGCGTCGTGGTGCCTCTCCTGCCCTTCGTGCGAGACGCTGTGACGTACCTAGGCGCGCTGCTCATGGTCATGGGGGCGGCCAAAGACAACATCGTCACCGGCGGAGAAGCAGCTGTCATGCTCGCCTGGTATGCCCTCTACGTCTGTGCGGTGCTCCAAGGGGAGCGCATCGCACGCTTCTTGCCTGCGCGATGGAGCGCCGTGCACTCCACGCCGGTTGGGGTTGGGTCTGGGCTGCCGCATGCGCGCATCTCAGAAGTTGAGCTGGCAGCCCCAGCACCCGCCAATCGGCTCGAGGGGGGGCCGGGAGAGGAGCATGTGGCCTCGTTGACGCACAGCGCGAAGCGGCATGGCACGCCACATGCGGTGAGCGCGACGGAGGAGCCGCCGCTGCCGCTGTCCTTGCCTCCCGGCCACGACGAGGAGAGCCCCAGTGGCACTCTCTCCCACCTGCCAGCCCCTAGCGAGGCCCCTCTCGCAGGCACTCCGCGCCAGCAGGTGCACGCCTGGGCGCTGCGCTACTCGGGGTTGCGCGACCCGGAGGCATCCAGGGCGCTCCTGCCCCTGTCCGTGCCTGTGCGGCTGCTCATCGCCTGCACCATGGCGGACCCAGACAGCGGCACCGTACTTCCGCTGCACGTGGCGCTCATCGCCCTGTGCCTGCCCTCCTTCCTGCTGTTTGCCGGCGGCGTGGGCGTCTTCGCTGTGCACAGCACCGGCCTGGCGCTGCTCGCCTTTGCTCGAGTGGCGCTCGCGTGCGCCGCGCTCTCCCTGCTGCCTGCGCGCGGCATCGACGCGCGCACCTCATACGCAGTGTCCGCTTGCGCTTTCCTGGGCGGACTGGCGTGGATGGACGTCTGCGCGGACGAGATTGTCGCCATCTTCCAGACGCTGGGGCGCATTCTGGGATTCCCTGAAACGCTGCTGGGAGGAACCATCATGTGCTGGGCAGCGTCCATGGGCGACTTGTTCAGCATGTTGGCTGTGGTACGGTGCGGCTTCCTCCAAATGGCAGTCACCTCTTGCTTCGCAGGACCGCTCTTCCAGCTGTTGTGCGGCCTGGGCGTCAGCCTGCTGTTCATCAACGTCAAGGCTGGGGGCGGGCCGGTGGAGATGCGGTTTGGTACGGAGCTGCGTGTGATGCTTGCGTTTGGGGTTGTGGCTCTGTGCTATTACGCGGTGGGGGTGCCCACTTTGCACCGATGCCACCTCACCCGACGCTTCGGGTGGGGGATGCTCAGCGCATACGTAGCCTTCATTGTGGTCTACAGTGCCGCCGGCTTAGAGAGCTACAATGGCGGCTGATACTCGGGTGATGACACGCTCTCACCGTACAGGCTCCTCGTCGCGTGCCAGCGCCAGCAGCGCCTTGAATATGCGTGGCCCGTCTTCTCTCACTCCCGAGTGGAGGTACTCGTTTGTCACCCACTGCCGCGCGCCCGCAATGGCGCCCGCCGTGCGCTGCGCGCACTCAAAGTCCACGTACATGTCCTCGAAATACGAGCAGGCGGCCACCGGCGTGGTGTTGCGCCGCAGCTGTTGGACGTCATACAGCGAGGCGCGCCAAGGTCGCTCTGCGAGCGCGTGCGCGAGCGCTTTCAGCGGACGCAGCGAGGCGACCTCGTCGAAGATGAACGGGAACACCATCTCCCCCGTGAAAGCCACCGGGTGCCCCTTGGCAGCCGCGGCAACCGGGTCAAGCTCCCCGTGGGCGTCTTCTAAGCTGGAGCGCACGCGCTGTGCGCTCCACCCAGTGGCGCCGCCGTTGGCGTAACACGCCTCGTGCAGCAGCGCGTACAGAGGGTTGCCATCGAACGGCAGCGTGTGTTCATACCCCCTCAGGAACGTCAGAGAGAGCTGCGTGCCCAGGGCGTCGCTCTCCCATGCGTTTTCGAGCAAATAGTGCACCGACTCGAAACCCGCGGCGCCGCCAAAGGCCCAGCCCAACATCTGCAGGCCCTGCGGCGTGAGCACGCCGCCTGAAGGGAGCGCCACGCCGCCGCCCGGCTGCGAGGCGAGATGTGTCACGATTGCGCGCATGGTGGCCGCATCTCCGGGAAATCGCTGGTAAAACTTGGCCGTCTGCGTGCGGACGCGCCAAAACAAGCGCCTGTACACGTCGTCACACGCCGCTGGGCAGGTGAGCGCGTCGTCTGCGTGCGGGGCGAGCCCGCCCGTGATGAGAGCCTCCTTGATGCTACCGGGCGCAAAGGACAGGTACGTCACCGTGCAGAACCCCCCGAAGCTCTGACCCAATAGGGACCAGGACGTCACTCCTAGTGACAGGCGCAGGGCCTCGCAGTCTGCGACGATGCTGTCGGCGCGGAAGTGGGACAGGTAGTTCGCTGCAGGCTGGAGGCCGCCCAGGCGCTGCAGGGTGGAAGCGGAGGCTCTGGTGCTCTGTCCTGTGCCGCGCTGGTCGAGCAGCAGCACGCGGAAGGACTCGCAGGCCGTCTTGAGCCACCCGCTCGCCTCGCTAGGTCGAGGAGACTCGAAGCCGGGGCCGCCCTGCAGAAAGACCAACCAGGGCAGCGCAGAGGAGTCTGTAGAGGCCTTGTCGGCAGCAACCACCTCTCGCGCAAAGACCGTGATGGCCGCCCCGTCAGTCGCCCAGTGGTCCAAAGGAACCTCAAAACGGTGGTCAGTGAGCTGCAAGCCTCGCACGCGGTGTGTGGCGCCCACGGTATGCGTCTTCGCAGCGCGATACACCGGAGCTGCGGCCATGGAACACCGTGGGGCGCAGCGACGCAGCGTGGTGGGTCGTACGCACCGTGCAGGCGTATTGGGCTGTACGCGGTGTGGCGCACGCGGATGGACGGGCAGGGACATAACAGGGGGGCGAGAGGCGCACTGTAGGACGTAGGCGGGGCCCCCCGCAGGGGGGGGCGGGGCACGGCGGCACGGGGCACGCACGTCAACACGCACTCGCGCCTCCGCCGGCGCAATGATGATGGCACAGGCACCAGTGGTAGTCGCTGCGCAGGGGCGTGGCGTGCACCGGGCTTCCCGCAAGAGGAGCGGAGTCAGCGTTTGCGCTTCTGACAGCGCGCTGAGCGTGCCCGAGGCGAGCCAAGTCACACGGGTGCGTCCCTATCGCACACGCCCACCGCATTGAGCTCGGAGGGCTCGGAGCGCCCTCTTCTGACTTCCGAGCCCGCATGCAGCGCTCGCTTGGTGTTGTCGCGCTCTCCGCCGCCCTGTCACTACCAGCCTGTCCTGCTGTTGCGGGCCTGTCCAGTTACGACGTCAGCGGCAAGGGCATCCGTAGCGCCCGCATGGAACTGGGCCGCAGTTTGGATAACCAGTTCGCCTTCTACCCGTCAGAGCTCTCATTTGAGCAAGGCGTCGTTTACAAGCTCTCCCTCAGCAACCCCTCCAAAGTTGAGCACTATTTCAGCGGTGCGTTGGCCTCATTGCCACGGTCCAGCGGGGCCTGACGCCAGAGACACCAGCGCGCGAGTTTGCTTCTAAAGTTTACACCATTGTGGTGGAGACGGGCGGTGTGGAGGTCAAGGGAGCGGTGACGGAGGTTGCGCTAGAGCCGGGTGCCAGCCTGACGTGGATCTTTGTTCCTTTGAAGCCTGGCAGTTACCAGCTCTTGTGCCCGGTCGCCGGACATGTGGAAGGTGGCATGATTGGCGCATTGACTATCTCCAAAGCCTCCTGAGAAGGTGCGTGGGTGCAGCTTGAGCGCGATGGCGTCCAGTTGTACACACTTTGTTCGAGTTCGAGTGCACGAGGCTGCATGCTTGCTTGGGTGCAATGCCAACACTCTTTCCGCTCCGGCGCCGCATCTGGCGCTGCAGGCGTAACGCTGGGTCTTCGTAAGCAGCGCTGTGATGACGCGGCTGACTGACTGACTCGTTCGCTCTCTGGTTTTGGGGAAAGGTTTTCTTGGCTGTGCTTCTCTTGGAGCTTCTTGGCACAGCTGGAAGCGCCTCAACACACGCGCACGCGCCGGCTTGGGCGTGCGCAACACTCCCCCTGTCCGCATCGCGTGGCTGCAGGCGCCGTGCGACAGCTCCACCGCTCGCGCCGCCTCTGCCGCTGTCGCCATTGCGCCCCTCTCATCTCGCGCGCGCGCCAACATGATGCGCGCCCACCCGCCATCGCACGCATGCGGCTCTCCCGTGCTGTGGTTCCTGGGCCTGCTCGCCGCAGTGGTGGTCCTCGTGCAGGCCTCCTGGCTCAACAGCCTGCGCGCCTCTCTGGACAACTACCGCGCGCTGGCGAACAGCAGCGCGTTTACGCTGCTGGACAACGGTAGCGTGGCGGAGTGCCTGCAGCCGGAGCTGCTCATCAGGGTGCGCGATGCAGTTGGCGTCGCTCCCGCTCCCGCGCCGGCGGCGCTGGCGGCGCCAAGCGCGTCTGCCTGCGCGCGCGCCCCGCCGCGCGTGCTGCTGGTGACGGCCGAGCAGCCGTCAGAGTGCAGCACAGCGACGGCGCAGTGGTTGGGGGCACGCGCGATGCGCAACAGGCTGCACTACGCGCAGCGCCATCGCTGGCAGCTGTATTGGAACACGGATACGGTGGACCCGGAGTACCAGCGACACGTGGAGGAGCAGAGAGGGAACGCGATGTGGAACAAGGCGAGTCGCTGTGCAGCCTCAGCGTGCTGCACTCACTCGCGCGACTCACGCGCATCGCGCCCGTCGCAGCCTGCGCTGCTGAACAAGCTGCTGCACAGCAGCGTGATGGACGGCATCGAGTGGATGTTTTGGATCGACTCTGACGCCTTCTTCATGGACATTGACTTCCAGCTGCCTCTGGACGAGTACGACGCGGCGGGCTACAACCTGGTGCTGTGGGGTGAGCCACGCATGGTTGACGACCCCAACCCGCGCGCCCCGTCGTATTTTGGACTGAACGCTGGAGTGATGCTGATGCGCAACAACGATTGGACGCGCGCCTTCCTGGGCAAAATCCTGGACGCGGGAGCGGACCTGGCGGCCAGCACTGCGACCCAGGGCGCCGTGTTGAAGGGGATGTGCGACCGGGCGTACGACTGCGTTGTCTCTGACCAGTCCACGATTGTCTACCTTCTCAACACCCAGCCGGAGCTGTGGCGCCGCCAGACGCTGCTAGAGAAGCGGTTCACGCTGAACGGGCACTGGAGCGAGTTTGCGGGACACCTAGTGAGCGGCAGCCTGAAGCTCCAGGACAGCATCTGGGCTTCGGACCGCGTGCCTTTCGTCATGCACTTCGCGGGCTGCCAGCTGTGCAGCGGTCGCACGGACAGCCACTACGCCGACTGGAACCAGTGTCGTGACGCGATGTCAGAGGCGCTGAACCACGCGGAGGACTGGTCTTTGGCCAAGCTGGGGCTCAAGCACGCAAACCTGAGCAGCCTTGAGGTTGTGTCTGGGGAGGGACCCCCCAGTTACCCGGAGCCGGAGGGAGAGCCGGACCCCCCGCTGGCAGAGGGAGAGGGGAGCGCCTTAGGGGAGGCGGGGACGGAGACCACACAGCAGGAGAGTGTCAGTCAGGAGGTTGCTGCAGATAGCGCAGTGGCAGATGCGGAGCTGCAGGCGCTGGCACCGCCGCAGCGACCGTGAGGATAGCACTATGGTGACAAGTACAAGTGTAAGAGGCGCAAGATCTAGACACGGAGGCTCCAGGCATTTCATCGCGCTTTCATCCCACATCGCCGCACCAGCCGCAGGCTGCGCACTGCTCCCTTATCCCCCCTCCCCGGCTCACATAGCTCACCTCGTCATCGCGGTACAGCGTGCGCGTGAGGTACTGACCAGCCAGTCCGACCACCACGAACATGATCTTGTACCATGCGCACGGAAACTCCCCGTATACGGAGCATTCACTGCACGCGTTGTAGCTGCACACTTTGGGCAGCAGGTTGGCGTCCAACTCGTTCCACACGCCCGTCCACAGCAGCACTGCGGCGGTGGATGCCAACACTCTCTCGGTGAAGCGGCGCAGCTCGAAGCGGGGCGGGACACACGGCTCGTCCAGCCCATCCAGGTCTTCAGGTGTCCCGCCTGTGAGCGGCCGCAACTCGTCCTCGCCATCACCTTCTGCGCCAGGCCACGGTTGTCTCCCTGACAGCACCATCCGCATGCCCTCCGCCGGACGGCGCGGCTTGGCCACCGTGTCTTGCGGCGGGTCGTACAGGCTGTCTGTGAGGTACAGTCCGAGCACGCCCAGACACACCAGGAGCAGCATCTGCCCGCTGGTGTCGCTGGGGAAGACTGTGTTGTCGAGTAAGTCCCACAGGCCCACCCAGAAGAGGTTGGTGAAGAAGATGGAGGCCAGTGCTTCCAGTATCTGCCACGGCCGGAGCGGCGGCGCGGTGAAACAAAGCCACGAAGGAGGGCCAGGAAAGCCGTGCGGCAGGGAGTGCTGCGCCGAGCCACGCAGCAGACCGGTGCGGAACCTCGTCTCTGCGGCTTTGAGAGCCTGCCACCGCCCAGCAAAGGCGAGGCGCGCGCGACTAAGGTGCGTGGGCTCCATGCACACTCTTAGCGCACGCAACTTGTCATCTCGTCCACCTCCGAGCGCAGCGCAGGTCTCTCATCTCCAGCACACCGCGCCTATCAGCCTGGTGACGGTGAGAGCGCGACTGCGACTATGGCGGTATTTGTCGGGATCTTTGGTTATCTTTGCGCCCTCCCTGCCCTCCGCCAGCCTGTCGCAGGGCAATCGCTGGGTCTGCATCCTGTGCATGCGAGCGCCCCTGTGTTGCAGAGCTGCACGAGCAGCCGAGCGCATCACACTCTTCTGCTCCTCCACCGACTGCGCCTCTGCCAGCGGTCTCTCACGGCCGCCTGTGGACGCTCCTTGCTCGCCCGAGTGCTCGCTGCTCTTCGCCGTGGGCGCGCAGGCTGCGCTGGCTGAACTGAGCGCCACTCCTTGGGCCGTGACGAGACGTGTCTCTTCCTCGCGAGATGTCCAAGCGCGCTAAGACGGCTGCTGCGCCCAGCCCCACGCAGCCGCCCACGCAGCTGTTCAGCGGCCTGTGCTTGTTCTGCCTGAACCTGCCTCCAAAGGTGGCGGAGCTCCAGCAGGGGCTGGTTTCTCGCCGCGGCGGCACGCTGACTGTTCTCACAGCGGATGTGAAGGAGCGCCTGGCGGCTGCGCCGCCCGCTGAGGAGCTGCTGGTGCTGTGTGAGTCAGGGGGGAGCCGCCTGGACGACCTGCGTGCCTGGGCTGCAAAGGCGGGCCTCCCGCTTCGCGTCTGCACCTACGACTGGGTGGGCA
>Ga0049083_10000374_pt1 | contig 15821 bp, 16 predicted proteins | sample GreLakmeMI27MSRF_FD_66719 | JGI IMG/M metagenome (GOLD analysis project Ga0049083, IMG submission 66719) | Freshwater lentic microbial communities from great Laurentian Lakes, MI, USA - Great Lakes metaG MI27MSRF | ecosystem: Environmental > Aquatic > Freshwater > Lake | place: Great Lakes...
CACCTGAAAAGGTCCGCAGCCAGCAAATCGCGGTCTGTTGTCACCGTGACAAGGTGCCGCTGCACTGCCGCAACTGACTCCTCTTCCTGGTGCGTCACAGACGGCGCCCAGGGCGCCAGAAAGGCCCAGGAGGAGGAGGTGGTTGTGGAGCTCAGCTTTGGGGCGGTACCTCTCCGCGCCAGCTCTGCCATCTGCACCCGTTCCCGCTCCAGCGTGGCCACGCGCGCGGCGAGCGTGTCCCTCTCCGCCTGCAGCGCGGCGAGCTCGCCGCGGAGGCGCAGCTCAGCCTCGAAGCGGGTGCCGCGCTCCGCGCTGAGCACGGCTGAGAGCTGGGCGAGCGCGCGGGAGCTCTCGCTGCGGGTGGACTGCTGGAAGAGCACCGCTCTCTCCTCACGCAGCGCAGCCACGTCTGCGCGAGCGGCGCCCAGCGCTGCCGCAGCCGCGGCAGTCAGGCCGCTGCTGCTCTCCTCGGCGTCCGGCGCCTGCGTGCGAGTGTCAGCTCACTTCAGTACAGCCACGGCAGCAAGCGCGTGCCTGCTGGACGCGCAGCGCCACGCGGACGCGAGGGTAAGCAGACACTGCAGTCATGCTGCCCGCCCGTGCGCAAGACCAAGGGCTATCGGTCAGCGAGCTGCAGACAGCAGCGCTCGCGAGTTACACAGCTGTCACAGTGGAGAGACGGAGCTGAAGATGTGTCAAACAGTCAAACGCGTCGTCGAACAAAAATGAACGGCGTGCGTGCTGCGCGGGCGGACGAACGCTTCCACTCCCTATGCATCGGCGTGACTATGTCTGCTCCGGTCGCGCAGCAGGCGGGCGCGGGCGCGGTGACTCCCAAGGACGCGTACTTTGCCCGGATGGACGCAGCGATGGTCGCGCACCGATGCGAGGGCTCCTGGCTGGTTGTCGGCATCAAACAGGACGAGGACGAGGAGGAGGAGGAGGAGGAGGAGGAGGGCGGCGCGGAGCCGGTGCGCGCCCACACAGCAATTCCCGCCATGTCCCGCCATGCGCGTTCCACCTGGCCTGCACTGCGCAGCGCAAGTTCAGACGCGGGAGAGAACAAAGTCGTTCTCTGACGCGTGCCGCGCTCCGCAGGTTTACACAGCGGAGCAGGTTTCAACGCTGCGCCACGTCTTAGGCACAAACAGGCGCCAGGCAGCTGTCGCGCAGGCCATGGCGGAAGTATTCGGTATGGATGGCGACGACGACATGGCCTTCTTCAACACCCAGTCTGGCAAGTCATGCAGCTGCCCGCGGCTGCTACCCGCGTGAGCGGTGTCTGAGGCGTCGCCCGCCGGCAGGCAATGAAGCCATATTTGCGATAGAGCAGGAAGTGAAGAAGGCGCTGCGCAAGCGCGCGCTGCCGGAACGGTTCGACGCGCTGTTCGGCCTGACGTGGGCACTGCTGCAGCACGACTTCTGGATGATGGACAACGAGTGCTATGAGGTGGGTGGTCAGTGCGAGACGTCGCTGGCACGACTGGCGGCCGCCTGGAAGGCGCTGTTGTGCAACAGCGACGCGGTGCTGGGCATCGACGCCGAGTTCACGCGCCCTGGCGTGGAGGCACTGCTGGCGAAGCTTGCAGATGAGCTGGCGGGCGTTGAGCGAGGCGTTGAAGACGGCTACGCTTTCGACTGGCGCTGAGCGCGTGGGGGATGATGGAAGTGGATGGATGGACGGGAGGATAGAAGTCGCAAACGCACGCACGAAAGGAAGGACGGAACGATGATGGATGGAGGGAAGGATGGAAGTCCCAAGTTTCGGAACTCTCGCGACGCTGGACCCACAAATGGAAGTGCACAGTAGTGTGTGTGAAATCATCACTGCTTTTGCCGGCACGCCGACAGAGCAGAGACTATTTGCAGGCTTCCGGGCATGTGCTCCACGAACGCAAGCAAACTAAAAGAAGCTGGTGCGGTCATCCAGCACCCGCCTGTCCGGATACCCCTCTGCCAGCAGCGCGTCGCCTCCCGCCCTCACGCGCGTGCTGCCCTCCAGCCCCATCGCCGCGCGGTACTCGTTCTCAACCTGCGCGGTGTACGCGTTGGCCCGCGGGTCCGTGGCTGCGCGGCGGCGAATGCAGGGATAAACCGCCAGCAGGTCAGCGCGGAGATTGTCCACATCCACTGAGGAGGGCTTTCCATCGCAGATGAGCCGCCGGCCGCGAACCCAGGTGCAGCTCAGCGCCGCGCCGCCGACGCCCGCACTGGGGCGGCCGAGCACCAGGCTGCCGAGGGGGTCCGCCAGAGGGAGCATGGAGAGGGCGGTGAGGTCGTACAACACCACGTCGCTCTCTGCGCCCACGGCAAGCACGCCAGCCTTGCCCTTCATGTTGACCGCCGCGTATCCGCCGGCTGTGGCGAGCTTGACCACATCTTTGGGTTCCAGCCAATCCCGGTACTCGCCAGTGTCTAGAGTGTTGAGAAGCGCGGTGAGCTTCATCACCTCCAACATGTCTTGCCCGTCGGAGCTGCAGGCGCCATCCGCGCCCAACGCCACGTTCACGCCCGCTGCCAGGTACTTGCGCAGCGGCGCCACCCCCGAGCCCAGGCGCAGGTTGCTGGCAGGGTTGTGCACCACAGATGCACCCGCGGCGGCCACCATCGCAATCTCGCGGTCGTCAAGCCACACGCAGTGCGCCAGCGAGGTGCCCGGCAGCTCCAGGAAGCCCGTGTCGCGAAGCATGCCCACGCAGCCGTCGCGGCCAAAGAACTGTCGCGACTGCAGCGCCTGCCCGCGAGTTTCCAGCAGGTGCGTGTGCCCGCACAGCCCGTGCTTGCGACGCAGCTCGGCCCCACGGGTGATGAGCTCGCGGCTGCTTGAAAAACAAGTAGTGGGGCCGATGCTGATGTTGATCCCCTCCTCGGGGCAGTGGAACTTTGCAATCGCTTCCTCCCACAACGCCACAGCCGCATCCGTCTTCGCTGGGTCGTAGCCGTTTGGCGACAGGCGGAAGACGCCGCCGGCGCCCATGCCATCGCAGACGGACAACTTGGCAGCGGCCTCGGCGTTCCGGTCCGCAGCGTTGGGGCAGCAGGCTGTGTAGTTTGCGTAGTTGTCGCCCTCCGTGTCCGCCAGCATGAGCGCCAGCCACACGCGAATGCCCAGCTGTCGGTATGCGGCTACTGCGGCCGCTACGTCCCTGATGTCACGCACCCACAGGTGGTCTAGAATCGCCGTTGCGCCGCCCATGAGCGTCTCCAGACCAGCGTGCAGGCAGGAGAGACCTGGTGAATGGCGAGGCACGCGAGCGGTGAGGGGCTGAGAGGGAGGCGCGAAGGGTTGCGTCGGACCGATGAGAGAGGACGGGCACTCCGCAAACGCGTCCTCGTATCCCAGCAGCTTCCCGCCCTCCACGCCACGAGGCTCGTGGCGCACCTAGAGCGAGGGGAGCGACTCAGCGCCGAGAGCGCAGCAAAAGAGCGGGCGAGGATGCTGAGGGTCACGGAGGCGCTGCACTGCTATGCTGACACCCCGTGGCGCGCAGAGCGATGACGGCGCACCAGCTGGTGTATCCAGAGCTCCAGGGGCAGCGGCTTAATGAGACCCCTCGCCCAGTGCTCCGAGGTGTGCGTGTGCGCGTTAACAGTACCGGGGAGTAACAACTTGTGCTTGCCTTCCACAACAATAGCGCCAGCTGGTGGCGGCGCAGTACCCGTAGGCACCAGCGCCGCAATCTTGCCGTCCTTGCCGAGTGTCACGTCCACGGTGGCGTAGCCATGCCCACCGTCTGCGCTGTCGTCGGGTATCACCACTCCGCGTATGAAGAAGCATTCAGCGGACATGCCAGCGCCTGCTGGAGCGTGAGCAGGCGGAAAAGCGACGAGTGGGTTGATTTTTGACAAAATCCGCCGGTTCCGCCGCGCGTAAAGCGCGTATTGCATCGCCAGCCTACTTCTTGGGTTTGGATGCGGGCTTTGCGCGCTTGATGCCCTTAGCGGCTGTTTTGGGCTTTGCTTTGGACCTGGGCTTGCCTTTGGTTTTGCCACCAGCCTTCTTCCCACCAGGCTTGCCAGCCGTGCCCTCCTCGCTGTCGCTCTCCCCGTCATCGACAGGGCTGCTGTCCCCCTCGCGCTTGCGCTTGGCCGAGGCGCCGCGCTTCAGGGCGGAGCCGCCTCCGCTGCTTCCGTCGCTAAACGCAAAGCCGTCTTCCAAACCCGACTCATCCTCCTGCAAAGCCTCCCGGCGAAGCGCCATATACTCGTTCATCACAGCCTCAACCTGCGCGACGCACTTGAAAGTCAGAGCTGCTCTTCTCCCGTTCAGCTGAGCAAGTCTGTCTGCCAGGATATGGCACGCGCCTTCGCCTCTCCGCGCTCGATCCGAATCACCATGCAGGTTGTGCTGGGCAACATGCGCGCCTCGTAGATGACGCCCTTGAGGTCGAGGCGCAGCTCGTCAGGGCCTGCATCTTCAGAGGGACGGGAGTAGAAGCGGCCGACGGCACCGACGTCCCCCTCCAGGTCTACCGCGTCACCTTCACCCTCCAGCTCCACCAGCACCTTGGCCTTGGCCAGTCGGTCCGCGAAAACCAGGGGTAGGGCGGAGGGCGGGGCGCCCGCGGCGTGCGAGGCTGGGTCGGCAGCAGGGTGCGAGGCGGCTGCGGGCTTGGCGGCTGCGCGTGCAGGTGCCTCCGCGGGCTTCGCGGCGGCGCCCGTCGGAGGCGGCGCCGCAGGTGCCGCGTCATCGTCGTCAGAGGAAGACGAGGAGGGCAGAGCGCTCACCGCAGCAGCTTTAGGAGTGAAGTGACGAAGCCAGTCAGGCTCGCTGTCCGACGACTGGCGCTTGGCCGGCTCGGCGGGCGAAGGCGCATCGCCATCAGCAGGGCCCAGGCTGCCGCGCGCCAGCAAAAAAGAGGACATCACACGCTGCCCAGCGCGTATCGGAGCAGGCTGCGTGCGAATGCAAGTGCAGTGCAGTGGCGCGAGAGTGCGAGCCCAGCAACGCAGGAGGCGAGGGCTTGAAAGTTGGCGAATGATGCGTGGTTGCATGCGTTCGATCGCCCGACAGACACGGAGGAGCTGGTGGCGCAGCGGACTCAATGCATTCTCCATATAATAGCTAGTACACCAGCGTTTCTAGGAACGCGTCTGTGTCAATGTCGTCCGGCAGCGCTGGCGCCATCCCCTCCTCATCGTCAATCGCAGCCTCAGCGGGTGCTTCCACGTGCGCTGCAGCAGCCGCATCATGCGCATCCGCCTCTGCGATGGCGGCTGCGAAGGGCGAGACTGCGGGGCGCGCGTGCGGGGCTTGTGACCCGTGACTTTGGCGGCCCCACTGGGCGCCAGGACCCCCCCTCTCCACGTCGCTACCGCCGCCTGGCTCTGTCGCCGCGATGCCTGGCCGGGGCGCAACCAGCGGCGCGAGGATCTGCGAGGCGTGCGAGTGAGCAAGGCACAGCAGGTGCTATCCTCTGGCTGGCAACGCGCCTCCTGCGCCGCTGGGTCGCTGCCGAATGCCCTGAGGATGTCGTCGATGTGAAGCCTGGACGCGTCGTCGTTGCCGAAGATGTGCGCGTGCGCTGCTGCGGAGGCTGCGGCAGCGGAGAAGGGCTGACCTTGTCCGCCGCCAGCCGTGCCGGGCAGGCGCGGAAAGAACTGCAGGGCGCGCCGCGCGGGTCAGACGACGTCTGGTCAACGCACCCAGCGCACGCACCTCCAGGTCGTCTAGGTGTGGCAGGGGTGCGGCAAGGGCTTCGCCAAGCACCAGAAGGCGCTCGTCGTCGCCGTTGATAAGGTCTGCGAAACCCGCCGGATCCATCTGGCCGGATCCGTTCATCAGCAGCGCCTGGAAGCTGCCGGGAGGAAAGGGCAGCGCAGCGACAGCGCCAGCGGCGGCCCGGTCCATGGCGGGCCGCACTGAGCGGGCCGCCCCGCCGCCCCCGCCGGGCGCGGCGCGCTTGCGCGGCGCCGGAGGCTTGCGCCCTCCGTGCGGCGAGCGCGTGGGCGCGGCTGGCGGCGCTTGATGCACCGGAAAGGTGGGGCGAGCGGGCGCAGGCGGCACGGCGAAGACCAGAGGGTGCGGCGGCGGCGGCACAGCGGCCGGGTGCGGCTGCGCGAAACCAGGCAGCACCACCAGCGGCTCCAAATGGCGCAGCGGAGCGGCGCCGGCGTGCGACTCAAACACTTCCAGCAGCGTCCGAGCCAGCTTGCTCCCTGCGCAGCACGCCTGGCGAGCGCTTTCCCGCTCCAGCAGGTGCAGGTAGTGCGTGAGCACGTCCGCCAGCGGGCGCACGGACGGCGGGGCGCCAGCCTGCGCGGGAGGGAGGGATGGCGGGAGAGGGCGAGAGGGAGCATTGTTAGTGCCAACTTCGCAGCCCTTCCCCGTCCGCAAGAAAGAAACGCCTCCAAAGCGCGGCCGCGCGTGCCGCTGCGTGCGCCCAGCAGCTGTGGCGCTGCAGCCGGTGCGCTGTGTGAGGAGGGTGGGAGGGCGCACCGCAAAGACGGGTGCCAACACGGAGGCTGCGTCAGCCTTGAAGCCCTCCGTGGCTCGGTGGTAGCCCTCCCCTTGCAGGTACGCGTGCACCAGGCACGCAACCTCCGTGGCAGTGACTCGCCGAGCGCAGGCGGGCACTTCCAGAGGAGGAGCGCAACCCGTGGAGGGGCCCGCCTCGGGCGCGGGCGGCATGCTGCGCAGCTTCTTATGAGCCCACCGGGTGTTGTGGGCTGTGGAGAGGAAGTGCAAGAAGGGAGAAGACCCGCGGGAGTGAGGGAGGGCGCCTGACGACGGTGCGCATATTGTGCGCGCTCTTTGGTGGTTTCGCGCAAGAGAGTCATCTACGCCTCCTCCGCCTCCTCTGTACCTGCTGCTTCTCCGTCCAGTCGCGCTGTCACAGCCAGAGAGGGGAGTCTCGGCCTTAGACCGTTTGCTGGCTGCGGCTGGCCAACGCCGCCATGGCGCCGCAGAAGGCTTCGTCTGGCGGCGCCAACGGCGGCTTCAGCTTCGTGGACTATCTGGAGTCGCTTCCCGCCGCCAAGGTGGACGTGCTGTATGGCTCTCGTTGGACCTGCGCTGCGCTACTGCGCGCGCTGCCGCCGCTGGGCAAGCAGTGCGTGCTGCGCCTGCTGCACGTGGACGCGCCGTTGAGCATCGGTGCGTGAAGGCTGCGCGCGGAGCGCCGGCGACTGCAGTCTGCTCACTCTCACGTCGCGGCCCTTCCTTGCAGCCGAGCTGCGCGCCTGGGTGCGCGAGGAGGTTGTGGCGCAGCAGGACGGGGCGCTGCGCAAGCTGCGTTCGCTGCGGGTGTTGCTTCCCTCGGCGCAAAGCGCAGGCGGAGGCGCAGCGGGCAGCGAGCAAGCCTTCAGCCTGCACCCCTCCCTGCGGGCGCACCTGCGCGAGGCGCTGTACGACGTGTCGCCGCAGCCCACGCCGGCGCTTCCGGAGAGTCTCCAGGCACGAGGCTCTTGTCCATCTGCTTTGCTGGTAGGCACCCCTTCTGTGTCGCTCTTCTCACACTCCCTCTCTCTTTGCGCGCGCAGCGTTTGGCGCCCAGCTCCGCCCAGCTGCACACCTTGGCCAATGAGAAGTGGGAGACGCTGCTGCTGTTCCTGGTGGGCCAAGGCGAGGCGCCCGCGGCTGAACACGGCAGCACGTGCGCCCCCCTGCCCTCTCCCCCTTCAACCTGTCACACGCAGCTTACGCCTCTCCCACCCCGCTGCACCCCGTCCCCGCCCCCCAGGCTAGACATCGGCGCTCTGCTGCGCGGGGCCGGTCTGGTGGTCACCGCGTGCGAGGCTGCGCAGGCGAGCGGCGTGCCCCTGGACGCCGACGACGACCCAGCAGCGCTGGCCGTCTCCGACGCCGGCTTTCGATACCTCCTGCTGGAGCGCAGCCAGCAGCTCTGGCTTCTCCTGCAGCACTACGTTGCTCTCTCAGACGCGCTGGCGGGCGACCCCGCGGCTGTGCTGGACGTGTTGCTCCACCTCTCCTTCCTCCCTCCACACGTACCCCAGCCCGTCCCCGATCCCGCACAGCTCACACTGTTGGGCGACATGGCAACCCTGGGAATGGTGCACATCTTCGGCACGCAGCCTGACGCTCTGTGGTTTTGCGTGACGCCCCTGGCGTCGGCCGTAAGCGCGGGGCTGGCTGCCAGCGGAGGCGCGCGCGCGATGGAGGGCCACATCATCGTGGAGACCAATTTCCGGGTATACGCATACACCAGCAGCCTGATCGAGCTGGCCATCCTCAACTTTTTCGTGCGCCACGAGTACACGCTGCCCAACCTGTTCGTGGGTGCGCTGACTCGTGAGAGCGTGATCGAGGCCCACCGCAACGGCATCAGCGCTGAACAGGTGGTGAGCTACCTGCAGAGCCACGCGCATCCACATGTGGCGGGGCGTGTGCCCACGGTGCCGGAGACGGTATCGGATCAGATACGGCTATGGGCACGAGACACGCAGCGACTACGGGCGTCACCCGCCACGCTGTACGACGACTTCCCCTCTGACCGGGCCTTCGGGGCGGCCAAGGCGCACGCACAGGGCCTGGGCGCGCTGCTGTGGGCAGACGACACGCGGCGCACGATGGTGGCGAACCAAGAGGTGCAGGGCGCCATGAGGGAGTGGTTCCGCGTGCAGCGAGAGCAAGGCACGCACACTTGAAATGCTAAAGCTGCTCTGCCTTCGCTCTAAACCGCATGGCGGTCTGGCGGCCAGGGAGCAGCTGTGGCAGGCTGCGGCGCAAGCTCAGATGATAGTGCTACTCATGCTCGCCAGCAAGGTAATAGGGCAGGGCAGGATGGTCAGGAAGGCTCAAAGCAAGGTCCAAGCGGTGCGAGCGCAGCGGCTGTGTGGATTAGCACTTGTGCGTAGTTCTAGGTTTGTCGCAGATCGCTGCACCCGCGCTCGGCAGACCGCTTACACCTGCGGTGCGTAGGTCACGCCGTACTTGGCGAACTCGGCCACCTGGGCGGCAATCTGTGGAGCGAAGGTGTGTGAGCGCAGCGCCTTTCTTCGCAGCGCTGCACACACGCGCACCTTGGTCGCCGCAGCAGCCGCCTCCCGGGCCTTGGTCTTCTTGTTGTCGCGCATGCGCGCGTTGTGGAACGCCGCGCACTTGTAGCTGTGGCCACGGTCGGAAGAAGGCATCGCAGAAAGTGTAGGGCAAGAGGGAAGTGCACACGTAAACCGGCAGCGTTGTTGTACGATCTACTACGTTGAAGGCACGAGAAGGCTTGAGCATAAGCTTGTCACGCGTGTTTTATGTGTGCATTGCAGAAGGCTAGCGTTCCCGCACTCACAAGACGAACTTGGAGAGGTCGCTCTTGACGAGCGACGCCGCGCAGGCCTTGTTCACGGCAGCCTTGTCCACCGCCACCAGCAGCGGCCCCTCCTGGCCGCCCGCCGCGTGCGCCGCCGCGCGCTCAGGTGCGTAGAAGCTGATGTCCTCCATGATGCGCTCCAGAATGGTGTGCAGCCGCCGTGCCCCAATGTTATCCACCGAGCGGTTCACCTCGTGCGCCACTGCAGCCACCTCTCGCACCGCCTCGTCTGTGAAGGTGAGCGCCACGCCCTCGGTGGCCATCAGCGCCTGCTGCTGCTTGAGCATGCTGTGCTCAGGCTCGGTGAGGATGCGGTACAAGTCCTCGCGGCTCAGCCCTTTCAGCTCCACTCGGATGGGAAGCCGACCCTGCAGCTCCGCCAGCATGTCGGAGGGCTTGCACTGGTGGAAAGCGCCGGATGCGATGAACAAGATGTGCTCCGTGTTGACGTTGCCGTACTTTGTGCTCACAAGGCTGCCCTCGATGATGGGCAGCAGGTCGCGCTGCACGCCCTCAGAGCTGGCGTCGGCGCCATGGCGCATGTCGGAGGAGGACACGATTTTGTCGATCTCGTCGATGAACACGATGCCGTCCTGCTCCACGCTGTTGATGGCCTCCTTGACAACGGACTCCGGGTTGATCAGCCGCTCAAACTCCAGCTCCTCAACCAGGGGGCGGCACTCGCTGACCTTCATGCGCCGCTTCTCGGAGGCTCTGCGTCCAAAAGCCTTCTCAACCTTTCCGATGAGCTCCTGCAGCGGTATCTCCTGGCGACCGCTGGCATCCGCCAGCGCGCCCATGCGGCCCGGGCGGGACTCCGGGAGCTCAACCTCTAACATGCGGTCATCCAGCTCGCCGAGGCGGTAGAGCTCACGAAAGGTGCTGCGTGTGGTCGCAGACGCGTCCTCTCCCATCAGCAAATCCAGAATCTTCTCCTCCACCGCAGCCGTCACGGCGGCCGTCATGCGCTGGCGCAGCTTGGTGCGGGTCAGCACCAGCGCGTTGTCCACCAGGTCGCGGATGATCGTGTCCACGTCACGACCGTGGAAGCCAACCTCTGTGAACTTGGTCGCCTCCACCTGGGGCGCATGCACAGCTGTGAGCAGCCGCAAAGCGGTTGCAGTGGCAGCACGCTGCGCGCCTTGATGAATGGAGCGTCGGCCAGCTTGGCCAGGCGACGCGCAATCTCCGTCTTGCCGCAACCGGTGGGGCCTGCGCCCGCGTGTGTGACGTGTCAGTGCATGGCTGCGTGCGGTGGTGCGCGTGAAGACGTGCCTATCATCAGGATGTTCTTAGGCACGATCTCCTCCTTCAGCGGCGAGCCAACCTTGTGACGGCGCCAACGGTTACGCAGCGCCACAGCCACGGCGCGCTTAGCCTCCGACTGCGAGGCGGCGGCGCGGGTGAGAAAGAAGGGGTGGCGCCCGCCCAGGCAATGACACGACCCAACACTGGCTGTGCTTGAGCGCTAAGCGCTGAGAAGCACGCGCCTGGCCGACGATGTAGCGGTCAAGCAGCTCCACCACCTTGGACGGGGTGAGTGCGGTGGGTTCCTCTACAGCCAGGGGTTGCGGAGGCGGAGAGGATGGGCTGGGCTCCGAGCGCAGCGCCTCGACGCTAGCCCACCGCCGCCCAGAGACCTCCGACATGCACGCCGCGGCGCATTCCAGGCTGCCGGCTGGCCGCAGCGCGCTGCGTGGCGCAGTTGCCACCTGCACACGTGGCGCGTCAGCAAGGGACGCACGGAGCCTGCTGGGCGCGCCACGCACCAGCGCCGAGGCGCGAGCGAGCAGCGACACGCGCCGCATGAACGCAAGAAGGCGGAGACGAGAGCCGAGAAGGACCGAGAAGTGCCGCAGTGAGTCAGTGACTTGGCAGCTCGTCGAACAAACAGATCGACTCTTTCTGCGCGCCCACCAGTGGTAGCTGGTAGGGCAACCTGTGCGCATGGACGCCACCTTTGCGATACCCGTCGCGGGCGAGGCTCCCACCGGCGCAGGCCAAATGCCTCTTGCGGGGCACGTTTGCTTCGCCTGCGCGCCCGGAGAGTTGCCCTGGCCTGCCGTCGTGATGGATCAGGTGCGATACCGCGCCGTGCGGCACGGATGGCGTGCATGGCGCAGTGCAGGGTCCGTCTGCACTAAAACAAATCTTCTCCCTCTGCTTGCGCTCGCAGTCGCCGCTCTGCACCGTTCTCCACCCAGTGCGCGTGCGCTTCCTGGAGCTCACTATCGGAGGAGCGAGCGAGGCGGCGGTGAGAACAGAGGTGCGTAAGGGGCTGTGCGGGCGCGGGGCATGTCACTCCTTGAGCGGCCTCAATCCGCGCGCGCACAGCCACCAGCGCCGCGACGCGTGGCTGGCACGCTGGGCAAGGCGCAGCGTTGCTTCGCCTGCGCCGCCGCGCGCTGACTCGCCCTCCTCGCCCTCCTCGCCCCGGTGCTTGGCTCAGGACGTGAAGCTCCTGAACGAGTACCTGCCCACCGCGCTGCAGGTTTTGGAGCACGGGCACTATTCTTCGGCCGAAGCGAAGAAAGAGCTGCTCGCGCGCTTCAGCAAGGCGATGTTTGCGGCACGCGCGCTGCTTGCAGCCGCGCAGCCCCCTCCGCCGCTTCGGGTGCAGGCTGCCCGTCCGCGGGGCGGCTCCAAAGAGCTCTCCTCCCTGCTGGCCAGCACGTGCGCGCTGGGCTGGGCAGAGACAAGCGGGCGAGGGGGGCGCGGGGCGCGCGCTGCTGTGGTCAAGAACGCAGAGGAGTGCGAGCCGACGCCGACGGCCGCCACGGCCACGGCGCTGGAGGCGCTGGCGGACGTGGGCGCGGCGGCGGAGGTCGCGGAGGCCGCCGGCGACACGCTGAAGGTGCTGGCAGATGGCGCAGTGGCAGCCGCCTCGCCGCCAGGCTCGCGCATCAAGCGGCCGCGAGACACGCTGCGCGTGCCCGCCGCATCACCGCAGGCGCCGCAACCGCCCCTGAAGCGGGCGAGGGGCCACTCGCCTTCGCCGGCGCCCACGCCTGCTCGCAACCGGCGCCGCCCCGCCGCAGAGGCGACGCCGCGGACACCCGTGCCCGCCGCGGCGCCGCAGCAAGAGCCCGACGAGGCGGCAATGGCGGCGATGGGGACGATGGCGGCGCCCCGCAGGCGCATGCGCGTGCAGCCGGACGGTGCAGCGCCGCAGGCAGATGCTGCGTGGTCGTACGACCCCCCACGCGCCCGCCGCCCACCCCCCGCCCGCCTCCCGCTCTCCGCCCGCCCACCCCCCCACCTTCGCCTCTCCCGCCGGCCCGTGCCTGACTGGGCGGTGCGGCGGGGTCCGGGCGTGGCTGTACACCTCTGGGTGGTGACGCGGGGCATCGTGCGCCTCGAGCTGGTGTTCCTGGAGCAGTCGCCCTCCGGTGGCTTGCTGGTCGTGGCGCATCAACACACCGGCAACCCTCATGCGACTTACCGCGCCCCGGCGCCGCCGCCACAGCTCGCGGGGGAGGACCACCCCCGGGTGAGCCGCCCGCAGCGCCGCGCCGCGGCCGCGAAGAAGCGCTTCACCGTGGATGAGGATTCGGATGAAGATGAAGATGAGGAGCAAGCCCCGGGCTTCCGGGATGGCCAGGTTGCACAGGGAATGCCGGCCCCTAAGCGCCAGCGCGCCTCCACGGGCGGCACGCCCGCGCTGCTGTCGGCCCTGGAGGCGCGCGTTGTGGCGGCGCCGCCGGCCCATGCGCCCGCGGTGGTGCAGCTGCGGCGTTGCGACAATACCGTGGCCGCCACCGACGAGCCCCTGCGCGCCGCGCTGCACGCCTGCACCCTGTGGGCTGACGTGGGCTCCTGCGCCCCCGCGGACCTGCTGCGCGGCGCTGAGCCGCAGTTCTGGGGCGCCCTGCGCGCCCAGGGCGCCCTCATTGTGCGCCCCGCGGGCACCTGGGACGCGGCGCGCAACTGCAGCGCGCTGGCGGACCTCGCCTGGCTGCCCGGCTCCACGCAGCGCCTGCGGGGGCTGGTCGGGGAGTACCAGTACATCCGGCAGACGCTGCCCCGCCGCAACGGCGTCGTGGAGCTGTTTGAGAACCAGATCTCCGAAGAGCACCTCAACGGCGAGTACCCCTTCGGCGCGCTGCTGAAGGACGTGGCGGAGCAGTTCCGCTTCTCAGCGCAGCCGCTGCGGCTGCTGAGCCCGTCGGAGCGGGAGCGCCTGTTCCTGAGCCTCGTTCGCCAGGGCTTCCCGCTGCAGTACCCCTATCTGCAGGGGATTGCGCTGGCGGCGCACAGCAGCCGGCCCCGGGGCGAGGCCAGCAGCGAGGGAAGCCCCGTCAACGGCTGCGTGCGAATGACGCCGCCACAGGGTGCTCACGCCTGGGACCCCTGCGGCCTCGCTGTGCTGCCCGGCTCCATCGTGGTGGGCCTGCTCAAGGCCTGCGAGGCTGCCTGCAACCCTGCCCTGCAGCCAGACGCCGACGGCGACGGCGACGGCGAGCGGGGGGCGGGCCGCCTGCGCTTCCAGCCGCTCCAGCCGCCGCGGCTCCAGGCGGACGCGGAGCGTGCGGAGGAGATTGCGGTTGCGGGCGCAACAGCCGTCGCGGCAGACCCCCAGGCGACGCTGCGCCGGCTGCGGCGCAGACAGGCGGGCGTCTACCCTGACAGGCCGCAGCGTCGCAAGCGCGCGGAGGCTGAGCGAACGTCGGATGCCGACGCTGCAGCCGAGGAAGTGGACCTGGATGCCCCCCGCCTGCTGCCCCACGAGGCCGCCGCCGCTGCTGCGCATGCAGCCTCCCAGCAGCGCCTGTGGGGCGCGGGCATCGTGACTCCTTGGCTGTACTACATGGGCGCGTTCAGCTCCTTTGCGGCTCACTTTGAGGACTACGCGTTTGGTTCGGCAAACGTGCTGGTCGCGGAGCCCGGCTCCAGCTCCCACGTCATCTGGTACAGCGTGCCCCGGGAGTCCCTCCACACGCTGCACCTGTTCCTGCGCCACCTGCTGGGCGACCAGTACACGCTGGACGTGCTGGAGCAGCGCCGCCTGTGGATCGACCCCGCCGTGCTGGGCGGCTGGAACGCGCAGCGCGCACGGGAGGGGCTGCCCGAGGTGGCGGTGCACCGCCACGTGCAGGGCCCCGGGGAGTACGTCATCACCGACTATGGCTCGGTGCACTGGGGCGTCAACGTTGGCGTGGGCTGGAAGGTTGCAGTCAACTTCGCCTTTGAGGAGTGGGGACTCGCCGCAGCCTTTGTGGATGACGTGTACACGCGCCTGGAGCGGGAGACGGGCCTGCAGCGCAGCTACCGCTGCGCGCCGCCCCTCGCTGCCGACCCCCACGCCCAGCGCGCCCTCTGCGCGCACAGCCTCGCCGCCATGGCCACCGCGGGCGCTGCGCCGCTGGCGCCGCTGGAGGAGCGCGAGGCGGCGGGGCGGGCGGCTGTGCAGGCGGCGCTGTCGGGGGAAGTGATGGAGACACAGACCGACCTTTAGACGCAACCTTGCAGCTCAACAGTGTGGCTTCCGTGCATTCTCAGTCAACCCAATCAATGTGGCTCTCCTTGTCCAGCCGCTGCAGCACTTGGGCGCGCGTGGCGGCGCCTATGAGCAGCGGGCAGCGCGCCCTGGCCGCGGCGGTCCTCCCCGCAGCCTCTGGCGGCGTCGGCGCGGCGAGCCTGGCCACCGGCGCTGCGCGCAGCTCCTGTGGCAGCGGCAGGCCAGCCTCCAGAAGCGCCTGCTTGCGCGTGGCGTCCTTCCAGGCCTTGAACTCGAGCAGCGACTCTGCAGGGGGCGGCCCTCCTGCGCACCAGGCGCACAGTCAGCCAGCAGAGAGCACACGCGCCGACAGACTGCACGTGCCCTGCTGCGGCGCCGGGTTCCAGTCGCGCGTGACGCCAGGCAGGCCGCGCTTGGTCCTGGCCGAGGGCGCCTCAGCGGTCGCGTCGCCTCACCTCGCTCACACCACGCATGCACGGCGCACGCACCACACGCCACAACGCCACTCTAGCTCTTGCGTGTGCTCCCGCATCTGCTTGAGCATCTGGGGTGCGGTGTGGGGGCCCCCGTGAGCACGTGTCCATTCAGGCGACGCACCCCTTTTCCACCCCGCCTCTCCCGACGCGCCTGCACGTGCTCCGGGTTCCCAGCGTCTGCCAGTGCCTCGAAGCGCCGCAGCTCGTCGCGCAGCTGGTCTCGCTCCGGGTCGCTGGCGCGCGTGCCAAATCGCTCAGGGCCCCGCGGCACGCCCGTCTCGGGCCGAAGCGCCGGGTGTAGCGACATGATGTTGCGGGGCACCAGGCGGCGGCGCGCGGCGACTTCGGCAGTTCAAGTCTAAAACCAAAGACTAACAGGGTGACCGACGGTTGGGACCATGGGACGCGACTCCGCCCACCGCCACAGTGTGGCCCGTACGGACCACGCCTGCGTCTTTGTGACACGCAGTTTAAGCCCCTCCCGCCGCGGATCCCCTTTTTGGCCCTTTCGGATGGAGGCGACGGATGCCGCCGGACCCCCCTTTCGGATGCCTTTTCGGAGCCTTTCGGACGATAGAATACGCATATGTAGCACGCCGCACGGCGCGCGAGCGCTGCCCA
>Ga0049083_10000378_pt1 | contig 15781 bp, 21 predicted proteins | sample GreLakmeMI27MSRF_FD_66719 | JGI IMG/M metagenome (GOLD analysis project Ga0049083, IMG submission 66719) | Freshwater lentic microbial communities from great Laurentian Lakes, MI, USA - Great Lakes metaG MI27MSRF | ecosystem: Environmental > Aquatic > Freshwater > Lake | place: Great Lakes...
GGAGGCGCAGCTCTCTGCGCTGCAGCCGCCACAGCCCGCCGGTGCGGCGCACGCGCAGCTGAACGCCTCAGGAGGCGCGCTGACGCTCGCACGCGCCGTGTGCAACGTGCAGAGAGCGCCCGCCTGCACTTGCGTGCGGTACAGCTGCGCGCTGGGGTTCACCTGCCCGCACTCGCCGCACAGCCAGCCGCCGCAGAGCTGCTTCATAGCCCGGGCGGCGCTCTGGAGTGGCCTATAGCGCGAAACGTCGAAAGTGACGTCACTGGGGTGAGCCCCGCCTACACCAAATTTGGGGGCACGGGCAACTGGGGGGGGGTTCGGGCGCAGGCGGGGTTCACCCGAGCAGGCACGCTCCCCAAATTTGGAGGGCTTGCAGACTGGTACCGACCGCCCGACCCCCTCTCGTGCGTGGCGGGGCCCACCCGCCAGGGTGCGCCACAGCCGCAGAGGGGGGGGAGAGGAGGGGCTCAGAGCAGACGGGTTTGGCCGTTACCCCCCCCCTCTCTGGAACGACCCGCCAGCCCGTCAAAACGACTCTTTAAGTTAATGGGGTAATGGACACACCCCCCTGGCGCCCCTCACAAAATTGTGCAGAATTCTTCTGCTCGTCTTCTGTTGTAACACCACTGCGTCTCCCCGCCCACCCCGTGGCGTGGACCGGTCCTGTGGCCATGGCAGATGCGGTTACAGTCCGCCAGACGCAAAAGCCAGCTGGCTGGCTGGCAGTGTGGACACAGGCGGATGGTGGCGGCGCCGAACCTGAGGCCCAGGACGCGACTGTCCGCGCGCAGCAGTTCGCAGCGTTTGCGGTGCGCTTGGGCTCTGCGTTTTGAGCGTGTTTGCCCATTGACACCCGAATGCAGGAGCGCATGGAGGAGGGCCTCTGCCGCCTGGCTGCAGCGGCCATCACGCAGCGCGCGGTGCAGAACGTGAAGCGGCGGTGCGCGTTGGGCGGCACAACCGCCCGAGCCAACCTCCCAGCCCCCCTCTCACTCGCGCCACACCGCAGCCTGGCCGACGAGGCCGCCACCGCCATCCAGTCTGCCGAGCGCGGGCGGCAGGCGCGCGCGCGCGTGAAGCTGCCTGCGCCGCGACGGCGCGCTGAGCTGCCTGCGCGCGCGGCCCTGGCTCTTGCTGCCCTCGCCTTGCTGCTGCTGCTGCTCCTTCCCACGCTGCTGGGCGTGTCGCTCACGGAGGTGCTGTGCCCTGCTGCGCGCGAGGGAGCAGCGGGTGGCTGGCGCCAGAGCCTGTGCACCCGCAGCCCCCCACGCTCCGCCTACGACGGCCCGCTCTTCCCAACCTGCGGCACGCAGTGCGCTCAGAGCGGCGTGTGCGCCGCCAACGCGGCGCGGATGAACGCGCAGCTGGACGCCTCGCAGGCTGAGCTGCAGGCTGCGCGTGCCAGCACCCTCGCGGCGGCCCAGGTGCAGCTGGAGCTGGAGGCTGCGCGCGGCGCCGCCGCCAGCGCGGCGCGCATCAAGGCCGAGCTGGAGGCTGCGCGCGGCGCCGCAGCCGCGGCGGCAAGCATGCAGTCCCAGCTGGAGGCCGCCAAGGCTGAGCTGCACGCAGCGCGCGCGGCGGCCTCGGCGGAGGCCAAGGTGCAGGCCGAGCTGGAGCTGGCTCGCGCGGCTGCTGCTGCTGCTGCGGCCGTGCAGAACGAGCTGCAGCAGGCCCGGGCGGCAGCTCGCGTGCAGGAGGAGCTGGACAAGGCCAGGCTGGAGCTGGATGCCGCCAAGGCGTCCGCGGCCGCCTCGGCGCGCCTCAAGGCTGAGCTGGAGCTGGCCAGTGCAGCCTCCGCAATCTCCAGTAAGGTGCAGGCTGAGCTCAGCGCCGCAAAGGCCGTCGCCGAGGCCGCCTCGCGCGTGCAGGCCGAGCTGGACGCCGTGCGAGCGTCGTCGTCGGCGGCGGAGCACGCAAAGTCGGAGCTGGACTCGGCCAAGAGCAGCTCACAGGCCGATGCGCGCCTGCGGGCAGAGCTCAGCGCAGCCAAGATGGCCGCCTGCGCCACCCGCAAGGTACAGACGGAACTGGATGGCGCCAAACAGGCCGCATCGGCTGCTCTGCGCACGCAGATTGAGCTCCAGGCAGCGAGGCGAGAGCTGGAGGAGGCGCGCGCCATCGCATCCTCTGCCACAGCCGTGCGCGCCGGTCTCAATCGGGCGCGCGCCGCTGCTGCGGAGGAGCTGCGGGGGCTGCCGCCTCCCAGCATCGATGTGCTGGCATCAGCCCCCGCAGCCGCTGCAGCCTCCCCAACCAACAGCGAGGCAGGCCTGGGCTCGGTCGGCTCGCTGGGCGCGGTAGCACTTTTTGCGCTCGGCTTGTACGGTTTGGGCCTGGAGTCTCCAAAGTGGGGCCTTGCTGGGCCACTGGGCCGCAAGACGAACATGCTGCTGTCCGCTGCACCCGCAACGACGCTCCGCGGCTGGAGCCGTCTGCGCGCCCTAGCGGACACGCCGCGCGCGGCGGGGCAGTCGGAGTGGCGGCTGCGCGCCGCCGTCGCGCGGGGCGCCCCAAGCACCGCCGCCGCCGCTGGCTTCCCCGCCTCGGGCGTTGCTCGCCAGCTGGCCTGCCGCCGCGCGTCACGCATCCTCGTGCTGCTCGCCACCGACGAGGGCGGCTGCGCGGGGCTGGACGGCTCGCTGGCGGCGCTGGACGCGCTGCGGCGTCTGAGTCAGAGCGACGTTTCTGCAGCCACGCTGCTGCCCTGCGGAGCCGTGCAGGCTGCGCTGAGCTGCCTGCTACACCACCCAGAGTCCGTGCACACCGCCTGGCACGCCTGCACGCTGCTGGGCAACCTGGCGTTGCAGCCGGCGCTGCAGCCGCAGCTGCTGGCGCACCCGGAGCTGACAAGCGGTCGCGCCATCCTGCTCACCGTGAAAGCGCTCATGCTGCACGCCCAACAAGACGCTCGCGTGGCGGGCGCAGCCTCGGGCGCCGTGTGGACGCTGATGCTGGCAATGGGCCCTGCTGGCGCAGAGCTCGCTTTCCGGGCGGGCGCGCTGCCTCTGCTGCTGAGCGCCTGCGAGGCGCACGCGGCCAACGGGGTGATTGTGTACAACAGCGTCGGCTCGCTGCTCACGCTGGCGCAGAGCTGTGCAGAGGTGCGCACCGTGCTGAGAGAGGCGCAGGCTGGGGCCAAGGTTCGCGGTGTGCTGGAGGCGCACGGAGGACTTACCCACCTCTACGGGCCCGCCGTGGCCGGCTCCGCAGCCTCCTGGATGTAACAGCGTCGATTCGAAATACAGCGTTCAGCTTTATAGAGGTTTGTGCATCAGGCGGCGGGCTCGTCCAGGCTCATCGCCTGCACTCCCGCGCTGGGTGTGTAGGTGTGGATGGAGTCCCCGCGAGCCAGGTGCTTCTCTGCCTCATGGCGGTACTGATCCATGTGCTCCCGCGGCAGCGACTGCGCCTGGCGGCGCAGCTCCGGCGCGGTTCCCTCCAGCTTGGCGAACTGGCGCTTGAAGTTGTCGACGGCTGAAGGAAACATGAAACGGGAGGCGGCCTCGCCCGCCACGTACTCGCGCTTCGCCTGCGGGTGGTACTCCAGCACCTCGCGGTAGATCAGGTCCCGCACCTCCTCCACCGTCAGCTTTCGTTTCTCGAACTCGAATTCGAGCTTGCTGATGGGCTCAGCCACCGGCTCGCGCTCCGGGTTGTGCAGCCCCGCAAAGTAGGGGTCCAGCAGCGCCTCCTCGCACGTGGGCCGCCGGGTGGGATCGAAGGCGAGCAGGCGCTCCAGCAGGCGAATCGCGGCGGGGGCCGCGCGAGGGAAGCGAGAGGCGAAGGGCTGCGCCGACTTGGCGGGCATCTGTTGTAGAAAGCGGCGAGCCTTCTCGTTGCGCACCTTGGCAACCTCCTCAGGCGGCGGCGTGCCCAGCAGGTCGGTGATGAGTTCCAGCTGGTGCACCACGTTGCGTCCAGGAAACAGGGCTCGCCCAGACAGGATCTCCGCGAAGATGCACCCGATGGACCAGACGTCGATCGTCTTGGTGTACTTTGTGAAGAAGCAGCCGCAGAGTTCCGGGGCGCGGTACCAGCGCGTGGCCACGTAGTCGGTCCAGAAGATTGTAGTTGGCGTGTCCTGTTGGCGTGTGGGCGGGTGAGCGTGCGGGGTTGTTATGGTCTGTGCTGTGACTGCCGCTGCTGAGGCGCGCAGCACGTGCCGTGAAGGCGGGTCGGGCCAGCCCAAAGTCGCAGATCTTGAGCTTGCAGTCGCTGTTAGCCAAAATGTTCTTGGGCTTGAGGTCGCGGTGGAACACGTTTGCTGAAGACATCGCGTCAGCGATGAGTAGATCCAGGGAGGCACCGCCAGCATCAAAGTGGGTTGTGCGCACCGCTGTGGACGTATTTCAGGCCTCTCAACATCTGGTATAGGAAGAACTGGTGGTGCTCTTGCGTCAGGTCGTCGTTCGCCTTGATGACCTGGTGCAGGTCCGTCTCCATGAGCTCAAACACGCAGTAGATGTCGCGGAACTCGCGCGGGTGCGGAGGCAGCATCACGTGCTTGATCTCCACGATGTCCGGGTGCTTCAGCTGCCGTAGCAGCTTGATCTCGCGCAGGATGCGCGTGGCGTCCTGTGGCGTGCGGCGGTTAATCGCCTGTGTGGTTGCTGCTGCAACACGGGTGGCCCTCCCAGGCTTGGTGGCACCGTGCCGCACCGAGACGTGGTCGAAGACGTCGTTTATCTTCTTGATGGCCACGCGCTCGCCTGTCGCCAGTTCAGTCATGCATGGAGCAGCGACAAGCTTATTAGCTCAGCGCACCCGTCGAGATGTCTATGGCGCTGCACACTGTACCGTATGAGCCCTTGCCGATCACCTCCAAGATGGTGTACCGGCTCGCCTCGCCATACTCCTTGAGCGGCGTGGCGTGAGTGCCGGGAGAGGAGAGGGGCGGGCCAGGCCATGCAGCCGCGCACCGTGAAGAAGTCCGTGGTGGTTGACGGCGTCGCCATCTCCGTTAAGAGCTTACGCTGTGTGGGAGCGCGCGCGGTGGACTACGCCCGGAGCACAGCAACGCGGGCCAGGGCAGGCAAGCGGCGTAACGTGGCGAGAGAGCGTGAGGCAGCACTAGTCCACCGCAGCAGAGGGAGGTCCACCCGCAGCAGAGGTGACAGGCGGCTGCTGTCTGTTCTGGTCTCCACGAGTCCACGTCGCACGTACGCACGTCTCCCTGTCTGTTGGTGGGCGGAGGAGTTCTGAGAGGGGGGGGGTTAGGGCAGGTTAGGGCGGCGGGGCAAGGTAGTCGTGCGTCCGTCCCGCCGCGCGCGCTCCCGCCCCCCCTCACACGCAAGCGCGCCGCCTTCGCCTTTGCCGTTGTCAATACCGATCGATTCGTGTCATCTCACGGAGAATGCGGACGGCTTCCGTCAGCGCCGCCTCTCTCAGCCTGAGGCGCGCCTCGTTCGCTAACTGCTTCAGCCTCTCGCACGCAGTACACGCCCGAGAGGCTGGCTCTGACGCGTGGTGTCGCTGTGCAGGCTGTCGGGACGCGGTAGTGTCGGCGCGATACGGAGGTGTGAGCCGATCGACCACCCGTCTCGCGGCCACGTCTAACACGCCTCGCCGTGTGTTGCGTGTGTCGCAGCCGTCGCGCGTGCACGCAGTCCAAGACGGCGCTGCGCGTGATGGCCTCAGGCGTGCCACTCCCTCTCGGAGGCTCCCACCTCCCTACCTCGGCTCACTTGCCCCCGGCTCAGACGCCGCCACGGAGCGCAAGCCCTCGCCGCTGGAGAAGGGCGGCACGCTGGCGGGCGCCAAGGCGCTGGGCATTGACGCCAGCAGCGCCACTTTGGCGGGCAAGGCGCGTGCACCAGCGCAGCGCTGCTCTCCCAAGCCGTGTGCTCATACCTTCGGCCAGACCGGCCAGACTGTAGCCACCGGCAAGTTCATGGACGCACGCTGGGTGAACGGCACGTGGGACCTGGCGCAGTTCAAGGTTGCAAGCGGCGAGACAGACTGGGACTCCGTCATCGACGCCGAGGCGCGTACAGCGTGCGCTGCTGGGCAGTGCAGCAGTTGGGCTGACCCGCTCCGCTGCAGATTGTGCGCCGCCGCGCCCTGGAGCAAATGCCTGAGCCGTCGGAGCTGGAGGACGAGGTCAAGGCGCGTTGCGCTGTATACACTCCCGCCCAACTGTGCATCTCACGCCCAGTCCCGCGCAGTTTGACACCTCTGTGGTGCCCTGGTGGGCCTGGGTGCGCCGCTTCCACCTGCCGGAGGCTGAGCGCATCAACGGCCGCGCTGCGGTGCGTCCCAGCGCTCGCACAAAGCCCGGCGCATGCTCACCTGCCCCCTCCCTGCGCACAACTGCAGATGATTGGCTTCGCCACGGGCTACCTGGTGGATGCGCTGACGGGCGCGGGGCTGGTTGACCAGACCAACAGCTTCCCGGGCAAGCTCCTGATGTGGGCCACCTTTGCGGGCGTCGCCTTTGTGCGCTCAACCTCGGACCTGGAGCAGTACAAGGGGTTTCTGAAGGAGGCCACCTTCTACGATGCGCAGTGGCAGGCGACGTGGCAGGGCGTCACTCGCCCCTCTGAGAAGGAGTGAGGGTCACTGTCCTGTGTCATATGACGGAAGTCTGTTCTAGGAGCGCAGCGGCGCCTTCTTCTCACCCTTTGCGGCGTGGCGCTCGGAAGCTGTGAGTGTGTTGCGGGGATCGGCGGCTGTTAGCTTCTTCTTGACCACTTGCACCACGTCCTCGTCCTCAAGGATGTGTCCCAGCCCGCAGCGCTGCGGATAGTGCTTGGAGCTGGTGCCCCAGACGAGAGCAAATCGGCAGAGGCGGGCCAGGTCCGCGTGCAGCTGCCCAGCAAACGTCTCCACACTCGCCCCACCGCGCGCAGCGGACAGCATCACCGGCTCGGCAAACTCGGGCTTGCAGCCCGTCTTCTTGGTGTAGACGCGGCGCAGGTCCATGACGCTCCACATCTGAGCCAACAGGGCGTCGGTCCCCAGATTGGCCACGCAGGAGATGGGAATGCTGAAAGGCAGGCGGGCCAGTGCGTCAACCTCCTCGATGGACAGCACGTCGATTTTGTTGTACACGTACAGGCAACGGATGTACTTCCTGTTGCCCTCAATTACGTCGATGAACTCGTCCACAGTGGCGTCCTCACGAAAGAGCACGCCCGCGTTGAAGCACTTGTACTCCGCCAGAATTTGGGCTGCAAGTTTCTCGTCCATGTGCGTCAGCGGCACCGTTGACGAGAAGCTCACACCGCCCGTCTTCTTCTTCGTGATGGTCACCTGCGGCGGAGCCTTGTTTAGCCGGATGCCGACCGCCTCTAGCTCACGCGTCAAAATGTCTTTGTGCGCGTCATTCTTCGTCGCGTCAAGCACCATGAGAATCAGGTCGGCGCTCTTGGCCACCGCGATGACTTGACGCCCTCGGCCCCTGCCCTCCGACGCCCCCTCCAGAATGCCAGGCAAGTCCAGCAGCTGGATCTTGGCGTCCTTGTAATGTATCACCCCCGGAATGCAGGTCAGGGTCGTGAACTCGTAAGAGGCCGCCTCGCTATGCGTGCCCGTCAGCTGGGTCAGCAGCGTGGACTTGCCGACAGAGGGGAATCCTATCAGAGCTGCGCGAGCTGAACCGAACTTCTGGACCTCGAAGCCCTCACCACCGCTCTTGGTGGTGCCAGGTGCGGGCTCCAGCAGCTGCGTGCGAAGCTTGGCGAGTTGGGCTGCGCGGTGTGCGAAACGAGGGCATTGTCAGTGAGCACGGCACACGCACGCTCCTCACTACGTCACGAACCTTTCAACCTGCCCAGGTGGTACGACGTGGCTTTGTTCTTCTGGGTCTTCGCCATCTGAACAAGGGTCGCAGCCGTCAACCATGCGCTCCTCCTGTGTCGGTGCGTACACGCGCCTCTTCCTCGATCTCCTTCATTCGCTCGATGATCCCCTGAGGTGACGCGTGTCAGCGGCACTCGCAAACGGAGATGCGAGCGGCTTGCACGAGAGCGCACCATGGCGCCGACGGAAGTTCAGACTTTGGAGCCAAGGCAGGCGCTGTTCAGGCTGAGCAGACTAGGGCGCTGTTGAGGTGACGCAGAGAGCAAGTGCAGCCGGCCAAAAGGTCAGGCAGAAGAGCTGGGGACTGGAGTCTCACTGGACGTATCGACGACGTAAGGGTGGGCGTCCGAGGGTCCACCCAATGCCCTAACCTTTTTTTAAGTACTTGGAAACTCGGACTCCCCCCCGGATGCCCAAACCGGAAGAAGAACGCGCGCATGTGGGACCACCCGGTTGAACCACTATGGTAGGGTTGAAGGTTGAAGGGTTTTGAAGGGTTGAAGGCTGGTTGAAGGGTTCTTTCAAGGTCTTGCCCTTCTTGGCGCGCGGTTCGTCGTTCGTGACTTCGTGTTGTCAACTAGTCTCACCTCCTCCGCGCATACTGAAGAGCACATCCCAGTCTCAACAGAAGTGTGCCCCACTACTCCACTGGCGCAATGGGCAACCGCGTGTCGTCGGACTCGTCTGCGCCCGCTCCGCCAGCTGCCCAGGCGTACAACGTCTACAACCAGCCCATCGACCCGAGCAACCAGATGCCCGTGACGCCCAACCAGCTGCCCTGGCCGGGCCAGCAGAAGCTGCTGTCCACAGAGCGGGCCACCTCCACCATCCCCAAGGGCGGCGGTGGCCAGTGGGTCTTCCCCTCGCCGCAGATGTTCTACAGCGCGCTCATGCGCAAGGGCAAGGGCAGCGACGTGACGGAGGATGACATGGAGAGCGTCATCACTGTACACAACGGCGCGTGAGCGCGTGGCGTGCGTATATGCCGTGTGCCTCTCAACGCCTGCTGGCGCAGGCATGAACGAGCTGACGTGGGAACAAGTGCTTCGCTGGGAGCGACTGCACCGGGCGGAGTGCGCGACGCCGAGGTTGCTGCGCTTCCTGGGCCGTCCGGACGAGCTGAGCCCCCGCGCTCGCGTGCGCCAGCTCCTCACCGGTGCGCCGCCGCACGCGCTCGCACGCGCTCGCACGCGCCCAACCCCTCACCGCCTCCGCAGGCACCGCGCCGTTCGACCGCCACGACTGGTACGTTGACCGCTGCGGGCGGCCGGTACGCTATGTCATCGATTTCTACTTTGACGAGTCCAAGGCTGGCTCCATGGACGCCTTCGAGCTGGACGTGCGGCCCGCCCTAGACGACTGGTCTTCCCTGCTGGACAGAGCAAAGATGGGGGTGCGCTCCAAGCATTTCAGTCACAGTTGTTCTCGTCGCTCAGGCGGCCGCAGGTGCACGTGCTCTGCACGCGCTACAACATTCCCTGCCCCATAACAAGCATGAATCCGCCAAGCACACCCAGCACAAGAGAATAAATGACTGTGTCTTGAACTCCTAGAACAGCGCCATTTTGTGTTTCCTGGTGGCGTGCGCCTTTGAACTAAAACCGCGAGTGGTTACTCGCCCTTCTGCCTATCTGGCGGGTCGTTCAGACTGAGCCGAGGTGTACGTACGTACCCCACGAGGGACAGCCGGGGGGCGCGGCGGGACGCAAGTGTTCGGCGGGACACCCTAAAGCCTAAACCCTACCATCATAGTGGTTCAATCCCGCGCGGCTTGGACCACTGTGCAGGTGGGGCAAGATGCGTGTCATCATCAGGGTTTGGGCGCCCCCACCCACCACTAGATTTTCTAGATTTTCGCGGGGTAAGAGTTATGCACATCCCTGCATCCCGCCTCACCCAAAGCCATCAAACGTCACCGTCACCCTTCGCCCCCCGCCCCTCTGTACCACCCTCTCCTGGCGCCTGCGACGCTGCGCAGCTCGCCGCCGCGATGGAGGAGCTGAAGAAGCTGAAGGAGACGGCCTACTACAACATCTTCAAGATAATGGCCGTCAACCAGTGGGGCCCGATGCAATACCTGGCGCGTGGCCTTCTGCAGAAAGGCGGCACTGCCGAGCCGCGCGCTGAACGCGGTGGAGCGCGCACAGGAGCTGGAGAAGTTCAAAGCCCAGCTGCGCACAGGCCTCTCCATTAGCGCGGAGCAGCACGAACAGATTCTGAACAAGCTGGGCCAAGACGTGCAGCGCTTTGGGTGCGCCGCCTTCAGGCGTTGCGTTGAGCAGTCCTCCGCCCGCTTCACATGAACCCTAGCGCTCAAACGCGTTTGCACGCAGCGATGCTTTGGAGCAGGGCGGCGCAGGGAAGCGGGCGCGGCCAGACGGGTTCGCTAAGGCCGCTGTGCCGGCGGCGAAGCGCCCTGCGCTCGCGAAGGCGGCCCTGCCGAAGGCGCAGAAGGTGCGCCCGTCTTGTGCCCACTCTCTCCCCGCGCCCGCAGCCTCACCTCTGCCGCCCTGTGCCGCCACGCCATGCCGTCAGGCCTCGGCTGCGCCTGGCGCGCCTCTGCGGCTGAACGAGTACCTGGGCCGGCGCGTGAAGATGTACTGGCCCCAGGAGGGGGGCTGGTTCGAGGCCATCATCACGGACTACAACATGGCGGAGAACGAGCACTGCCTCACATACAACATGAATACGGGGAACGAGTCGTTTGAATGGGTGAACATTGCGGTGCGGTTGCGCGCGCTGCTGGCTGGCCGTGCCAGCGCGTGCACTCACAGTGTTGCACGGCACAGTCGCTGGGCGACAACGAGTTCAAGTGGATTGCAGGGCCGGCTGTGAACCTGGACGAGTTGCTGCCAAAGGGGGCTGCGCGCGGCGCAGCGGGCCGCTCACGCCCCGCCCAGCCGGCGCACAAGGCTGCGCCCGCGTCGGGCGGCGCGCTGCAGGAGCTGGAGCAGGCTGTGAAGCGTGCCAAGGACCCCAAGAAGCTGGAGGAGATCCAGGGCGACTTGGCGCAGAAGCACGCGGCGCTGCAGGCGGAGCTGGCGCAGCTCTCCAGCGACGAGGAGGAGGAGGCTCGCGGCGGCGGCGGCGGCGGCGGGCAGGAGGCATCGGAGCATGCTACCTCCGTCTCAGAGTAGCTCTGGAGGCTGAGACCCGTTTAAACACCGCATTCCGCCTGCTAAAAGCCGACACGTCAGGCGGCGCCGAAGGCAGCCCCTGCGGCAGCCTGCTGCTGCGACAGCCTTCGGAGAGCGCCGTCAAGCACTGAATGCAGGTTAAGGTTAAAGTCGCCCAGACTGCTCAGGCCCGTCATCTGCATCTCGCCGCTGCCGGCTGAACGCACGCAGACCACCAGCACGAGCACGAGCAGCGCAGCAGCCACGTCTACGGCGACCACAATGCCTAGCGCATCTGCCAACGCCATCTTCTCCCTCAACCGCACAGCTACGGCGGCGCTCCCTGACGAGCACGAGGGTCAGAACCGGCTGCTCTGCGTCTGCGTGTCTTGGCGACTCGTGGTGAGAGTCGCACTCAACGCGCGCTGCGCACCTGCAAAGATTGCGGCGAGCACCAGAAGCATGGCCAGCCAGGTGCCGTAAAGGCGCAGTCCGACGCCCTGTCGCGAGAGCCGTGAGTCTTGACGCGCAAGGGTATACTTGTTTGGCGCACTCGCACCCGAACGCTTCGCAGCACCGATGCAGCTTCCCGCTGCCGCTGCGCTAGCCGGTCCGCGCGCAGCGCAGCCTCCACGTCCGCGGTAGCGGCCTGCAGCTCGTTGCTCAGCCCGTCTGGCGCATTCGCCATGCTGAGCGCAGCCAGCCTGAGCCCCCACCCTTTGCTCACTGGCACCTGCTGAGCAGCGCAAGGCAGAACTGTACCTCGTGGGGCACGTATGCGCTACCGGCTAGACCGACCACGCTCGCTGAGCGCGATAGCGATTCTGCACAGTTTGAGGGGCGCCAGGGGGGGCGTCACTGTGTAATGCGACACGGCCGCCGTGTCGCATTACACAGTGACGCCCCCCGTGAACGCCGTGTCACGGCGTTCACGGCCCGGCCGGGCGGAGCGCGGAGATAAGAAGAAGGAGACACTCCACGCCTCCACGAAAATCCTGCTGTCTTCTTAAGGGTGGGACCCCCTGTAGGCCCAAGTCTGACTAAGGACACTATGCCTCGGTTAACACATGCGGGGGGCGGGGCCGCCATATAGGTGTCCGCGCCGTAAACCCCAGTCTGCTTAGTCGAGAGGGTTTGTCTCGTAAGTCCGGGCCATCGTGGCACAGACAGGGTCCATGCCTGGCAAAATCGGGGTGGGTCCCCCCACCAGAGGGGTGGACAGTGTATATTTGACACATCGCCGCACATCGACGCCCCACATCGCCACCCCGCATCGCCCACATCGCCCACATCGCCACACATCGCCACCCCCCACATCGCCGCTCACATCGCCCACAACGCCCACATCGCCCGCATCGCCTCCGCGGTCAAATAGACATTGTCCCCCCCTCTGGTCACCGCGGGTCCAACCCAGCCGCAATTGGATTCCTAAGAAAGGGAAGAAACCTGCCCCGCCCACTGCAAACAGAGGAATACACCGCCCCATATTGTTTCACTGCACACATACGCGCGCCCTCCACCTCCCAAGTGGCAGCGGCGCCAGACCTCGGGACCTGCTCGCTCGCCCGTGCCAGCACCAATCACAACATCGACTGCGCCACCCTCTCACGCGTTTTCCTCTGCATCCTGTTAGGGGGTCAGGCGAGGGGGCGTATTACCAAGCCCAGACGCACTAACCAAGAGGATGGCTCGGACGTCCGCATCGTCCGTGCGGGTGCCCTGAACCATGTCCACTGGTCTGCAGCTCTCCTTGTTCAGCGCTTTGGGGCTGGCTCCGCTCTCCAGGAGCAGCTCCACGATGTCGGCGCGTCCGTTTGCGCCAGACGGATTCTGCGCAGCCACGTGCAGCGGCGTGTTTGCGTCCTTTCCTGGTGCGTTGGACGTCGCCGCCTTCGCCTCCAAAAGCAGCTGGCCGACAGCCCACGCACCGTGCGAGCAGGCGCTGTGCAGCGGCGTGTTTCTCAGCGCATCTTTCGCGCCCGCGTCCGCGCCGTAACCGATCAGCCAGACTGTGTCAGCGACGCAGCCACGCTCCGCCGCAAGATGCAGGAAGGTTTTGCCCCCTTGGTTGGCAATGTTGACGTCGCATCCCTCTGTGATGAGAAGCGTCGCAACCTCTGCAAAGCCAGCCGCAAAGGCGAGGTAGGCTGGCGTGCTGCCGTCACCGTTCTCGCACTCTGCGTCGGACTGCGCCAGCAGCAGACGCACGCACTCGAGGTGGCCGCGCTCGGCAGCGTGGTGCAGTGCGCTGTTGCCGTCCTTCGGGCACGCGTGAGTGCACCTCTCGCAGCTCAGGTCGCCTGACGCACCTCATCCTCCACGTCCACGTCTGCGCCTGCTTCTAGCAGCCTCGCAACCTCGGCTGCGTCGCCGGCTGAGGCTGCAGCAAGCAAGCCAGCCATCGACAAATGAGAGTTCGGGGGGTGTGTGGGAGGGGGTGTGGGGGAGGAGGCCCAGGGAGCGAGGGTTATAAAAGACAGGGTGACAGGCGCTGGGGGTGGCCTGGTGTCTCTCGCGCGCGGCGGCGGACAGGAGGCGCACGGCGCACACACACATGCGCGCTAGGCGCGCTGCGCCTTCCTCGTTGTGTAACATCACACTGTTTTACTAAAAGACACGTACTCACATAGGCTACTTCCCATAAATTGGCTAATTGGGACTGCACCATTCTCCACCCTGCCCGCGTCTCTCGGAACGCTGATTAGTTTAACTCATTTTCGCATCGCAAGCAGTCAGGGTCAACCATTCATCGGGACTATTCCGTCAAACTATGGTAGCCTAACAAACTTACAGTTTCTCCAACTTAATGACATGTCACTGAACGGCACCATCCCACCTGAGCTCGGAAGTCTGATCATGCTCACGAGCCTTCACCTTCACGACAACTATCTGACCGGAACGGTTCCCTCTTCACTTGGCAACCTTGTAAATTTGCAGGACCTTTACTTAAACGGGAATACGCTCTGCGGTTCCATTCCTGTGTCTCTCAGATCTATTTGCCAGCTTGTGGGCACCAGCTGCTATCTGTTCTCGTTCGCAAAATGGACTCCGTCAGCAGGCTCATCCTATCCAGCGTGCCCATCGTCGCCGCCGCCACCGCTGCCGCCCAGTCCGCCGCTACCGCCTTCGACGAACTAGGCTTTGGGTCGAACGACGGCATCGACCAAGTCGTACGGCTCCTGGGCCTATGGTCTCGGGTGGACGCCCGCGCGCGTCGCAGCTGACGGTGTCACCTCTTGCTCAGTGCAGCCAGAGAGCCTGTACTCTAGCCCGCTGGCGTGCACCACGAGTTGCCCACCGAACTTGGTCCCTAACGACAGTTGCAACAGCATCTGCCCACGCATGGTGCGTGCTGGCGATCCTTGGGAGCCATCAACCACGACGCCGTTCAATGCCAGCTTTTCAGCGATCTTCAACGGCACGTACGCCAGCGCAGCCTGGGGCCCTCCGCTGTGGCAAGTTGATTTGGGAACCACGATGTCCGTGGATCGCGTGATCGTCTTTGGCCGATCTTGCCAAACCTGGTTGTTCCAGGCCCGGGTCGGGCCAGACGACATGTTTCGCTTCATACGGGCCGTCGGTTTCTGACACGAGCCTGGAGGGTGACCTGAAATTCCCGTTGCCGAGCACCAACGTTGCATGCTCTGGCGGAGCCGTCTTCAATGACCCTGTCTTGGGTGCTGACCCTATTGGGCCCACGACCATTCCGTGTGACGGCCTTCGCGGACGCTACGTCGCTCTGCTATCAGCTATGAACTACTTGTCGTTGTGTGAGATCCAGGTGTTCGCTTGGCCGGCGTAGGTTCGGTATACCCGGTACGAGGACAGCCTTGGAGCGTATGCGTCTGGGACGCCGCTCAGCGGCGCCCTTGCCTGGTGGCCACGGCCGTTGCCTTCTGCTGAGCGCCGCTTCTCTGGCTGGGCAGGCGCGGCTCGCGAACCAGGTTGTGGTGTTACGGAACTGCGGATGAGCACCATTGACAGCACCAACACCGTGCATGAACGTTCCAATACGTCTTTGTAGAGACTTATTTGCGCGCCAGCCTCAGTTAAAGTCTGACTAAAGGTCTAGAAGTAAAGTCGTTTAATCCGCGTGTGCTTAAACCGTAAATCCAAGGCGGGGAATTCCGCGGGTCGGTGCAGTACGCGCTGGTAAACATCAACCTGCTAAACTGATGTATCCAAACTTCACCCGTCCCAACGACCCCACCCGACTCGCAGCGCTCTCATGCACGCGTGTCTGCTCTCACGCGTGCGTGCGTGCGTGTGCGCGCTGCGCTTATGCGCAGCCAAAGGTGACAAGATGTGAACCAGAGAGAGAGCCTTTGCAGGATCACCTGTGGAGGAACATTGCCCGTGCGTGCCTGCGCCTCCCCGCTGCCGCCACCGTCAAGGGCTCTTTGAGTTGACACGTCATCAAAAGTTTTTGGGGGACCGACTCTACCGATCGACGATCCCCCCCCCCCGTCCCGCCCCGCCGCTACGCGCGCCTCAGTGGCTTAGCCCCCAGCGGCCGCGGGCGGCTCAGGGCGACCGAGAGCGACCGAGACTCACCGAAAGGGGGGTCTGTGAGGCTGTGCACCAAGCTGTCCTGTGACCTTGTGGGCTGTACTAGCGACCAACCGGTGCGCGTCTGCGCGTGCAGACGCAAGCACCACCATGGCTGTCCAAACAGCGCCTATGGTGGCTATGAGGGCGAAGGCTGGGACACGTGTTCGTCCTGTTACTACCTGAACGAGGGCGTCCCCGAGTGTGCAGCTGTCTTTAAGTGGCGTGAGGGCCCAGCAGCAGCTCCAGCAGACGTAGCTGCGGCAGCAGCGGAGCCGCAGGCAGCTGCAGCTGCAGCGCCGCAGACTGCAGCGCCG
>Ga0049083_10000379_pt1 | contig 15781 bp, 18 predicted proteins | sample GreLakmeMI27MSRF_FD_66719 | JGI IMG/M metagenome (GOLD analysis project Ga0049083, IMG submission 66719) | Freshwater lentic microbial communities from great Laurentian Lakes, MI, USA - Great Lakes metaG MI27MSRF | ecosystem: Environmental > Aquatic > Freshwater > Lake | place: Great Lakes...
GAAGAATGGACGGACTGGATGGACGACGTTAGTTCGCGCGTTCGCCTCGTCACGTCGTCAGCTCGCAGCCCTCGCCTGCTGGTTGTCCTGAAGCTCAGTGCTAGCCGGCGGGCTGTGCCAGCGTCATCTTTCCTGCACCTGTGCTGTCGCTGCCCACCCGCTGCGCGCCTCCAGAGTCGACCTCGCATGCTGCGCGCTCTGCGCAGATGCTGTGCGCGCGCGCCGTGGCCACTGAATTGGTGTGCTCCCGCTTTAGGGTCTTCCCTGAGTAGTGGCACAGGCAAGCGTGGACACGGACGCGCGAGCGAAAGCACTCTGCGGTGCGTCTGTGCACTGTTCGCTGCGTTTCGCGTGGCCTGACTCGCCTCGCGCTCAGTATACGTAAGCACAGCAGCGCGCGGAATGCTGTCCGCGGCCATGGGGGGGCGGTCTGGACTCCCCCCGCAGCAGAGCTCTCGTTTGACGAGCTGGAAGAGCTGGTTCAAGTTCGCGCGCAGCTGAGGAACGGCGCGCTGGAGGGCGGCCTGCTTGCAGTGGTGCGTGAGCAGATCGCGTGCGGGAGCTCAATTCATGCACTCACGCGGCCGCAGGCTTCACACTGGACCAAGACGGTGTTCAGAGTGGTGGTTTACGACGTCGGCTTCTACGTCAGCGTGGTGACCTATGTGCTGTTGCGTTGGTACTCGCGCACGATTGCTACGCCAGCCTTTCCGTTCACTCTCATCTCCGCGGTCGGCTCTCTGGCCGCCTTCATTGTCGTGTTCTACACCAGCCAGGCGTGGGGCCGCTTTCAGATGATGTACAACCTGTGCATGGGCCTGGAAGGCCGCCTGTTCGACGTCACGCTGCTCGCACAAGCCACGCTGCCTGCTGACTCCGCCCAGATGCTGTGGAGACACATGAACGCAGCTCACGCCCTATCCTACATGGGCTTCAGCCCGTACTACACGCCTAGAAACCTTCTGAACCCCATCAACAACAGATGGAAGCTCCTCACGCCCGCAGAGCTTGCCCGGGTGACTGAGATTGGCTTCGCCGGCGGATCTGCTACCCGGGAGGTGATCTCCTGGGCTCTGAGCAACGTGCATGCGCAGTTCAAAGCGGGCGCTATCACGGACGTTGAGAAACAGCCGCTCATCGAGCAGATCATGCGCTTCCGCGAGCACAACGGTTCGCTTTTTGCATACACCGACATGGTGCGCTCGCGCGCTGCTCTCACTTTTGCGGAATCGTGACCCTTTGACTCTTTTTCGCTTTGCGCAGCCCTTCCCCTTCGTGTATGTGAGCTTTGTGTACGTGATTTGCCTCCTCTACCCAGTCCTGTTCAGCGCAGCTGCGGCGCTGTCCTTCACGACTCCGGGAACAACGACGCTGTGGTCGCACGAGGCCATCACGTTCATGGCCGTTCTGCTCAACACCACCTTCTTCACGGGCCTGCAGGGCATCGCCGCCAGGTTCCAAGGTGCGATGCGCAGCCGTCTGCGAGCAAGCGAACGTCTCAGTCGGCTCTCGCTGACGCGTCTCTGCTCTCTGACTGACGCGCCTCTGCTGTCCCAGACCCCTTCGGCGACGATTACGAAGACCTGTCGGCCATGGACTTTGTGCGGTTCACGTGCATGGTGACCGCCAAAACGCTGCGCCGCGCCCCTGTCCTTCCTCTGGATCCAGACGTCGAGCGCGTGTTGGACCAGGATCGGGACTATACAGTGCTGGGGTCTGCGTTCGCAGGGCAGCGGGACAGCTACAGCACGCCATGTCCGTCCCGGAAGGAGGACTTGCTCAACAGGTGCTCAGCTGGTGTTGCGACGCAGCACCACCAGCAGGCGCCGCACGTGAGCGTTTCTGTGCACCTGGAGGTGCATCCCGAGGACCGCGAGGTGTACTTCGAGGCGCAGGGCGAGGCGCAGGGTGAATCCGTGATCGCCTATCGACGTTGACGCGCAATTGATTCTATTCGATGGAGCGAAGGAAGTAAGCGTGCGAAGTGCAGGCCGTGCGTTCGCCACACGAGTCTGCCTCTGCTGTGGCTCGCTGCCCGTTGTCACTTACATTCACTTCTTGAACTCAGCCTCCAGCTCGGCCGTCAGCGGCTTAGGCAGGCCCTCCGGCACCAGGGCGTTGAGCTTGACAGCCAGCGCCTTGGCGTCAGCCGCAGGCTCCACCCCCTCCTTCGCATACCGCACAGTGAGCGCCAGCGCCGTCACGAAGCCCAAGATCTGCACCGGCGCGCCGATGAGCACGTTGAGCAGCGGCAGGTTGATCACACCATCCGTCACACCCAGAGCAACCAGCGCGCCGATGCCGTACAGCGCCACCGTGTCCTTGTTGGGCAGCGCGTCCACCACGTCCGTGGCAGCGCCGGAGAGCTTGCTGATGGCCTTTTCGGTGCTGATTGCGCCAGAGTCGTCCAGGATGACGTCCTCCTTCTTCAGGTAGATGAAGGGTGCGGCCAGCGCGCCGGCGGCGAAGGCCACCTTGCCGGCGAAGGAGAGGGTGTAGAGCAGCGGGTTGGTGCCTCCAGACTTTTGGCTGCGCTTGCGCGCCTCCTCAGCCTTCTTCTTGGCGTCCGCAGCCTTCTTCTTCGCCTCGGCCGCCTTCTTGTCCGCGGCAGCCTTGGCGGCGGCGGAGGAGGAGGCGGAGGAGGCGGGCTTGGCGGCGACGGCGGCAGGCTTGGGAGCGGCAGCCTTAGGCACAGCCATCTCCAGCTTCTTGGGCGTCTCCACCGCTGCGGCAGCCTTCTTCACGGGCACGTAGGCCTTGACGGAGGGCGCGGGCTCGCCTGACGGCAGGGCGGGGTGAGTGGAGAGGAGAGCAAAGGGTGGTGCACCCAAAGCACACCCTTCAGCTTCGCCAGACGCTTGGTGTTCAGCGCGTTGATCACGCTGCGGCACTCCTCGGTGGTGCAGGACTTGAGGCGGGCCTCGCCCTCCTTCTCGGCCGAGGCGATCACGGCGGGGCTGGCCACCTGCAGCGCAGAGCGTGATGCGTCAGGGGGGCCCAAGGACTGCGCGCCGCGGAGCCAAAGTTTGCGCCACGCACGGCGATGCCAGCCAGTGGGGCGGGGAGGCATCACAGGCTGCAGCAGGGGCGTGTGCAGCGAGGGCAGGGTGCAACTGCAAGCGCGCATTGTGGGGCGCCTGCATGCCTCTTTTCCGGGCACGCACCGCGTACGCTGCGCCAACGTCCACCAGCGGCGCGGCCGCGATGACGGCCAGGAGTGCGCCGGTGACGGCCGCCTTGGCCGCCTCGGTGGTGCGAGAGGCGGAGGCCACGGTTAGCGAGCGGACCGCCGGTACGCGCCGGACGGCACCGGCGCGGACCGCCACTCGCGCCCCGGGCGCGGCGCGCAGCTGGACGCTCAGGGTGGAGGCCATAGCTGCTGGGATGAGGCTGGCGGAGGAGGGGACAAGAGGAAGGCTAAAGTGCCGGTGCGCCGCGCGTGGCGGGACCGCCTGCAGAGAGTGTATCTCGCACGCGAGGCCGAGGGCAGTAGAGAACCTCACACAAGTGTCTCTTCTGTCTCCCGCGCCCGCTTGCCCAGCGGCGAGGGGCTTGTCCGCGCCTCCTCCTGGCCGAGAAGTCTTGAAACGATCTGAGCCTGTCCCATGTGCCTGTAGGAGGCCACCATCTGCTCGCACACGTCATCCACAGCCGCCTGCTCCAGGGGCGCCCCCAGAACGCGCGCAATGCTCTCCGTATTGAGAAACGCCTCCGCGCCTGTCATGCGCGCCGCCAACACCAGGAAGCCGCCCGCCAGCGTGTGCGCGTCATACTGCAGCGCCAGCAGCGTGCGGTGGCTGTCGTTGGCGAAGCTGATGGCCGCGTGTCGCAGCTGCATGGCATCGAACGCGCCTCGCGCGGGTGTAGAGCTGCCTCCACAGCGCTCTGCGCTCATGAGCGACGCCTGAGGTGACGGACGCAGCGGCGGCGTGGATCCGCGGCTGTCGCTGCTCACCGGCGAGGCTGAGGCCGAGCGCACAACGCTCGCCATGGTGCGTTGGGCGCCGGCTGGTGACGGCACCGCCGCCAGCCTGCCGCTGGGCGTCAGCTGCTGCCTGGGCGGCGAGTCGTGCGGCAGCTGCTGCGCGAGGCGCAGGGCGAGGTCCTTGAAGCGCGAGCCGGCGGAGACGAGCACATCCAGCGCATGTGGCACCGCAAACTGGAAGCCCAGGCAGCGCACCAGCCTGCGTTCCGCCTCCAGGATGTTCTCCCGCTCGCGCGGGTAGCCGTGCTTGTGGGCGTCAGACAGCAGGTCCGCGCGCACGCGCAGGCGGTACGAGGCGCAAGCAATGTCTTGCAGCGTGCGCGGCGCGCCCTCAACCTTGCCCGCCAGCAGCAGCGCGGCGGCGCCCACCACGTGCAGGCGGTTCTCGTGAGCGCCGTGGCTGTGCTGCGTGTAGAAGCGGTGCGCAAAGACCGCAGCGCTCGAGAGCACCGGGCGGGGCAGCCCAGCGCCAGGCGGCCCGCCACGGCTCTGCTGAGCCTGTGCGGCGATGGTCTTGCTCACATCTTCCAGGAAGCGCACGTAGCTGTAGCGAAACGCGGCCTCGTCGCTCTCCGAGATGCCATCCGCGCGGCTCGGGGAGCTCAGCAGCGTGGCGAGCGGGTAGTACTTCGGCGGCGCCGAGGCTGGTCGCCAGCGCAGGAGGCGCATGGCGGCGCCGCTCTGCGAAGACTGCTGCTGCTGCTGCTGCTGCTGTCGCTGGCGCCGCGCGTGCGCCTCACGAGCAGCAGCCTGCTCATAGAAGCGCTGATCTGGCGGCGGCGGCGGCGGCGGCGGCGGCGGCGCGTGATGGCCCCATCCGCCGTAGGCGGGACCACCCCAGGGGTGAGGCGTGCCCGCAAAGAAAGGCACAGCCGCGGTGGAGCCGTATGGCGCGCCGCCGTGCTGCTGTGCCCAGCCAGCCGCCTGCTGCGAGGCTGCGCCGTAGCCCATTCCCAAAGTGCTCCTGCTGGGCGCCAGCGGCTGGGGAGGGAGGGCCTGCCCGCGGGAGGGCGCCTGCTGCTGCGGCTGCTCTGGCTGCGGCTGCGGCTGCGACTGGGGGGCTTTGCGGCGCTCAGCCTCCTCAGCCGCCCGTCGGGCCGCCGCCTCCGCCTCCTCCGCCAGCGCCGCCGCCCTGGCCTCCTGTCGTCGGCGCTTCATCTGGAGCTCGTGACAGGGCTCGAAGCGGGGCAGCTGGGAAGGCAGGCAGGGCAGCGGGTCGCGCCGGAAGTAGGCGTGCCGCAGCGCCTGCGGGGCCGTCATGCGCCGGGAGGGATCCAAGGTGAGGAGCCCTTCCAACAGGTCCACCACCTCATGCGGCTGTGACCCCACTACCTCACGCAGCCGGCGTCGAAGCGGCGCCACCGGCTTGAACATGCTGTAAAAGGGAAGACGGCTGCATCCCGGCCAATTCTCCTCGGTGGCTGAGCCGCAGACGCTGAAGATGCGCTCCAGCTGCTCCGCCTCGTTGCTGCCCTGCAGCAGCGTTTTGCTCAGAATGAGCTCCGCGACGATGCAGCCGACGCTCCACATGTCGACCTCCAGCCCGTAGTGTGTGGCGCCTAGCAGCAGCTCTGGGGGGCGGTACCAGAGCGTGATAACTCGGTTGGTCCAGTTCAGCTGATTGGCCAGGCTGGCCGTGCGTCGGGCCAGCCCAAAATCAGCAATCTTGAGACATCCATGATTGTCCAGCAACAGGTTGGAGGACTTCAAGTCGCGGTGCAGCACACCGCGGTTGTGGCAATACGCCAGCCCCTGAAGCAGCTGCTGCACGAGGCACTTGGCCTGCGCCGGGTGCAGTCGGAAGCCAGGCCGCTCTGCCAGGCCAGCTAAGTCATGGTCCATGTACTCCAGAACGAGGAAGACGCTGCCCGCGTGGTTGTTTAGCGCTTGGGGCTGCGAGACGACAACCTCAACCAGCTTCACCACGTTTGGGTGGTCCAGTTTGCTGAGGATGACGATCTCACGCACAGCCGTGATGGGGAACCCCTCGCGCTCGTTGTCCTGCAGCCGCTGCGTGAGCAGAGTGCGCACGAGAGCTCGCAACGCGACACACCATGCGCACTCGCTTCAGAGCGGTGTGTAGGCCCGTCTCCATCTCGCGAGCGGAGCAGACCTCACCAAACTGGCCCATGCCGATCGGGTCCTCGTCCAGCCGTGCGTAAACATCTGCAAGGCGAGCGCTGCCCCAAACCGGATGCGCCTGCGCCTCCACCGCTGCTTCTTGCGGGTCATCCACTGCATCGCCTCCGCCTCCGTCGCTGGCACCGGGTGGCTGCGTGACCGCCTCAGCGGGGGGCTCGACAGGAGCCGCGACATCATCAGCTGCTGCTTCAGCTGCACTGTCGCACGCGTCTGGTGCCTCCTCCGGCTGCTCAGCTGTGGGTGCGTCGCCTGCACGCGCGTCGGTGGAAGCGGCGGCGGCGGTGCCGTCCCCTGCAACGAGCATCAAACGCGCCCGCTGGTGCGCTCAGCTGTCTGCGTCTGGCGTGTCCAGCGCACAGCAGGGTGTCACTCCGTCACAAAGGAAGCGGAGGGCGACGAAGGTGTGCCCGACACGTCATCCGCCGTACGAACGAAAGTCAGTGAGATGTGACGGATGAGAGGTCAGGCGAGCATCGTCGCGATTTATTCCAATAGAGCTAGCTAGGTGGACTTGGTGGAGTGGTCCGTGAAGAGCGACTGGCGTCGGCGGGCCTCCACGCTGAATGGAGCCACGTCCACAAGCACACTCGTCAAACTGGAGCCGCCGCGCCGCGAGCTGCCCGGGCCGCCGTCCGTCGATCCGCGCGTCTGGCCAGCTGCCAGGTGCAGGTAGCTGGTGGCATCGGACTTTTTGCGGGGCAGCCCCGTGGCGATGAAGGGCGTTCCGCTTGTTCGCCCCACAAGCCAATACGTGTCCATCTCGCCCTTGCCTTTGGCGGCGGTCTTGCCCCGGTACTCCAGTTCGAACGTCTCAGCGTCCTGCAGCAGTCGCGCGGTCGCCTCAGAGCACTGCACGCGCCCGGGCGTGCCCGTGCTCTCCATGCGCGATGCCGTGTTCACAGCGTCGCCGAAGAGCTGGAAGCGTGCGCGCTCGCCCATCAGCACGCCAGCGGTCACACTTCCGCTGTGCATGCCCACCCGAAGCGACAGGTCCACGCCCATGTTGGCGCACACGCCGCGCGTAGCCTCCAGCATCGCCGTCGAAAAGTCAGCCATGCGCTCAGCGTGCTGCGCAGTCGGCTCCGGCAGCCCACAGACGCACATGTAGCTGTCGCCGATGGTCTCAACCTTGAAGATGCCCAGCCGCGCGGCCAGCTGGTCGAATGCGTGAAACATGGCACCTAAGAATGAGAAGACCCGCTCCGGAGAGACGCTCGATGACCAGGCAGTAAAGCCAACCACGTCGCTGAACAGGATGGTCGTCGCGTGGAAGGTCTCAGCGATGTCACCGTGCGCGGCTAGCACGTGGCTGCGCCGCCGCTGCGACGCCAGGCTGGCCTGCTCCATGCCCACCCACTTTTGGATGAGGCTCAGCGCCCGCGAGGTGCCCTCGCCCTCAGACGCTGCGCGCGGGCAGCGAACGGGCTCCAGCTCCTTCAGCGCCTTTCGCACCATGCGCACTCTGAGGACGAGCAGAGTGAGTGCGTAGAATCTAATCGAAGCGCCACCCGCCAGGGCTGCAGTGCGCGTGAGCACGCGCCTGATGTTTGACGGGAACACGTCGTCCACAATGCGGCTGGTCGCCTGAATGAGGCGCACCAGGAGCACGCTGCGGCTGCGCGCCAACCAGTCGTGCAGGAGGAAGATGCAGAGGCAGAAGGCGATGACAACCACCACGGCGATCATGCGGTTGCGCGGCCCGGTGCTCAGGTAGCTGTTCATCAATTCGTGGGTGGGGTAGATGGTCAGCGTCCAGGTTGTCCCCAGAGTCGCGTTTACCACCCGTCGGTACCGCTCCAGCTCCGGGTCAGCGCTGTGCAGGTCGCCCTCGCCCATGCCCAGCACAGTGCCGCCCGTGATGCGCATGGTGAACGTGCGGTTGCTCAGGCCCGACGAAAGCACGCAGTCGATGCCCTGGATGAAGGAGGGCAGCGACGCATCCAGCACGCTGTCCCAATTGAAGACGGTGTTGCCTAGCCCAACCACCGTGCCGTTGACCAGCACAGGCGTCAGCGCCAGCGATGCGATGCGGTTCAGGCTCAACCGGGTGTCCTGCACCAGGCGCAACCAGTCGGTGGTCTGCGGGGCTTTGGTGGCCATCACAGCGCTGATTGTGCGCTCACGCACGCGCTCGCTGTTCAAATCGTAGTTGATCACCGGCTCGTTGGTGGCCAGCGGCGCCTCGTGGATGAGCGGGAAATAGTACAACGCGGATGCGTTCAGCGGCGCGTGAGCCGCAGCGGTGCCTCCAAACACGCCACCGTGGATGTTGCGAGTGGTGACGTCGATGCCAGCCTGCATCGCCGCAAGCGACGCGTAGCCAGCCTGTTCGGGCGTTGCGTCTGCCCACTGGCTTCCTAGCGTCTGGTTGGCAAACTCCTCGTAAGCGCGCAGCTGGGAGGGCAACACCAGCGGGAGCCAGGCGATGCCGCGGATGGTGGACACCTGACAGAGGTGCGCCGCGATCGCGTTCAGGCCCGGAAAAGATGCGTTCGGGTAGTTGCTGCCCGCGGAAGCGAAGTAGGAGGCCGCCGCTGTGGAGAAGAAGCGAGTCGGAGGGGGTCGTGAGTGGTGTGAGTGTGGATAGGATTGGATTGGATAGTTCTTGAAAAGCAAAGTGACGGCAGGACGCAGGAGTCATTCACGGAGTTCTGCTGCGCGCACCTGCACCCACTGCAGCCTTGGCGGACAGGCCGTGCTGCAGGCTGTAGCTGAGCTGCAGCACGCTGTCCTCGTACTGCCGCTCGCTGCGTTGGGGTTGGGGAGAGAGATGAGTCAACGCAAGCGTTTTTGCTTTTTAGCTGCCTCACGCACAATATCAGTAGCTCGGAACGTGCGCCTAAACGGAACGCCAGCCACCCGCCCAACGCTGCGGCGAGGCACATGATGCATGACTGTGGAGCGGCGGCGTGGTCAGCACAGCATGGGGTGGGGCTGGCGTGACTGGGACGTGTTGCTTGGCCACGCGGTACGCGCCACAGGTCCCACACGCCACGCGCCCAATAGCACGCGCCACGCGCCATAGCGAGCTTGAGGATCAGCGCCACTCGGTGGTGGTCGCGCTCGCGGTTTATCGCCTGCGACTCGAAGGTGGACTTCTCGTCCTGCGAGAGAGAGCGCCTAAGTGTGTTTAACCTAGGCGTTGACTCCGCTCGAGCGAACGCACGTCGCTCTCCGCCGTCGACGCCTCTGTGCCAACCTCCGAGAAGTAGCCGCGAGCGCGTGCGCGTGAATCGGTGCTCAGACGCTGCGGCTTGTGCATGCTGTCAGGCGAGGCGCCCAGCGGTGGCAGTATTTGCTCCTCCGCCGGCGACGGCTGCCCTTCACTGGCGTGGTGCACGGCCGCCCCAGCCGCAACGGCAGAAGCTTCGGAATCCATTGCACGCAGCGAGGACGGAAGGCGAAGCGCAGTGCGTTGTACGACAAACCGCGAGAGCCCGCGCCCACCCGCGCTCCTGATGCGCTTCGTCTCGCTACATGAATCTTTCGACGTCTTGAGCCAGGAGTTGAGTACAACGGTGAGCGGTGTAGCACTCGAGCCGCACATCTGCTTTCATATCTGCGACCACGGCCTCGTACGCTTGGCGCTTGGACCTTGGCTGGTGCTCAGCGCCACGCGCAAGGAGCGCCTGGCGTCTCTGGAGCTGCGCCGAGGAGCTGTGAGTGCCGCGCTCTGCGCAGGCAGCAGTACGCCGCTGCACTGCAGAGTCGACGCTCACGCGGACCTCCACGCCACCACGCGTCTGGGCGCCGCCTGGGACAGCGCACGGCCGGGCGAGGGGCTGGTTTCACTGAGGCATACACGCGCCGAGGGATGGATGGCTGGCTGCTATGTGCACGGCGAGCTGCACCTGTCACCAGCAGATGGAGCGTGCGGCCCCTACAGCCTGCTGCTTGGCCGCGAGTTCGCCGTCGGCGGCGCAAAGGATGAAGCAGCGCTTGTTTGAAGCGCACGCTGACAATCCTTTCCTGTGCTCCTGTCAAACTATATGGCGACTCAGCGCATGTTATCGTATTCTCGACGCTAACATAGCATGGCCGGCGTCCGTGCATCTCTGTCCCATGTCCGCGCTAGGCGTCAAAGCGCAGCAGCTTGCCGAAGAGGAAGTGCTGTGCGATTGGGAGCTTGTCCAGCACCTCCGCTTCGTACATGCGCAGCATGCCCTGTGTCACTCTGGCCCAGCTGGGCAGCTGTGCGATGTCAGAGAGCATGGGCGATGTTTCTCGCAGCGTGGCGCTCTTCTTGACTGAGCGCACAAAGGCCACAGCGGAGAGGTACAGGAACTGGGGCGCGCCCTGCGCCAGCGCAGAGTCGTCGTGGATGCAGGACGGCCGCAGGTCCTGCTGCCCCTCCAGCTGGCTGGCGCCCCACAGAAAAGGCAGAAAGGAATAGTCATCCAGGCCCCACACGCCGTGTGACCCAGCCGGCTCAAGCCAGTACGTCGTCTGCAACAGCCGCATCAGCGCCACGTAGGCTGTGAAGCAGCGCGTCACCAGCGCCACCAGATCGCTCTCAGCAAACACGCCCAGCCGAGCCAGGCAAGCCAGCCACGCTGCAAACGCCGTCTCGTGGCCTGTGCCATAGTCGATGCGCGTGCTGTTGCCGAACGCGTCGGTGAAGTACGAACACAGCTCGGGCACGTAGGTGTGCAGCTCAGGGGGCAGCACTGCGCACGCACAGAGCAAAGCGAGAGAGCGAGAGACGCGTCAACACACCGCAAAAGCTTGACTGAGCAGCGTTCAGAGAGCGCACCGAGCCGCATCAGCTCCGGCGCCTCAGCCACCAGGCGCGCGTGCCTGTGCGGCTGCGCGTGAGCGCAGGCGTGATTCAGCGAGCCGCGAGAGCGTGCCAGGTGCGAAACGCGGTGTTGCCGTAGCGCATCGCCTGCTGCACCGGCGGTGTTTGCGCCACCCAAGCCTGCGTGAGCTCTCTGGCGTGAGAGGTCTTTCAGAGCGCGTGCGAGCGCTGAGGCGTGACCCGCCTGCAGTTGGCTCAGCACCGCCACCACCGCCTCCACGGCGGGCGAGGCGGATACCTCCGCGTCGTTGTGCACGCCACGCACAGCCTCCGCCAGCGCGCGCACAAAGCACAGCAGCTCTGAGCGCGCGGGGGAAGCTCGCCAACGCTCCAAGTCGCCCGCGGTGAAGATGCGACGACGGGGAGTCTCTACGCACGAAACGGGCCGAGGGGGCGGCGGCGGCATCGACATAGCGCCGTCTGGTAGAGAGATGAATGACGCGAATTGAACAACGTTTCGAACACACTTCTGCTGTTCTATGTTCTCTATCGGTCTCGCCCCCGCACTCTGGTGATGCTCCTATCCGCAGTCGCGCGCTCGCCGCTCGCCGCCAAGCAGCTGCTGCCTGTTGGGCTCGCCGCGCGCGTTGCCCCTCGCGGCCCCTCTCGCTTGCGCGTGCCGTCTGCGATGGCGGAGCAGCGAGGCCACCAGGCGCCCGCCACGCAGGGTCCTGCACCGCCCGTGGACCCGGCTGTACAGCGTCTGCGGGAGCACCAGAGTGCCGCCGCGCGTCAGCCTTTCGCTGAGGAGTGTCGCACGCTGCTGCGGCTGTCCCGCTACGGCGTGCTTTCCTCGCTCTCCGTCGCCAAAGAGAGCGAGGGGTTCCCTTCCGGTGCTGTGGTTGGCTACGCGGACGAGCTCGCCTCGGGCGCGCCAATCTTCGTCTTCTCAACCATGTCGGGCCACACGCGCGACGTGCTCGCCGACGGACGCGCCTCGCTCACTGTCACCGCGCCGGGCTTCCAGGGAGCAGCGGACGCACGTGTTTGTCTCACGGGGCGATTGACCCGCGTGGCGGAGGCGGAGCTGCCTGCGGCGCGCGAGAGGTACATGGCGGTGCACCCGGAGGCCTTCTGGGCCGCCTTCGGCGACTTTTCTTACTTCGTGCTGCGCGACATCGTGGCCATCCGCCTGGTGGGGGGCTTTGCGCGAGCCGGGTCCATCCCACCCGCCCTCTACGCGGCAGCACAGCCCGACCCTGTGGCGGGCGCCTGTGCGCCGCTGCTGGCCATGGCCAACGCATACGGAGAGCCTGCGTGGGCCGGGGTGGTCGGGGCGCAGATTGGGGGCGAATTCCGGGTGGACGGGGCCACGGTGCGAGCGCTGCGCCTTGGCTTAGGCTTGCGAGACACGACAACTGACGCACCAACGTTTCCCTCCAGGTCGCCAGTCTGGACCGCCTGGGCCTGAATCTGACGGCACGCAAGGGCGCGGACACCTTCAAGTTGCGTCTGCCCTTTGTACACGCGGCGGATACGCCGCAGGCTGTGCAGGCAGCGATGGAGTGCTTGCTGAGCTCTCGTGGGTGAAGCGACATGGTCTGTCACAGTAACGAGTTGTTAGCATGACTGTCTTCATACTCGCTCTCCTCACCTTTCTCTGTCTACCCCAGCCTCGCTGCCAGCAGCCTTTGGGGAAACGGCCGCAGCCTCCTCCGCAGCCTTGATCGCCCCCAGCTCGCCTTCCTTCCCCTCGCCCTGCTTCTTGGCGTTCTCCTCGTTCATGCCCTTCAGCTTGCTATAGTTGTAGTAGCACACCGCCGAGAAGGCTATGCTGTAGCCCACCAGGTTCAAAGCCGTGATTGGACCCGCGAAGATGGCCCACGACAGGTAGATCAGCAGCCAATCCTTCACCACGCCCGCGATGTTCATCGTCAGCGCGCTGCTCTTGCCGATGAGCAGGAAGACGGCGCAGTTGAGCGTGAATGCCGCGGTGGCATTGGTCAGAAAGATGGCGTAGCCGTTGGCATCCAGCCACCCGCTGTCGGCAGGCAGGTCCCTTAGTTTCGGGTACTCGATTGCCAACCAAGGGATGGACAGGAAGAGGAGGCAGCATGGGCTGATGTAGTACATGCTCGTCACCGGGTTAAGCTTCACGCCCTTGCTCTGTAGCAAGATCTGTACCAACACGATGCGGTTGCTCTCAGTCGCAATGCTGCCCAGTTGGAAGAGCACACCCGTGAGCACGAAAGCGAGCTCGCCGTAGCTGGCAACAGCAACGCCAAAACTGATGAGCGCCATGATGTAGATGGTCTCCGTCTTGCGCTTCTCCACGCCCTAACGGAGCCCCGCCGCGTCAGCGTGCGCCGCGTGCAGTGGAGAGAGCGGTGTTTGAAAAGGCTGGGCCGCACCCAAGCGCACGAGCAGGCGTAGACGGCCGCGGGCATGAGCGCTTTGAGCATCTGGATGAAAGAGACGGAGAGGTAGGTGTAGGAGGCGTTGCCGAACCAGAGCGTGCCGCTGAAGAGGGCGCCTGTTGAGACAGGTGCCGCACAAGCTCAACCCTCCGTGTTTCGCAGCCCTCAACCGCACACCACGCGCACCTATGGGCAGCACGCTGGTGAGGAACATCTCGCGCGTCATGTTCACCCCTTGCACAACCCCGGTGCGCACCTGAGCCGGGGAGAAGCACATGTGAGGAGCGCTACGGTCCTGTCACACCTCTCCCAACACCAGCAGCGCCGTGCAGTCTCCGCCCCGTGGTCCAAGGGACGCTCAGCAGTGCACCTCCCGCCCGCCCGCCCCGCGCGACCAGACCCAGGTGGTGTGCTGCCGTTGGGCGCACCAGGATGAAGGCTACGGCGCTGCAGAAGGCCATGTGCCACATGGTAAGCGTGATTGGAAACGCGAACCCCCACACGGTAAGTATCCACTTGTTGTAGAGGATCACGCCCGCGCTGGTCAATATCCAGAAGGCCACGTAGCCATAGGTGCTGGCCACGCTCGCCAGCTGAGAGGTTGTGAGCCCCAGAGCACTGGAGACGCTCAGGCGCGCAGCGCCCTGCATCGCGCGCCACTCTCACGCGCGCGTGCAGCGACAGACACGCGAGAGCGCAGAAAGCGAGGCGAGCACCTAGCACAGAGCAGGCAGAGGGGCCGCCGCTGAAAAAGCGTTCGACTGTCTGTTCGAAAAGCAAGCACGCCGCGCCCGTTTCTGGCGCATGTCTGAGCGTCGCGGTACCCAGAGTGGTGCTGCATGGGGCCCAGGCACCCTGCTGCTTGCCCTCTTCTGCACCGTTGTCGCCGTGCCGTGCCTGGCGCTGCTCATACCAGAGGCGCGTGCCGCGCCTGGCGCGTGGGCCTGCGTGCGCCTCACAGCTACAGACAGCGTGTCGCGTGGCCGACCTGGGCTGACGCGCTCATGTCTGTCCTTTCTCAGCTCACCAGCGAAGCCGTTGTTGGCATTGACCTGGGCACAACCTTCTCGGTGGTGGCGCTCTGCCAGGCTGGCCGAGTCTCAGTGGTGCAGGCGCGCGGTTCACACAGGCCGTACGCACGTCCTGTCACTCACTCACGTCCCCCTGGTGCTGCCTCCTCTCTCCCTAGATTGACGGCGCACCCACCATGCCCTCCGTCGTCTCCTACAACGCGCCGCCGCACGGGCGCACGGTGGTTGGTGCCGCAGCGGCGGCGCTGCGGTCAGAGCGTCCAGTCTGGACGGTGCATGACAGCAAGCGCCTCATCGGACGCGCCTTCGCAGACCCGCTGGTGCAGCAAGAGGCTGCCCACCTGCCGTACGGCGTGGTGGCTGGCGGCGCTGACGGGCAGACGGCTGCTCTGGAGGTAGGTGGCCCGGCCTTTGGAGGCGGCCCTGCTGTCACGCCGGAGGCTGTGGCGGCCACGCTGCTGCGCCAGCTCAAGCGCGCCGCCGAGCGCGCGCGTCCGGTGGCCAGCTTGCTGGGCTTCAGCTTTGGCAGTGCGACCGTGAGCGTGCCCGTCGCCTTTGACCGACGCCAGCGCGCGGCGACGCTCGCCGCGGGGCGCGCCGCCGGCTTCAGGCTGGTGCGCCTGCTGGAGGAGCCTGTGGCGGCGGCCGTAGCCTACGGGCTGCACGACAGCGGGGGCGAGCGCACGGTGGTGGTGTACGACATGGGAGGGGGCACGCTGGACGTGGCGGTGCTGCGCCTGGAGCGAGCGTCGCGCACTTTCCTGGTCATGGCCACCGCGGGGGATCCTCACCTGGGTGGTGAGGACTTTGACCGGGCGCTGGCGGTGCGTGTGCCTTCTGCGTCGCTGCGCGTCTGTTTCTGGGCTCACGCGCTCCGTCGCTGCAGGCCTGGGTGCGCGCGCGCACGCAGATGGCTCACATGAGCGACGAGGGAACCAGCGCGGCGCTGCTCGTGGCTGTGGAGGCTGCCAAGCGGCGCCTGAGCCAGCTCGACTCGACCACCGTCGCAATGCCTGCTGGCCTGCCGCCCTTCGCACTCACCGTCGCGGATGCAGAGCTGGCCGTCACGCCGCTCCTAGACAGGGCCGTTGCTCCCATCGACACCGCTCTTCGTTTGGCCGGCTTGGCGGCGGAGGACATTGATGATGTGGTGTTGGTCGGAGGGGCGTCGCAGCTTCACGCAGTGCGCGCGCGCGTCGCCCAGGCGTTCGATGGACGCACGCTGCACTTGGGGCTGGACCCGGATACGGCGATCGCCATTGGCGCCGCACGCGCATACAACTGCTGATGGACGCCGGACAGAACAGAACCAACCAACTGAACGAAACCGAATAAGAGATCAACGCGCGGCTGGTCACCGTGACTTGTCGTCCCTCTTGTCGGCGTCAGATGCTGAAGCGGACGAGGGAAACAGTTTCGCCAGCGCAGCAATGAGCAGCACGCCGCACAGCGCGCCCGCAAGGTGCGC
>Ga0049083_10000380_pt1 | contig 15747 bp, 11 predicted proteins | sample GreLakmeMI27MSRF_FD_66719 | JGI IMG/M metagenome (GOLD analysis project Ga0049083, IMG submission 66719) | Freshwater lentic microbial communities from great Laurentian Lakes, MI, USA - Great Lakes metaG MI27MSRF | ecosystem: Environmental > Aquatic > Freshwater > Lake | place: Great Lakes...
CCAGTGCGGGTGCTTTGCAAGGGCATCGCGCATCAACGCAAAAGCGTGCGGAGGCCGCAGGTCGTCCGCCTCGTGCTCGCCCACCAGCAGCCCGCAGGCGACGGAGAGGGCGGTGTTCAGCGCGAGGCCTTGGCCAGAGCAGCCGGCGGGTGATACGGAGAGGACACGCAGGGAGCAGGTGGGGCAGGCCAGCGCTGCCACTTCCGCTGGAGAACGCGGTACGCACGCTTCGGCCTGCCAGGGCACGCGCCCGGCCAGCGCCTCCTCAACGACGGTGTCGTAGCAGCACGGTTCGGAGCTGCACTGGGCTGGAGCTGCTCGTCGCTGCTCTAAGGCCGCGGCGCACGCCAGCAGCCACTCCCGCGACCCGTCCGTGCTGCGGTCGTCTACCGCTATCAGCTCCAGCCGCACGTCACGCTGCGCCAGCACGCAGCCCACCGCGTCAGCCAGCCAGGGCAGCGCGTTGTGGACCGGGAGCAGCACCGACACTTCCACCTCTTCCACTCCTTCCTCTTCCACCACGCCCATTGCAAAGCTCCCTCGCACAGCAGGCGTGGAGCGGCGAACACTGCCAGCGGCGGCGGCCCGAGAGCGCGAGCGACTCTGCGACTGACACTTACATTCGCCTCCGCCTTCTCTGTGTGACGCCACGTTCCGCTCTGTACACTACCCTCTATTCCAGCAGCACGCAGCCCAAGTGAGGTCGACACTGCTGCACGGGAAAGGCGGAGGGCGAGTAAGAGTGATGTCCCGCTGCGCAGCCGCCGCCGCGGCAGCAGCGCTGCTCGTCTTCGTGTTGTTGCTGAGCAGCGCCCTGAAGCCGCGCAGCACCGGCTTGGACGCGAGGCTGGACCTGGCGGAGGCGCAGCGACGGCTGGCGGCATTCTCCTCGCGTGGCGCAGGCGTGTCGGCTGCGGGCTGTCCTGGCCCGCCCTCCGCGCTTATGGAACCTTCGCGCGCGGCCGAGGGGTCGCTGGTTCTGGTGACCGGCGGCGCGGGCTTCATCGGCAGCGCGGTTGTGGAGGAGCTGCTTGCGTTGGGCTACCGCGTCCGCGTGCTGGACAACCTGAGCACCGGTAACGCGTCCAACCTGCCCGCCTCACACCCGCGGCTTCAGCTGCGCGTGGGCGACGTGAGCGTGGCCGAGGACTGCGTGGCGGCCGTGGCTGGCGTATCTCACGTGTTGCACCTGGCTGCGTACTCCCGCGTCGCGCCCTCGCTGTCCGGCGGCGCCGCCGTGGCGTGCACGCGCGCCAACGTGGAGGGTACGGTGAACGTGCTGGAGGCTGCGCGCCAGGCGGGCTCCGTGGGGCGGGTGGTGTACGCCGGCTCCAGCACAGCCTACGGCGGCGACCAGGAGCTGGCGGAGGACCCCCTGGAGGCGCTGGCGCACCAGGCGTACGGCATCTCCGTTGGGCAGCCCCTGGGGGCGAGCTGGGAGCAGGACACGCCCCGGCCGGCGTCACCCTACGCGGCGAGCAAGCTGGCGGGCGAGCTGCTCGCCACCAGCTACGACGCCACGTTCGGCCTGCACGCCGTCGTGCTGCGCCTCTTCATGGTCTACGGGCCCAGAGAGCGCAGCCAGGGGCCCCACGCCACGGTGGTTGCGCGCTTCGTGGCGGCGGCTGCGCGCGGCCAGCGCCTGAGCGTGGAGGGCGACGGAGAGCAGACGCGCGACTTTGTGCACGTCTCTGACGTGGCGCGCGCGTTCGTGCTGGCAATGCAGGCGCGGGACATGCCCAGACGCGCGGTCATCAACGTGGGCAGCGGACAGGCGACGCGCGTGCTGGAGCTGGCCGACATGCTGAGCCCGGGGCCGCACGCGCACGCGCCGCGCAGGCGCCTGGACATGCGCCACACGCTGGCTAACACCTGCGCCGCGCAAACGCTGCTGGGCTGGGCGCCCCACATGACGCTGCGGGAGGGGGTGGCCCAGATGCTGCGCCTGGAGCGCCTAAGACTGCACGCGGACGCAGAGTGACGCCGCGCAGTATAGAGCTCGTATCGGATTAGATTCTAACGACAGCAGACAGGACGCTCCACTCACGTGTGCTTGGACCATAGCCTGTAGAGCAGGATGGGGAGCTCGTCGCCGTCCCTGTTCACGTCCGAGAGGCCCGATCGCAGCAGCTCCACGTTCAGCGCTTCTGCGGCCTGCGCCCAGAAGCAGTGCTCGCTCACGTCCCTGCACTTGTTGGCGATGAGCACCTCCGCCCCTGCGCGTGCAACGTGCAACAGCGTCTCCAGAAGCGGCTCAAAGGACTCCTCGTGGGCGACGACGTCGGCTGCCAGCACCAGCTGAAACGAGCCCCCGAGCGAGTGCAAGCCCGCGCGTCCCCACTCCAGCTCCTGCACCGCCACCACACTGGCGAGGTCGTTCGCTGCTGCGTTGCGCCGCAGCAGCGGCAGCGCGCGAGCTCTGCACAGACGTCTCAGCACACGCACAGAGCTGCGTCTGCTGGGGCACGCACCTGTCTGTGAGCACCACGTGCGCTCCCAGCTTGGCAGCCGCGAGGCCGGGAAGCCCCGTGCCTGCGCCCAGCTCTAGCACGCGAGCGCCCGCCAACGCAGCTCCCAGACCCGCTATGTGCTGTGCCAGGGCGACGCTGGCGTCCCATACTGCGCCGCCGGGGCCCGCGCCAGCCGGGTCCTCGTACAGCGTCACCGGGCCCACGGGCTCGGGGAGCACCAGCGACACAGAGCGGGCCTGCAGCGGCGCGTCCAGCACCGGCCGGCTCGTGCTGCACATGCCCTGCTCTTGCATAGCACAGACGAGCGCCACGAGCTCAAGTCTAAAACCAAAAACTAACAGGGTGACGGCAGGTTGGGACGCGACTTGGGACGCCACGAGCTCGGCGAGGAGGAGCGGAGTGCGCAATCTTTGTTTCAGAGTGTCGACGAGAGACATCTGGACATGTTTCACTGAGCACTCGCGCACATACGTCACCGGTGCCGCAGTGACAACTGGAGACTCGCTACTCCCCTGTTTACATGGCTGGGTGCCTCGGCCTAGGCCTGCGCGCGCTCCAGGCACTTGCTGTCTGCAGCCACGCCCACCGAGTGCAGCCCGTTGTCCACGTACAGCGTGGTGCCCGTGATAGCCGACGCCAGCGGCGAGCACAGGAACGCGGTGGCGGAGCCAACCTCGAGCGCGGTGAGCTCCTTGTCCACCAGGGGAGCGTTGGCCATGCTGTAGTTGATCATGTCTCCGATGAAGCCAATCGCCTTGGCCGCGCGGCTGCCCAGCGGCCCCGCGCTGATGGTGTTGACGCGCACCCCCCACTTGCGTCCAGCCTCGTAGGCGAGCACCTTGGTGTCCGAGTCGAGCGCAGCCTTTGCGCTGGACATGCCGCCTCCGTAGCCGGGGATGGTGCGCTCTCCGGCGATGTAGGTGAGCGAGATGACCGCGCCGCCGGGGGGCATGAGGGGCCCGAAGCGCTGCAGGAGCGACACCAGGCTGTAGCTGCTGGCGCTGCTGGCGGCCAGGTACCCCTTGCGGCTCGTCTCCAGCAGCGGCTTGGTCACCTCTGGCCCGTTGGCTAGCGAGTGCACCAGGATGTCGATGCTGCCAAAGTCGCGCTTCACGTCCGCGGCTACCTCGGAGACAGTAAACCCGCTGTTTGCGGCGTAGCGCTTGTTCGCCTGCACAGACAGCAGTGAGTGTGAGGCTGGCACACGCGCGAGCCACGCGACACGCGCCTTCACGTCCTCGGGCACGTCCTCGGGCACGTCGTACACTGCGTCCAGCGGGTACACCTGAGGCCCAAAGCGTCAGACCACAGCCAGGCGCGCTGTGCGACGACCCACGCGCCTTCTTGAAGGTGAGCATGGAGCCGTCGGACAGGAGGCGGCTCTTGTCGAACTTGCCCATCTCCATCGACTTCTCGAAGATGCTCAGCGCAGGCACCCACGTGCCCAGCACGATCTCGCAACCAGCCTGCGCCAGCTGCTTCGCGATGGCCCAGCCAAAGCCCTGGAAGGGAGGAGGGCGCGCGAGTTGTCAGCGAGAGGAGCAGCGCTCACACAGGAAGGGCAATGTGCGGCGCACCTGGTCATCCGCAACGCCGGCGATGAAGGCGCGCTTGCCTGCGCGGCGTCAGCACGCAAATGCAGGCGCGTCAGTGCCAGCGAGGCGAGACGCAGGCGCGCCGATGGATAAAGTGCACGACGCGAGTAAGCGCAGGGCGGACTCGCGTTGGCCCTGGTCCCGTCAACGCACGCTCCGCGACGCCCTCCGGCCCAACAGGCCTTTCCACGGCCTCTGTGCCAAGTTGCAGGGCGGCCTGGGGCTCGGATGCGCCCCTGGGCGCGCCGAGAGTACTCGGGGCTGCCACTCTCGGCGGGCCGTGACGCACCGCGCAGGTCGATCGGCAGCGTCAGGTTGGAGCCCCCAGCAGCCTGCACCTTGGTGGCGCAGCGGCGGCGCTGGACGCGCGACGGGGCTGCGTGCAGTGCCGCGACGGAGCCCACAGCTCCGAAGCTGGGCACCGCGCGCGGCGCACCGGCGGGCGCCACCGCCCCAGCCCGGACGGGCGCACGCTGACCCACCGCAGCGCGCAGCAGCACCGCGCGCGTGGACACCTGCACGGTGTTCATAGTGGGAGCGAGGGGGGGCACGAAAGTGCCCTGGCCTGACTCAGCGCGGCGCCCGGCGGCGGCGCCCGGGAAGGGCCGCCCTCGCAGAATCGCGCGCTCGTTGCAGCCTGATTGGCGGTCACCGAGACTCTACTGCAGCGTGCAGCTGCAGGGAGCCGTGACGCAGCGAGCAACGCCCGCAAGCAAGCGACCAGCGAGCTGCCGCTTGCCACGTGATGTCCTCCGCCATCAGCTTCCGCTTTCCCAGCGACGCGCCGGCGACGCTCGAGGAGCTGCAGGCTGGCCCTGCCAGCGTGAGCGACTTGCGGCGCGCCATCCTGGCTCGCCGTCCGGCTGCGCAGGAGGCGCTGCACGGCGCGCGCGCTCTGGCCGCTGCGGGCTGGAAGCTGCTGCTGACGGACGTGGACAGCAAAGCTGGTGCGCCTGGCGGCCAGCAGCAGCGCAGCAGGCGGCGCTGACGCTCTACTCTCGTTCTACCGCTGCAGAGTACACGGAGGACGCAGCTGTCGTCGCTGCCGGCTCTCAGTTGGTCGTCACGCTGGTGAAGGCGCGCCCAGACGCCTCCTTCTACTTCCCCAGCGAGTCTCTGTAGGGTTCTTCCTTCTCACAGCTCTCTCTCTCTCCATTCAGGACTACGCTGTGCGTGCGCCCAAGCAGACGCGGCGCCTCTTCGTGGCTCGCTTCCCCGGCGGCAAGCCCGGGCTGTCCGCCGCCGCCTCGGGCGCGTGCGGCTGGGAGATGCAGCGCCCCGAGGCGGGCACGGGCCTGCTGCTGTCCGGCGGCGCTGCGCAGAGCAGCCTGGCGGGGACGCTGGAGGGCGGCTGCGGCGGCAACCACTATCTGTTCTTCCTGCGCGGCGAGGGGGTGGTGGACGCACTGCCCTCGGGGCCCTGGTTCAGCTTCCGGCCGGAGGCGCGGGCGCGCAGCGCGCTGACGCTGGACGAGGCGGAGGCCCGCATGAAGGCGCGCCTGCGTGCCGGCGAGAGCGCAGGCAGCTGGCTGGCGCGGGGGGCGGGGCCGGCGGCTGTGCGCGCCACGCCCGCGCAGCAGCCGGGCGCCGGCAGCGACAGCGACAGCGGCAGTGCGCGCGCGCGGCGGGGCGCCGCGTCGGAGAGCGACAGCGAGCAGGGGGAGGGGGAGGGCCAGGGACGGGGCAGCAAGGCGCGCAAGGGCCGCGGACGCACGCAGCAGGGCGGCGACGAGGGGGATGGGGGAGACGGGGATGGGGATGGAGATGCGCAGCAGCCCGAGTCGCGCACCGCCGTGCCCCGCGACGCCTCGCCCGAGCGTGGGGAGGACTGGGAGCACGAGGGCGCCATGACCGACGACGACGAGGCCGCGGGCGTGGGCGACCAGATGGAGGAGGGGGAGGAGCAGGCGCCCCCGCAGCCTCCGGACGCCATGCAGGCCGATGGGGAGGAGCAGCAGCTCAACGAGGCTGGCCGCAACGTGCAGCGCCTGCTTAGGGCGCAGCAGCGGCGCAGCGAGGAGGCGGAGGGTGGGGGGGAAGAGGAGGATGACGTGTTCGAGGAGGATGAGGTGCGCAAAGGCGGCTGGGGATGTGAGGTCTCTGCGCCTCACTCTCGCTCTCTCTTTCTCCGCGCCATTCACTGCAGCCCTTCGAGGACGACGATTTCATGGACCCGGACAAGGACACACGCGTGATGCAGCTCATGGCGGACAGAGCGCAGCCCGAAAAGGCTGCGCCCAGACCACCGCCCCCAGCCCCCGCCTCCGCACCCGCCCCGCCCGCCGCCGCTCCGCCGCGCCCGGCCCTCAAGCGCGCGCGCAGCCCGGAGGCTGGCGCGATGCCCGCGGTTGCGGCGCAGGCGGCAGCTGCAGCAGCTCTAGAGGAGCCGGCGGCGAAGCAACCTCGCATGCTTGACGAGGAGACCACTGCGCAGCTGATGGCGTTGGAGGCTGACTGCGGCATCACGCTGGCGCTGATACGGGAGGCTGTGACGCCTGGCGGGGCGACGATGAAGGAGCTCATCAAGCGGTTCAAGAAGCAGCTGCGCACTTTTGGCGCGCAGCAGGGCTTCGCAGCAGTGCTGAAGAAGGTGACGCGTTTCGACGCGAGCACCACCAAGGTGCATTTGCTGCGCTGACTGTCAAGGATGCCTGTTGATGCTCAGTGGGCATGTGCATGGTCTTGGACCAAGGATTTGCCCCAACCGCTCCCGACCGTCAGTCTGAGGTTGCGGCCGGCCACGCGCCTGCTCCTCCGCTCTCGTTGTGTGCAGGGCCATGGCGGCTGTGGAAGTGAACAAGCTGCCGCCTGAGGCAGCAGCGCTCGCACAGCCTGCACACGAAGCTGCACCCCCTGGTGCCGCGCCTGCGCCGGAGGCTGCTCTGCACGGCGCGCCCCTGGCGCTGCGGGATGCCACCGCCGCGCCCGTTCCTGCTCAGGCGTTCGTCTTGTCGGCTGCTCGTCATGGCTTGCCTGCTCCAGCCTCGCTCCCCCCATTCACCAACGTACTGCTCGGCGCCGACGTGACGAGGGAGCACCCGGCATTCATCGGGTGCGTTCATGGGGCGAGCCTGGCTCTCACATTTCACGTCCAGTTCAACCGTGTGCCGGCCAGCCTCGGTGCCCCTGACTCACTCCGCCTGCTCGTCACAGCGGTGCCGCATTTCCCTCGCTCGCCAGCGTCCAGTCTGGCTTTCCGTCGCTCGCATCGTCCATGGGTGGGGACGCGGCTGGCTTCCAGACAGCTGCCGAGGTTGCACTGCAGATGCGAGGCTTGATGGGGGACCCGCTGGGTCTGCCGCGCTTCGTCATGGCGCCGGCGCTGATGCCTTTTGGATACCCCTATGCAGGTGCGCCCCTCCCGAATCTCCGCAGCGATTTCAAGCACAACGCCGCGCCCTCCCTCGGCTTCTCTGTCTGCTCAGCCTCCGCTCCCTACCTCCGCACTCCACTCTCCGCCATGTCCTGGGTGACGTGCTCGGGCGAGGGCTTCGACGCCTCCTGCTATGGGCTCAACGCCAGCTCCGAAGAATACTGGCCCGTCTGGCCGTCGCCCGCGCTCACGCACGAGGAGCTCGCAGCTTTGGCTTCCGACCCCGCCGCGCTGAAGATGTACGCGGACGCAATGGCGGCCGCAGGTGCGCGCGCGCACAGAGAGCCGCGAGCGCGATGCAGTTCTCTGACCCTTGAACCCCACGCCAGGCCTGCCCACCGCCGGCTTCCAGCCCACGGCGGATGACTACTGCGCGTACCTGTCGCAAGTTGGCGCACCGGACGGCTCTTCGCCAGTCACCACCACTCCACGGCTGAGCGCTGTGGAAAAGCGCCGCGGGCCGCGCTCGGCGACCAGCAAGTACCGCGGCGTCTCCTGCTACAAGCGGTGCGTGTCTGCGCGCCCGCGCGCCATCAGGGGCGGCAGTGGGGCCAAGGTGACATCGGCGGCTGCTGACACATCATCCCTCCTCTGCGCGCAGCACCGGGCGCTGGGAGAGCCACATCTGGAGCAACGGCAAGCAGGTGCACTTGGGCTCCTTCAAGCTGCCGGAGGAGGCTGCGCGGTGCGTGCCCGACTCCCCCCAATCTCAGTCAAGCTTGCATCTCCGTCTGCTTCCGCGTCAGCCCGGTGTCGCGCGCTGCCGCCCCGGCTACGCGCGCTCTGTACGCGCGGTTGTGCGTCGCGCCAAGATTCGCGTATCTCCGCCGTATCTTTTCGTATCAACTTGAAAACTGGAAGGGCTTTCCGACCCCTTCGACGAACTCAGGCGGCCTCTGCGCTTGTTTCTGACGCGCCCTCGCAGCGCCTACGACCTGGCGGCCATCATGTTCCGGGGCTGGGACTGCGAGACCAACTTCCCGCCGGAGACGTACCGCGACGATGAGGCGATGGCGTGGCACATGCAGCACGACTCGACGGAGCAATACGTGCAGTGGCTGCGCAAGGGCGGCAAAGAGCCCAACGCGCCGGGGTCGTCGCAGAACGGGAGCGCCACCGCCAGCGCTCTGGCGCTGGCAGCGAGCAACGCGGACGAGTCGGGGGCGGCTGCGGTGCTGAGCAACGGGCACAGCGCCGTGCGCCCCAGCAAGGCTGCGCGCACCGCCATCCGCAGCTCGACGGGCGATGGCGGCGGGCTGCTCTCGCCGTTTGCGCTCAGCGACCCGAGCGACCCCTCCATGAGCACATTCGCCAGCGGCATCCTGCCCAGCGTGCCCATCGGCCAGGTGCAGGGCAACGTGAGCACCCCCGACCTGCTGCGCAACGCGACGGCGCCCATGTTCGGCGACTTGCTCGGTGCGCAGGTAGCCACGCCCGTGGGCGAGGCGACCCCGCAGGCGCTGCCTCTGAGCGCGCTGGTGGCCTCGGGCGTGCGCACGGGCGATACGACCAGCGGCAGCGACAGTGCGTCCCCCGCGCAGCCGGGGCTGGCGAAGGCGGGCGTCGCGACAGAGCAGGATGAGTTCTTCAGCTTCACGCGCGACATGATGCTGGGAGCGCCGGAGTGAGAGGGCATTGGAGGCAAGCAAGGGAGCGCGCAGTCATTAGGCGCACGTGGACGCTCAGAGCGATCACAACACACATCAGTCAACTGCACTGGACGTCCGCTCTCGCCGGTCTGCGTTGGCAGCCGCGCGGCGGCGGCGCCCCCCCCGCACGCGCGAGCCCTCATCCGCGTCGGACAGCTGCTCCGCCTCCGTCGGGGCCGGCCGCGGCGCGGCGCCCTCCTCCGCCGCAGCGAGGAGCGCCGCGATGTGTCTGACCACCTCTGAGCGCGGCACGTCCTCCTCCCGCCCCGCCGTGCGCAGGTGCTTGACGCGCACCACCCCCCCCGCGGCCAGGCCGGGCTCTGTGGCGAGGAGCATGAAGCGCGCGCCCCTCTGCGCCGCGTGCTCAAACTGCTCCGTCAGCGACGGATGCGGCTGCGGCAGCGTCTCCGCGCGCACGCCAGACTGCCACAGCGCGCAGGTGAGCTGCAGCCGCTCCCGCAGCAGCCCGCCGCCGCCCCGCGAGGCGACCAGCACGTCGGTGGCGGATGCCGGGTGGGCGTGGGCGCCCGTGCCCGCGCCCGTCAGCGCCGCCAGCCGCGACGCGGAGAAGCTGACGCCCACGGCAGGCGGCGCGGCGGCATCGCCGGCGCAGGGCCACACGCTGGCCAGGAGCGCGTCGTAGCGTCCACCGGCGGCCACCACGCGCGAGGGCCCGCCCTGGGGGGCTGCGCGGGGCTGCGCGTGCAGCTCGAAGAAGAGGCCGCTGAAGTACGGCTCGCAGGGGGCCAGCAGCGGCGCCACCGTCACGCAGCTCGCCTCCACGCCCAGGGCGGACAGCAGCGAGGCGGCGGCGGCCAAAGAGTCCAGCGCCGCAGCGGTGCGCGACCCGGCTGCCGCATGCAGCGCGCCGCGCAGCCGCGGCAGCGCGCTGGCTGCCTCTCCGCCGCAGCGGTGCAGCGCGTCCAGGCGCTCAGCTGCGGCGGCGGGCAGGCCCAGCCCGTCGCACAGCGCGCGCCGCAGCGCACGCCAGGCGTCATCGCGCGCGGCGGCGGCGGCGACGGCCATGGACGGGGACAGCCCGGGGGGCGGCGGCTGGGGCGCGGCGCGCAGCAGCGCAGCCGCGCGCGCACGCAGCTCCGGAGGCACGCCCGTGGCGCGCCATGCGGCCGAAAGCACCTCCCTGTGCGACACCAGGCACCTGGCGCTGCGGCGCAGCCCCAGCGCGTCCAGCACCTCGAAGCCGAGGGCCACAGCCTCCGCATCAGCCGCAGGCGCAGACGCCACATCACTGCCGACGATGTCAAAGTCGGCCTGCAGCACCTCGAGCGGCAGCGGCGCGCCCGGCTGCGCGCGCGTGACCGTGGCGAGCTCGTAGCGGCGCAGCAGCGCGGGCAGCTGCACGCCCGCGACTGTTGCGGCTGCGAGGCGCGCGGCGAAGCGGCTGCGCAGTTCGTCGCGCAGCGAGAGCAGAGCGCCGGAGGGGTCCAGCACCGGCAGCGCGCATGATGCCGCCGGGGCGCATGCGAGCGCTCGCGAGCCGTAGACTGGCTCGCATCCGTGCCGCGTGAACGATGAGCGCAGCGCGCCGCAGGCACGCTCCAGCGCGGCGGCTGCTGCGGCGCCGGGCTGCACTGCTGCCAGCGTCTCCATCTGCGCCCCCCGCGCAGCCGCGCGCGCGCCGGCCGAGTCTGGTGCGAACATGGCGCGCACCACGCGGTCGTACGTCGCACCGCTCTCGCGCAGACTGCGCAGCAGCTCGCTCAGGTGCTCGTCGCCCACGCGCGGGGGCAGCGCGCCGGAGCTGAGCACCTCCGCGGCGGAGGGGCGCTGCGCGGGGTCTGGCGCCAGCAGGGCGGTGATGAGTCGAGCCTGCTGCGGGTAGGAGGCTGCAAAGCCATCGGGCAGCGCCCTGCTGGCTCTCAGCTCCGACAGCTCCGCAGCGCGTTGCATGCCCGTGCCGAAGCGGCGCAGCGTCTCGAAGGCGATGATGCCCGTCGAGTACAGGTCAACCTTGCTGTCGTGCGGCATGCGGCGCGCGACCTCTGGCGCAGAGTAGAAAAAGGTACCCACATTGGTGGTTGCGTCGCCGGAGGCGGACAGCGCGGTGGCGTCCGCCTCGCTGGGCAGCTCCACCGCAGCTCCGAAGCGCGCGAGGCCAAAGTCGCCAATCTTGAGGTAGCCGTCTGCGCCGACGAAGATGTTTGAGGGTTTCAGGTCACGGTGCACGATGCCCTGCGCGTGGATGTGCACCAGCCCCTCCAGAATGTGTTGCAGCCAACGCCAGGTCAGGCGCTCGTCCACCGTCGGGTCGCTGTCGATGACGTCACGCAGCGTGGCGCGACAGAACTCCATCTGTAGGTAGAGGAATCGCGTCTGCAGAGGGCGCTCGCCGCTGCGCTGCGCGGGCGAAGGGGTGCCGGTGCCCACTCCGCTGCTGCTGCGCCAGTCGCTGCCGTCTCCGTCGCCCTCCTCCTGCTCCGGCGCAGCCTCCTCCAGCCCGGCGCCGCTCTCCACCCAGGCCTGGTAGTAGCGCACCACGGACGCGTGCTCCAGCCGACTCAGCGTGGACACCTCACGAAGCACTTTGGTGTTGAGGTCCGCGTCTGCAGTAAGCGGGATGCGCTTGATGGCGTACCTGCGCCCGTCCAGGCGGTTCACAGCCAGCACCACGCTGCCAAAGGCGCCCCGCCCAAGGTGGCTGAGCTGCTCGAAGTCCTGGCGGTAGCGCGAGAGCAGCTCGCCCGGCGTCGCGCCCTCGCCCGCGCCGCGCTCGTCAGCTTCGCTGCGCGCGGACCAGAAGCGCGCCAGCGCCCAGCGCCCGGCGGGGTCGCCCGGCGTGGCGGCAGCGGCGGCGCGCGCCCTGGCGCCCGCGTCGAACGTGCCCCGGAAGGCGCTGTCGAACAGCGAAGGGCGGCGCGTCAGCAGCTCGCGCAGCCAGCGAGGCAGCAGCCCCGCCGACTGCAGGGAGCGGGCCAGCACCGGCAGCGCGTGAGGCAGCGGGCCCCTGGGCGCAGTCAGCATCGACAGCAGGTGTCCTGTGAGCAGCGCCTGGCGCAGCGCTTGGCCTCGCACTCCCTCGCCAGCCTCCTCCTCATGCTGTTCCGCATCGCTGTCCGTTTCGCTCTCCTCCTCCTGCTCCTCTTCCTCGTCGCTGTCCTGGTCGCTGCCCCTCCCGCGCCCCTCCCACGCCCACCCACGGCCGTGCAGGCGCGCCACCAGCGCCGCGGCAGAGGCGCTGCCGTCCTGCGCGACAGCGGCTACCTCACGCACAGCCTGCGCGTGCGAGCTGGAGGGCGGCCCGGTGCACGCCTCCTCGCGCTGTGCTGCACGAACAGCAGGCAGTGCCTGCACAGCGACTGCGCTTCTGGGCTCCTCAGCCGCCAGGCGCAGGCTCTGCTTGGGCGGGGGCTGCGCCGGTAGTGTGCTCCTGGAGAGAGCACTTGCCCAAGGCTCGGCCCCGCCCTCCCATGCTTCTGCGGCCCACACGTCGCTCACTGCGTCTCCCCACCGCCCCCCACCGCCCCAGCCGCTGGGTTCCGCAGGGGCCACCGGGTCCTGTTCGCCGCGAGTCTGCATGCGGTCCCACAGAGAGAGCTGCGAGGCCGCCGGTTCAGTGTTGCCGGGCGTTGCCAGGAACTCACGACAAGCCTCTGCCAAGGAGAAGCCCACCACTGAGGAGGTGCGGGCGAGCTCGCCGGCTTGGCGCGTCAGCGTCGCCTGCAGCTCCTCACGCAGCGCCTCGCTGACCCCCCCCAGAGCGTCCACTCGCACGTGAGGCACGCGGCGGGGATAGCCCACCCGGTAACCGACCACCAGCGCAACAGCGGGCACCCTGTCGTCGTCCGCAGCGACGGCCTCCTCGCCCGGCGGAGCGCGCACGGCGATGCTGAACGCGCCGCCGTCGGCTGACAACGAAAAGTCGTCGCCGTAGATGGCTTGGAGCGCCTCCACCTCGTCCAGAGCATCCGCCTCGCGCGCAGGCGTCGCCACGCGGCGCTTCTGCTTCTTCTTCATAGTCTCGGCGGCATTGACAAGGCGGGGGCGTGAGAGTGTGTGGTCCACTTCGTGTCGTACGAACGAAGAAGACGAGAGAAGAGGCCCCTGTAGCTCTCATTAACGTATCGACCCGAGGAGAACGACGGAGGCACAAGGAGAACGAAAGGTGGCATGCAGCGCCGGCGAGCGCTCTTGCAGCTGCCGCTGCTTCTCGCTCGCGCCACCGCGGCCTGCGAGCAGCGCGGCGCGCAGGCCACACTGCTGGCACATGCGCGCTGTGCGAGTAGCGGCTATCGCGCAGAGGAGGCGCCTGCTTCGGCGGGAGAGTGTGCATCCGAACGGGGGGGCAGAGCTGAGCCGAGCTGCTTACACCGCGCGGGTGTGACCGACGGGCACGGCTGGCGAGAAGAGTCGCGGCAGCGAAGAGCCTCAGCCGCTGCGCCAACGCTGTGCGTCTCGGACGCAAGGCTGCGAGCCGCACACGCTCTCCTTTTCCACAGAGCTCGCAGGCCGCTTCACTCCGTCGCAGCCGCTGCCGCGCCGCGAGCACCAGACGGCGAGCCTGCCGCGGAGGACTCTGCACCCGCCGCGCACAGCGGGCAGGTTGCCATCGACGTGGGCGCCATGCACGCTGTGCACACGGCCATCGCTTGCAACGTTGCTATCCTGGGTGCCAAGCTGGGCGTGTACGCCCTGTCTGGCTCCAGCTCCATTCTGGCGGAGAGCATCCACAGCCTGGCAGACATAGCGAACCAGGTACTTCTGCGAACGGGCATCGCCAGCAGCATGAAGGCGCCCGACGAACGCAGCAACTACGGTTACCGTCGCGAGCTGTTCGTGTGGAGCCTCATCTCAGGGGTGACCATCTTTTGCCTGGGCGCGGGGGTGTCGCTGGTGCACGGCGCGCACGGTCTGCTGCACCCGGAGCCACTGCACGACGTCTGGGCGTCGCTGTCGGTGGTCGGAGTGAGCATCCTCATCGAGTCCTACTCACTCCTGGTCGCATACCGCGTCCTCGCCGCCGGCGCCGCGCTCAGAGGCATGCCCCTGCGCACGTACGTCTCTGAGGGGCTGGACCCCACCAGCTTGGCGGTGGTGGCGGAAGATGGCGGCGCGGTGCTGGGCCTGGCGCTGGCGGGAGGTTGCCTTATGGCGGCGGGGGGGACGGGCAACTGCATGTACGACAGCCTGGGCAGCATCGCGGTGGGCAGCCTGCTGGGCGCCATCGCTGCGTGGCTCATCCAGACCAACCGTCGGGCGCTGGTGGGGCGCTCGCTGCGGCGCTCGCAGCTGGAGGCGCTGCTGGCTGCGCTGCGCGCAGACCCGGTGGTGCAGGACGTGTTGGACGCCAAGAGCGAAGAGATCGGGCCCGGCGTCTTTCGCTTCAAAGTCGAGGTTGAGTTTGCCGGCGATGCAGTGGTTGCGCGATACCTGGCGCAGCCTGAGACGCGCGACCGACTGGTGGCCTTGTTCACAGCCGCAAGCGCAACCTCGGACGGGCAAGCCATGGACGCGGCGCTGGCGCACTACGGGCAGGCGCTCGTGACCGCCGTGGGCGACGAGGTGGACCGGCTGGAGGGGGTGATTCGCAAGCTGGAGCCCTCCATCGCTCACGTAGACATCGAGTCAAACTGACACGACTACGTTTGGAGCGCAAGGCACGCACGCTCCTCGTTTGAGCGAGAAGCAGCGATGCGTGGTGATGGAAATATACGCTCAGAAACCCACCCTGTGGCGCTGTCAGTTTGCACAGTTCGCTCCGTCTCGCTAGTGTCACTCCAGCACGATGGCGAGCTCGTTGGAGCTCCCCGGAGTCCCATCGCTGCGGCCACTCGCTCTCGCCAACGCTGCCGCCCCCGCCCGGGCGCGCGCATCGCCCGCCGCCGCGCCAACATCGCCATCTGGCCGCTTGCGCTTTGCCTCCTCGCAGGGAGGCCGGCACAGCGCTCCGGCCAGCATCCGCGCCTCCTCGGTTTTGGCAATGGGGGGCAGCTCCAGATTTCCGCTTCCGGTGAGCACACGGCCATCTACCCAGTGCGTTGTGCTACGCCCAAATTGCATCGCAATCACCTTCTGGGGAATCGGAATCATGCTCTCCAGCGTGCGGCCGGCGGACACAGAGCGCAGTCGCGCGAATGTCACGTACGCGGCGCAGCGGTGCGAGCCATCCTTGGCGCTCCGCCCGCAGTGCACCAGGCGCGAGGAAAAGATGGTGATTGAGCCCCGAGGAGCCACCAGATGGTGGGGATGCAGGCCGCGTCTCTTGAGCAGGTCGATGCCCTTCTTGCTGAGCACGCAGAAGTCGCCATCCGTGGAGGAGAAGGAGGAGTGGTCGAACTCGCCGAAGTGTTTGTGACTGCCACACACCCCTGTCGTGCCTGCGCTCCACTCGTTCTGCCCCGCGCTGAGCGTAACCACGCCCTGATAGAACTCCTCGTCGCTCTGTTCATCTGGGGAAAAAGGATTAAGGTCGAGATGCAGCTTTAAGTCACCCCAGCCGCGCGGTGGGCGAGAGGGAGATGCTGCTGATGCGCGGCCGTGGTCCCAGTTGAAGCGGTCCAGACTGACGACTAGCTCGTCGACGTCGCACTTGAGCACATTCGCGAAGGTCTGCTGGACCCGCTTGTTCAGACGGAGCTCCCACATTGGCTCGAGGTGCGCGGCGCCTTCGGCAAACACAATCCCCCTACGATGATGATGGT
>Ga0049083_10000381_pt1 | contig 15745 bp, 12 predicted proteins | sample GreLakmeMI27MSRF_FD_66719 | JGI IMG/M metagenome (GOLD analysis project Ga0049083, IMG submission 66719) | Freshwater lentic microbial communities from great Laurentian Lakes, MI, USA - Great Lakes metaG MI27MSRF | ecosystem: Environmental > Aquatic > Freshwater > Lake | place: Great Lakes...
AATAATCAAATAATCAAATAATCTAATAATCAAATAATCTAATAATCTACAATAATTTTCTATAAAAATAACAATACCCTTTTGACGTTATTAATTGTGATTCGTTAATTTCTTCAACATTTGTATCATTGTAATGATACCATTTTTGATTAGAATTTTTAACATAAGCAGTATAATGACCGCCTAAACATTCTCCATTATGATTACATATTCCAAATAATTCATATATATATTTGTCTCTATTATACCCTACAACATAATTACTTAAATCTAGTCCTAATAACGGAGTTCTAATTATATTATTTAGTTTTTTATTAGCATTATCAAATCTTTTAAAATCAACTATTAATATATTTGGTAAACTCCAAAACTTTATACACTTATTAACACTTTCTTTAGTATTCGTTGTTTCATTAAACCAAGCATTTTCACCTTCTAAAAATTCAGATTGTGTATATAAATTAAAACAGTCATAAATACTAAATTCTTGATTATTGATAGTACTATATGGTATCGGTAAATTAATTATACTAAAAGGTTCCGGCGTAACACTCATAATTTCATTTGACTCATTATTTGACATAATTAATGATACATGAATTCCAAAAAATAAATCTAGCATTTCGGAATAATTATTAGAATACATATTTTTAATCATTGTATAACATTTCTTGGCAAGTTCATCTATATTACTTTCTGATGTTCCATTTATTCTAATATCTACTTTTCTCTCTAATGCCTCATGAAAGCAATCAAATAAAAAAATAAGAAATTCTGGTAAATCATTTTGAGCATAACCAGAAAACAATTCTCGATCTTTAATTTTGGATATATTATGAATAGCATTTAAAAATCTATTTGGACTAATTATACAGTTTTTAGACCACATTAAATCTTTTAAATCCCGCCATTCATGTAAAATTAAATTACTGTTATTTACTGTGTTAATATTTACTGTGTTAATAACCTCATGTAATTCATAACAATGTGATAAAATTTGTAAGCAAGAATTTATATAACAAGTATTTCCTAAATTACATAGTCCGGTTAAACCCTTATTGTTATATTTATTTAACAAATTATTTAATAGCAAATATTTATAATCAATATGTGCCATATTTTTACACTAGGTTATTTATCGCAATATATTTAAATATATAAATTATAATATATAAATTATAATATATAAAAATGTATTAAAAATGTAATAAATTATTATTATTATAATATGAGTAATAATATAGATAATAATATGAGTAATAATATGACTAATAACTTTAATGCTAATGAAATATTATTACATAATATGATACACAGTACCAACAATTACATTAATTCTTCTAATAATACTATTAACTATTTAAACAATACTATTGACTATTTAAACAATAATAACTACAATACAATGTCTATATTAGCTAACAATTATTATTGCTATAACAAATATTTAAATACAAATACTAATACTAATAATAATACAAATACTAATACTAATACTAATACAAATACTAATACTCAGCATGCTTATTTATTAAACTATACTTTGGAAGATTATGAAAATCTTTCAATTGTAAATATGAAAGCACTTATTAAAATAAACACGGCACAAATAAATTATTGTTGTATAGCAATTCCTTTGAACGAAACTTGCCCAATAACACAAGATGAATTTTCAAGTAATGATCAAGTAACAATAATAAAAAATTGCGGACACATTTTTAAGACACACGCAGTTAAAAATTGGTTATCTCATCATCAAACCTGTCCTGTATGTAGATATAATATTTTAACAAATTCAAAACTTATTAGTTATATAAATCCAGCTACAAATAAGAAATTATTTTTATATAGCAATGAGTTTAGATTTTATTTGGCTCTACATATTGAAAGTTTATTAACAAATAGAGATAACTCACATAGTGATAGTGATACAAATGACGATACTAATAGTAACAGAACCGAACCAAATACATACGAATTTGGATTATTTTTGCGATAATAATATCAAATTGTCACACTTAGAGGAATTATTAAAGGAATAATATAACTATTATTTACTATTTTAAATTTTTCTAATCTAATTTGCTTAGTCATTTTCCATTTTTTACTTCTATGTGCTAACATATTTTTTTTTGCTTCACTATATAATGATGGAGTTTCATTGAGAGATTGCTTATAAGCTCTCATTTTATCACACTCGCTTTTATAAGTTTCTTCTAATATTTTAATTTTTTCAAATTGCTTACGTACCTGAAGACATCTTTTATTAGTATCATATTTTTTTAAATATATATTTTTTCTTATATCTACTAAAAATTGTGCTTCATAATGCATGCTATAATATCTATTATTACTTGTTCGTGATAAATATTCTCCCATATTGCTGGTGTTTTTATTATTAATACCTTTATTTCCGCAATATGGACAACGCGAATCTCCATTTCTAAACCAAGTAACTAAACAATTAGTATGATAAGTATGATTACATTCAGGTAAAGTATAACATTGACTACATTGTAATTCATCTCTACATATCATACATTCTTCATTTGTATTATGAATATTAAGAATATTGATGGCATTTGTTAAAGTCTCCATCTTTAAATATAATACTATAAGTAGTAGTTAAATTTTTAAATAATATTTTATATTTATTATTTAAAATATGTTTAAAAATATGTTTAAATTGCTTGATGAAAATCAGTTATAACCTGTTACTGAACCAAAAGGACTCCAATAAGGTAATATAATAGGTTTTTGCTTTAATACATTTAAAATTTTTTGTGAAACACATTTTTTATCTACTATAATCTGATATGTATAATCTTCAAACCAAGAATTTGCCATATAAAAATTTCCTTCAAAACCAGATTTTTCTCCCCATGAATTTTCTACCAAAAATCCATTTGTTTTTGAATTTTCAAAATTATAGCCTTTTATAATTACAGCATGCTTTGGACCACTTTGCCTATAATTTAAGGCATCGCATTTATTCATAGTATTAGTAAAATCAAATACATTTTCATAATCAAAAGCATCTTTGTCTAAAAATCCATCTTCCTTTGAAATATATTTATCTACATCTATTCCTACCCAAACTGCTTCTTCATTATTTATTGAATTTTTAACAGCATCAATCATTATATTAATTGGAACATTTATAAAATTTTGCTCACTATTTCCGATTATATTAAAAGCCATTTCTACATTATATAATTTATAAAAAGGGACTTGCTTACATGGATAATTTATTAAACATATTTTATCCCGAGCATTATACGGGACATATTTTTTATAAAATTCTAAGGGAGTAATATTTGCTATTGATTTTGCTTTTAAAGATTGAGTTTTGGTATTTTTATTATTTTTTTCATAATATTCCCACGTTATTATACTTGGTGGTTCTCCTAAAAATAAGACCAATATTTTATAACATTTAGATAACATTTCATCTAACATTCTTTGTTTATTTTTTGCCAACTCAATTTTAGGTGTTGTTTTTATTTTATGAGCACATTTTCGTAAAAAATCATCATAAAATACTTCTAATTCTTTTGAATTGGAACTATGAAAATGCTCATCCATATTTGATTTGGGTATTATTCCATATTTTTCAATTAAATTTACAAAAACATTCCAATGACCACCATCCTCTGTTAAATTTTCTAACATATGTATTACTTTTAGTGTATCGGTATTATAGTTTAACGTTTCTAAATTAACAGAAATATTTTCTATTATAAAATTTAAATAATAATTTGCTTTCTCTAATTTGTCATAAAAAAATAAATAATTTTGAGAAAATTCAAAACTAGGTAACAAATTATATTTTTGTATCATTTTGAAACGTATTATATTTAAAAAAGCAAATAACCAACAACGACCACTATTTTTTTGGTTTGTTATATTTGCTTCAACATTTATAACTTTTTTAAATACTTGCTTTTTATTTTGTTGATAATCGCTTTTAAGTATTAAATTTTTGAAATGTGATTTAGTATTTACATTTTTAAGAACTTTATTTGTGTTTTTTTTATTAAAATTATAAGAATAAGTTTTTAAATTTTTATATGTTATATTATTCACCATTATATTATACTAATAATATATTATTGACTAATAATATATTATTGACTAATTAGGTTATTTACATTCTTTTAAATATTTATCAAATAATAAACTCTTAACTTCTTTACATTTTAATTCTTCTACTTTTTTCTCATATTTTTCCGGTTCGATCCATTTTTCGCGTAATTTTGCTAATTCATTATGCCACGATTGTAATGTTAGTCCTCGTTTTTTTTTAAATTCACTCATATTTTCTAAATTTAAGGCAAATAACTGTAATAATGGTTTCATTATTTGATTACTAATATAATGATTGTAATCAAGTTCAAGTTCATTTTGTTTAATAAAATCCGGCGTTTCTATTTTTTCGCCTTGAAGTGCTTTTTTATTAGTATTTTTAATATAGGCATAGTAAATTCTGTCTCCAGATGACGGTTTATTGCCCGAATCTCGTAATCCAATACGCTCTGCTAATACTTTATGAGCAATTTGTTTTGGATTTTTATAATAACCCCGCAATGATTTAGTTACTAATAATTTATCTATTACATAATTTCCGGCTATTAATTTTTCTATACATTCATTTAAGAACTTGATCGCTTTTACCATACTTTTTTCTTGCATAATAATATTTACAATGCCACCATAAATATCTTTTACAATAGGCGCATTGTCTCTACGCTTTAAAACAATACCCATATATTTCATTTTTCCTTTATCCGGATTATTTTCATATAAAATACCCACATAACGCTTTTTAGATAATAATATCCACGGATAAAATGTTTTTTCATACTCTAAATCGTGTGGTTTTTTCAAGAAAGAACTTGCCAATTCTCCTGCTTGCTTGGCCAATTCAATAGTATATATTAATGCTTGCTTATTTAATATTTTTTCATTTGTATCTGGATTGCGTAAATTAAATTTGAAGAATACTGAATCTGTATCACCATATACACATTCGGCCTTAACTTGTAGTGACGATCCGTCTGATACTTTAATAACTATATCATTATAACATTCCTCAATAATTGAACGACCATAAAATAATAATTTACGACCAATTGCGGTTGTTGATGCTGCGACATCCGATTCATAAAAAGCACTGGTAATTGCTCCCATTTGACCATATAATGAATTTGCGGTTACTTTAATACTTAATTGACGCTTATCCAATACATTTTTCATAAAGTCATCTGTTTCTGATAAAATAAGTTTTCGAGTTGCTTTTCGTGCCGCAAGCAATTCTTCTAAAATAGAAGGCATAATTGCTTTGCCTTCTGGAAATTGCGCAAATCTACAAATTTTATAACCGTTAATTACTTTTTTAGCAGCTGCTTTAGGTGTAAGTCTTTTATATTGATAAGTATCATATTTTACATCTACATAAGTATAACCCATAATATCTAGATTATCATATTTAAAATTGTTATGCTCGTCTTTTTCTCCGGTTTCAGTAATAAGATTATTACTTAAATCATATTCTTTTGTCCACACTTTGCTGTCATGTGATAAATTTTCGGAAATAATAGAAGATGGATACAGAGAACTATAATCAACACATGCTACGGGATCTTCTAAATAAATTCCTGTTTTAGGTGTAAATACATGAGCACCTTCATACCCACCTCCTGTTTTCTGTTTTTTTACTACGGGCATCAACGTATTTTTTTCACCACATTTTTTAGAAATATAACTATGTAATTTAATACCTTGACCTCGTAATAATAAGAAACTTAACGGGACATCACATAAATTGGACATTTCAACTTTATCTGTAATAACATCTACTTTTAATAATAACCAAATTACATTATCACAATCCGCAAGACAATATTTACCAACAGTCCATCTGTCATAATCTGTTCCATTAGCTAAGGCAAATATTTCTTGGGGAGAAACATCGTCTTTTGCTAGACCCCAATTATATTTATAGTTTGCCAAATCTAATTCTTCAATGCCATTAATAACAAATGAATGTTCATGTGTGTTTATTTCACTAATTTCAAATTTTTTGCCTTTTTTGTATAAATTACTACTAAATCCTAATTCGTCAAATTTAATAAAACTACCAACTGAAATGCCTGTTAAATTTTTGCTATAAATTTTAGTAGTATTATTTTCTACGTCAATACTAATACTATTAACATTATCACTAATAAAATAACTTGATGTAAAATCTAATTTATTTGAACTTAGTGTAAATTCCTTTCTAAAAATTACACACATATCAATAATGATGCGACCAGGCATTTTAATAAATTTCAAATTATATTCTCCGCTTGCTAAAATGATTTTGTTTGTTTCAATATTTTCAGCATTTGTGCGCCAATCTTTAGAAATACATACTTCATCTTTATTACGTGAAAGTTTTAAGAATTCGCTGACACAATTTAATTCTTTTGATCTATTATACATAAATTCAAAGTCGAATCCGGTAATGTTATACCCAGTAATAATATGTGGATTTTCACTATTAATAAGTTTGGTAAATGTTAATAAAACCTCTTTTTCAGTATTACGCTCTAATACAATTACATTATTTTCTTGAACCCATAATAAATATTTATCTGGGATTTTACATCCCCCCTTGACTATAATTATACGCTTATAAGGTTTTGATTCTGTATAATTAATAAAACTTAGTCCAATAAAAGTAATAATGTCGCCTTCCAATTCTGGAAATCCAGTATTAGTAAATGCTTCTGTTAATTCGTATAGTTTTGTATTATATTCACATTTCTCATCTTTGATTAATTCTAATAATGAAGCATCTTTTTTATTATATAGTTTCACCTTCTTTTTGCGCTTAAAATTATTAGTATTTAATTCTTCAATGCTATTTGATGTAGCATCTTCGTTGTCTTCTTCGTCTTCCTCTTCCTCTTCTTCTTCTGATTCGGTTTCATTTAAATCAGCAAACTCTTCTGAATTTTTTTTTTTGAAATTTGCTGGAATATAACTTGCTAAGTTTTCAATTAAATTTTCAATATTATAAGTATCAATATTTTTAGTTTTTGGATACACCTTTGAAATATGTGTTAGTTTATTATTTGCTAAATCAAAAGCACTTAATACTTCTTGCTTTAACATGCTAATAGTATAGTTCTCTTTATATTCGCTTGAATGTGAATTATAATTTTCTAGTATATTTGTGGCTAATTTCTTGTAATTTTTAATAGGAACAGGAAAATCACCATGACTACTACTTGCTTCAATATCAAAACTGCAAACATTATATTTTACCAAGGTCTCTTTTTCTTTATATGAATATATATCCTCATACTTAATTGAATATTCATAAGCACAATGTGTTGTTTTATTATTAATTTTTATTACTTTATTTGATGGTATTTTAATCCATCCACTTGGATTAATTTGTTTTTTATGAAAGAATTTTAATAATGGGGGAATATCTGCTTCATAAAGATAACAATTTGTTGTTCCACAATCATCATTGTATATATATCCTTCTTCATTTAGTGTTCTTTCAAACCCTGTATATTTATCATTTGTATCTGTATAAAATAATTTTTTTACTTTGTTATAAGCATTACTATTTGTAAATGAAATTTTAATAAAATTGTGTAATTTTTTATTATCAAACCCATATAGTTTTTGCCTTTTTACAATTTTGAAACCTACAATACTATCTTCATAGTAATATCCTATTTTTTTCTTTATATGTGCCAGAAATAAGGTATTTCTTTGCTCGTTCCATAATTCGTCTACCATTATGTAGAAATATGGATAAAAATCTTCTATTAATATTGATGCTGTTCTATTAGAATCATTAATACCAAATGCTTGAATAATAAATTTTTTATTGTCTTTATAATAATTTAATGAGTCTTGTGAATATTTATTCTTTTCTTGCGAATGCTTGCTAATACCGTCATATACATTATAATCATATAACCTAAAAGATTTGAATTTGTCCATTCTTAATAATTATGAACTATTAACTATTATTATTATTTTGTCTATAACTCCTTATTTTAAAATAAATATCAATTTTTTAAAATAAGGAGTTATTTATGTTTGTTGTATTTTTCTTTAGACAAATACCACTCCGCAAATGAGTTGGGAATATTAACAAATTCCCTAATTAATGCTCTCGCAAAAATATCTAATACATTATCCTTATTAGTACTATCTTGAACTATTGGTATTGGGTTTTATTTTCGTTTGGGTGTTCTTATTTTTCCAGCGGCGCTTGTCGAGTCAAACTGTACTTTTTTAGTTGCTCCCGTTGCTCCTATTGGTTTTCTTGGTTCTGTTGCTGTTTCTGGTGCTGCCGCTGGTGCTGCCGCTGGTTTAGCGCTTAATCTCATAAGAATAGCATTTTTTGTTGCTTTTAATTTTATTTTTTTATCTTCTGTTAATTTTGGGTCTATTAAACATACTCTCAATTGATTTTAAAGTCTCAGTATCTTTTTTAAATTGTTTTGCGGTTGTCAGCAACTTTTTGGACTTTTTGAGTTTGTTCAAGTAATTTGTCTCGTATTGTTAAATTTTGTTCAATTTTTTTTATTCCTTGCTCGTATAATTTTTTTTGTTTTTTAAGTAGATTTTTTTTTGGTATATTTTTTTCCAGTAAAATACTATCATCAATAGAAACTATTTTTTTTTCTAATTCTTTTTTTTTTGCTTCAAGATCTTGTCCTTTTTTTGGTGCTGCTACTACTTCTGGCGCTGCTTTTGCTGCTTCTACTTTATCTGCTTCTGCTTTATTTGCTTTTGCTGTTTCTACTTTATTTGCTTTTGCTTTTGCTTCTGCTTCTGCTTTATTTGCTTTTGCTTTTGCTTTTGCTTTTGCTTCTGCTTCTGCTGCTTTTGCTACTTTTGCTGCTTCTGCTACTGCTGCTTCTTGTGCTGCTTTTGCTGCTTTTTCTTCTGCTGCTTTTAATTTTGCTACTTCTGGTGCTTTTGCTTCTGCCCCATCTCCATCTCCTGGTCCATCTCCTGGTCCTGGTCCTGCTTCTACTTTTGCTACTTTTGCTACTTTTGCTACTTTTGCTACTTCTGGTCCTGGTATAATCCTCTTTTTTGCTACTATTTCTTTTGCAAGTATTTGTGCATATTCTGTCGCAAGTGTATTTGATTCCGCGGATAAATTGGCCGGGGGGGGTGGTCTTGGCACTTGATACACACTCAAATCTCCATTGGTAGCCTTATATTTAATTTCCTCTATGTCATATTTAATAAGAGTATTAATATACTCTTTAAGAGGTCTAGTGGCATGATTAAGGAATTGTTCAGCCTCATGCATTTTAGCACTATTTTGCGAAATTTGCTCTGCTCCTGTTGCTTCCGGTGCTAATTCTGGTGCTAGTTCTGCTGGTGCTGCTACTTCTGGTGCTGCTACTTCTGGTGCTGCTACTTCTGGTGCTGCTACTTCTGGTGCTGCTACTTCTGGTGCTGCTACTTCTGGTGCTGCTACTTCTGGTGCTACTTCTGCTGCTCCATCTTCATCTCCATCTCCTGCTTCTGCTGCTCCATCTGCTCCATCTTTTGCTACTGCTCCTGCTGCTCCATCTTCATCTCCATCTCCTGCTTCTGCTGCTCCATCTGCTCCATCTTTTGCTACTGCTCCTGGTCCATCTCCATCTTTTCCATCTCCTGGTCCATCTTTTCCATCTCCAGTTCCTTCTTCTCCTTCTTCTGAAGATTTTTTGCACTTTTTTTTATATTTTAATAAATTTTTGTTAGCAATACTCTCAATATATATTTGATCTATTGATTTAAAATCGTCGTCTTGATTTTCGCGTGCTTTATTCTCCTTAACCAGATCATTTAAATATACTAAAAATGTGTTTATTTTATTATTATGTAAGTCATTGCTTACATACAATAATACTCTAATATATATTTTTAACACTAATTTTGCCATAGTTTGATTATCTGATTCCATAATAATATTATAATATTTATATTATTATATTATTATTATTATTATAAACCTATAAAATAACTAAAATAACTAAAATAACTAAAATAATTAAGTGTATTAAAAATTAAAAATAACTTATATATATATATATATATATAAAATGACTACGACAGATGAAAAAGAATGGTTACAGTTTATGGAATTTATAAGGCGTAAATATGGTAATAATTCTTCAGACTTCATTAGAATAAATGATTATAATAACAGAGATTCTAATAGTGTAGCAGCATATTATAAAACAAAATATCCGACTGAAAATATAAATATAAATATAAATGATAACCTAGAAATGCTATTAAAAAACCAAAGTTTTACCAATTTATTTAAACTAAATGATCCAGTAGAAGTAACAAAATTTACAGAGATTTATAGTGATACTGATAGTTTAATGCAAAAGTTAAATTTAAATACCAGACCACTTGAGGACTTATATATAAATTGTAATCCTTCCGATAGTACAGCAGGAAATGGGTATCCTGATGAATCTACAACCACATCAGGTGGTTCTGCTTCAAGTACTACAAATCTTGAGATTTCACCTCCTGAGATTTCACCTCCTGATATGTATAATGATGTGGTATCTCATATAGTAATTAGTATATTAATACTTGTAGTAGTTTTATTTATTGGGTATCTTTTAACGAGCTATTTTCCTGAACGCGTTAAGAATGCTGCTTTGATTGCTTATAGAACTTTACAGCAAGTACAGACTAGCAGTATCAAGTTAGGAATTGCTAAATCAGTATTAAGAAATATACCACCTATAAAAAAAACAATAAATTGACAAGTTATATAGCCGATGCGTTATGTGTTTCACAAGATACAGGGTGATAACTATTAGTATTCAAAATATTATCTGGTTGTTTTTGAATCACACTTATTAATTCTTCTTCTAATGAAATTGTTTTCATATTATTATTTAGATTTATCATATTTAATGATTTATTATGACTACTTGGTGCCATTACTTTATGATCTACTTTGCTTGATCGTGATATAAATATTGCTGCTGCTATTCCAAAAAATATAGCAATTAAAGGATTAGTCTTTAAAAATAAGAATAATACAATGGCAATAAGAGAGAAGTAAGTGTATATATTATTTATGTATGGTGCTAAAGCATATGGTGTGGATACATTACTTAGTAAATATAATAAAATAACTACTACAAAAATTATTTCATAAGCCGTCATATTTTTTAATTTTTTAAAATTATTGGATATGTTATTTACAGAATTCATTATAGTATAATGAAATATTTTATTAAAAATATTAAAATATTATTATTAAAAACTTAAATTGATAAAAATAATTCACTTTATTTTTTACTAATTATAATTTAAAAATGCTAAGTAAAAAAATTACTCCTAAAAATAGAGACACATATATAGAATTAGAGCAACTTATAGAAATTTTAAAAAAAAACGGGTTAAATAGTTATTTAGGAAATAAAGGATACACGCTATATAAAGTTTGTTTGACTCCTAAAATAATAGAGTTTATTAAAAGCGAATTAACTGTTAAACCTTTTACTCAAACTTCTTATAGCGAAGCGAAGTCTTTTCCAATGTATCAAGAGTCAGAAAAAAAATTATATGTCCCAAGATGTTGGGGTATTAAAATGTTTGGTTATCCTAAATTATTAAAAATTACTTTTGGAGAATCTATAAATCTAACTTTTAATGGACAATTGAGAGACTATCAAACAAAAGTTCTAAACGAATACTTAAAAGCAATAGATTTTGGAACCCCAGATAATATTAATAAAGGCAATAGTACATCTCTAATTGAATTATGGACTGGTGCTGGTAAAACAGTTTTAGGACTCAAAATTATTGAAGTTCTAAAAAAAAAAACAATTATTTTCGTTCATAAATCTTTCCTAAAAAATCAATGGATAGAGAGAATTGATGAATATTTACCAGGAGCACGTATTGGTACTATACAAGGTCAGACAGTTGATATAGAAAATAAAGATATTGTGTTAGCAATGATACAAAGTGTAAGCATGAAAAATTATCACGAATCATTATTTGACAGTTTTGGACTGAGTTTGTATGATGAATGCCATCATATGTCAAGTGAAGTGTTTAGTAATTGTCTAAAAAAATGTAATACATTATATGGACTCGGACTAAGTGCTACAATGGAAAGAAAAGATGGATTGACAAATGTATTCAAAATGTATTTAGGCGATATATGTTATAAACATCCTAAAAATAGTTCTCAAGATGATGTCTTAGTAAAAGCAATTGATTTTATAGTTCAAGACAATGAATATAATGAGGTGGAACGCGACTTTAGGGGGCAAGTAAAATATAGCACAATGGTAAGTAAAATTTCAAATTTTAATTTACGCAGTGATTTCATTATACATATTTTAGAAAGTGAAATGTTTATAAATCCAGATCAACAATTTATTGTTTTAGCACAAACAAAAAATTTGCTCAACTATTTATATAAAGCGTTATGCTATAAAAATTTTGCTTCAGTAGGATATTATATTGGAGGAATGAAAGAAGAAGATTTAAAAAAAAGTGAGTCAAAAAAAATCATTTTGGCAACATTTAGCATGGCCGCTGAAGCATTAGATATTAAATCTTTAACAAGTTTATTTTTAGCAAGTCCAAAATCTGATATTATTCAAGCAGTGGGTAGAATCTTGAGAGAAAAACACACTAAACCATTAATAATAGACTTAATAGACAATCACGATGTATTCTTGAATCAATTTGCTAAGCGACGAGCATTTTATAATGAAAAAAATTATAAAATAATCCGCACAAATCAAGAAAATTATAATCAATATATTAAATATTTAAAATCTCTCAACATAACAAAAAACAATATAGAAAAAATTTCTATTTTGACCATTGAAGAAGAATTACTATTTAACATTACGAACCATATTTGTAGTTCTACTTTTTGGAATTACTTATTATATAAATCGCGGAGAAACAATAAAAATAATCTAGTAAATACAATACCGACAGATTCCAAGTGTTTAATTCAATTATAAAGATCTACTATTGTGTTAATTTTTATTATTTTTTTATCTATATTTAACTCGTTGTGATTTTTTGTATTTTTTTCCTGCTACTTTTCTTTTTCTTCTGGTAAAAGAGCCTTTATATCTGTAACCTCCTAACATAATTATACTTATATAATTATATATTTATTTTATTTTATAGCAAAACAAAATAAAATAAAACAAAATAAAATAAAACAAAATAAAATAAAATAAAACAAAATAAAACAAAATAAAACAAAATAAAACAAAGTAAAACAAAATAAAACAAAGTAAAACAAAGTATTATTTTACATTAACTAAATCAACAAACTATTATAATAATTTAGTGTCTGCGGGTGCGTCTGCCTCTGCCCTTTCCTCTTCTTTTCTTTGTTCCTCTGCTTCTGCGCCGTCTACCTCCTGTACTGTTATGCTGCTGTTGCTGCTGACCGCCTTCTTGAATGAATAAACCTTCTAATAGAGACAACATTTTTTATACATTATAAATATATTTTATTTTTATAAACAATTAAATTAATTTTATTCTTATCAATTATATAATTATTTTTTGCTAAATTCTTTGGGACCCACTTTTTAAATTTTTTATTATAAACACATTCAATAATATATGATTTTTTCAAATTGGTATATTTTTCTAAATTAGTATTTTCAAATTCTTCTTCAGAATCACTTTCTTCCAATAAATCAAGATTGTTATTTTCTTTTATTTTTCTGAATAAACTATTCATAAAAACACTTGTTTTATAACTATCAATTAACGCATAATCATAAAAAGTTTCTTTATTATTTTCTAAAATAAATAAATTGTATATATCTTGGGTTATACACGCAGTAATTTTAAAATTATAACCATAATTTTTTTCATTATTATTCAAAATTTTATTATTTATAATAAAATTTCCTAAATATTTATTGCTATTATAACATGAAATACAATATATTTCATAGTCTAATTTATATATTATTTTGAATATAGCATCATAATTATCTAAAATTATTCCTAAATATATATTATAACAACTATTTACCATATATTGTAAGACGGTTTTACAAATATTTAATTTAAATATAAAATTGCTATTTGAATATGTATTCAATACATTATTATAGAGATTATAATTTATAATGTTATCAAGTATGAAATAATGGTGTATATTATTAAACTTGGTACTTTTGTTAGTACATAAATTTTTAAAATTATATTTGTAAAAATATGTTCCAACTAATAATACATTATTATAACATAATGTATTATCATAAGCAATGTCAAATTTATAAAATTCGTTTGATTCATCGTCCAAATTTTTATTATTTATAAATAATAGCAAACACAATAAATCTTTCTTATAATATGTGAACCATAAATAAGATTTGCGCCCTTTAGGTTTCAAAATATAGTAGTTGGCATTAGTTACTAAATTAACTACATTAAAATGTTTAGTATTATTGAGATTATTTATATAATTAGTTATTGGAAATTTATTGGATATAAATTTAAAATCATTAAATATAGTTAAAGAAGAAGTTTCCATATTTTTATGTTTGCCGAATTTATTTTTTTCTAACATAATATATTAATTATACAATAAATATTTAAATAAAGTTTTTCAATTTTTAATATAAATAGATTACAGATTATAGTTTTAATTTATTAAAAAAATCATTGAGTTCGGATTTCATATCATTAGTTAATTCATTATTAATTAATCCATTATTATAATTAACTAATCCACTATTATAATTAGTTAATTCACTATTAACTAATCCACTATTAGTTAATTCATAATTATAAACTCCATCATGCTTATTTAGTTCTTCTAAACCGGTACTACCAATATGGGATTTATTTGAAAGCAACGTAGTTTTTCTATTTTTAATATTCTTTAATTGTGTATTATCAGTATGATCATTATTGTAGGTATTATAATAATCTTTAATTATTGTCGATGTAAGATTATTTTGAAAAAATAAATATAAATTATGTAATAAAAAAATTAATATAACATATATAAAAGTCCATTTTATAATATATATGACCATCTGATTTGTATATTAATAAAAAAATTATTATTTAATTGGAACTTATTATATATTTTATAAAAACTTAAACAATATATTATATATTTATTAACTAATAACTGTCAATAAATGTTATCTTGTATTACATTAAAAAATACAAGTTTTAAACTATTAAAAGTGAAAAATGTTACTGAAGAAAATATTTACAAAAAATGTGGTTATAAAACTTCAACTAATTTTAAAAAAATATATTCATGGAATTTGGATGATAAATGTATTGAATTATGGTGTAAAGAAGATACAAACATTAAAAAGTTTAATCAACATACCGTTCTTAAAAATAATTCTATAAAATTAAATGTAAATAACAAATGTATATTTTTTTTAAGAAATAAAGAGCAATTTATTAACCTAGAGATAGATATTTTTAATAAATTTTTTGATCTAAATGAAACTATTGAATTTAGCAAAGATGATACAAACAATGAAAGCAATGAAAATAATGAAAACAATGAAACCAACGAAACCAACGAAAACAACGAAACTAATTCAAGTATTGATATTAATAAAGCAAGCGAATTATTAAATAAACTATTACATAATAACAATTCAGAAAATGAGGAAAAGTATGAATTCGATTCAGAATTAAGTTATGAATTATATAGTTATTCAGA
>Ga0049083_10000384_pt1 | contig 15689 bp, 39 predicted proteins | sample GreLakmeMI27MSRF_FD_66719 | JGI IMG/M metagenome (GOLD analysis project Ga0049083, IMG submission 66719) | Freshwater lentic microbial communities from great Laurentian Lakes, MI, USA - Great Lakes metaG MI27MSRF | ecosystem: Environmental > Aquatic > Freshwater > Lake | place: Great Lakes...
CCAGATGAGAAGGTACTCGGTGCGATGGTGTACAGCGATAAGACTGGTGGGGCGATCAATGTGATGAGTCCCCAAAGCTTTGAGGATTACAGAAGAATTTCGCGCAGGGTCGGCCAGCGTTCGGCACTTCGGAATGTGCTGGACAACGGCGGACGCTCGCAATAACCAAAGAAAGAAACAAAACAAATGAATGATAAGTCAGCGTTTGATATCTGCCAAGCTGGTGCTGGCGGAATGCAGGACAAGGGTTTCTTCCTCCGTTTCAATAACGGATACGAAATCAGTGTCCAGTTCGGAGGATACCACCACTGCGACCGAGGAGAGACCACGGCAGAGGTTGCCGTATTCAATCCCGATGGGGACTTGGTTCCCTTGCTTGGGAAGTTCGCGTGGCAGAAGGATGATGTCCTTGGCTATGCTACCCCCGAGAAGGTGGCCGAGCTGATCTTCGAGTACTCGATGATCAAGAAGGAGGAAACCGTATGAGTAACCAAGAGATAATGCAAAGTCACATGCTCAACCGAGCTGATATGGCCTTACGGGTCACCTACGCTCGGCTGTGCCTAATCCTCGATCAGTACGAGACGAAGGCTAACTATGTCTTAACCGACCTAGCTAGGGATGTTAAGGAAGCTATCGACGAGACCGAGTCGAGTGAGGTCAGTCTGTGAGCAGAGAGATTAACGGACAGACCCGCTGGACTCCCGAGCAGTTCGGAGCTTTCGCTGCTGGTACAGCGGAGAGCCCCGACCCGACCAAGACTGCCTGCCCTTACTGCAAAGGTACGGGATTGGCTTGGCACCAGCCCAGCGAGCTTTGGGCGGCGCACTGCCAGAAATGTGACGGCTACGGAGAGGTAACCAAATAATGGATGCTTACATTCAACTCAACGGAATCGAGTACTACGGGAAGCTGACCAAGTCTGGCCAGCGCAACCACCACCCTATGTCCGAGTATGTCGGCAAGCGGGTGATTGATGTCTCCAAGCTACCCTCGGACGATAGCTGGACATACTGGCACGTCTTCGAATCCGAGATGCCATTGCCCATAGACTATGATGCAACCTTCATCCACTCGCTGGACTATGCCAGCTGGATGGATGTTGATCGTGATGACTGCGAATTCCCGGGACAACTGTTCCGTCGTAGGGCTTATCCCCAAAGGATGGCTCGGTGGAAGATGCTCATCACCCAAGGCGGAGGGCGTGACATATGAACGGACTATCTGAAAGTTACAATAGATATGCGATCAAATGTGGGCTCTTAGAATTCAGAAGAAGCAAAGCTATGACTACCACCGCCTTTCGTCGTGGTCTTTTGGAAGCGAGGCGGGCTTCACGAGCAAGGATAGCTAGAGCCAGGAGTATAGGCGAAGAGCGCGGGTACGCATTAGTTGACATAAACCGCAATATTCTGAAGAAGGCGATGATGACCCCTGATGTGGCATACCAGCGTAACAAAGTAACTAAGCTTATGGGCTTAGCGTGGGTGGTGTGCTCATGAGTGCGGAGACATTGATCCTGTGGAGTTGGCTGTTCATGCAGACGCCATCTCCCAAGCTTCGGCATGGAAACAACTAGTCGAGTAGACCAAGTGCCCCTCTTACACGGGGGCACAAGTCTGGCCGATAGGCTGGAAAACGCGGTAAACACTAACCAAGAAAGGATCATGAATATGATCTTTAAAGATAGAAAAGAAAACAACATAGTGATTGAAGTTAAGAACGGCGTATCGTCGGACGGAAGTCTGACTGGCCGTTTTTATATGGCTAATATGGAAGGTTGGAGCGGAGAAGGTCTGACTGAAGACGATGCCATCCGTGATGTGCATCAGACTCGGGCAGAGGCTCTGCTTCGGCTCAACCATGTGAGCCGCTCGTTTGGAACGCGGTTAACCTTCGAGGTAGCCTCGTGAGTTTGCCCGAGATAATGGATTGGGCAACCATACTGACACAGCTTGTGCTGTGCTTTTTGTTACTGCCGTCGGTCTTAATATGTTCGGCAATCGTGATGTATCGACTAGCCAAGCTATTCGTGGAGGAGATCTCTTGAACGCTGGGGATAAGCTTTGGGTAGATGCCCAGATGATCGAGATCTTAAAAGGTCACAACTTGGGTCGTAAGTTCCGACTCAATACTGGTGTGCTTGAGGTTGCTGGAGACATCTATCCAGACAACACAATCGTACCTAACGAACTGAATGTAAAGATCGGTGATGCTAGGTGGGTGAAGGCTCCAATCGGTGAGCTTGAACGCCCTTGGCGTTACCCAACCTTTCGCCGTCTGCTTGCGGTTATCCGCTCGTGGACTGGTGATTGGCTAGTCCGTGCTCGGTACGCCGATCGCGGAGTCGTGGTGGAAGAAACAACTAACAATGAGGAGAACGACAATGATCAAAGTTAAACTTGGTTGGGATTGGGCTCGCTTAAACATCTATAAGAATAAGGTCGTCAATGCATTTGTGTGCACCTTAGACCTAAAGGGACTAGGTATTGAATTCTATAGGGGAGATTCCTCTATCATCATCTACCTAGAAATTGCTGTGGCCACGCTGATGGTGAGGTTAGGCAAATGAAAGCTGACAAATACTTGAAGACCTGCTCTGAAGAAGAGAGGGACTTTGTATATGACAGGATGCTCGACCAACCAATGTTTGAAGTAGTTGAAGAATTACTGACCTACATTGAACACGACCCCGTCAAAAAATTAGTCGAAGACTATAGAAAGGAAACCAAATGAGTTACCCAATAGATGTAGTAGCCGAGAAGGGAACGCTCCAACGTAGGATTGGGCTGACCCCGATTAACAGAACCGCAACGGCAGACTTCCCGAAAGGGAAGGTGACCATCAGAACGAATAACCTCCCTAGCCCTGAAGAGGGTGGGAGTTATGCGCTCTACTTTAACAGCAACGAAGGTCATCGGGCTGTGTGTCACGTCGGCCCCGCCATTAGCTGGGGAGATAAAGGCAGAGTTGAAAGCGATGAAATCTATTATCACTTCAACTCTGGTAGTTTGAAGAAGACTGAACTCGATGACTTCTTTGAAGTCGTTAAGTCCATCGAAGCCAAAGTCGATGCCTTGATGAGAAAGGAAGCCAATGCCTACGAAGAGATTTAATCTCTGGCAAGCTGAAGATATGCAGGAACCTGTCGAGTCAATCGTAGCCAAGACTTATAAAGAAGCATTAGAGATGGCTTTGGAGTCTTGCGGTTATCGCCTAACAATAGAAAGGAATAAAGATGAAACAAAAGGTTAAAAAGAAATCTAGTAAGAAGAAGCTAACCAGAGACGAGTTCAAGCGTATGCTTGAGAAGAAGCCGACCAAAGAGCAGCTCAAGAGGCTCAAGGTATTGGACTTCATCGACATCTATGGTGATGACGAGCACAAGGATAACATTCTCCTAGCCGATGGCTTGGACGAAGCTTTCCTCGGGCTTGCTCATCGGGATGGTGAGCACGGGAAGCAGGTGGCGGTGTATGGAATATATTCCTGCATCTACACACTTCAACTCAAGAACAAGTGGAAGTGGGAAGAAGCTGAAGAATACTTCCACCACAACACTCGCTGGACTTATGTCGGGGAGTATACCCCGATGTATATTGAGGAGATGATGCGATGAATGCCACACTCACAGCTCAAGAAATTAAGCTAGGCGATACTGTTTGGTGGCGTGGTAGTTGGGGTAACGAAGGCTGGAAGGAGGCAAAGGTCAAGGGTATTGATCTTGTGCGATCTGGCCAGAAAGACAACGGAATCCCTATACCTTGGGTACCAGTTGAAGCGATCGGAAGCTGTGTGTTCGATCTCGACAATGGTCACTGGGGATATGGGTACCAAATTAAACCAAAGGAGCAAACACTATGAATATAATAAAGCGCGAAGACGCAATACGGATTCGCAAGGCTTGCTTGTGGCTTGAAGACATCGCCAAAGGGGAATCTACCAAGAAATCCCTCAGCGTACGTCAAGCTGTTGGCGGCCTGAGGCGAACAGTAGTTGACAGGATCAAAGCCTACGAAGCAGAAAACCTTGAAAGAGGTGATCTCATGGACGTCAGAAACAGACCATTCGTGTTTCACCGAGAACCATACAACTTCTTGTGGGTGCTGCATCGGTACCAAAACCACCGCCCAAACATGGAGGCAGCATGAGCATCAAAGACTGCGATAACTTCCAGAACAAAACCGACCGCATAGAAGTCACAGAAGCTGACTTGGCTGAAGGTTGGGAGAAGCATTGCAAGACGAAGAAGGTTATCCATGAGATTGAACAAGCTTCCTTGAAGAAAGAAGGAATCATTGTTCTTCTGCGAGAGCACACGCTAGAGAATGGACGGGTGACCCACAAGGTTGTGGACACTGGTTCCCTAGAGATTGACGGTGTTGACGGCAGAGATGCTCCAGACTTCTGCGATGCCTTCTTCAGTGCTGGCGAATTCAAGGACGGCACTAAGATGAGCGACGACGAACTCAACGAGCTAGCCGACGAACACCCCGATATTCTAGAAGAGATGATTTACAACCAAGCGTCGGACTAATCATGAGATTCTTCTATCACTTCAACAAACCTTTGACGCAACGACGCAAAGATGTCTGGTGGACAATCCACTACCAGAGCCAGTGCGTCCCCATCAAGGGCTTTGAATGTCGTGTGGCTACACACGATCGTAAACGCAAGAAGCAACCACTCGCAGTTGTATGGGGCGATGCCAGTAGCATCGTCATTCAGAACAACCGCGCAATTATTACATAAGGAGGACACTATGAAAAAGAAACTAGATAGAAAAGATAAACTGATTATGGAATTCAAAGAAGAAGTCAAAGGACTAATGGAGAAGTTCGACGTCTCGAACTTCCTCACCTGTCTTCGAATACACAAGATGGCCTTCATCTTGGACTACAACAAGAACGATAAGGAGTTTATGAAGATGCACAAGAAGATGTCTCCAGAAGAACATTGCGAGTTTCTCGACAAGAGGATTCCCCCGTTCTTTACTTGGGAGAGAGGAACAGTATGAGCGTAACACAACTAAACTGCGGAACTTTAATAACTGGAGCATCAATCAATAGATACCAACTATTGGTGGCTATCCAGGGTTTGGAAACTCACGTCAGAACCAATGGTCGGATGCGTTTATCGCGTTTCGCTACACCCAAACGGTGTATGGAAATTATATCCGAACATACAGGTAAAAAATATAAGAGGACAGATGCAGGCAAGGCGGCTGAAGATGGCCGAGCTTTACTCGCTGCAAAAGGACTATGAGCGTAGCGATCGAGAAAGATGACGTAAAGTTCGAACACGATGGCAAAGAGTATTCTGTGACTGGCACAGCCATTCACAGTCCTCACAAGGATGACATCGGGATTGGGTCTTACGAATACCACGGCTCGCGTGGTTTTGATAGCCAACCAGTATTAGTCAGTGAGTATGAAGATTGCGAGTTTGTAGATTTGGCGATCTATCGGGGCGATAGCTCAGAAGAGGTTGCCAATCCTTCAAAGGAACTTGTTGAAGACGCACAGAGTGCCTTATTCGTAGCTACCAATGAGTTAGCTGAAGAAAAGGCCGCAGAAGATAGCGACTAAGAAAGGACACAATATGAAACACAAACTAGTAAAAGAAAAAATCAATGAGGTGAAAGGCAAGATTGCACAAGCCGTAATTGAATTGACTTGGGCTTTTGACCAAGTGAACTCCATCGTATCAATGGATGGATATGACGAAACTGGATACAGAAAAGATCAGCCGCAAAAAATGCTTAAAGAAATTATAGAAGATTTCTCAAAGGCGCTTTTTGAGGTTTCTTTTTTAGACAACTTGGTGTCACGACTTGAGTCTCAAATCGTTTTAGATCAGAGGGAAAAAAATAGCTAAAGCGACTAAGAAAGGAGGAGCATTATGAAGTTCAAACTAGAAATAGCAACGGATAACCAGGCGTTCAGCGATCACCCGCATTTTGAGGTCGCCCGAATCCTTAAAAAGTTGTCCGAGAAAGTTGAAAGTGATGGTGTGGATTCTTACATCCTTGCCGACATTAACGGCAATGCTGTAGGCAAAGCGATTTGGTCTTGACGGTCAGACCCCGCGCGCCCGATGAGGGCGTGTCGGTCTGCCCGTGTGGGCGGAATCAAACGAAAACCAAACTGAAAGGACACATATATGGAACTAACAATACCAACACAAGTAGTTGATGAGTTCGGTCGTGCGACTGAAACTCTCAAACTATCTAACGACAAACGAAAAGAGTATCGAACTCTATTCCTAGAATCCGCGAAGCAAGGAATCAAAAGCTGGATAGGCCAGCACTTCACGGTTCAGATGGATGAGCACGATAAGGCAAGGCTCGCAAAGCCATTGCTCCGATCGAACCTACTCAAGTATCTGACAGCTGAGCAGATCGATCACGTCATCCTAGAGTCAACTGTAGAGTCAGAAGAGTGGCACTTCACAGCCAGAAGGATTCCAACAGGTGAGTAGCTCTGTGAAAGTACACGAAGGCATCACCGAGTGGGACGGCTACGCATTGTTCGACAAGGACAATGTGCTTGCTTGTGACCGATTGTTCGGGAAGCTCGATGAAGCTGAGCCTATGAAAAACCATCTAATCGGGTTCGGTGAATCCGATTTGATATCCATCTGGAACGTAGTTTTAACAAAGAAAGGAAAAGTATCTAATGATAATCACAGCAAATAGAAACACACCAGTATCAAGCGGAGTTAGCGATACCATCGATTACAAGATCGATGTGTCAAACCTCGGTCATATCGCCAGTATCTTACGCAAAGCTTACTCTGACCCAATCAGAGCTGTTATCCGTGAGTACGGCACCAATGCTTGCGAGGGTCATATCCTCAACGGCAAGACCGACAAGCCTATCGGAGTCTCGTTACCAACTGGTATGAAGCCAGTCTTTTCGGTGCGCGATTTCGGCCCAGGACTTGGCAGGCTCAAGTTCCAAGAGTTGTTCTGCTCGTACGGCGGTAGCGACAAGCGGACAAGCAATGCCTTCACGGGCTGTCTTGGCATCGGTTGCAAATCGTATGGCGCCTATACAGATGCCGTCACGGTAACCGATTACAACGATGGTGTGAAGCGAATCTGGAACTGTCACATCGACGAGAGCGAAGTAGGCAAAGCTTCGTTGTTGAGCGAGACTAAGACAAATGAACCGTCTGGTGTCGAGATAACGATTCCAGTTCGGCCTGCCGATGTTACTCGATTCCGCAACACCGCGGTTCAAGTCTATAAGGTCTTTGATGTTAAACCTAACATCATTAATCTGACACCAGAAGGTAAGGCAGAGTACGAAAGTCCTGGATTTAAGGACGGCATCATCAAGGGCAAGAACTGGGCTTTCAATGGTGAAGGCAATAGCTGGCTCCAGATGGGTCTTGTGCTTTATCCGCTCAAGGCTGACTTCTCTGGCTCGGAGACAATCAAGCAACTGATTAATTCTGGAGTCTATGTGCGGGTGGAGCTTGGCGAGGTCCAAGTTGCTCCTTCGCGTGAGGACTTACAGTATTCGCAGAAGACTATTCAAGGCTTGATCAAGAACCTCAGTCCCGTCGTTGACGCGATGAGTGCGACCTTGCTTGCCGACATTCAGTCTGCTCCAGATTACTTGCAAGCTCATCTAGTCTTGTCGAAGTTCACCAAGTGCGGATCATACACTTCCTCCGACTTCCGTGAGAAGATCGTCAAGAAGATGAAGGGCAAGCTCAAGTGGAAAGGAATCGATATGGCAGAAGACAGTCGGATCCAGCTATGTGCTGTTCCCCTACCGAAAGACCAGAGCGAGTCTGAGGTATTGGCAAAGCACGGCGTTACCGTATCTCGCATCAGTAAGCGGAGTTGGGGTAAGGCAAAGTTCCACACCGAGCGTAATGTTGACGAACTGGTAGTCCACAAGACTACGGTTGTAATGGTCAATGATACGGGCACTGGCTCTGGTGACTCTCGGGTTCGCCATTGGCTTACCGACGGCGGTGGGTCGAAAGATGCGACCGTAACTATCATCAACTACAAAAACGGTGGCAAGGAGTTTCTCAACAAGACTCTCCCGTGGTTCGCAACTACGACCTTCGAACAGGTATCGTCTTTGCCTAAGCCACCACCGAAAACCAAGATGGTCAATGAGAAAGGTGAGGAAGTCGAATACGACAAGAATGTCAAGCACAGCAAGGGCAATGTGTTCGGCTTACACTCTAAGTATTGTAGGCAGGAGAAGCGTAGCGACTATTGGGGGATTACAGCCTCACCTAGTAACGGTAAGAAAGTCTATGTCACACTCAATCAATTCAAGTGGTTGATGCCTGGAAGAAACCTTGAGCACGAAGAATATTATCCCTTGTATCAAGCAAGAGATTACTTGAAAGAAATTGGGTATTGTGATCAAGTCTATGGTGTGAAGCAAGCTGATGTCGATAAAAAGATTGACGGCACTTGGACTTCATTACTAGAGGCAATCGAGGTTGGGACAAGAGCTTTCCTCAAAGCTAATCCAGACAAGGCTCAGAAGATTGCTGATCGCTATGCGGTCTTGTTCTTCTTCGGGAGTCGAGGATCGCCCCACGAACGAATGAAGAGAGACGGTTGTTTCTTTGACCGATCTTGCTTTGATCGTTGGTGCAATCCACAGACTGGCCGTCTACAGGAAATCAACTCCGATAGCCCGTTCCGAATCTTTATGGAAAAGATTCTGGATATGGTTGGCGGAAAACCAGAACAACAACAAAAAGAATTGCCAGCTTGGCTCTATGAACCGAGTACTTCTTGGTCCATGGGCCGAACTGACAATGATGATAAGAAGGGTGTGTACCGACAACTTAAAGCGTTGTTGCCAGCACCCTCTTATGATCTGAGAGTCGAGGGACCTAAAATAGTTTCGCGTTACCCATTACTATGTGATAAAACATGGCAATCAGATGTAATGGAGTACGCAATAGAAGGCACTGTCGAGTATATGCATCTTGTAGATGCAGCTCGCAAAACAAAATAAAAACGAAAGGACACAGAAAATATGAACTACATCATAACTGACGAAACAATAACAGCGGTCATAAACGGGAAGTCTTACACTATCCGTCGTGATCACGCAAATGCAAAGATGGTAATTAACGCGATCGCGGAAGGTCGCGCGGAGGGTGACGTCGAGCAGTTGATGGACATCACCAAGGCGCTTGATGCGTATCTTGGTAACTCCGTCGAGGTCAAAGACGGCTCGGTGTATCACCGCGGTGAGGTCGTTGACGAGCGTATCGCCCGACGAATCCTCAACTTTATGGAGGAGGATCTTCCAGTGGAACCGATGACTCGGTTCTTGGAGAATCTCTACAACAACCCGAGCCACAATAGTCGTGCTCAACTCTACCAGTTCTTGGAGCACAAGAACATGCCGATCACTGAGGACGGCTGTTTCTTGGCGTACAAGTCGGTTGATGAGAACTATATGGATCATCACACTGGCAAGTTCTCCAATCGGGTAGGCCAGATATTGACCATCGCTCGACGCAGTGTGGATGACAATCCCGAGAACGGATGTTCTTACGGATTCCACGCTGGCTCGCTTGAGTACGCCAGCAACTTCGGTGGCGGTGAGCGTCGGGTCGTGATCGTCAAGATCAGCCCCGAAGATGTGGTGTCGGTGCCCAATGACTGCGAGTTCCAGAAGCTTCGTACTGCCAAGTATGAAGTCGTTGCGAACTACACGGGGCCACTACCCAAGACATACGCCGAGTCGTATGACTCTACGGAAGATGACAACTACGATGAGGATGAAGTTGAATCTGAAGAAACCAATAACGACGATAGCCTTGTCACGGCTATCCGTGAAGCAGCCCGTAAGTTGCTTGACGCAGTAGAGAATCGCTAACCATTCGGGGCGGGTGGGCAAATCCCACTCGCCCCATCTGAAAGGAATTTATGATCTATAACAAAAAAGAATTGAGAGATAGAGTTGCTGATCTAGACCCGAAGGAAAACTGCTACGTCTTGATGTGGACAAAGGACGAGTTTGAATGTTACTTCGGGGAACAAGAGTTCAGCAAGAACGACTGGGAAGCTGTGCTTCAAGGTCTAGATACTGAGAGTGAGGAACAATCCATAAAAGAAAACATAGAGATTGAACTCCAAAATTTGATTGATGAAAAGGAGGCTGCATGATTGAAGTAGAATATAAAGGTAAACAAGCAAAGCTTATCGCGGGAACTAAGTTCCCACAAGGATTAGGCTGGCATAAAGAAGACGCAAAAATCATCGAATCGTTGAAGCTTCGAGGCGGAGATGCCACGATACTTCTTTCCGAATGGTGCGAGGCTACAGGCTTAGACAGCAATAGTAATCTCGTACGTAAGGAACGTTTCGAAGGTAAGAAACCCTGGAACCAAAAAAATGAAAACAAGAAAATCTATACCCGTGAACTCAGACTCACTGTTTAAAAATAAGAAAGAGGCGGAGAAAATAGTAGGCACTCTATCCAAGCCCTCCAAAATGCCGGGGTTCGCATACTCGACCCCAGCTAAATACTGCCTCATTGGGCAGAAGATGAGGAAGGTTGCGGGTAGTATCTGTGCGTTTTGTTACGCACTGAAGGGGCGTTACGTGTTTCCAAACGTCATGGCGGCGATGGAGAAACGTTTCAAGTCTCTGACTGACCCGCTCTGGGTCAGCGCCATCTCGTATCTAATCGGCAAAAGTAAAAACTCTTACTTTCGCTGGCACGATTCGGGAGATATCCAAGGCATATGGCATCTAAAGAATATCATTGAGGTAGCGAATAGACTACCAAGTATTTTCTTTTGGTTGCCGACTCGTGAGTATGCCTTCGTATCAAGTTATATTGAGCAAGGCGGATTGGTTCCAGACAATCTGTGCATTCGGTTGTCGGCTCTAATGATGGATGGCCCTGCCCCAGAGGGCATAGCCAAACGTCTTGGGTTGACAGTATCGGGCGCCAGCATGACTGGTAACTTTAACTGCCCATCCTCGAAGCAAGGAAACGAATGCGGTGGGTGCCGCAAATGTTGGGATAGAAGTGTATTCGCAATTGATTACAAGAAGCATTAAAATATATGAGCCTATTAAATAAAGCAGCGGTCAAACGTTCCGCTCTGGATATGGCGAGTGCCAAGTTCAAAGAGCGAAACAAAACTAGGTTAGAGATGGGCATCGCTCCGCTGAAGGCTGCGCCTTCACGGGTTAGCGGTGAGTTCATCGACACCTTCGAAGCCAAGGTCATTGGCCTACTAAACAGTATGGTCATTGATCATAAGACAGGAGCAACACTATGAATTGTTATTGTATTACAAAACCAACGGAACAAAAGTTCTTATCGATCGATGAGAAATGGGTAGACTTTATCACGGGTATCCGTGAGGATTCTATCCGCGGTTACACGGAAGAGGAGATGGCAACATTGAACTCTGACGCAACGAAGTACGAGGGCGAGGTGCGACAGCATCCGTCCCCTAGCGGTGTCACAATCCCATTGTTTTATGATTGGGGTACGTGAAGTATTCTCGGGATTAAAGTCCCGAGAAGTTAGTCGGTATGTTAATTACTGGGACAAGATCAGACCTAAGTCCAAAGAAGATGACTGGCGATTCTGGGTCTTCTCAATTCTCGCGGCCAACTTCGGTTGGAAGCAGAATGTGAAGGCCTTCAACGCAATCAAAGACCGAGACAAATGGAAGTCTGATCTTGGTAAGATACAGTTTGAACTGTACAAAACTAAAACTGGATTGTGGAGGACTAAGGGAATTAGCCTTTGGAAATTCGACCAGATGTTCCAAGCGAAGCCGCATATGTTCGAGCGCTACACCAATGAACCATTGATGCAGTATCGAGATAGGGTGGCCAGCTTCGTCCCGGGATTAGCACTCGCTAAGTCAAGCTTCTTTGTGGAGATGAAGTATCACGAAGAGTCAGACGTTGTCTGCCTCGATCGTCGTGTACTTAAGTCTATCCACGGAAGAGATAGGACACTGAACAGAACTGACTACCTCGCGCTTGAGAACGAGTGGCAGGATTGTTCACAGGAATACGGTATCCCAGTAGCCTCCGCCAGATTCATCTGGTGGGACAAGTTGCAGGGGTATAAAAATAGTCGGTACTGGAGTGAGGTATTAGAATAAATATGAAAAAAATAAATGGAGAGATTCTGTATGGGGCTGGGGACAGCATCCATACAATCTCATTTAACGCAAACGTAGACGTAACCAACAAGCAAGTTGAGGGTATTAAACTCAGTATGCCCTCAGGATTCTTGGATGACATTCTCCAGAATGTCTATAAAGAAAGTGAGAGTGAAGCCATTCGGTTGGCCTCTATCTAAGAATGAAACAGAAACAATCGTTATCGATGAAAGTGTTGGAGACTATATATTTAATCTTCACACTCATAGGTATGTTCGTTGTTCTTTGGGCCATCTCTTCGATGGCTCTAGGAACTTATGCCCGTACTTGTGAAACGATACAAAAGAAACTGCTGGTTAGATAATTTAAAAATGTTCACCTAACCAAGTTTCGAAGTCATCTAATTTATTCCCGAGCTCCTCAGGAGTGATGATACCCAAAGAGCAAGCGCGCGAAAATTGTAAAATATCCGCCACTTGTTCTGGGAGTATTGTCAGTTCTGGGGACTCGGGAATATTTTTTGTCATCGCAGTAGCCTTCTACCTATTAGAATAAGGATAGTCCTAATAATAGCAAGCGCCGTTAGATAAGTTAACCAGATAATATCGCGCTTAGTATTCCTCACAGAGTCATTTTGTTCCCGCCATATTGACTTGGCAACCCCACTAGTCAGCATTGAATTGTGCCCAAGAAGCTCATAGAAGCTAAGTTCGGAGAATTATCCGAGCAATTCCTCCGTGTATTACTCGCCGCCGCAGCGGTCGATGGTAAATCGGAAGAGCTAGTTATTACCCGTAAGGCTTTCCACGAGCTACACGAGAAGCTTAAAGCTGGGTACAGCCCAGAGATAGATGTGTGTTACAAAGATAGCGAACTCCACATCCAATTAAACTGGAGCAAGCTTCCAGTAAGGGTAGTCAGAAGTTATAACTAGACCCGCGGGCAGGCTTTGGCTGGCATATTATTTTTATTACGTATAAGTTAACTGAGAAAGCGGAGCATACTTACCGAGACCTGCGTTCTTTAATGTCGGGGCTTCAAATTTTGATCTAACATAAGTTAAATTCTTGGGGCCAACGTTGCCATCACCGACTCTTAACTGCTCGGGTGCAGTTCTATCTTGGAGCCCGCTTATTTTTGAAGCCACTTTACTTGGGTCTAATCTGCTCTGCATCCACGAAGCAGGAAGCATTGAACCCGCGCCATACATACTTTTAAATTGTCCAGTCTTTTCAACCCCCGCCCCTTGCGCCCCGCCAATTATTGTTTGCGGTGCCGAACCAGCTTGAAACACCCCCGTTTTCGTCTTCGCCATCTCCTGAGCTTGCAGAGCTTGAGCATAGGCTTTATCGTATGAAGCTTCCTCGGCTCTTTTTGCCTCCTCTTTTCTGGCTAGTTGTATAGCTGTTACGTATGCTTGAGGAGCAAAAGAAAACTGGGATCCTCCTCTTCCCTGCGCGTAGGCTGTACCTGGGGATAAAAATTGATTAAGGTATTGTGCGGCCAAACCGGATTCTCTTCTAGCTTGTTGAGCAGTATCAGTTAAAGCCCGAGCTTCTCGATATGCGCCAGAAACAGCATCATCAGCTCGACTTAGGTCTATACTTGCCCCTGGCTTATAAGCATAGTCACTCAAGAAAGTTTTGTGTCGGCCAAGAGTGCTTGAGACACTTAAAGACGGGCGCACATAATTGTCGAATTGGGTTGACATTCCAGCCATATCAATACTTCCCTAAACCGCGGCCCTTGTTCTGGACTTTTGGCATGACGTAAGGCTTCTTCTCTACTTTAAGAGATGGCATTTTATCGGTCGGCATCTTTGCATTCTTTTGATTCAAGTTAAGAGAATAGTTTTTCATATTACTCCGCAGTAGCTTTTAGCGCTGAGTCCTTAGCCCTTGCTGATCGAAGCTCTGTACTTTGAATAGGCTCCAGCAGTTGCATGGTCGGGGTGTCGCCGCCCATATCTTCTGCCATTTTATCTTCCCGCTTCCGGAGTTCTTTTTCATAAAGAGCTCTAATAGCTTTATCGATTGATGGAATTCCAGTGAGTAAATCTCCGAGCTTAGCTCCAGCCGCCATCCCCGCTACTGCCCCCGCGAAAATAGCAGGTCCTTTAGCGATCGGGGATAACCCGCCAAGATAAGTACCAGCTTCCATCCCAGCCATTGCCCCCACTCCTCTAGCAATTCCCTTTGATCCTTCTGGGCTAAGAGCTGCCTCTGTTAAACTGGCTGTAGGATTTTCTCCAGCGTATTTAGTAATTGGGGGAATCGCTTCGACTAGCCCAGCAATTCCCGGGGCAACAGATTTAGCTAATCCTTCCGCAAGTGACATATCTGCGGTAGCAGCTCCCCTGAGGCCGCGAAGCGCGGCTCCAGTTTTACCAGCAATCTTACCGTCTGGGGTATAAGACAAAAAGCTTTTACCGTAAGGTGTTTCCATCGGAGCGCCTTTCTTGATATTGGCGGAAGAAAATATTTTGTCTAATTCTTCAATTGACATACCCAGTCTATCCTTAAAATATTTTTTATAAGCTTCGCTGTAATCAGCCATATTATTTTCCTTTCGACTTACCAGCAGCGGTTAACGCGATGGCAATGATTTGTGCTCGTGGTCTAGCCACTCCGCCTGCTCCACGGGCCTTACCTTTTTTCTTATTATCAGCGTATAGTTCGCTGATATTAGCAGATACATTTTTTCCTAGAGGCATAGAAGCTATACTATAGGACTCAAAAACCATGGTCAAGGGCCCTTTTCAAGTTCGTCTTCTACACCATCCGAATCCTTGTCCTTGAAGCTCGACGGATCACGGGTGAATATCTTCTTGGCTAGCATGTACTTCTCCTCGGCAGACATCTCCGTCCACAATTCGGTCCTACCCTTCGGCTTCCAAACGATTAGGATTACCACGACACCCACCATTAAAGCGATGGGCCAGAAAATCATTTACCTAATCCTGTTTTCTTCTTCCAGCTTATACGTTCTGAGCTTGTCTTTTTCTTAGCCGATGAATTACACATGGCCTTAGTTGGTCTACAAGCTGGGTAGCTTCCGCCGGACTTGGCGCTTTCGCGACCGCAAGGGCCTCCTGTCTTGCAGTTAATCCACCCCTTTCCCTTGTTCCGAGAGAACCAACCATGCAACCCCTTCTTCTTTTCAAGATCAAAGGCCATTATTTTTTCCCCTTGTTACCCCAATTAGCTGCTCCCACTTTGCGGCATTTGACCAGTGCGCCACTGGCGTATGCGGAGGGCCAGACCGTATAACGAGACTTTACCTTGCGAGTGCAGGCATCGGCGGCTTTCTTTTTTCCTAGTGGCATATTAGTATTTCCCCTTTCGGTTACTCGGGTTAGCTGTGGTGGCTCCGCCTGGGCCAGCCCAAAGATTCTTACAAGCCCAGTACTTAGCACTCAATTTGGTTCCTGGATTGTCGCAGTTGTGGCGGGCACGAAATGATTTACGGGCTGCGGCTGAGTAGTTGTTCCCGTATCCTTTGGCCCCAAAGTGTACGAGTTTTTCTTTTCCATTTTCGCAGGCTTTTACCATGCG
>Ga0049083_10000386_pt1 | contig 15649 bp, 11 predicted proteins | sample GreLakmeMI27MSRF_FD_66719 | JGI IMG/M metagenome (GOLD analysis project Ga0049083, IMG submission 66719) | Freshwater lentic microbial communities from great Laurentian Lakes, MI, USA - Great Lakes metaG MI27MSRF | ecosystem: Environmental > Aquatic > Freshwater > Lake | place: Great Lakes...
CGTGCGGTCTTCGGATGACACAGGAGCGCGCCCGCACGGTTGTTGGCATTTCGTACGGTCGGTTTATGGGCCGGTTTACAGCCGGTTTACCCATAAACCATTTATATCTGAAGCCGGGCCGAGCGAGCTCTAGAACACGCGCGCTAGTATAGCTCCAACAGCGTCCAATCCTGCACCTCCCGCAGCGCCGGCTGCGCGCCTGGTCCGTGCACGCAGTGTTGCAGCCCCAGCGTGGCGAGCAGCTGCGCCCCCTCGGCGCGCAGCTCCGCTCCGTACGGCGCGTATGGCAGCCTAAACACGGGCGGCGCCGCGCCCAGCATGGCCAGCAGCGTGTTCACGCCGATGGGGTTGGGCTGCAGGAAGAGCCATCGCATGAGGGGCTGCAGGCAAGCGTTGAGCTCCGGGTCCGCGCCGGCGAACATGAGGCGATGCATGAGCCCCGGCACCACGTTGCTGGTCACGCTGATGACTCCCACCGCGCCCGCGCCCCAGCGCGCGTCGTGCGCCTCGTCGTCGTTGCCCGTCCAGCATGTGACGCCTTGCTGCGTGTACGCGCGGATGCGGTCGTTGCCGGTGCACTCCTTCACGCCCGCGAAGTTGGGGTGCTTCGCCAGCTCCAACACCACGTCGCTGGGGATGTCCTGCCCCGTGCGCCCAGGCACGTTGTACGCTATCACTGGTCCGTAGTCCAGCACAGCCTGGAAGTGGTAGATCAGCCCGTCGCGGCTCGTCTTGCCGTAGTAGGGGTTGATGTGCAGCGCTGCGTCCATGCCCACTGCAAAACCCTGGCACGTAGCCTTCACCGCCTCGCGCGTCGCGTTGCTTCCCGTGTTCCCTATCACAGCCAGCTGGCTGCCGAACCGGTTGGCGGTGTGCGCGATCAACATGATGTGTTCGTCCCAAGACATCAGGTGCCCCTCGCCAGTGGTGCCGCCTGCGGACGGAGTGAGCGAGGGGTGATGCGCCAGCGCGAGCCAGACGCACCCACGACCAGGCCCTCCACCCCCGCCGCGATCTGCTGCTCCACCAGGTTGTCGTACGCGAACAGGTCCACCCGCCCGTCAGGCAGGTAGGGCGTCTTCACAGCGGTGATGAGCCTCAGCTGCTTGATCGAGTCAACTTTGCCCTGCCGCTCTGCCAACGCGCCGCGCCATAGCTTAGGCGTGCGCTCGAACTGCTGGCCTTGCACCGTGGCCTGTGGCAGAGGGGCCACATGTCAGCAGGGCTCGCGAGCAGCAGACGCGCACAGCCGCCTGCGTGGCCACGCTCGCGAGCGGCTGCCACGCCGCGCGGGCGTGCATTTGAAAGGCTGGGCCGGGAACGCGCCGTGTATGCGGAAGGGAAGCCCAGCGGCGGCTCTCCGGCCCGAGTCGCTGCTGGCACTGCTAGGCGACGCCGGCGGCCGGCTGGCTGCGGCCTGGACGGTGCGCAGCGCAGCGCGCGTGCTCCCCGCGACGCCGCTGGGCTGCCGTGTAGCGCGGGCGGCGAGAGAGCCTGCATCTGTTGGCGGCAAAGCTCCTCTGCCTCGGCTGGAAAAACTCGTGCGTTAGTAGTGACAGCGCACAGGGCAGCCGAGGAGAGCGCGTCGCGTCCGTGGCAGACCTGCTGACCTGGCGGCGGCGGGCCGGGCAGGGCTCGCCCGTCCGTTCTCGGCTGGTGGTGCGGTGGGGCGCCCACACATGACGCCTCCTCACGGCGGCGAGACGGCGTCATAAACTGTCAGGCGCGCGCTCTCCGCACGCTCTGTGCCCGATGAGCTGGCACCTGCGCCTAAGCGTGTCCGAAGCCGCGTTGCCGCGCCTGCGTTGCCCCCTTCTGGTTGCGCTGCCGTGCGAGGGAGAGGCGCCCCTGGTGCTTGGCCGCGACTCACTCTACGCGCACCAGACCTGCTCTGAGCAGGCGATGTCGCTGTCGGTTGACGCGGAAGGACCGCATGTGATGGTGCTGGGCAGCATGCGGACGTTTCTGCACCGCGGCGGTGAAAAGGTGAAGCTGGCTAAGGGTGCCCCGCCACTGCCGCTTCGGGAGGGCGACGAACTGCGCCTGCACGCGGAGCACTGCCTGCTGTTCAGAGTCTGCGCGGGCAGCGCCTCGCAGGCGCCTGTGAGCAGCGGTCCTGCTTCTGCGGAGGCGCCCGCTGAGGCACTCCCCTCCCTCGTTTCCCCCTCCCTCAAGCGCGACTCCGCCCAGCGAGACGCCTCCCAGCCAGAGGAGCCGCCCGCGAAGCGGCGAGCGCCCGACGCAGCGACGGCGGGCGGCCCCGCAGCGGCACTCCCTGGTGTGGGCACGCGGCCCCCCTCTTCGCCCGCCCCGCCCTCCTCGCCCCTCCTCACCTGCGTCATCTGCTGCACCGAGCGGCCCGCGCAGCAGGGCCTGCGCTGCGCCAGCGGGCACTTCGTGTGTTGTGGCGGCCCCGAGGGTGAGCCGTCGTGCGCGGAAGCTCACGCGGCTAGCACGCTGGCCGACCCTCAGCGCGTCCTGGCAAGCGGCTCCCTCCACTGCCCGCTCGCAAGAGCCGGAAGGTGCGCCCCGGCTGGGCGCAGCTTTCGGGAGAGAGTCGCGCGTGGAGTTGAGACTGACGCGCCCTTGGTTCCCTTTCATCAGTTGCACCGCACCCCCCTTCAGCTTGGAGCAGCTCACCCCGTTCCAGCACCTCTTGGCGTCCGTTATGACGCTGGGAGAGCAGCACGCGGTGGCCGCTGCGCTGGCGGGGGAGAAGGCGCGACTGGAGGCTGAAGCTGCAGCGCGCGCCGCCCTCTCCCTCGACGACCAGCAGCTCAGCGACGGCGTCAAGGCCGTCACAGACCTGCTCAACGAAATCTGCCCCCGCTGCAAGCAGCTCTTCGCCGGCTTTGACGGCTGCTTCGCCCTCACGTGCTCTCACTGCGCTGCCGGCTTCTGCGCCCTATGCAACAAGGACTGCGGCGGGGACGCGCACGCGCACATCGCGCCGGGCGGGGGCTGCCCCTTCATCGCAGCCTCCGCGGGGGGCATCGTGGGCGAGGGGACGTATGCAATCACGCTGCGCTGCCGCCGCGAAGACGCGCTCTGGAACTACCTCCACGTCAACTTCCCGGCAGCCAGCCGCGCTCGGCGCGCGCTGCTCGACGACGCCACGGTCAAGGCTGCGCTGCTGGGCGTGGGGCTCAACCCAGGCGACTTCAAGGATGACGCCAATCGGCCGAAGCAATCTGCAGCCGTGCGCGCAGCGCAGCACGGCGCGCACAACGCGGGCGCGGGTGGAGTGAATGGAGTGGGCAATATTCTGGCGGCGCTGGAACGCATGGAGGCTGGACAGGCCCAGATGCGCAACGACGCGCGTGGGCGGCGCCGCATGCGCGCACCCGCGTTCGCCGCAGAGCCCGAGCCCGAGCTGCCTCCGCCGCCTCCCATGCGCGATGTGATGTACGCGGTAGAGCTGCAGAAGCATGCCAAGGGGCGCCCCTGCGACGCTGGATGCGGCGCGCCAATCGCCAAGGAGGCGCTGCAGCTGCGCGTGAAATCGCTAAAGGGCGAGGATGTCTTCGTGGATGGTGTGGAGGACGAAAAGGGGAGAAAGATCAAGCTCGCCGTCCTGCAAGCCCCCCCTTCGAGCTGCTTCCATCCCGACTGCTTCAAGCGGAAGTTCGGCCATCCGGCGGAGCTGTGGAAGGACCTGTTTGACAATGGCTTGAACAAAGTGGGCGGAGAGGCGCAGAAGACGCTGCAGAAGCTCTTCCCAGCTGACAATCGCCAGGGCACAGCCGAGCAAGAGCAGCCGGAGCAGCAGCTGGCAGAGAGAGCCGCGGGGGCATGCGGCGATGCGGCGGCACGCCGGGCAGAGCGACAGTGACCGGAGCAGCCTCCATGCAAAGGAGCGACGAATGAACGCTGCGGATCGATCGATGCATGAATTTTCTGTGCGTGTCGGGCCTCGTCGGGCCGCCGCACGCCCTCCTCGTCGGGCGAAGGCTCTCACTCTCTCGCCGCCCTGCCTAGCCTTTCTAATCCATGGCCTCCATCACCACTCCGACTCTCATCAGCCTTCCTTCAGCCCGCAGTGGGCCTCTGCTGCCCGCGGCCAAGCGAGCTGTGGCAGCTCGGGCATCCTCCGGCTTGTCCGCTTTCACTGAAGGTACCTGCGACCGCTGCGGCGGGGAAGGCAAGCTGCCCTGCCCCGGCTGCGCCAGCAGCAGCAAAGCTGGGGTAGTCGAGAGACGCCCCTTTGGCTGGCTTGGGTCCGCCTTCGGTCTCCCAGTGGAGAGCAGCGAGCCGTGTCGCTGCACCAAGGGACTGGTGATCTGCTGGCGCTGCAAGGGCAAGAAAAAGCTCCGCTATCGCAGCTCTGACTGGCGCTAAACTGCCTGGACGCAGCCCTTCAGCCTCGGCTGCCAGTCAACGCTCTGGAATCTCGCTCTGCTGACTCCTGGGCTGCTGTACAACTCGGTGGGAGTTGGGAGTGCCGAGGTGAGCATAGAAAACCTCGTCAGCACTAACAGAGTACACGCGTCGCCCTTGGCGCACGTAACTCTCGCGTTCTCCTCCATGCGCGTGCGGCGCGCAGCCTCGTTCGACACGCTCGCCCCGCCGGGCGCTTTGGGCGGCTGTGGAACGATGCAGCACGAGCCGTGTGTGCTGGAAGAGAGCGTCTTCTGCTCCTCCCAACCCAGCGAGACTCTCAAGGCGCGGCTGCTGGAGGAAGGCGAGGTGACGCTGGGGCCGCTGCTGGGTGAGGGAGGGCAGGTGTGCGGGCCCCTTCTCATCGCTCTCTTCTTCTGGTCTAAGCCTCCTTGCCTCCTCAGGCGCGCGTCTTTGCGGCCAGCTGGCAAGGGGTTCCAGTCGCCGTCAAGGTCTTCCGAGAGGCGCTGCCGCAAGGGGTGCTGGGGCGTCGGGGGAGCTGCAACGTGGACACGATGCTGGCGCGGCTGGAGGGCAGCGCCACGCCTCCATCGGCTCGCAGCGAGGCTGACGCGCGCACGCTAAGCCTCCTGCGCGAGCTCTCAACCTTCATCCACTGCGCGCATCCCAACCTGGTGCGCCTTTACGGCTGGTACGTTGCTGCGGACAGCGGCGCGGTGTGTCTGGTGATGGAGCGCCTTGAGGGGTCTCTGGCGCAAGTGGCGCGCAGCTCTGCTCTGGAGCCCGTGGCTGCGGTGCGCGGCGTGGCAGAGGCGCTGCGCTACCTGCACGGCCGCGGGCTGCTGCACCGCGACGTGAAGCCGGAGAACGTGATGGTGGACGGCCGCGGCGTCAAGCTGGCAGACTTTGGGCTGGTCCGCGCTTTGGGCACCGCGCCAGCCGTGACTGCCCAGCCAGAGCTCACCCCACGCAACGCCATCGTGGTCACCGCGGCAGCGCCACCGGTGGGTCCGCCAACCTCCATCACCGGCATGATGCGGCGCTCAAGCAGCATGGGCGATGCCGCAGCCCCGCCCCCCACAGCCGCGACGCTGGCGCCCTCGCGCGTGGCGCCCGTGGGGCGCCGCCTCACTCCGCTCATCTTCGGCCCTCCTGCGGAGCCACAGGCGCCTGTAGAGCAGCGGCTGCGCCGCCAAATGACGGCCCAATGCGGCAGCCTGGTTACCATGGCGCCCGAGGTATGGCAGAGCCGGGAGGGGTACGGCACCGCTGCTGACGTGTACAGTCTGGGTCGTCTGATCGCCTACATGAAGGCGCTCTCCTGGCGCTGGCGAGGCGTAGCTGTGCTGGACCAGCTGGAGAAGGAGTGCACTGCGGAGGAGCCCGGGGCGAGGCCCACCGCAGCGCAGGTGTGCGACGCGCTGGCGCAGGCGCAGCGCGCGGAGGCTGCGGCGGTTGAGCGTCGCCGGCGCAGGTGGGGCTGCCTGGCGCGCGTACTGCCTTCCACGCCCGCGTCGCTTGCGCTGCTGCCCGCGCGCATCGGCCAGTCGCTCTCCTACGGGGTGCTGCGAGCCACAGTCATGCGTCCCTCCTGGTACCTCACCCAGCTTGGGGTGAGAGGGCAGCAGGGGCCACAGGGGTGAGCACGGACTGGCAGCGGCGTCGGCACAACGAAGCTTCAGTTCAGTTTTAATTACACTGTTTGCCGTCGAAGAGCGGGCGCACTGCGTCGGCGTAATCTGCGTTCTGCAGGATGTGGTACGACTCGACGCCAACCAGGCGGCAACTGGCCCTGGCTGCTGAGTAGGTGATGTACACCGCCGAGTCGCGCGTCACGTCCGCCGGGCTGCGCAGCACGGCGCGCAGCGCTCTCATCAGCACCTCGCGGTGGGGCTTGAAGAGGATGAGCCACGCGGAGAGCGCAAAGAAGGCGACGCCCTGCACCAGGGCGGGCCACCGCTGCAGTCGGCTGGACACGCTGAACTGCTCAGCCGAAGATGTGGCCCGCGGCCTGTAGGCATCGCGCCCATTTTGCTTGCGAGGCGCGCGCGCGCCGCCGGTGGTATACGCCGGCAGCGCGGGCGAGCCGTACATCCAAGCCGTCAGAGCCAAGTGCAGCCACACCGCCCACACCAAGGAGTTGCGCATGGCGAACGTCATGGCGTGCTGGTGCCGCGGCGGCGTGCGGCTGGTGTGGCAGAGGACCCACTTGTCCGCAAAGTAGGCCAGCCACAGGCCAAACGGCAGCATCACACCCACGCCCGGGAGACCTCCACTTAGTGCTAGGGCCAGCCATGTTGTACTGATCACCTTGGCCACCCGGTATGACAGCTGCCAGGTGGGTCCCACCAAGAGATGGTTGAGCGCGCGCTGCGTGCACATCCTCGCCACGCGCGCGCCGCGCCGGTGATACCAGAGCGCAGTGAGGAACGACTGCGCCGGCGGCTGCACCAGCTGCGTGCACACGGTGACGAACATGGCGCTGCCGATTGATTGATACCAAGCCGAAGAAAAGTCGGTGTAGGGGCCTTTGAACACCAGAGGGAACTGCTCCAGCTCGGCGATGTTGGCATACACCGCCAGCGTCTGCGCAGTAGCGTAGCGTGCGTCAGGCAGGCGCGGCGCAGTGGGCGTGGCGCGCCGAGGCGCGCGTGGCGGGCGCTCACCACCACAAACGCGTTGAAGAATTGGGCCGCAAAAACCTTGCGCACGTTGGCGGCGTCGTGCTCGCCACGGGTGGCCAGCTTTTCCAGGCGTGTGAACTTGGGCAAAACAACCAGGAAAGCGATGTTGACCGTGATGACGGAGACGATGGACACGCCTTTCAGCGCCCAGGCGGACACCTTTTTGCTCCAGTACTCGCTGCAAAAGGCGCGCAAGCCGGACTTGTTGGCGTTCCACTCGGCGGCGCTGTCAAGGGCTGTGGAGCAGTAGCAGCCGTAGCACGCCGCAGCGCCGCATTTCACTGCCAGCGGATCTCTCGCAGCGTCCATCGAGCCCTCCCTGATCGGCGCCATCGACGCCAGGTTCGGAATGAACTGGTCAGCGGAGCTGAGGTATACGTCGCAGTTTGCAGCGTTGGCGTCGCTCAAGATGCGCGTGATCTGCGTACGCGCGGGGTCGGCGTCGCTGGTGGCGTTGCCAAGCCTGAACAATGCGTCGCACGGCAGCGGGCCGCCTGGCAGCGTGGCGGTGGAGCACTCGACGTAGGGCGGCAGGGTGTTGTCGAACGATTTGGCGCCCACCACCAGCGAGGTGGTGATCAGCAGCAGCGTGAACGCGCACAGGCCGGACAGGAGCGCGCGGCGCGCACGCGCGGCGGCGCTGTAGTGCATGTTTTCCCAGAACACGTCGGCGGGGTCGCCCGAGTGGCTGCTCCGCAGCACATGCTGTCCGCGGAAGCGCGGCAAGCCCACAGGCGCCAGCATGGGCAACGCCGCGCGGAGCGCCCCTCCGGGGAACGCGGCTGCACAGGTGTCGCGTGCCGCCACGGTGTCGAACGTCACGAAGGCGCACACCGCAACCAGCGACGCCTCGTCCATGGTGGCCAGCTCGCCACGCAGCTTGGCCGCCTGCTCCTCCAGTGCGCGCCGCTTGGCGGCCGGCGCAGGCCTGCCCGTGGCAGCCACCAGCGCATCCAGCTCCTCCAGCTCCTCCTCAAGAGCCTCGGCAGCGTACACGCGCTCCAGGTACTCGCCGTAAGCGCGCGCAACCGTCACCTCGGCCACGCACCCCTCCAGCTCCGGAACAGCCTCCTGCAGATACTGCGCAATCTCCTCCGCCTGCAGCGGCACGCGCGGAAAGCCGTACAGCTGAAGGCTATAGTCATCGACGGTGATGGTCGCCAAGTTGGAAGCCCGGCCGATGCGGTCCTCGCGACGGCGAAACACTGCCAGGCCCAGGAACAGGCCCAACACCGCTGCCAAATCCAGGACGCTCATCGCGAGCACTGCCGCGCGCTTGTCGCTTTGCGCGGCACGCCCCGTTGGCCCAAAACTGCTGCTGGCCGCGCCCGTGGTTGGGTCCACCAGCATCTGCAAAGGCCACAGCGTGACGCGTGCAATGCGCTGAACGCCCGTTGGACTGCTCAGGCGGGGGTCCGCTGACGCAGCAAGGGCAATGCCGCAGTTGGTGGCGTACGTGGTGCAGGCGCTGACGGTGGTGACGATGCACAGCCAGCGCAGCAGCCGGAAATATGTTTGGATACCGCTGCCGAACACCGCGCCCAGCTGGAGGGGCCGTGTGAGTGCCGTGCAATTCCAGGAGCCAAGCGCAAGCCAAGCGGCGCGCCTGCTCGTTTGTGGTGCGCAGCACGCTGAGCGGCACCTCCACGCCGTCGACCACGAGGCGTGGCCGAAGCCGCGACGCTGCAGGGGCGGAAACCTCAGCGCAAGCGAGCCGGGTAACAGCGTCTTAACCCGCACGTACCCTCCTCCTCCGCCACCTGCAGCGACGGCGGCTGGTGCGCTTGCGTCATGACGCTGAGGTGCTACTACTGCTGGTCCCTCAACTACTGGTCCCTCAGGCTGGCTGGAGGAGGTGCCGCAGCTGAGACCGACTCCCTGTAAAGCTTGCTTTTCCGCGCACCACGCTGTTGTTGCACTCAAAGCGCGACTCGCAGGGTGCCTGACAGGGCAGAATAGGACAGGGCGACGGTCTGACTCCTTGTTTGGGTGGCGTCCAGTAGTAGCGTCCAGTGGTGTCGCGTTGCTCCGTCCCCAAAATATTGCCACGCAACGGCACAAAGCGCAGCCTCCGCCCGTCGCGTGCGTGGTGGCGCCAGTGCGTAGAGCGCGCGCACGCTGCTGCCAGTTGCCGCACGGCACTGATCCAGGCGGCGCCGCAGTAGGGCAGCCGGCGCAGTCAGCGGCGCCGGCGCTTCCCCCGCCCTCGAGGCGCACAACACATGGCCTCGACCATGTCCCCTGAAACCGACGGGGCTGTCGGGGAGGCCGCCGACGGCGGCGCGCACGGGCTGTCTCCTTCCTGCGGTGCCACTGCCACTGCTGGCGGCCCAGACGCGACTGCCTCGTTCCCCCTCTTCGGTCCGCCAGCGCGCCTACGCCCCACCGCGCAGGCGGCGCTGCCCGAGGACTACATCGGTCTGGCGCTGGCGCGCCAGTGCGGCGGCGAGTGGCTGCACGGCGTTGTTACCGGGACGCGCATGGGCACGCTGGGCCAGCGCTGGGGCGTCACCTGGGCCCAAGGCCCACAGGTTTCTGGCGACGACGTCATAGCGTGGCGCGAGCTGCCCTGGTCCAAACTGCGGCCGTGCGTCGCCGCGCACGCAGGGCTGCTGGAAGACCCGGCGACTGCGCCGGGCGCGCTGGCAGCTGCGGCTGCGGTGGCCTCCAGCGTGCCGGCGCCGTCCCGCGAGGCCCGCCCTGCGCGCGCGCGCGTCAAGAGCGTGCGCGCGCGCAGCCCGGAGGCGCAGCCGCTGCAGCCAGAGCTGCAGGCTGTCTGGAAGGCGCAGCCCGTGTCGCAGCGCGCCCACTCCTACAGCGGCGGCGCCGGCGCCGGCGGCGGCGGCGCGCGGCCGCACAACAGCGGCGACCACGGCGCGCGGCCGCTGAGCAGCAGCCCAATGGGGCACCACGGGCACCTGATGCCGGGCCACCGCCCCCCAGCCAGCGGATTTAAAGGGGTCTACCAGGCGCGCCACGGCCGCACGGGCTTCCGCGCAGAAGGGCGCTACATGGGCCGCAAGTTCACGGTTGGTGCGTGCGCCGGAGGCGTGTGCTTGCTCTGGTCTGAAGCGTGACGGGCACGCAGGCAACTATTACGAGACTGCGGAGGCTGCCGCGCGAGCGTACGACAACGCGGCGCGGCGCAACGGGGTGCCGGAGAATCTTATGAACTTCCCGAACTTCCCTTCGCAGCAGTGAGGAGGGAATTGAGGGAGCAGAGCGAGCGAGTGAACGCAGGTTCGACGACCCGCGCGTGTAAATGACGAACAGACGCGCCAGCAGCAGCACAGTCGCTCTTCTCTGGTTTTGGCGGCGCGTCTTTAACAACAAGCCACTTTGTGTGCGCGCCGCCGCACCCCCCTCCCCGCCCCTCCCACATGCACAGCGTTGGTACGCTCGTCCCGTCGTCTTTCCCTCTTTTGCACAGCTCCAGTCCCGCAGCGCAATCTAGAGCGCGGTGACGTACATGAAGCTGCAGGCAAGACAGCAAGGGAGCGTCAGACGCGCAGCACAGGAGCGCTTCACGCCCTGTGGCGCACTTCATGGCCACCGGCTTGAGGTTGGGGTACTTGTTCATGAACTTGGCCACGTCCCAGCAGATGCGGTCATCCTGCTTCACTACCGGGATTGCGCCCGAGAAGAGGATGAAGATGTAGCGGTGCGCGCCCAAAGCCGGGCTAGGAGACAGGTAGTCCGTCACGCACTTGCCGCTGGCAGTGGTGCCCTGCGCGCGCGAGGGACAGAGGGTGGCGCCATCAGGGGGTGGTTTGGCAGGGTGTGGGCACCCGCTATGAGCAAACGAGAATGCGCGTGCCTTGGCGCCAGTCACGACCCAGTGCAGCCACGGGCCGCGCTTGCCAGGGGTGCTGCCGTCTCCGTCACGCTCGGGCGCGTCGGCGTCGAACTGGGGTAGGTGACAGTTAGTGTCTGACTCAGACCAGATAGCAGTGACTCATCTCTCAACGGCGTGGCCGGCGCGGCGCGGCGCGTCACGCGTGCGTACCATCACCAGCGTGTGCTCGCCTTCCGTGGTCCAGGACACGGTGGGCTCGTCGTGCAGGAAGCTGCGAAGCTGGGGGTTAGTAAAGAAGTACAGCTCGGGATCCCTTCCGACACGCCGGGCCGCGCCGCGCGCGCCTCTGCCGAGCGAGCAGCGCGCGCGCCGCGCGTTTCTGGTAGTGCGACCCGCGCGACGGGGAGTGGCGCAGCGTTGGCGCGCGCAGTGCGCAGCTTTTGCGCGAGTGCAAGTGCGAGTCACGCGCCCAGTGCCTGCAGCCTCGCGCGCTCGCCCGTCTCGCGCTGCAGCCTCGCACGCTGCCGCCACGCACCGGTGAGCAGCCTTCGTCTTGGAGAAGAGGTCGGCGCGGGCGACGACGCGCGTGTTGAAGGAGACGTCCAGGTGTGCCAACTTGGAGACGGGGAGCCCGCAAGCCAACAAAAGACCGTCGCAGTCGTGCGCGTCCACGTACGCGGGCGGCTCGTGCGAGAGGTGCAGCGCCTTGAGCTGGTCGCGCACGTCCTTCTTCTGCGCCTTCTTGGCGTCCTTGACAGCCTTCTTGTCGACGGCGACAACCTCCTCAACCTCCTGCTTGTTCTTGCCCATGGCTGCGAGTGGGAGACGGGAGAGAGTGGATGCGGAATGCGGAGGCTCTGAGAATGGGGAGGATATTTGCTGACAATGACAACGCGACATCTCAGCAACGCCAACCGTGCGCCCAGTCAGCACGATGCTTCAGTAGCCCCCCCCCCGCGCCGCCGCAACAGGCGCTGGATACCAGCAGCCTTCCAAGCAAGCACGGTTGCGTGCCATAAACATAAGCCACAAAGAAACAGCAGCTGCACCCACCATCTGGTCTCGCCTCCAATCATGCGCCGTAGAGCTCCCGCGCCAGGAGTCCCGCCACGCTCTCCAGCATCCCCGCGCGCGTGCATCCGTCCAGTCCGCCCAGCGCGCGTCCCAGCAGGCAGCCAGGGTCGCGTGTGCCGAGCGCCAGCGCACGCAGCGCAGCCTTGAATGGCTGCGGGAAGCGCGCGTGCGAGGCTGCGGGGTGCCATGCCGCGGGCGGGGCCACCGTCCAGCAGCGCAGCACTCGGTCGCACCCCGCCGCCAGCAGCGTCTCGCCGTCGTCCAGCAGCGCAAGCGTGGTGACCGCGTTCACCGTGCCCGCGCCGTACAGCGTGCCAAGCAGATCGCCGCTGCGTGGGCACAGCAGGCGCAGCCGGCCGTCGGCGCAGCCCACGTAGAGCGCGCGGGCGCGGGGGCAGAGCGCCAGAGCGGTGGCACCCGTGTCGGCACCCGGGTGGACCCAGGCGCCCCCCTCCGGGAAGCCCGCATCCGGGGCGCCCGTGCACACGCAGTGACACGTCACCCGACCCTGCCAGCTGGCGCTGAAGAGGCGCTGCCGCGGCGCGTCCACACTCAGCGCGGTGACTCCCATGCCGTGCGCGCCCGAGGCGCGCCAGGCGGGCACAACCTGCGCGGCCGCGTCGCCGCTCGCTGCAGGCTGGAAGCGCGTGCAGCAGAGGGCGCCGTCCTCTCCGCCGCTGAGCAGCAGCGCGACGCCCCCCGGCTGCTCCACCAGCGCCAGCGCAGTGACGGCGCCCGCGTGCACGTCGTGCCACACGCACCAGGGCGGCTCTTGGGGCGCCGCGTCGGTGCGCCACGCGCGGACGGCGCCGTCGCCGTGGCCGCACAGCAGCAGGCGGCCGTCGCTGGAGGCTGCGAGCGCGTAGCAGCCTCGCTGGCCCTCCTCCGCATCCGCATCCTCCTCCTCTTCGGCGCCCAAGGCGCTGCGCGTGGCCAGCAGGCGCCCCGTGGCCGCCTCGAAGGTGCGCACGACGCCGTCGCCGCAGCCGGCGTGCAGCAAGGAGCCGCAGGAGGACAGCGTCAGCGCGTAGGTGCCCTCGCTGCCCTGGTGCACGGTGGCCAGCTGGCAGCCGGGGTCCTCGGGGGCGCCCGGGGCGGCGCCGGGGGGTGTCCAGCGAACCAGCGCGCTGCGCCCGCCGGCGTACACGCAGCCGTTGGGCGCGCGCACAGCCGCCCACAGCGAGCCAGCGCCCGCACCAACCCAGCTGGTCACGGCGGGTGACGGCGACCAGTCCGGGCGCTCCAGGGCGACGGGGGATATGGCGGCAGACAGCTTTGCAGACGAAGGGTCCACAGCGCACGCAAGGTCCACCGCGCTGGGAGCGCCCACCAGGGCCGCTTCGCTGCAGGTTGCGGCGCTGAGCACCTTGCGCAGTTGCTGCTGACTCCGGGCTGGACTCGCAGGCCGTGCGGAGGCGACTGCGGCGGAGGTGGTGGCTGCACCGCTCTTTCCTTCACCACTTGCCATGGCGCTCCAACACCCTCCAGTCTGCCAGCTCGCCGGCCGCGCCGGTAGCTTAGAGTCCCCGTCCATCGATGCGTCGATGCGGCAGGCGAAGGAGACGGGACTGGTGACCTGTTCTTGGCTTCTTGCCGCGTCGAACGTCGTACAACTCTGGTGACAATGACTCGATCGAGCTATAACGACTGCACACCAAGTTTAGCAGCGTAGCGGGTACGGCTGGCCGAACGTCGTCGCTCGCGCTCTCCCTCTCGCCTCCCTACACTCCGCGTGATGCCATGGGTGTGGCCTCCTCGCAGGAGAGGCCGGTTGGCGGGCTGAGCTCTGGTTATGGCCAAGCGGATCTCGCGCTGGCTCAACTGGAGGCTGAGCAGCTGGCACAGGCGCTGGCGCTCAGCGCGGCGGAGAGCAGGCCGAGCAGACCGAGCGACGGCGCTGCTGGTCACCGTTCAGGGACTGGCGACGAGGTACTCGCTGCACCTCCACCGCTGAACACACGAGCAGGCGTCTGTGCTGGCTGCCGCCTGCCTCTGGTCCGGTTTCTGAGCGGCGTCACTGTCAGCGCTCTGGGGCGCACTTGGCACGGCGACTGCTTCCGCTGCTCCATCTGTGGAGAGCTCCTGCGAGAGCCAACCTTCGCTGTGACGCCGGACGGAGCGCCCTGTCACACCGAGTGCCACACGGCGGTGCACCGCCCGCGCTGCGACGTGTGCGACTGCGTTTTTGCCAGCGGCGCCGACCGCGTGATTCGCTTCTCCCTCCTGCCCTTCTGGGAGACCAAGTTCTGCCCCGAGCACGCCTCGGACGGCACGCCTCACTGCGTGTGCTGCACGAGGCACGAGCGGCGCGGCGGTGAGCCGCACGCGCCTTTGCCGGACGGTGTTGGTGCTCTATGCCTGGAGTGCATGCGGACGGTGGTGGTGACCGAGGCTGATGCGACTCCACTCTATGCAACCGTGGCTGATTTTCTGCAAGCTGCGGGCATGGAAGTGCCCTACCTCCCTCCGCTGCGACTCGTCACTGCCGCGCACCTCACAGCGCTGTCTGCTTCAGCGGCGAGCGCGCACGAGGCGCCCTCAAGCTCCCAGATCCGGGGAATGACGCTCATGTCGGAGATCAGCTTCGGCACGTTCGCACCGCGGCGGGTGAGCGTCACCGCCATCGCCGTGCTGGCTGCGCTGCCGCGACTCGCAACGGGCGCTGTGCTGGCGCATGAGCTCTGTCACGCGCACCTGCGCCTGGCTGGCTGCCTCGCACTGCCGCCGCGTTTGGAGGAAGGGCTCTGCCAGCTGTGGGCGCTCCTGTGGTTGGAGCACACGCTCTCTGACGTGGCACTCTCGGAGGAGGATGCGCGGCTGGGCGCATTTCTGGCGCACCAGATACGGACGGACCGCAGCGAGGTGTATGGCGATGGGGTGCGGGACGCGATGCGAGCGTACCAGCGAGTCGGACTGCAAGCTCTGATGCACGCAGTGAAGTCGTACGGCCGCCTGCCTGCTTGATCATCACTCCGAGGCTCCGCCTCCGCCTCCGATGGGGCTGGTCTGCCTGCGCGCATTGTTTTTCTGCCGCAGAACGGCCAGCATCCCCGCATGTACTGCTGCCGCTCGGCATCGCCCCATGCGCCAGCCGCCGCCAGAAGGAGCTCCTTCATCTCTCCTGCATCGCCCACGCCGCGCCCCATCGCCGCGCTCATCACGGCGTACAGCAAATCGGCCACTTCGCCCGGCAGCGGCTTGTCAGCGGAGAGCAGGCGGCCCACCAGCGTTCCCAGCTCCTTTTCGTGGGCGCTTTACCCACAATCACCTTTGCAAGGAGGTCCGGCAGACCATCCGGCGGCTCGGCGCTGAAGTAGCCGATGGACACGCGCACGGCCACGCGCAGGCTGCGCACCAGCGAGGCGTCGGGCCCGTCCCCGGGGGACAGGCGGCTGCCGGGTCGATTGCGCTGCAGCGCAGCCTCGTGCTGCCACTTCCGGTAGTCGCCGAAGAAGGCAGCCAACGCGCCGAGCATGGCGAGCATGATGAGGAGCAGAGCGCCGCCAAACGCGTACACCTGCGACTGCAAGTAGATCATCACGGGCTCGCGCGTGATGTGGCACCGGTAGCGGCCTGGAAACGAGTCCTCAAAGTGGATGCTTGCGCCGTCGCACAAGGCGCCGTATCGGGAGAGCAGGCTGCCGCCGTGGAGGATGCCGTCATGCGTGCGCGTCGCGGTTTCGCGGCCGGCCAGGTGAAGCGCGTAGTAAACGAAGGAGCCGGCGCTAATGACGGTCATCAGCGCTTTGCTGGCAAA
>Ga0049083_10000388_pt1 | contig 15611 bp, 15 predicted proteins | sample GreLakmeMI27MSRF_FD_66719 | JGI IMG/M metagenome (GOLD analysis project Ga0049083, IMG submission 66719) | Freshwater lentic microbial communities from great Laurentian Lakes, MI, USA - Great Lakes metaG MI27MSRF | ecosystem: Environmental > Aquatic > Freshwater > Lake | place: Great Lakes...
GCAGCCAAGGCAAGCCGTCCAGCTCGCTGCCGCCATAGCCACGGCGACCCCGGAGGGTGGGTGGGTGGTGGGTGGGTGGTGCCTCCGGCTTGGGCTGGTGCCTGGGTGGTGCCCCTAAACTACCACCCACCCAGGGGGGTTTAAACCTGGTGTCATGATTTTCATGTCCTCTAGATCTGGTCCGTCACCTAGCCTGTCTTGACCGCGCCTGTGCTTCACCTAGCCTGTGTTTTTCCCGGGCCAGGTGAAGCACAGGCCAGGTGAGAATTTTTGGCACAGGCCAGGTGAAAGACAGGCCAGGTGACACAGGCCAGGTGAGACAGGCCAGGTGAGACACAGGCTAGGTGACGGACCAGATCTAGAGGAGTTTCATGCCCTGGAGTTGTATTGTGCGCAAAATCGTTTCCTTCCGCAAGCTCGTCTCGCCATCTCTCTCGCCTCATGAAGGCTTTCCGCAAGGGCCTCTCCGCTGGTCTGAAGGAGAGCGTAGTCTGGGCCGCCTCTGCCGCCTCGGACCTGCGCAGCAGCCGTACAGCCAGCAGCGGGGTGGCTGTTTGCGCTTGGGAGGAGGAGGGCAGTGAGGAAGAGCACTGCCTGGTGGAGGTGCTGAGCGGCAGAGTCAGCGCCACCAACTATGGCTGCCTCGTGGCGCTGTGCCTCTGCGACGGCGACGGGGCGCTGAAGGGGCGCCGCGTCTGCACGCTGGCGCAGGCGCACACGGACGAGCCGGTGTGGAACTGGTGCGCCGCGCCGCGCTCTGCCTGCTGCCCGATGCCCTCACTCGCGCGACGCACAGCACCCGCGACCTGGGCGCAGCAGCCGCGCCGGGCGACCTACTGCTGGCGGAGCTCTTCGCGCCAGGCTTCGCCGCCTCTCTCGGCGCGGCACAGTGTCGGCTGCGTGCGCTGGAGGACGGCGCTGCGCTGACGCTGCCGCTGCGCCGCGCGCTGGACCCGCGCACCGTGGGCTCACATGGCGCCATCACTCTGCGCTTGCGCGGTTGGGCTCCCTCAGGCGACGAGCATCTTTCCAAGCGGGTGTTCCTGGTGCGACACGGGTTGAGTAAGTGGAACGAGGCGCAGAAGACGCGCCGTCTGGACGCGCTGTGCGCCTTCGACCACCCGCTTACGAGGGCCGGTGCCGAGCAGGCGCTGCGGCTGCGTGAACGCTGGCTGGGGTGGAGCTTGGAGGATGGCGGGGACGAGGAGGGGCAGTGGGAGCGTGACTTCCTGACAGCTGGCTTCGTGGCGAGCTCGCCGCTCACACGCGCGCTGCAGACTGCGTTGCTTGCTTTGGAGGGGCACCAGGGGGTGGTGTTGGGCGGGGTGACACTGCTGCGCAGCGCGCGCGAGGTGAAGGGCGTGGGCAGCTTGGACTCGGTGGGCAAGGCAACAGGAGAGGAGTGTTTGAAAAGAGCTCACAAGATGTTGCTGGAAGAGTTACCGGAGCACGCCGGACACCTGGACTCAGCCTGCGGGGCCGCGGTGCACGTCAACGACGCCCAGGCGGAGTGGTGGACCGCCGCGGACGACCTTGACAGCGAGGCGGACGTGCAGGAGCGGTTGGCAGACCTCACACAGCGCCTGCAGTTTGCGCCGGGGCGTGCAGCCATCTTGGTGGGCCACTCGCTGCTCTTTCGAGAGCTCTTCCGGCGCCTCGCCTCGCACACGCTCCTGGAGGAGCAGCCGCAGCTGGCGCAGCGCTTGCAGGAGGGCAAGCTGCAGAACGGGGGCTGCCTGGGGCTCGACATGCAGTTCAGCCGCGGCCAGGCGAGGATAGTGCGCGCGCGGCTGCTCTTCGACTCGCAGCTGGTATCCTAGCTGATCTTAGAGCTTTGAGGTTGAATCAGCGAATGTAGTCGTTGCTACCTGAGTCAGCGGCGTCGGTCGCCCACGCCGCATCATCATCACTCTCAAAATACACTACTGAATCTCGACTTCAGATGATCGCTGCGCATCCTACTTCTTCACACTTTTCTCTGTGCGCCTAGCATACGTACACACAAATGGACAGTCCTCAGCGAGACGCAATCCCCCTTCCCCTCAGCTTACCGAGCGGCCGAAGCAGACGCCTGCGCATACGGGCGTGCGTGAGAGCAGTCACCGCTCGCACGCGTGGGTCGCGCACCGCTTATGTACAGGTTCTTGGCCCACTTCTCTTTGACGTGCGTGCTCGGGAAGGCGCTCGTGCGCAGCGTCTCCTGCGTCTCGTCCAGGGGTCGGCGCCTAGGAATGCTAAGCACAAAAGCGGCCTGGTCGGGCGTGGCTGCTGTGCAGGTGATTCTAAAACCCCCGTCCCAGCGCCGGTGGATGCCCTCACTCGGGTACATGAAGTCCATCTCCACGCACTGGTCCACGTATCCCGCGTTGCGCGACATGACCACCGCCCAGCGCGGCCCGCTGGTGGCCATGCTGGTGACGTAGAAGCCCTCCTTCCACTTCTTATTGATCCACTTGAAGGGGAACGAGTCGGACACCTTGTAGCTCTGCTGCGTGAACGGGGTGCCCTTGGACATGACGACCAGCGAGGCGCCAGACACGCTGCCCGCCAGGCTGGTGATGTAGAAGCCCTCCTCCCACTTCTCCACGATCCACTCCTTTGGCAGGAACTGACGCGGGCTGAGCTCCCACACCTGGCTCAGGAAGCCGGTGCCGGCGTCCATGATGAGCGCCCACAGGTCCTGGTTGGCCTCCTGGCGGCATGCGACGGATGAGATGAAGAGGGCGTCGTCGTTGCCCTTGTCCACGTGCTGCTGGATGCGCCCGTGCGCCACATTGTAATGGTAGCGCTGCTTCATGGGCTTGTGGGCGTTGTAGATAGTGATCCACTGCGTGGCCGCCTGGCCCAGGCGCACCTTCTTCTTGGGGCGCGCATCCTCGGGCTCCTCCGCGTCACCGCCCTCCAGCTGCTCAGCCTTGCGCTTGTGACCCACCGTGACGGCGCCGTCGGTGAGCACGGGGCGGCCGGGGCCGGCCGGGCCGCAGAGGGGCTCGAAGAGCTGGGAGAGGGCTGCGTAGCGGGGCTCCTCGTCGAACTTGAGGTTGATCACAGCCTCCATGAACAGCTTGAATGGAGGCGGCACGTAGCGGCAGAGCGCCTCCGCGCTGGTTGCCATCTTCTTCTTGCAGACCAGGAAGCCCTTGTTGTCGCCCTGGTACCCCTGCCAGGGCAAGCGCCCTTTGAGCAGAAAGAGCAGCGTGTACGCCAGGCTCTCCAGGTCGTCCCGCCGGCTGGCGGTGCGGCCCAGGTGTGCATGCACGCTCGCGTAGCGCACGGTGCCCCGGAACACATCCGGCCGCTGGTCGTAGTCCACGTGCGTGTTGCACACAGCGTCGCGCCATCGCGTCGCCAGCCCCAAATCAACCAGGAATAGCTTCTTCTCTTGACTGCCGCCTGGGGGGCCCAGCAAAAAGTTCTCCGGCTAATAAAAATGAGTCAGACCTGCAATTGCAGCAACACCGCACGCACGCGCCTTGATGTCGCCATGCACGTAGCCCTTACTGTGGAAGTTGTCCAGGATTGCGAGGGCTTCAACCGCTATGCACGCCACCATGTCCTGCCCCATGCTCTGCCCATTTTGGTTCCAGGTGTCCCACAGGCTGGGGCCAAGCAGGTCCATGACCATGATGTAGTAGTCGCCCTGGCGGCCCTTGAAGTGTACCTTGGGCACGCCGTGGATGCCGCCCAGATTGCTGTGGGGCGGCGAGGGTGAAGGTGCGTGCCGTGCGCGTGGCGGAGGGGCGGGGCGCACTTGTAGACGGACCACTCGTAGGGCGGGCCGTAGTTGCAGCCTTTACTGGTGCGGTGCTCAAACTTGAGGGCGACCTTGGAATGGGCGCGAGAAGTTTGGGTGGGTCAGCGGCCGTGCGAGGGAGCCCCAGCCCGAGGGTGCGCCCGTGCGTGCGGGAGGGGTGCGCAAGAAAGGTGGGCGCGCCTGGAAGGCGTTCGGCCCAGCCGTCTCCTGAGCCGCGCGGCCCGTTACACCCGTGCGCCGCCCCACGAAAACCTGTCCGAACCCGCCCTTGCCCAGCTTACGCTCCACGCAGTAGTTGGGCGAGTTGCCCACTTGCGCCTGGGTGGCGCAGGGAGCGTGCGCCTCTCAGCGCATAGAATCTAAGGCGAGGCGCCCTGCCTCCTGTCAGCACGCACCCGCTCAGGCACCGGCGCCTCCTTTGCATCCTCGCCCTCAGCAGCGGCAGCCACCTTCTCCTGGCTCCGCTCCTCGCTCGCCTCGTCCATGGCCTGCTCGCACCCTCAACGCCCCCACACCGCACGAGGGCCGCTGGGCACAGGCTAGCCGGAGGGCGCAGGTGTGCTCGAAGGGTTTTGAGCTTTTGACGGCCTGGCGGCGCGGGCCGTGCGTTCAGACAGAGAGGGGGGGTGTCTTAAAACAGGGGCCACGACCACTCGACCAGGCAGCCAGCGAGGCAGGGCGTGAGGGGAGAGTGGAGAGGGGTGTCCCGCCCAATCGCCCCCCTCTCGTCGCGGGGCTCACCTGCACCTAGGCCTGCCCAGGGCTGAGGGATGGGGGGGGGCCGAGGAGGGGCTGCTGGGTGGCAGTGGTGGACTCGCAGAAAACGAAGCTAGGAAGGCGGTAACGGGGTTTACCCCCCCTCTCTGGCGGACCGGCCCGCCAGGCCGTCAAAACGTACGACACGGTTGGAGAGAACAGAGAATCAGAACTCGAGGGTTTTTCTCGTAAGCCCGGGCCATCTGGGCACAGAGAGGGTCCATGCCTGGCGAAATCGGGGTGACAGGGTGGGTCCGGAATACCTTGCCTCGGTTAGCTCAGGCGGGGGGTGGGGCCGCCAATTTCCGGGCCGCCAATTTTCAGCGTGCCCGCCGGTTTTGGGTGCCAGGAGGCCCAATACTTCCCAAGTTTTGGCAAGGTGCACCCCCCACCTGCCCCCCACCCCCTACCCCTCCAGGCGCACGCCACGTCACGCCAGCGCTCGCCACGTCACGTTGGCGCCACGCCGGGGTTGGGGGGAGCGCGTCCAGGCCGTCGACGAGGCGGCGCAGGACTATGGACGGATGGTGGAGGGGGGTGGTAGTCGTCGGACGTCGCAGAAAATCTAGGAGGGTGGGTTTTGCCTTACCCACCCTCTCTGTGCCCAGATGACCCGGGCGTACGAGACAAACCCTCACTCAAAGCTTCCCTCATCCCGCTCGCCTGGGCGCGTGTCGCGATGCTGGTTGACCGCGAGGAGTACTACGACGCGTACAAGGCTATCCAGGCTGACGGTGCCAGCTGTCCCGTGGTGGTGCTTGTCTCTGCCGCCGACTGCGACTCCTGCGCCGCCTTCCGCACCCTCCGCGCCCTCTTCAAAGCCGACGCTGTCCCCTTCTCCGCATACCCGGTGGCGGGATACGAGGAGGTGCAGCGCCACGCGAGCACGCTGGCCGGCTGTGGGGCGGCGGTGCGTGTCAAGCGCTTGCTTGCGCACCCAGCCCAGTGCACAGCCCACGGCGCCCCTTGCGCGACGCAGGAGCGCATGCTGGTCCTCATTAACTGCGGCGGAACTGAGAACCTGCACGAGCTTCTAGGCGCGTGCGGCCGTGCTTGCCGCTTTGACTCGCCCTTTGAACGCCCAGCGTGTGCCTGACGCAGGCCTGGACCGCGCGCCCGGCACCCGCGTGGTGGTGGTGGACAGCCACCGGCCGCTGCATCTGCACAACACGGCTGCTGGCAACGAGGCGGTGCTGGTGCTGCGCGACAGCCGGGAGCGAGCTCCAGGGACGCGCGCGGAGAGCTTCCCGGAGCCGCCGTCCGAATCGGAGGCGGACGGGGACAGCGATGCGGAGGACTGTTCATTGCACGAGAATGGAGGCACGTCGACGCAAAGCGCCGCCTGGATGGAGCCCCCAGCCCTCTCACCCGCCCCTCGCTTCGCCCACAGGCGACCGCAGCGTGCGCCAGCGCACGGAGGGCGACGGCGCCGCGGTGACCTCCAAGACGGTGGAGGTGTGTTTGCATTTTAAAATTCCTTCCTTCCCGGCTGATGCCCTTTGGCCCTCATAACGCAACCCCTCAGCGAGCCCAGCGCCGCTCCCGCGCCCACTCCTACTACACCCGTGGCTCCTTCTACGGCCGATCGTCAGCCTGCGTGTTGTACGACCTGGCCCACAGCTGTCGCAAGGAGGCAATAGAGCACCACTCGCCGCTGTGGATGGCTGTGGTTGGACTCACAGACCACTACCTCCACGGACGCACCAGCGCAGAGCAGTACAGTCAGGAGGTGGTGGAGCTGGCGCAGCGGGTGGCGGACTGCCCGGGTGGGGAGGCGTCGCTTGGTGAGGGTGGCACTGTGGCTGCGTTTGCGCAGCGGCGGCTGGCCTACAGCTCCGAGTTCCGCTTCATGCTGCTGCGTCACTGGAGCCTGTACGAGGCGATGGTGCACGCGCCCTACACGGCGGTGCGCCTGCAGACGTGGACGGAGCCCGGGCGGAGGGCGCTGGACCGGCTGCTCGCGGAGACGGGCCTCCCGCTGGCCGAGTGCCGCCAGCAGTTCCGCCACATGTCCACGCAAGCCACGTCGGCGCTGCAGGGGCGACTTGGGTCGGTGGCGGTCGCCTACGGCCTGGGCGAGCTCTCCTTCTGGTCCTTCACCCGCCAGCACGGCGCCAAGCTGAACGTCTGCGCCTCGGACGCCGTCTTCGCGGTCACTGCGCTGCTGGAGATGCCCCCGGTGGCGGGCGACACGACTGGGGGACAGGGCGCGTTTGAGCGTGCGCTCAGTGCCCTGGGCGACGGCCATTTCCAGCTGCTGCGGCAGGGCATCCAGCACGCGCAGCGCCTGCAGCGGGCGCTGGTGCGCACCGGCGGCGCCGCGCTGGCGGGAGGGTGCGTGGTCAACGCGGGCGCCTTCCGGGTGGTCAACCTGGCGCAGGGGGGGGCCGCCGGGGGGGCCGACGCTGCGCTGCTGCACCACCCCATGGCGCTGCTCAAGCTGGCGCTCTTCCTACAGGACGCTATGCTCGTGCAGAAGCCGCGCGGTTGCAAGCCGCTGGTGCTGGCGGCGCCCGACGCAGGCTCGGGCACTGGAGACGTAGATGCTGCCATGGTGCTGATCATCGGCATCAACAGCGCACCCAAGCTGAGCGACACGCACGGCAACCGCTTCGCCCTTTCCTTCAGACAGGCGGCGGAGGCTGTGCGCGCCCCCTTTGTACACGACTGCTTCGAGGCAGCCGTCGTCCGCCTGGCCGCCAGCCACCTGGGCCCATTCCTGGAGCAGCTGCAGTCGGAGATGGAGGATTTGGCTGCGAACGCGGGATGAGAGCTTACCACGTTCGTCGCCTTTTGGCGAGGTGCGATCTGAGCGAACTGTGCACTTGCCCTGCTGCGCGCCGCTGTTGCTACTAGTGCGTCACTTGCTAGTCTAAAAGCATACAATTGAATCGGTTATGCACACCATGCGCAGCTCCAACTGCTGCTGTGGCCTACTAGTCCAGCGTTCGCGTGGGGATACGTTTGGCACGTGAGCGCAGGACCTCGACGGCGGCACCGACCCCACTCCCAGGTTCGAAGCTATGCCAACCCATGTCACGCAGCACGCATTCGGTGCCCGCCAGGCCGGCCAGCTGGGAGACGGCATCCTGGCTGCCCAGGTGACCGATTCGAAAGACCTTACCCTGGAGCTGAGAGAGGCCAAGGCCCAGCGAGAGGTTGTAGTAGTTGAAAGCGCGGCGCACCAGGGTGGTGGTGTCAACCCCGGGGGGGGCCTGGATGACCGTCAGGCTGTTGCTGTGCCACCGCGGGTGGGAGCAGAGCAGATGCAGGCCCCATGCATCGACGGCTGCGCGCGTCGCTGCCGCCAGGTCCGCGTGGCGCTGCAGAACGTTCTGCAGCCCCTCCTCTTGCATCATGGTCAGCGCCTCGGCCATGCCGTATAGGAGCGGCACGGAGGGCGTGTACTGCGGAGAGGAAAAGGGATCTGTGAGCCATGGCAGCTGCGTGAGCATAAAGCTGTGGCGGGGCGCACCGGGAAGGTGCCCTGGGCGTTCATTTTCGCCATGTCCGCGAACGAAAAGAAGCAGCGGGGCAGGTCCGCCGAGCTGGCCCGGGCCAGCGCCTTTGGCGATACGCAGACCATGGCGAGGCCGGTGGGCAGAGAGAGCGCTTTCTGGCTACCCGTCATCGCAACATCAACCCGCCACTCGTCCATACGGAAGTCGATGGCGCCGATGGAAGAGACGCCGTCCACCAGCAGCAGGGCATCATGCCCTGCTGCATCCATGGCTGCCCGGCAGGCGCCAATGTCGCTCGTCACGCCGGTGGTGGTCTCATTGTGAACCACCATGACAGCCTTGATCTGCTTCTGCGTGTCTGCGGCCAGGACGGCCTGCAGGCGGGCCTCGTTGGCGCCGTGGCCCCAGGGCTCCTCCAACACCTGCACGTCCAGCCCCAGCCGCTGCGCCTGGTCGATCCACAGGTGGCTGAACTGGCCGAAGCGGAAGGCGAGCACCTTGTCACCTTTGGAGAGCGTGTTGGTGAGGCCAGCCTCCCAGGCACCAGTGCCAGTGGACGGGAAGACGAAGCACTGGCCGTCCTTGGTCTGGAACAGCGGCTTGAGGTCCGCCAGCACGCGCTGTACCAAGTATTGGAAGTGCGGGTCGCGGTGGTTCTCGGACTGGCGCAGCATGGCGCGCTGCAGGCGCTCCGGGATGTAGGTCGGCCCGGGCACGAACAGGTGGTTGCGACCCGGGGGCGTGTAGCTGTACGGCTGCAGCGTGGTGAGGGCGCGCTAGTGCGAGGCGAGGCAAGGCGTGGAGTTAGAGGCGCCACAGACTGGTGCCACAGCACGCTACGGTGGCACGAAGCCACCTGCGCGCTTTGCGGCGCACCTTTGCGCCCGAGGAGGCTGCGAGCAGGCTACGGCGCAGCATCTCCGGCGACACGGAGCAGAGGCAGGGAGGAGCAGAAGAGTGCCGGAAAGGCCGCACGAGTCTCCCCGGGCGAGCCCAAACGCGTGCGTTCGCACGAGCTCGTCCACGCTGTACTGTGCGACCGTAAACGCGGGGCGCGAGACGGACAAGATTGGGGTCTTCGCACTTGGACCGCTCGATCAAAGAAGTGTTCAACTTTTGTTCAAACAAGTTCGACGAACACGAAACTCTCTAGTCGCAAGCCTCCCCGCCTGTTGGCGCCACCGCGTCGTGCCGTGCCGGCATTCGTCAGGAACTGCTGCTTTCTGTGTCGCTACTCGCGAGCAGTCATGGCCAGCACCGCTGCTGAACGCTGGCTCTCCCGGGCTGCTGTCACGCCGCGCTCCCCGTCTGCGTCTTCGCGCAGCGCTTTAGAGGGCCGCAGCACGCCGCGGCAGCTGCTGGAGGTGCGTCCGTGGTGGATGCACATTCAAAAGAGCAGACCGTTTGGAGTGCCCAGTCGGCCTGACGCGGCCCCGAAACGCGCGACGCCGGTCACAGCAGGACGAGAACTACGCGCCCGGCGCTGACGCGGGCGCGGGCGCGCGCGTGGGCCGCTACGAGCCGGCGCCTGAGCATCAGCACTCTGGCAAGGCCTCCCATGGCGCCTCCCACGGCAACGAGCGTCTGTACGACGCGTACAGCCAACTGCACGCGCTGGCGCAGGACGTGGATATCAGCTTGTCCGCCCCGGGTACGACCGTAAGCGGCGGCGTGCAAGGACGCGTTGCTGACGTTCCACACGTTTGCGCCACAGCTATCCTCGTCGTCGGCCAGCAGACGGACGGCAAGAGCGCGCTCGTGGAGGCACTCATGGGCTTCCAGTTCAACCACGTGGGCGGTGGCACCAAGACGCGGCGTCCTGTGCAGCTTCAAATGAGCTACAATGCAGCCTGCCTCCAGCCGCGCTGCTACCTGCTCAAGGAGAGCGGCGTGGAGGAGGAGATGACGCTGGAGGACTTGCAGGAGCACATTGAGGCCGAGAACCGACGGCTGGAGGCTGAGCACGGATTTTGGGCGCGAGAGATCATGGTCAAAATTGAATATAAGGTGCGCTTCGGGTTTCGGACGTGTGGCGCTTGCTCTGATGCACCCCCTTCCGCTCGCCTGTAGTTCTGCCCTAACATCACAATCATTGACACGCCCGGGCTGATAAGCGCCGCGCCGGGGCGGAAAGGCAGCAGCGCGCAGGCTGCCAGCCGCGCGGTTGAGGCTCTAGTTCGCAGCAAGATGGAGCGCCGCGACTTCATCATCCTCTGCCTGGAGGATACCAGCGACTGGGGCAACGCCACCACGCGGCGCCTGGTGCTGCAGGTTGACCCGGAGCTTCGCCGCACAGTGCTTGTCAGCACCAAGCTGGACACGAAGATCCCAACCTTCAGCCGTGCGGCTGATGTGGAGCTCTTTCTGGGCCCGGGCAAGAGTGTGCTGGAGACAAGTCCGCTGGGCGGGGGACCGTTTTTCAGCAGTGTGCCCAGCGGCCGGGTGGGCCTCTCCCGGGAGTGCCTCTTCCGCAGCAACGACCAGTACCGCGACGCCGTCACTGCTCAGGAGGCGGCTGACCTGGACGCGCTGGAGGCGCGGCTGTGCCGGCAGCTTGTGGACGGTGAGCGCTGCCGCGTCGGCGTCAGCCAGCTGCGACTCTTCCTTGAGAAACTGCTGCAGCGCCGCTACCTGGACAACGTGCCCACCATCCTGCCTGTACTGGAGCGCGAGCACCGCAATGCACAGGGCAAGCTCCAGGAGACGGTGGGCGAGCTTGAGGGGCTGGACGGGGAGCGGCTTCGCGAGCGGGGACGCGCCTTCTACGCCTCGTTCCTCTCCAAGATCCCGCTGCTCATCCGCGGCACCATGGCCGCGCCGCCAGACCGCTTCGGCGAGACGCTCGCGGACGAGCACGTGCGAGGCGGCAGCTTCGTGGGCGGCGACGGACGCCCACTGCAGTCTCACACCACCATCCCGAACAGCGACATGCGCCTCTTTGGCGGCGCGCAATACCACCGCGCGCTGGAGGAGTACCGACTGGCTGTGAGCGCTGTGCGCTGCCCGCCAGTTTCACGGGAGGAGATTGTCAACGCGTGCGGCATGGACGAGGTACACGACGGCGTCAACTACACCCGCACAGCCTGCGTCATTGCCGTGGCCAAGGCGCGAGAGGCTTTTCAACCCTTCATTTTCCAACTGGGCTTCCGACTGGCGCACATCATGCGGCGCCTGCTTCCAATCAGTATGTATATGCTGCAGCGCGAGGGCCGCTTTCTAAACGGCCACGACCTGTTCATAAAACGCATCGGCGCCACGTGGCACGCCTTTGTGGACCGCACGGTACGCGAGTGTCAGGCGAAGTGCCTGGAAGACCTGGCCAGCACGACGGACTTTGTGACCTGGTCCCTCCACGCCGGCAACAAGCAGGGCTTGCGATCCGTGCTGGGCGTAGCACCGCAGCCGGCTGCGCCGGCCGTGAACTGTGCTGCAGGCGCTGCCATCGTCTCATCGCAGACAGAGGACGGCTGCGTGACGGAGCTGGCAGAGCACGGGCTGTGGAGCCGACAGCTGCAGGGTGCGACCCAGGATGTGGTTGGAGCTCTGGTGGACCAGATCTTTGGAGGCATTCGCGAGCACTTCATCACGAGCAGCGAGCTGAAGAGCAACACACAGTTCCTCATGCCCTGCATCCACGCCTTCCCGTCCAAGTTGCGGGAGGAGATTGAGTCTGCCATGGAGGAGGACCTGGACAGCGTGTTCGACGTGGGCGCAGTGCGCGCGGCACTGGACGCTCGGCGGGCCAAGCTGGAGAATGAGCTGCATCAAATGGAGCGCATCCAGGAGAAGTTCCACTCCATCCATAGCCAACTGGCGCGCATGACGGGCGGCGCCGACGTGGCGCAAGGGCTGGCCACGCAGGGCCGTGAGGCTGCGGCCAAGCGGGGCGAGCAGCCAAAGGAGGCGCGCACACTGCGGGCGGTCAACTGAGACAAGGCAGGCTTCACACTCTAAGCGGGTGTTGTAATTGTAACCTCCGACCACAAGCGCACACACGACTTCGGACTCTAGTCTATGTGGCCATAGCATCCGCCTCGTCCCCAGCGGGCTGATCCAGCTCTGCAGCGCCAGCCTTGCGAAGCCGCTTGCGCTGCGCCCCCTCCAGCGCAACCTCTTGCTCACCATCGCCAGGAGCCTCCTCGATCGGCTGCTCGTCCTCTACAGCGCGCTTGGCGCGCCGGCGGCCCTCCTGTGCCAGCTGTGGCTCGTCCGTCGCGTCCTCCTGCTCCTGCTCCTCCTCATCGGGGGGGGGGCCTTTGCGAGCCTCTCTGCGCCGGCCACCCTTCTCGTCGCCGCCCTCTGAGCGCTGCGTCCAGCGCTGCCGCGCCGTCTGCAGCCGCTGCGCCACCCGCTGCGCCTCAGCCTCCACAGCAGCCTCCTCTGCCTGCCGCTGCAGCTCAGAAGCCTCCACCAGCCGAGCTTTCAGCGCCTCCTGACTCGCACGCTCAGCCTGTTGCGCACTGCGACGCGCCGCAGTGGCCTCTGTCTCGGCCACGGCATGCTCCCGCTGCTGGAGCGCCCGCAGGAGCGCGTCGGCGCAGAAGGCTGCGTGGATGGAGGCGCGCTTAGGCTGGAACCCTTTCGCCAGCGGCTCTGGCACGGCCAGCAGCTGGCGAAACAGGCGCAACGCCAGTTGTAGCTCAACGCAGGCGGACTGTGCAGCCGCTAGGCGGCCGTCGCTGCCTGGCGGCAGCTCTCGCAAGCGCTGCAGGCAGCGCACGCCGGCCTCCTGGCACAGGAACGCCGCGTCGAAGCGTGCGCCCATGAGCCCGGGCGCCCAGTGCAGCGCGGCGAGCAGGCTGGCCCTGGCAAGGGCCAGGCGCTGCGCCTCCGCCCCCCCCTCCCCCTTGCACTCGTGCAAGGCACGCGCGCGGCAGAGCAGCGGCGCTGCCTCTGCCGGTCCGAGCGCGCGGCGCCGCAGGGCCTGGTCGTAGAGGCGCACCGCAGAAGCGGCGTCGCCGCGGCCGAGGTGGCAGTGCGCCGCGTGAAGCGTGGCCGCAGCCGCCAGCGCGAGGCTGGCGCTGTTCCCGGGCCCCCCAACGCACCCCTCCGCCACCGCGCCGAAGACCAGGGCGGCCTCGGCGAAGCGCCCACGCTCAGCCAGTACGCAGGCGCAGCCGTGGGCGGCGAACAGGTTCCTGGGCGACCGCGCCAGTGTCTTGCTGAAGAGCGCCAGAGACCGCTCCAGCCGGTTCTCCCGCCGCGCAGCAGCCTCGCCCTGGCCCTGGCCCTGGCCACCGCGCGCGGCGTCCAGCAGCAGCGCGTTGGCCTGGCAGAGAGAGAGGTAGTCGTCCTGTGCGTGCGCTGCCGTGCCGCTGCGCCCGTCCCCCGCCCCCACATCACCTTGCTTGCGGAAGGCGTCCAGGCTGTGCTGCGCCCGCTTGTAGTCACGGCCCAGGATGGCGAGACAGCCCAGCAGCGCCGCCGCGTCCGCGCTCTCAGGCTGCAGCTCAGACGCCGCCCTCGCGTCCAGCTCCGCACCCGCCAGGTCGCCGCGACCGGCAGCCGCGTGGGCGCGCCGGAGCAACACGTCACAGCGGGCAGCGGGCGGCCCCTCCTGCAGGAGGCGCTGATTGAAAGGCGCCTGCGCGCCGTCGCACACGCTGGTCACCCTGCTGCCGGTCTCATCCTCCTCTAGGCTTGCGCGGTTGAAGGCAACTACCCAGGCATCCCCGGCACGCGCAGCCGCTGTCGCTGTCGCGTAGTGCATCTTCGCAGTCGCCGTGTCGCCACCGCTGAGCACCAGCAGCGCAGCATTGTTGTGCAGCCCGCAGTGGGGCGGCTGCCCGCAAGCTGCGCGCCGCGCAATGGCGCGGCCATAAAGCGCCAGCGCCTCCGACGGTGAGGCGGAGTGCAGTAGCTGCGCTAGCTCAGCAAACGCGCCTGCATCGTCGTCACTCTTTGTTGCTATCGCTGCACGCAGCAGCTCTGCCGCTTTTTGCTGCCGCTCCGGGTCGCCGCTGCAGGCGTGCGCATGCGCGAGCAGGCGGCGCAGTAGCAGGGCAGGGGCGGCAGCTGTGTCACCCACCACAATCCCCTCAACCGCCACAGCAGCGCGCTCCAGGTGCTGTGCCGCGCCGCGCAGCTCGTCGCGCGCCAAGCATATCTGCGCCATGCCGATGTGTGGGTGCGGGTGGCTGGGCGCGTGGCTGAGCGCCTGTGCGTAGTGCCGCTGTGCATCCTCCGCCCGCCCACATTGGTGCGCCAGGCGGCCCAGCTGCAGGCTTGCCGCGCATCGCAGGAGGGGCGCCTCGGATGCTTCGGCTGCGGCGCGCGCGAGCGCCTCGGCGCAGTGCTGCTGGCCGCACAGCTGCGAGTGCTCCGAGAGCAACAGCAGCGCGGTGGGGTTACGCTGGGCGCCCCCCCACGCCTCCGCATAGGCGCGCTGCAGCTGCGCGAGCGCCAGGGGCGCGCCCTGTGCGCCCGCGGCGGCGTCGCAGAGGGCGAGACCGAGCTGGGAGGCGCCGCCGTTGTTTACTTGCTGCGCTCGCGCGAAGGCTGCGCGCGCGCGCTGTAGCGCACCCAGGCGCAGGTGGCACGCGCCCAGGCCGAGGCGCGCGGCCTGCGCGCCGGGTCCCTCCTGTGGGCTGCTGCGCAGGGCCGTGCCGAACAGGCGCAGCGCCTCTGCGAAGCCGCCCTTGGCAAAGGCGCAGCAGGCGAGGCCCAGAAGCGGCGCGGTGCTGTGGGCGCCCTGGTCGCGGCGCTGCGCGGCGGCCTGGAAGCTCTTGGTCGCCTCGTCGACGTTGCTACGCGCGAGCGCGAGCGAGCCGCGCGCCAGCCACGGCAGCAGCTCGCCCCCCTCCACGCCCGACGCCTTGACCACGTACTCGTTGGCGGCGTGGAAGAGCGCGTCGCGCCGCGACTTGTCGCGCTCCAGGCGGCCCTGGGGCAAGGCACGAGGGTGAGCAAGGCAGCCGACAAAGCACCACTGGCACTCGCGCGTGCCTTGCGCGTGTAGAAGGCAGCCGTGGCGCAGAGCAGCGAGACGCGGTCGTACTTGGCGTCTCCATAGTACTGCTCGACCTCTGTGCGAGAGCGTGAGAACCCTAGCGTGCACACATGCCAGCACACGCCGCACCCTCGCTGCACCCGTCCTCCAGCACACGCCGCCCCTGCTCCTCCTGGCCGTGCTGCAGGTAGGCGCGCGCCACGTCTAGCCACAGCCGCAGCGGCGCCTGTTCAGCCTGCAGGATGGTGAGTATCTCGTTCTCGTCCTCCGGCAGCACGTCCAGCGACACTGCCACCGCCAGCTGCGAGTGCTGCACGGGGATGACGATGTCGCGGGCCTGAAACGACTCCATCTAAGCAGTCAGCAGGAGAGATGGGCGGGGACCTGACGAGGAGCTATATATTGCTATGAGGGAGGGAGTCGTTTTGACGGCCTGGCGCCTGGCGGGCCGGTCCGCCAGAGAGGAGGGGGGGGTAAAACCCGTGACCTTCCCTAGACTTTCCCCAAACCCTGAAGAAGTGAAGAACACTCGCAAGTCGCACTGGGACCACTGGCTTGGACCACTATGAAATAAGAGAGAGAGAGAGAAGTATTTTACAAACGTTACGCGCCGCCAGCCCCGGCAGGCACTTCAGTAGCAGAAGTGACGTCGATGCGCAGCCCGCCCACTAGCCCTCCAGCGGAGGGCAGC
>Ga0049083_10000391_pt1 | contig 15575 bp, 11 predicted proteins | sample GreLakmeMI27MSRF_FD_66719 | JGI IMG/M metagenome (GOLD analysis project Ga0049083, IMG submission 66719) | Freshwater lentic microbial communities from great Laurentian Lakes, MI, USA - Great Lakes metaG MI27MSRF | ecosystem: Environmental > Aquatic > Freshwater > Lake | place: Great Lakes...
GGGGGGGGGGGGGGGGGGGGGGGGGGGGGGGGGGGCGGCGGAGGGGTCGCCGGAAGAGGGGTGGGCCGCCTCCGCCGCCGCCGCCGCCCATTCTGGGTCGCTCTCCAGCTCGTCTGGCGCACGCAGGAAGCGCAGCAGCGCCGGGGCGCACCGCAGGCGCGGGTGCGCGGCCAGCGCTCGCAGCCAGGTCTCCAGGGCGCGTCGCCGCTCCTCCACGAACTCCGGGCTGGCGTCCATGGCCCCCTCCAGGCGCTTCTCCGGGCGGGGGGGTAAAAAATACCCCGTGTGGCTGTGCTGCAGGCGGTCCGCTAACCCTACAAAGTGGCGAAACCGACGCCGGGGCGCCCCCTCCTGAACGTCGCCGTAGGCGCCACCGCGGCCCTGCCACAACACCTCGTACGCCACGTACGTCTTGCCAAAGCGAGCCAAAGAGCTTCCACCGTCAGTCAGCTTCTCCGGTGCAGTCACAGCCAGCTTGAGCACCACCGCGGCCTCGCCCTGAGCGCCCTCTGCAGCAGCAGCAGCCACAGCGCGCGGGTCGGGGCAGATCTCGCAGGGGGGGCCGGGCGAGTCTGCGCGACGCTGGAAATACACAGAGTCGGCGTAGCTGGGTGGAGGCACCTGCGGTGTGGCGCACACCGGGCTGTCCAGTGGCTCGTCGCGCAAACCGATGGAGAGCGGGTCCTCCTCCGATGCAGGAGCCGTGAGCAGCACGTTGGCTGTATGCGCGATGGACAGCGACGAGACAGCACCCTCCGTCGCCGCGCCGACGCGGCTTTCGACGCGCACGCGAACCGGAGAGTCTGCCAGCGCGCCAGGCGCAGAAGCGTCGTCATCCTGCGCTCCAGCGCGCGTGAGAAGCGCGCAAACAGCCCAAGGGTTTTCTAGCGGTGCGCTCACAATGCCACTCCCGCAGGCCGCGCGCAGCAACCGGTCCACCCGCGCGCGGGCGACGCCGCCGGATGGACCAGCTGGTGGTGCACAGGAAGCGAGCGGCGAGCGCGCAGGGCGCCATGCAACGCATGCCAACGAGGCTTGACTGTGGCATGACTGCGAGGCGCACCTCCTCTAGGTCGCGAAGCTCTTCGGTCGCAACCGCAGCGGAGAGTGGGTCCGACATGCGCTTGGAGGGTGGGAAGTTGAGGTTGAAGCAGGGAGTGGGCTGCGCTGTGTTCTCCTCCAGCACCTCGATACACTCGATGCGCCTGAGCAGGATGCTGCCCACGCAAAGGACACGCGGAGGGTGCGTCGACTGGCGAAGAGTCGAACACTTCGAACACTTTCGCGTGTGTCAGGTGCGTCGGTCAGCCTGAGTGTGAGCTCAGCCAGCACTCGCCCCTTCTCCGCCATGTCCGCCTCGCCCGCTGCTGGTGCGGCTGCCAGTGTGAGCGCGTCCGGCTCAGCATGGGACTTCCACGCGGCGCGGCTCCGTGAGCGTTTGGGCGCACCCCCGACGCCTCTTCGCGCGCCCTCGCTCTTCGGCGCGGCGCTCACGGTGTCAGTGCCCGCCTCGGCCGCGCCTTCGCCGCAGCCTGCGCTGCGGATGACCGCGGGCACAGCTCCCGCGCCCGCCGTTGCCCACGCTGCTGCTGTCCCGGCCGTTCCGCTCGCGCCGGCCTCGCAGCGGCGCGCGCTGAGCGGTCCGCCGCCCGGACAGCGCGTCAGCGCCGCCTTGGAGTTTTCGGAGGCCGCCGGGCTGGCACGCGCGAATGCTTTGCAGACGGTGCGCAAGGAGGCTTCCAAGCTTTCTTCTCAACTGGCTGTGGAGACGGCGCGACGGCGCGACGCTGAAGCCGAGCTGCAGAGCGAGCGCGCGGAGAGGGCCAGGGACCAAGCGGAAGCTGCGGGGAGCGTGCAGCGCCTCAACGCGCGACTCCAGCAGCAGGAGCACGAGCTGCGTGCGCTCCGCGCCGCCGTGGCTCAGAAAGTGGTGGCCGAACAGCCAACAAGCACCGTGCGCAAAGCTGCGCCCAGCTCGACGCAACCATCTTCCGCCACACCGCTTCGCAGGGGCGCAGCGCCGCAGACGCTGCCGCTGCCGCTGCCCGCCGCCGCCACGCGCTGGTGGGAAGTGCCCGTTGCGACGCCCTCTCGCGCAGCTTCACCGTTCGGGCATTTGCTTGCTGCGGCCAGCGGCGTGTGAGCTATAGAAGTCTCTCCAGAGCATATTCTGGATGACACGACCACTCATGTCTGTATGACGCGATCATGTGCGCTTGTACAGCAGCACCACGGTATGGCACGCGATGGCGCGCTCTTCTCCAACCGCATCCACCTTTTCGTGTGTTTTCGCCTTGAGGTTCACGCAGCTCTCGTGCACGCCCATCATCTCCACCAAACTCGCCTTGATTGCAGCCTTGTGAGGCGACAGCTTGGGGCGCTGAGCGATCAGAGTTGCGTCTAGATTCCCAACCTCGTAGCCAGCCGCGCGGCAGCGCCGCATAGCCTCCAACAGGAAACGGTCGCTGCTGGCGCCCTTCCAGGTTGCGTCGGTGTCTGGGAAAAGCTGGCCTGGGCGGGCGTTAGCGAGCACACGCGGCGCAGCGAGCGAGGCCACAAACCGATGTCAGGCAAGCCCAGCGCGCCCAGGATGGCGTCCACGATGCAGTGGATCAGCACGTCGCCTGCGGGAGGTGAAGGCCGTGAGCGAGGCGGTTGTGCGAGTGAGAAGATAGAGTGAGCGCGCACCGTCAGAATGCGCTTCACAGCCCTTCTCAGAGGGAACATCTACCCCGCCCAAGATGAGCTTCAGCCCAGGCGCCAGACGGTGCAAGTCGAAGCCGTGGCCCACGCGGTAGGGAAGGTCAGGCGCCTGAAGGAGCGCACCGTCAGCGTGAGCCCTGAAACTTATGTATGCAGCTGTGAGAGGTGTGCCTGGACGCACCGACACGGCGCCCGCGCAGCGCAGAGCATGCAGCGCGCGCGGAGGGCGCCTGCAGCTGCGCAACGGCGCGGCGCAGGGCGCGCGGGCGACCGGGGCAAGCCTGCGCGCCACTAGGCTTGGCGAGACAGTGTGCAGCGAAGACAGCATCGCAGCTGGCGCTAACTCAGGTACCACAGCGAAGATGAGAGCGCAGATTGTGAACTGTACGACATCTGGACATCATTGCGACAGGGCGACAGCGGACAGCCCGTTAGTGCGTTTGATACGTCTCTGCAGACTGCAGTGGCATCCATTGGGATGTCCATCCTCTCCGCCGTCTGCTCTCAGTCAGTCTTGACAGCTGCGAAGCTCTTGATCTCATGCGACACAGCCTTGACTCGCTTGGGCACCGTGCGCAAGCCACTGGCGTATCCTTCATAGGCGGAGACGTAAAACGCCGGCGGCTGGCTCGTGCAGCGCCAGGCTGGGCGCTGCTGGACGGCCGCGAACGCAGCGGCGAGGCGCTGGGGCAAACTCATTGCATATCCCCGGTGCACGTGCAGGCCCGCCAGGAAGCGGTCCAGAAACGGAAAGACAGCCACGTCAGCAGCGCTGAGGTGCTCCCCGAGAAAGAACGGACCTGACTCGTGTGCTTCGCTGTACCGCTTCTCAAGAATGCCCAGTGCCTCGTCGCAGGCGGCCACATGGCCGGCGTCTTTGTCGCGCTCCTGCTCCATCATGAAGGCGTAGAAGGGCGCAAAACCAAGTTGAGAGACAAATAGGCGCACGCGGGCGCGCTGCACCGGGTCAGAAGGCATAATCTGCGTGCCTTGGCCAGGGAACTTGTCTTCCAGGTACTCGACGCAGATTGCGCTCTCAAACACGCCATCGGCGGAGTCGTAGATGCAGGGCACGGTGCCGAGCGGGTTGATGCTGTGCTGGAACCAGACGGGCTTGGCATCGCCCAAGTCCACGTGGTAGTATGTGAACTGAGGAGATAGAGTGAGTGCAACAGAGAGCTCACTCTCTTGAGCAATTTAGCTCAGCTAGCGTAGAGTGCCCGTTCAGCAACGCGAAGAGGCTGAGGGAAAGGGTGCGGCCGAGGCGGCGTAGCAGCACGCACGCTGACGGGCATACCTGGTCGGCGACGCCCTTCTCGTGCATGGCCCACCAGGCGCGGTGCGCGAACGGGCACAGACGGTTGCCAAAGTAGGTCAGCTTGTTCGCGCGCAGCGTTTCTGCGTCAGGCGCGGCGTCCACGCTGCATGCACACAAACCTTGTGAGCACGCACGCCACTCATGCCAACCGCGCAGCGCACCGGATGCCTTCGCCTCCGTTCTGCTCAAACGGTACGGTGCCCAGCTCGTGCGCCATGCGTGCGTTACGTCGCGCCTCCACACGCGCTTGCTTAGGCCGGGCGTTCTGACAAGTCAAAGATGACGCGTCCCTGCGTGCACTATTACACTATTTGATGGACGTGTGGCGCTCCCTCCGTCTGTCTGCTGTCGCTCTGGATTCGCGGGCGGGCGAGCATCCGCGGCATCCTCCCCCGCTGCTGGTCTTCAGACCGCACCGTTCCTCGGATGCTCGCTGCGCACGTTCCAAAGGCGCTGCACGTGTGCTGCCCGCGCGCCCGGGTGCCTGTGCGCCTTGCAAGCGCCAGCTCGGCGCCGCGGGCGCGCAGAGCGTCGCGTGGACGCTCGCGCGCGCACGCTCGAGCCGTAGACGGTGACGCTGCGCCCCACGCCTCCGCCTCCGCGTCGCCTCGGAGCGTGGACTATAGCAGCCTGTACTCCCGCTTTCTCACAGTGCGTGGCGCCGCGCTTTATATACCACCCGGAGTTCACTCTGCTCATGCAGGTGGCGCGACCGTACTGGACCGAAGCTGAGGAGAAGCAAGAAGCCAAGCTGCAGCTGGCGGGCATCGTGGCGTTGACTCTAGGCACCACAGGTGCGCACCAGAGCGCCTGCGAGCTCCTCCGTCGACTCACATTTAACGTGCCGCTCACGCAGCAATCAGCGTGGGCTTCAACTTCCTTGGCCGCGACTTTTACAACGCAATCTCAGAGAAGGTGCGTGTGAGAGCAACCGAGCGGCAGCGCCATACGCTGAGGTTATTCGCCTCTCAGCACCCCGACGAGTTTTACCGTTTGCTTTTTTTGTATTTGGGTGCGATTGCGGGCGCCATCCCCGTGTTTGTGATGAAGGACTACTGGACGAGTCTGTTGGCGCTGCGTTGGCGCGAGTGGTTGACCAAACGCTACGTGGGGAGTTATTTAACTGACCGCACGTTTTACCGGATCAACCGCGAGCGGGTGATTGACAACCCCGACCAGCGCATCAACAGCGACATTGGGGCGTTCACCAGCACCGCTCTTGGTTTTGTTTTGACACTGCTGAACAGCGCTGTGGATTTGGTGTCTTTTTCGGGCATTTTGTTTGGCATCTACAAGCCCCTGTTCTTCGTGTTGATCGTCTACGCGGTGGGCGGCACTGCGGCGAGCGTGGCGCTGGGCCAAAAGCTGGTTGGCCTCAACTTTCTCCAAGAAGCCAGGGAGGCTGACTTTCGCTTTGCGCTGGTGCGTGTTCGAGAGAACGCAGAGTCCGTTGCGTTCTACGGCGGCGAAGACGCCGAAAAGTCCCTCCTCTTTTCCCGCTTTGACGCGGCTCTATCCAACCTGCGCGACATCCTCCTCGCCTCACGCAACCTCTCCTTCTTCACATCCTTCTACCGCTTTCTCATCTCCTTCCTGCCCGCAGCTGTGGTTGCTCCCCTCTTCTTTCGCGGAGAGATCGAGTTTGGGGTCATCAACCAATCCTCGAGCGCTTTTAACCACATCTTGGGAGATGTTTCACTCGTGGTCTACCAGTTCGAGGCGCTGGCAGGTTTCGCGGCCACCATCGACCGCATCGGTCAGTTTGAGGAGGAGCTGAACCCTCGGGACGGTGATGCCACGTCATCGCCCCGCATCGCGCGCACGCGTCTGGCCGTGGAGCCCGGTCAGCCTTTGCTTCGCGTGCGCGATCTGACGCTGGCGCCACCTGGGTCCCACGCCGGCGCCAGTGACGTGGCAGGCGCACCGGCGGCGCTGCTTCGAAAGCTGAGCTTCCAGGTGCTGCCCGGAGCGCCGCTGCTGGTGGTTGGCGCATCGGGCGCCGGAAAGACGTCCCTGTTGCGCGCCATCGCGGGGCTGTGGCGCGACGGCCAAGGGGAGGTTGCGATGGTGAGCAGCCTCGGGGGAGGCGTGGAAGGTGACAGCGGCGGCAGCGGCGGTGGCGGCGGCTCGTCGGGCGCAATCAACCCCAGGGACGTGTTTTTCCTGCCTCAGAAGCCCTACCTGGTGCTGGGCTCGCTGCGCCAGCAGCTGCTGTATCCCGTATGGAGCGGCGAAGCGGTCACGGAAGGCTGCGCGCAGAGCAACGGCGCCACGTCATCTGCCACATCACCGCCGCCGCCCACAGACGATGCGCTGTGCGCGGCTCTGCGCGCGGTGGACCTGGGCGCGCTGCTGGACCGCGGCGGGCTGGACGGTGGGGCTGACTGGCAGACTGCGCTGAGCCTGGGCGAGCAGCAGCGCCTGGCATTTGCGCGTCTGCTGCTTGCGCGCCCGCGCCTGGCGCTGCTGGACGAGAGCACCAGCGCGCTGGACGTGGCGGCGGAGGCGCTGGTGTACCGCGCGCTTCACAGCAGCCACGTCACCTTTGTCAGCGTCGGACACCGGCCCAGCCTGGCGCAGTTTCACACGCACACCCTGCGTCTGGGACTGGGACCAGACGGCACGCAGTGGAGCATGGCGCAGAGCGACGCAACTACCGCGAAATGAATATACATTTCGTTCGTCGTGTCGTACACGTCGTACGACGGTACGAGTCTTACTCTCTGGGCTCGCTCGTGCGTGTGGGTGATTGCAGCGTGCGCCAATGGCGGGCTCCGAAGAGGGTGAGGAGGAGGACTCGTGGGGCGTGTCCCGCGAAAGCGTGGACCCCCGCTTGGTGGCGCTGCACGGCTGCGTGTCGGGGCGTGACGTGGCCGCTCTGTCGTACGAGCCGCAGCAGCAGCTGGTCGCTTTCGGTGCGCTGCCGCACGCAGCTTCGCCTCGTTGGCCCCTCGCCTCGCCTGCACAGCTCACGCGTGCGCCTTGCGCACAGCGCTGGCGGACGGCCGCGTGAAGCTGTACGGCGGTGACGGCTTGGAGGCGACGCTGCGTGGTGAGAAAGAGAGCGGGCAGAGCGCTGCGGAGGAGGAGGACGCTCCGGCGCCGACGCTGCTGTGTTTCCTGGAGGGCGCCCCCCTGTTGCTCCACGTCACTGCCCCCCCCGCGTGCGTGTCCCTGTGGAGCCTGCGCACCTGCCAGCTGGCAGCCAGCGCGCTGTGGCCCTGCCACGACGCGCTCTCAGCGCTCGCGCCCCTCCGAGGCTCGCCCTACGCGCTGCTGGCCGACTCGCGGGCGTGCCTGCGCGCCGCGCGGCTGGCCCTGGGCTGCGTGGAGCCGCGCGAGTGGAGCTGGACGCTTCTAGGAGCGCATGAGGACGCCTCGTTCGCCTCGAACGACTCGTCCGCGCCGGTGGTCGCGCTCGCACAGCAGCCGGGCGCGCCCGACGGCGGCCGCCTGCTGGCAGTGACGTCCTGCGGCTGCGCGACCCTGCTTGACCTGCCCAGCAAGCGCGCGGTGTCGTCGTTCCGGGCGGGCGCCGGATGCACCGCTGCGGCGTGGCTCAACGACTCGCTGCTGGCCACGACGCACGCCGACGGCGCGTGTAAGCTCTGGACGCTGCCGGAGGATGCACTGCCGCACCGAGCTGCGCCTGGGAAACCCTGCGGTGCGACGTTGGTGGTCGCGTGGCCCTTTCACGGCGCCGTCACAGAGCTGGCGTTTCACCCATCCCCGCCCCGCACCGCAGCGGCTGGAGGCACCCTGTTTCTGCTGGTGCAAGGCGAAACATGGGCGATGCCTGTCCTCACAACCAGCGGCATAGCACTTCTGGAGCCGCAACGACTGCACGCTGGTTCGGACGCTGTACGCCTCATTCGCGTGGCGGGAAGCACCGCAGATGCACGCGGCGCCATCGTGCGGCTGATCGCGTGCAGCGACCAGCACCCGCTGGTGTCGATGCTCTACGCTGTGGGACAGCCGCACGAGGCTCGATGGCGCTCGCACACGCTTAGCGTGCACGCCGCGGACTGTACGGCCCTCAGAGCACTCTGTCTGGACGCGGGGCCGCTGCTGCGCCACCTGCTGGCGGCGCGAGAGGGCGGAGATTGCGCCGGGCTGCTGCACAGTGCCACACCCTCGGCGCCTCACCGACTGCTTGCCACGTCATCCGAGTCCAACGTCGAGCTGTGGGACGCAAGTGGAGCGGCACTCGCTCCACTGGCACGCATCCCGTGCTGCCAAGCCGCATGCTTCGACGTCTGCCCCACATGTGCGCTGTGCTTATGCCTGTGTCGCGACGGACGCGCGTGTCTGCACGCACTGGACGTTGCGGGTTGTTCCTTGGTCTCAGAGGCGCAGATCGGCGATATAGACGGCGGCGGCGGAGGATTCAACGACGTGGTGCTTGCGTCGGCACTACGGCTAGCGGCTGCATGCGACTCGTCTGGCGCCGTGACGCTGCTTCACTTGCCAGATCTGCGCGTCATCGGCAAGGCGTCTCCGCTGCCTCGCGGCGAGGCTGCGCACAGCGCGCGCTTCTGCAGCTCCGAGGACGGCGCGCCGCTGCTGCTGCTGCTGCTGCTGGGCGACTGCGGCTCGCTCGCAGCCCTGCGCTGCGACGCCTCCGGAATGACGTGTGCAGGCACGCTGGTGACGTCACCGGACCGCTCCCCACAATCCAACGCGCTGCTCCTCTCTGCGCTCGACGCTGGCGGCGCGCCCGTAGCGCCCATGCAGCGCGCCATGGTTGGACATCCGCGGGCCCCTCTTCCCCGCGAGGCGCGCGGATCGGAAGATAAAGGCGATGACGATGATGATTCAGCGGTTGCGGCGCTCCAGCTGCCCGCAGCCACCCTGCTGCTCGTCACGGCGGATGCGGCAGCGCTGATGCCGCTGAGCCAGCTGCTGCGCGGCGTGAGCTCCGGCGTGCGTCGGCGTTGCTTCGACGTCGCTGCAAGTAACGCGGCGACCTTCACCGCAACCGGCGGCGCGGCGCTGTGCGTGCTTGACCGCTCGCTGGCGCTGCACATCCTGTCCGCTTCGTCTCTGGCGCCCATCCACCGCGTGGACTTCCCGGGGCTGCTGTACGACGGCTGGGCGGGTCAGGTTCCGCTTCTGTGGCACCTGGCACCCGACGGGCACCTGTTCACCGTATGGACGGACGCAGCCAAGCAACCCATCCCCGAGCTGCTCCGCCTGGAGATGCTGGACGAGTTCTGCGCAGCGTTCACGCCGCCGGAGATGCCGCCGCCGGGGCTATGGGACCGCTCCCGCGCCGAGGCCGACACGGCATCTTCGGAAGCCGAAGATGCGTCTGATGTTCCATCGCCCGCGCCGCCGCCGCACTCCACAGACACGCGTGGCGGCCTCAACCCGCTTGCCGCGCGTCTGCGCGAGGGCGTTGCGCGCATGGCAGACAAGGGCAAGGCTGCTTTGGCGCAAAGCGGACTGATTCCTCGCCGAAAGGTGCTCTCGCCGGCCGACATGGAGTGCCTGTTCCCTCCGATGGCGAGCGCCCCGCTTCCCACGCTGGTTGTGGGACCAGCCGTGGGACCGGCTGTGGTGAACCCCGGACGTGATCGTACTGAGCTGCTGGGCGCTGGAAGTCCCGCCACGCTGCGCACGCCTGACGAGGTGCGTGCGCGCTACGGGCGCGCGCCGCGCGCCCGAGGCGCCGATGACGTGGCAGAGGGGATGAACGAAAACGTGCAGAAGATGCACGAGCGGGGGGAAAAGCTGAGCAACATCCAGGAAAAGACGCAGCGCATGGAGCATGAGGCGCAGCAGTTTGCCGCAAACGCAAAGAAGCTGGCGGACAGCCAGCGCTTGTTTAGCTGGTGAGGCGGGCGGGACGAACGGATGAAGGCGGAAGGATCGGATGGAACTGGATTTGAAAACGCGCTCAGATCATCGCTGCTCCTGTGACTCGAACGCATCGCTCTCGAGGAGCTCAAGCACCCCCATTGCGTCGTGCGCCGCCATCAGTTCACTGATGCCCTTTTCTTGCAGCCTTCCTGCGCGGTGCCAGAGCGCCTTGAAGCGTCGGATGTTGAGCTCCGCCTCACGAACAGGATCCTCGTTTAAGGGAAAGGTGTCGAAGTACACATGCCCGGAATAGTTGCTGCGCCGCAGCCAGAAGACCGTCTCAAGCGCCGCCGCGGCATTCACGGTGCCAAACGCAAGGCCGTCTTCTGCGCCCAGGCGCACGTGCGCGTCGCTGAGCTGCACGCCAAACAGTTTGCCGGCGGCGGCTGCCATGGCGAGGCTCTGAGCGGGGTTTTCGCCGGCAAGTAACAGGTGCCCCGTATCCAAAGTCACCCCGAAGCCAGAGCGGTTCACCTCGCCAGCAAGCAGCAACGCGGCTGCAGTGCTGGGCACGAACGACCACCTTGTGGACGGGTCGCTGGGCTTCCACTCAATGGACACGCGGACATTCTTCACAGTGCACGCGTCGGTGAGCGCCTGGAAGGCGCCCACGCTGCGGGCCCACGCGTGCGTGTAATCTGCCGCTAAGTGATAGTCGTATCCGTCGAACGGTGACCACACCACAACCTGGGACGCTCCCAGCGAGGACGCCCAGTCGCACGCCTGGACGGCGAGCTGCAGGGCCTGGGCGCGCAGCGAGTCGTTCGGGGTGGAGAACGCGCCGCCGCGGAAAAGGGCGGGAAAGCGAGTGCACACGGAGCCTGCAGCCAGGCCAGCGCTGCTCAGTGCGGCAAGCACCGACTGCGGAGCCAGGCCCTTGAGGTGTTGGGGGTAATTGAAATCCACCAAAGAGAGACCCCGAATGCGGGACTGCCGGCTCACCCAACCGAGCGCGTCGTCCGCGTTCGCTGCGCCGCCGACCAGGTCGCGGCGAGACGCCATGCTGTTCAGACGCGACGCAAAGCGCAGCGGAAAAGCGTCGGGTGCCGTCGCTGAGGGCACAGCGCAGCTTTGCAAGGGCATTTGCGTCTCAGGCAAGGAGGCAGAGGGCGTTTGGGTCTCGTCATGTGCGGAGGCAACCACCTCTGCTGCCGGCGGCGTGCGCTCAGCGCGCAGCAGCGCCTGCACCTCCTGTCTGCTGGGCAGACTGGGCATGGCGCCGATGCGAGTGGCAGCGATGGCGCCCGCCGCAGCGCCAAGCAACATGCATTGCGGCAGCGGCTGCTTTTCGACCAACGAGACCGCAAATGCGGCTCTGAACGCATCGCCAGCGGCCGTTGCATCTACCAGCATGCCGCCAGGCAGCGGCAGCGGTTGCTGCCGCAGCACCGTTCCGTTATGAAGCACAAGGAGAGCGCCCCTCTCCCCAAGCGTCACTAGCACGTTGCGCGCGCCCGTGCGCTGCAGCGCGGCCGCGGCGTGCACCACGTGCGCATCCGTGTCCGTGGGCATGCCTGTGAGGCGCGCCAGCTCACTCTCATTAGGGCATAGATAGTCTACGATTGACGTGAGAGCGCGGGTCAGAGCTCCAGCCTCTCCTCCCGCGTCAAGCAGCACAGGCACGCCGCGCGCTGCGGCTGCGGCCGCAAACGCCTCGTTGACGCGCTGCGGCACCTCGCGCTGGAGCAGCAGCGCGGCTGCGTCGAGAGTCAGCGCCTGCGCAGCCACGTGCAGCTCAGCGTCGTCGGCGGACCATCCCTCTTCGTTGGCACCGCCAAGCACCACGCTGGTGGCTGCGCCGTCCGCGTCGAGGAGAACAATGCCCTGGCCGGTGGACAAGGTTGCTACCGAAGTGCACCCGGACAAGTCCACGCCAGCCTCCAACAGCGAGCGACGCAGCCAGGCCTCGTGCGCGTCTGTGCCAAAGCGCGCAACGAAGCGTGGCTTCGGCGCGCCGGACAGCTGCAAGCGAGCCACCGCGACAGCCTGGTTGGCGCCCTTGCCGCCGACAGCGACGGAGGCTGGTTCGGAAGAAACAACCGTCTCTCCCAAGTGCGGCAGGTGGTCCACGCGAACCGTGGTGTCCACGTTCACGCTCCCCACCACCAGCAGCGCGCCGCCCGAGGGCCGGCCTGCTGCAACAACGGCGCAACTTAGCACCAGCAACATGGCTGGCAGCGGACGCATGGCGGCCGCGCCGCCAGCACAGGCGCCTATAGGAACCACGCGCGCGACATGTGCCGTATGAGGTACGACACCGACAAACTCAACGTTACAAAGTAAGACCATAGAGCGTCGCGACCTCCGCCTGGGCCGTGTTTAGGCGTGGGCACGCTAGGTTCACGCACACCATGTGTGCCGCGCTGACGCGTCGCGCTTATGCGCGCATCGGGCTTCTAGGGAACCCTTCGGGTACGTCACGTCCACCTCCCTTTCTGCTGCAGTGCTCACGCCCAGACGCGCAGACGGGTACGGTGGGCGCACCATCGCGTTGTCTCTGGAGAACTACTACGCCGAGGTGACTTTGGTTGGCCGAGAGGAGTCGAGCGTCTTGTTTGTGGCGCACCCAGAGCACGACCCGCAGAGCTTCTCTTCGCTGGAGGCGTTCGCGAACCGAGTGCACCGCAACGGCTTCTACGGCGGACAGCGCCTGCTGTGGTCGCTGGTGGCTGAGTTCCACGGCTATCACGCAAAGCGGGGCTCTTCTCTGCCTCCCATAGGCTTTTCGCTCGCCTACCAAACAAACATCCCCAAGCAGGCGGGCCTATCAGGCAGCAGCGCAATCCTGACTGCGGCGCTGAGTTGCCTGGAGGCGCACTTCGGGAATGCCTTTGCGATTCCGTTGCACACGCGCCCTAACCTGGTGCTGCAGGCCGAGAGCGCGCTGGGCATCGCCGCAGGGCTGCAAGACCGGGTGATCCAGAGCTATGAGGGGCTCATGTACATGGACTTTGCGTCGGTAGCTACGCGAGGCCACGGCGAGTACACGCGCCTCGATTCTACACTCCTGCCCCGCCTGTGGCTCATCTTGAACGACAACCCAGGAGATAGCGGCGCAGTGCACAGCACAGTTCGTCGGCGGTGGGATGCGGGCGACGAAGAGACGCATAGACTGATGAAGGAAGTCGCTGAGCTGCCTCTGGGGGGCCGAGAGGCGCTCCAACAAGGCGACACGCGCGCGCTTGCGGCGTTGATGGAGCGCAACTACGAGCTGCGTCGGGCGCTGTTCGGCGACGCGGCGTTGGGGAGTGCGAACCTGCGGATGGTGGAGGTTGCCAGAAAAGTCGGGGCCGCCTGCAAGTTCACGGGCAGCGGCGGCGCGGCTGTGGCGCTGTGTTGGGAGGGTGAGGCGCAAGAGGAGGCGCTGCGAATGGCGTGCGAGAAGGAAGGGCTTCGTTGCGAGTTAGTGCGCGTTCATGAGCCGTGTGCAGCAAACGCTCCCGAGAGTTAATTTAACATCACGCACACGGACGCTGGGGCGCATCAGTGTCGCTAGTCGTAGTATTAGTCGCTGCCTTCAGGCGAGGGCGCGCGAGATGAAAAGAACGGCGGAACAGCGGACGAGGCTGCGTACTGCGAGTACTGCCGCGCAGCAGCAGCAGCAGCAGCCTGCGCGTGCGCCGCCTGCGATGCCGCGTGCGCCTGCGCACTGGTGCGGCTGGTGCGCGGCGCGCCATCGGGCTGCGGAGTGGAGGCGCGGCTGAGCGCGCGCTGCAGGCTTTCCGCCTGGCTGCGCAGCGCACGCAGGCGGGACTCCCGGTCAGCTTCCAGCTGGGCCAGCGAGGCTCGCAGGGAGGATAGCACCGGCGTGGCGGGACCGTCTAATAGGGAGGAAGAAGGTGCCACTGCCACAGCGGCAGCCCTACCCAGGGTGATGTCGCACCAAGACGGTGCAACGCTCGCCGGCGGCGGCGGCGGCGGCGGCGGCGGCGGCGGCGGCGGCACGGCCCCGCTGGTGTGCGGCTGTCTCTGCGAGCTTTCGAACGCCTTCCAGGCAGCTTCCAGCGCCGTCGCGGACGCGGCCACCGCCTGGCGCAGCTTGGCCGCCTCCTCGCCGGCCACGCGGGCGGCCTCCACCCTGCGGTCCGCGTGCATAGCCGCATTCTCGAGTGCGGCGCGCTCTCGCTGCGCGACAGACGCCGCCTCGACGGCGCGCGACTGCTCCTCACGCAGCGCCTCCAGCAGGGACTGCACCTCCGCGGCGCGCGAGTCCAGCAGCGCGGCGGTGGAGTCGTTTTCGGCTTTGACCCGCTCCGCTTGGAAAAGCAGCGCCTGCGCCTTCTCCGACGCCCGAGCAGCCGCAGCGCCCTGACCAGACAGCTGGGCGGAGCTGCAGTCGAACACGGCGCGCTCGGCGGCCAGTGCGCCACGCTGCTGCGCCAGCGCGCGGCGCTCCTGGTCCAGCGACACACGTTCGCAGTTGGCGTTGCGAGCCTCCTCCTCAAGCGCCGACAACGCGGTGTGCACGTGCGCGCGCTCCTCGTCCAGCGCGAAACGCTCCAGGCTGGACGGGGCAGCGGGAGAGTGCGCGTGCGTGTGCTGCTGTGCGGTCAATGGCGTGCGGGCAACCCCCCCGCACGTCCAACCTTCACCGCTGTTCAAGCCCAGCGCGCCACCAGGCGCTTCCATGCGCGCGACCCACGGCGGCGTGCAGTTCTGCGCCGGCGAGCAGGCGCGCAGCGCAGTGGCGAGGACTGCAGTGACGCGCGCCTCCCGGTCCCACAGAGACGAAGCGTTCCCACTGGGCCAGGCCGAAGCCGCGACGGCCGCCAAGGAGCTGCGGGGGGACACGCGCGCGGACATGGGGGCGACCGTGTGCGTTTTGGTCGAACAGACTCGCTCCTCGAAGATGGAACATGCGCTGTTGACGTGCACGTGTCTGATCTGAGTAAGTTTGCTGGCGCCGCTGTTGTTACATTACACGTGTCCAGGGCGGAAAAATGGTGGCCTGGTTGAGTAACTATGACAAGAATAACGCGGGCGCGAGCAAACTCCTCCTTCTCCGCCTGGATGCGCCTGCACTCAGCCTTGTGCACGGGCCAGAACTGAGCCAGGCACGCTGCGCTGCAGAACGCCGCGGACTGGCATGCCGAGCAGGCGCGGGGGCGCTTGTCGGAGGCGCCGCAGCCGGCGCAGAGGAGCGGCGCCGGGCCACCGCCGCGGCACTCCAGCAGTTCGATGAGCTCCTGGTCGCCGGGGTGAAAATGCCGTGCAGCATCCTGCGCCGTGGGCCCTCCGTTACCAGCAGCAGCAGCAGGGTCTGCGCCGGCAGCGAGCAGCGCGGCGCAGCAGTAGCGGTGACCGTTCCTTGCTGCAAAGTAGAGCGGTGTGAGCCCATCCGCATCTCGGGCGTCAATCTCTGCGGCGCTCATCTTCAGATTGTCAGGGCGCCCAACGAGCAGCGTCACACAGGCAAGGTGACCCTGGAAAGCGGCGTTGTGGAGGCAGGAGAAGGAGCCGTCGTCGCACGTCGTACGCGAGGCCCCTGCAGCCAACAGGGCCTTCACCATGGCGTGATATCCACCCTGGCACGCAATATGTAATGGCGTGCAGTTGTACGGACAGCGACTGTCAGCCGGGGGGATGGCCTTGATAGTACGCACGTCGAGGCAGGAGGCACGAGTCCACCAGCTGTACGACAACGTTCTAGCATCGGCCATGCTTCGGTGCGCCGCGCCCGCGCGTGCGCGGC
>Ga0049083_10000392_pt1 | contig 15555 bp, 12 predicted proteins | sample GreLakmeMI27MSRF_FD_66719 | JGI IMG/M metagenome (GOLD analysis project Ga0049083, IMG submission 66719) | Freshwater lentic microbial communities from great Laurentian Lakes, MI, USA - Great Lakes metaG MI27MSRF | ecosystem: Environmental > Aquatic > Freshwater > Lake | place: Great Lakes...
CGCGTCTCCTCCGCTCGTCCGCGCTGCTCCGCCGCCCGTGGCGCCTCGCTTGGCGTGCCCACTGCACTGCGCGCACCCTCGCGGGTCTCTGGGGCAGCGCAGTCGCTCCGCTGCATGGCCTCGCTCTCGCACCCAGTCACCGGCTCAGCCGCGCCCGCTGCCGCTCCGCAAGAGGTGATTGTGCCGTTGGGCGAGCGCAGCTACCCCATCTACATTGGGCGTGGACTTCTAGAAGATGGAGCGCTGCTGCGGAACCATGTAATGGGCAGCAGCTGCCTGGTGGTGACCAACGACACCATCGCGCCGCTCTACCTGCAACGGTGCGCCGCGCGTGCGCGTGGTGCTGCTTCGCGCCTGCTGAGGTTTGCGGTGCAGCGTGGTGGATGGGCTCTCTGCGGACGGCTCGCTGCGCGTCGCAACCTGCGTACTGCGCGACGGCGAGCAGTACAAGACGCTGGAGGAGCTGAACAAGGCGCGCAACGCAGCAGCGAGAAGAGCCTTCTTGGGCCTCCGCATGCGTGTGCACGTCCCCAGCCCCTTGCGCTCACTCCATCCCCTCGCAGATCTTCGACGCCGCCCTGGGCGCGCGGCTGGACCGCGGCACCACTTTTGTGGCGCTGGGCGGCGGCGTAGTGGGCGACATGACGGGCTTTGCGGCTGCGTGCTACCAGCGCGGCGTTTCTTTCGTGCAGCTGCCCACCACTTTGATGGCCATGGTGGACAGCTCCGTGGGCGGCAAGACTGGCGTGAACCACCCTTTGGGGAAGAACATGGTGGGGGCGTTCTGGCAGCCCCTGGCGGTCATATGCGACACTGACGCGCTGAGCACGCTGCCTGACCGCGAGCTGGCCTCTGGGGTGGCTGAGGTGATCAAATACGGGCTGATCCGGGACCCGGGGTTGTTTGAGTGGCTGGAGGGGAACGTGGGTGCTGTGCTCGCGCGCCAGCCCGCTGCGCTGGCGCACTGCGTGGCCGCCAGCTGCCGCAACAAAGCTGCGGTTGTGGGCGCGGACGAGCGCGAGACGGACAGCAGCTCTGCGGGCGGGCGGGCGACGCTGAACCTGGGGCACACGTTTGGGCACGCCATCGAGAACGGCACCGGCTACGGCACATGGCTGCACGGCGAAGCTGTGAGCATCGGCACGGCCATGGCGGCGACGCTGTCGCTGCGGCTGGGGTGGATCGAGGAGGGGGTGTTTGAGCGCACGCTGGCGCTGCTGCGCAAGGCGCGCCTGCCGGTGCAGGTGCCCGCAGACGGCAGCATGACGCGCAACAAGTTCAGGAGCCTCATGGCTGTGGACAAGAAGGCGGCCAACGGCGCGGTGCGCCTCATCCTGCTCAAAGGACCCCTAGGGGGGTGCGTCTTCACCAAGGAGTTTGACCCGGACGCGCTCACAGCCACCATCGAGGAATATTGCGCGCTGTAGAGCAGCCCGGGCCTGGCCGTGCGCGATAGTCTCGTCGGTTTTAATGATCAGAAAAGGCGTCAAACGATAGGGGCGTTGGATGCACGCGCCGGCGTGGCCTCTCCGCTCTCCACGTCGCCCATAGGCGACGAGATGCGCGTCCCCTCGGTTACCGAACCGGACAGGCGAAGCGAGGGCACTCGAGCCCAAGCCTGCGAGCTGGACCGGCTGCTGGGACTGGGGGAAGATGACCCCCGCAGCACTGCGGGCCGCAGCTTGTCCATGAGGCCGCTGTTGGCCTTGCCGGACGCCCCGGAGCCGGAAACGCGGGGCATGGCGGACGCTGCCCGCAGCTGCACCTGGCGGCCCCGCAGCTCCGCCGCCAGCGTCTCTTCCAGCGCTTCCTCCGTGTCGTCAGCCTCCTCCGTCAGGCTGGCTACGCTGGCGGCCAGCTGCTTCAGCGTCACGTAGGTGCCCCGGCAGCGCTCCAGGGTGAGCAGGAAGGGCCCCTGGCGCAGCGTCTCCGCCTGGGTGAGCAGTTCTTGCAGGCGCACCAGGGTTTTCTGCATGTCCAGCTCCATGAGCAACATCTCCGTCTCAAACCTCACGTCCCGCATGGCCGCCTCCAAAATGGCAGCCCCCGCCTGCGCCGCCCGGTGGCCACGGTGCACACGACGGTGCGCCTCCAGCTCGGCGAGGTGCCGCCGCTGCTTGTCGATGAGCCGCACGCGCAGGTCGTCCATGTCAAACAGCACGTCGCGGGTGTGCAGCAGGATGTCGTCCAGCAGGCTGCTGTGCGCCGCGAGGGCGTCCCGCAGCTGCATGAAGCGAGGCGCGCGCCGGCGCCTCTCCACGCTCCCCTGCCTCCGCGACTTGAACTCCAGCCACAGATTCGTGAACTCGGCGCCGATGACGGAGACGGGGAGCGAGATGAGCAGCACGCTGGTCAACATGGTGAGGGCTGCGACCACTTTGCCCCAGGGAGTTACGGGCACCACGTCTCCGTAGCCAACCGTCATCAGAGTCACGATGCACCACCAGAAGCTGCTTGGGATTGAGTTGTAGGGCGAAGGCAGCGGCGTGCAGACGCTGGGGCCCGGTGGCCCCTGGGTGGGTGCGCGGCAGTTCACGTCCCAGGGAACCCGCGAGGAGAAGCCGTATTGTTGCAGGTACTCGCCGCGCTCGCAGTAATAGATCAAAGTGGAGAAGATGACCATGCAGATGAGGATGAGGAAGGTGAGCAGCAGCAGCATGTCTGTGCTGTTGATGAGCGCCTGCACCACGATTTGGGCGCGCTCGAAGTGCTTGCCCAGCTTAAAGATGCGCAGGACGCGGACGAGGCGGAGGATGCGCATGATGCGCGTCTCGCTGCCGTCTTTGCCCAGCGCCAGCTTCACATAGAAGGGCACCACTGAGGCTGCGTCCACCGCGTTCAAAAAGCTCAGCAGGAAGGGGCCCAGCGCGGGGCAGCTGATGAGCCGCAGAAGGTAATCGGTGGTGAAGACTGCGATACAGACAGCTTCCACGCATGCAAAGATGTACTGGTTACGCTCGTCGGTGGCCAGGTGCGACACCGTCTCCAGGCAGAAGCATGCGCTGGAGGCTAGGATGGCTGCGGCCATGAGCGTCGCGATGTAGCCGGCGAGCGAGCTGCTCCGGGGATACTCCAGCAGCGTCCAGACCTGCGTGCGCAACAGGGCAACCGTGTGCCACAGGCTCGCCTCCTCCCTGTCCAGCTGCGAGCGGGCCGCGGCCACGGCGCTGGTGGCGGTGCGCGTGTGCACCCCCAGGCGATGCAACAGGTCAGGACTGCCCCGAGAAGCGCCAACAGGCGACGACTTGGGAGTCGCATCGGCTGAACCCCCCCCGTCTCTCTCACTGTCTGGCGAGCCAGGCGTGGCGCTCACTGACAAGCTGCGCTCCTTCTCGTAGGCCTGCTCGATGACCAGCACCCGCTCAGCCTCCCCCATCGAGTGCGTAATCGCTTGCCCCAGTCTCTTGCTCTCGCCTCCCAGCGGTGGTGTCACGACAGCCCGCGGCCCCGAGCCGGAAGCCATCCCTGCGCAGCCGCGTTAGGCGTGAGAGCGTGGCGGCGCGCGGGGCGCGAGGGCACGCACTGCTTCGGGCGATGAGCATATCGAGGGAGTCGCTATCGCGAGGCTCTCGGTCCCACGACTCTGCCCCCTCGCCTGCCGTGGCGCTCCCGCGCGCGCCAGCCGCGAAGAAGGAGCTCAGACGCACGGACAGCCTCCTGCGCGCAGCCGCGGGTCAGCCTCGGTTACGCAGCGCGAGCTGTAGAACACACCCATTGAGCGGCGGCGTCGCGGGCACAGGCGCAGGTGCAGGCGCAGGCGCCTCGCTGGCCAGCAGCCTGCGGCACTCTTCGCGGCGCGCGCGGCGGCGCGGTCTGTCCTGACGCCAGGGACGCTGGAGACGTGTCAGGCCCGTCAGGGTCACGAGTCAAAACCGCACGCATGTCCCACATTGACCCACTCGCTTCAGCCGCGCCGAGCACAGCGCAGCTCGGCCGAGAAGCCGTGCCGCGCGCGCGCGTGGTTGACGGGGGCGAGCAGGCGGTGAGCTGGGTGCACGCATTCGGTGCGTGGGATATGCGCGTTGGGTGCGCGTGGGGCATGCGCAGGCTAATTTGTGAAGCCTGGGCACGCACGTCCTCCGCCGTGCTTGCATAGAAGTTGCTCTCGCAGCGGTCCGCCAGCGTCACAAGCGCGTTGGTGCGCTCCTCATCCGCGACCTCCAGAAGACCGACACCGAAGGCAGCGTGCCCTAACATCCTCCCAGCCGCCGCAGCGCGGCCAGGCTCGTCACCCAGGCTACCACGGGCAAGGGGGAGCATAAATAGACAACTCGTGCGACGCGCCCGGTGAAACGCGTTGCATCAACGCGTGCGTTCTTATGTTGAACCCTCTGGCGCCCTCGCTCCACAATGCGGCGTGTGGCCACCCGGCTGGTGCACAGCAGCAGCGCCGCGCGCGCGCTGCCTGCGCTGGCCAACGATGCGCCAAAGAGTGGCTTCCTGTCCAGTCTGCTCGGGGGAGGCCGCGCTGTGTCGCTGCCGCCGATGACGGAGCCGCTGGCGGGCGTGACCATCCCTGTCTACACGCCGCCAGCCTCGGCGCCCACGACGGCGCAGAAGAAGCTGGCCAACGGAGCTGTGCTGGCTGCGGAGGAGACTCCGGTGCGCACCTAGCGCTCCCGCGGCCCGCCTGCGCGCCGCGACTGGGCTGTACGCCGCCCGCAGCCTGCTTCCTGGGGCGCCGCAGCGATGGGCGGCGCGCCACGGGCTCACCGGCATCCTGCCCTAACAGGGGGCAACCGTCGCGCTGGGCGTCTACGTGGATAGCGGCTCCAAGTACGAGACGCCCGCCAGCGCAGGCGTGTGCCCGGGCGCTCACTGTTGGCGTTTCCGCTTTGCGGGCGGGAGCAGTGGGCAGCCCAGTCTCACTCTCTTCTCCTTCAGGCGCCTCGCACCTCCTGGAGCGCCTCGCCTTCAAGGCTACGCAGAACCGCTCAGCCTTCCGCCTCACGCGCGAGGTGCGCTGGTCAGCGGGTGAGCTAGCGGGTGAGGAGTCCTTTGCTAACCCTTCATCCTCGTTCCCCATTTCAGGCTGAGGTGATCGGCGCGAACCTGCTGGCCAGCGCCAGCCGCGAGCAGATGTCTTACACGGTGGACTGCCTGAAGACGCACCTGGCTGAGGCGAGCGAGCTGTTGCTGGACAGCGTATTGAACCCCAAGTTTGAGGCACACACGGTTGGCGAGGCGGTGGTGAAGCTCAAAGCTGACGTGGCAGAGCTGGAGGGCAACGCGCAGGCGAGCTTGATGGAGGCGCTGCACGTGACCGCGTACAGCGGCGGGCTAGGGCAGCCCCTGGTGGCGAGCGCCGCGTCGCTGTCAGCGCTCACGCCCACGGCGCTGTACGACTTTGTGGGTGAGAACTACAGCGCCCCCCGGCTGGCTCTGGCGGCGGCTGGCTGCAGCCTGGCGCAGCTGAGCGCCGTGGCGGAGCCGCTGCTGGCGAGCCTGCCGTCTGCGCTGCCCGCGCGCGCCGCGGACGGCGCCTACCTGGGCGGCGACATGCGCAAGCCCACCGCCTGTGCGGACGGGGCCACCCACCTGGCGCTCGCCTTCCACTTCTCGGGCGGTTGGCGGGACGTGTCAGGCGCAACCGCGCTCACCGTGCTGCAGCTGCTGCTGGGCGGCGGCGGCTCCTTCAGCGCCGGCGGGCCCGGCAAGGGCATGTACAGCCGGCTGTACACGCGGGTGCTGAACCGGCACGCCTGGGCGCACGCCTGCACCGGCTTCCACTCCCTGTACAATGACAGCGGCCTGGTGGGCATCCACGCAACCTGCGACGCCGCCCGCGGGGCGGACATGGTGGACACCATGTGCAGCGAGCTGCTCGCCATGGCCGCGCCCGGCGGCGTGAGCGCCGCGGAGCTGGCGCGAGCAAAGGCTGCGACCATCTCCTCCGTGCTCATGAACCTCGAGTCGCGAGCCGTCGTCGCGGAGGACATCGGCCGTCAGGTGCTCACCTACGGCGCGCGCAAGGCGCCATCCACCTTCCTGGACCAGGTGGCCCGCCTCACAGAGAAGGACCTGCAGACGGCGGTTGCCAAGCTGCTCAAGTCGCCGCCAACCTTCGTGGCTATCGGAGAGACGGGCAGCCTGCCGCGCTACGAGGCCATCGCCAAGCGCTTCTGAAAAGCTTTGGAAAACGCAGAGCACACAACAATGCGACAGCGACCGCTGCTCTCGCGTCCGTTGCGCCTCAGCCCACCTCACGCTTCGCGGCCACATGCCGCGCCCCGCAGCCTCCATGCCTTCGTGTTGCCCAGTCGGCGCCACCGCTCCCACTCCTTCTGACGTCGCGCTCCGCCCTTGGTGGCAACCCTAGTGCGTTTGCTCAGCCTGCGGCTGCTTCTCCAGCTCCGCGCGCAGCTGCTTTGCGAAGTCGTCCTTGACGTCGTCGTCGTCCCAGTCATCCTCCCACTGCTGCGCCTCCTTGGGCACCTCCTCGCGCTCTGTCCACTCTGACGCGCGCCCCCGCTCTGTCAGCCGAGCAGGCAGCGCGCAGGCACACGCACGCACGCACGCACGCACCCTCCGCGTCGAACTCCTCGAACTCGTCGTCCTCCTGCAGGCGCTCAGCCTCCAGCGCGGGTGCAGCGGCGGGCTTGTCCGCCTTGGCCTGCACGGACGCCATGGCGCCGGCGCACGCAGACAGCAGGCAGACGGGTGGTGCACAGCGGGCTGCAGACCGTGCGGAGCAGGAGCGCACAGAGCAGGCGAGGGCGACGAGCGACTGCGGTCGAACGCGGAACGCCCCAACGCCCGTTTTACTACGCGTGCGAAGAACACGTACGAAGTAGCGAACAGTGTTCGAGCCCCCGGGTTGGCCGTGGCGTTGGAGATGCCCGGGTTCTTCATTGGCAAGGGCGTGGGTGTGGGTGCGTCTCTGAGCCTCGCGTCTCACCGTCTGTCGCTCTCCGCTGTGCACGCACCCTGTGGACAGACTCGCAGGCCCGCGCACTGACGCACTCACGCAGGCCTGGGAGTGGGCGTCGGTTTTGGCGCTGGCTGGGGCTTTGGCGGTGCGCCGTGCCCCCGAGAGCTGATTTCTCTTGCTAGTGCACCGCGCCCTTCCTCGTCCTCTCACGCTCCTTTGCCGCGCCAGGCACGCCCGTGAACCGCTGGGGAGTAGGCGCAGGCACGCGCTCGCACAGGGGCTGTTGTGAGGCATAACACAAGCAACGCGCTGTCGCTCACCTTTGCCCTCTCCTCAACAGGCGGCGGCATGGGCCTGGGCTTTGGACTAGGCTGGGGGTGGGGCATTGTGCGTGCTCTCACACACTGGCAGCCTGGAGGCATGCTTCCACGCCTCGCTGACGCATGAGATTGCGCCCTTCTGCCGCAGGGCTGGGGCTCCAAGATCATCAACAACAAGCAGACCTTTCCGCGCAAGGGCGACAACCTGCTTGAGAGCGCCAAGGATGCGGCCGCACAGGCGCTATCAGCGCTATCGCCTGACCACGCAAAGAGCAGCACAGAAATCAGATGAAACGACGTCCTGCTGATGTTAAGCCTCCCAGATTTCTTGACGTATGATGAGCAGCACGCAGCGACGAGCTGCTGCCTACTCAGCTACTGATGAGAGACCCCTCCTCTGGGAGTCTGGGGTTACTGGGTTCCTCTTCATGACTCGCGTTGCCCCCGCCTGTGCTGTCTCGATGGACGTCCCTCGCTGCGTTGCCGCCTCCGAGTCGTACCCGCTGCCTGTCGGTGCGTCCGTCACCACGCCTCGTGTGTCGCGCCTGCGAGTCTCTGAAGCCTCGCGTTCATAGGCTCCAGCTTCGACTACGGCACCGCCGGCTTTCGCACGCACGCCTCGCGCCTGCTGCCGGTCGCCTTCCGCGCGGGCGCAGTGGCGGCGGCTCGCAGCGCCGCGTGCGGAGGTGCAGCCACGGGGCTGGTGATCACAGTGCGTGCGCGTGGCACCGCGCTGCTCGCTCTTCTACGCGCAGACTCACTCCTTCCGCGCCAGGCGTCGCACAACCCGGAGGAGGACAACGGCGTGAAGCTGGTGGACCCGTCGGGCGGGATGTTGGCGGTGCGCGTCCGTCCCAGTTTTCATCCACAGCGCACCGCTTCTTCGGCTCACGGTCGCCCCTCAGGTGTCTCGGGAGGCTCACGCCGAGGCGGTGGTGAACGCAAGCAGCTCTGTGGCGCTTGCTGAGGCGCTGAGGGCGGCCCTGTTGGACGGTGGGTGGGCGCACGGGAGCGTCCCCGCTGCCGCGCCTTCCCCGGCGCCAGCCACCCTGCTTCTGGCCAGAGACACGCGCCCCAGCGGCCACCTGCTGGCCGCCGCCGCCGCCGCGGGCGCTGCGTCGCTCGGGGCCACGGTGGTGGACTTTGGTGCGCACTGCACTGCTGTCGACACCCCGATCTCTCGCTTATTCCCCCCCGCCCTCGCAGGAGAGCTCACCACGCCCGCCCTACACCTGGCGGTGTACGACAGCGCGCGCGGGGTGGTGCGCCCCAACGGTGCGGCCGCGTTCGAGGCTCATGTGGGGAGGCTGGCGGCCGGCTACGCTCAGATGGTGGTGCGCTGCCCCGTGCCGGAACCCGACGCGCAGCCGCTGCTGGTGGACTGCGCCAACGGGGTGGGTGCCATGGCGGCGGCGGCGCTGGCGGCACACCCGGTGGCTGCGGGGGCCGGCCTGCGCCTTCGGCTGGTCAACGCGTCACGTGCAGGCCTCAACCACGCCTGCGGCGCCGACTACGTGCAGAAGGCGCGGGCGCCCCCCTGCGGCGTGGGCGCGCCCGACCAGATCCCGTACGATCAGCGCTGTTGCAGCTTGGACGGGGATGCCGACCGACTGGTGTACTGGCGAGCGGAGGGGCCGCAGCAGCCCTTTGCGCTGCTGGACGGCGACCGCACAGCCTGCCTGGTGGCGTGCCACGTGTGCGGGCTGCTGGCTCAGGCGCAGCTGGCGCTGTCTCTGGCGGTGGTTCAGACACCGTACGCAAACGGAGCCTCCGCGGCATTCCTGCGGGCCCGGCTGGGCGACCGGGTGCACCTGGTGCACGCGTGCACGGGCGTGAAGCACCTGCACGCCGCCGCGGTGTCGTACGACGTGTCGCTGTACTGGGAGGCCAACGGCCACGGGGCGGTGCTCTTCTCAGACGCCGCGCGCGCAGCCGTGACAGCAGCCTGCGCGTCGGAGGACGCCCGCGCCGCCGTTGCAGCGCAGCAGCTGGCGGCGGTGGATACGATGAGCAATCCGGCGGTTGGGGACGGACTCAGCGCTCTTCTGCTGGTGGAGGCTGTTCTTCGTGCCACGCGCACGAATATTCCCCGCTGGCTCTCCCTCTACGCAGATCTGCCATCATGCCACCTGGCGCTGCGCGTGCGGGACCGCCGCGCGCTGCGCACCGCTGCAGGCGATGAGCAGACGGTTGTGGAACCAGCCGGACTGCAGTTGCGCATCGCACACCTGGTCGCTCAGGCTGGCCCCTCCGCGCGCGCATTCGCCAGGGCCAGCGGCACGGAGGACCTGGTGCGCGTTTTCGCGGAGGCGCACACCCAGGAGGGGGCGCAGGAGCTGGCCAGGGCCGTCGCGCGAGCGGTGCATGAGATGGCGGATGGTACGGGTGACGCGCCATGAACCTTCACAACCAAATGTGTGTTGTTGAACATACAGTTGAACACGTCTGGTGATAAAAGACTTCAGGCCCTCGTTGCCTCCGCTATCGTCCTCATGGCTCCTCGCGAGCACGAGGGCGAGCACGCGCCCGAGCGGCGCGGCAGCGCTGAGGCGCCCGGCGGGATGGTGTTGCTGTGCACCAACGAGACTTTGGCGGAGAACTTGTCGCGGCGGCTCAGCGGCCTGACGCGCTCCAACCTGCGTGACGTGGAGGCGCTGCGGCCGGGCACGCCCATCTTCCTCTTCAACGTCAACGACAAGCGCATGCACGGCGTGTTCGAGGCGGTGCGTCAGCGCGGCGCTGGTGTGAAGAGCGCAGCTGATGGCGGCCGCCACGCCCCCTGCTCGTGCCTTAGGTGGGCCCCGGCGCGCTCAACCTGGTGCCGGAGGCTTGGATGAGCAGCTCCGCGGCCAAGAACCCGGCTGGAGGGTCACCCTTCCCCGCGCAGGCGCGTGCTGCCCCCTCGCCGGCTCAGCCAGCCCTAGCGGGAGAGTGGCAGGCGGAGCCAGCGGCGCCTCTGACCGCCCGACGAGCCGCGGGCGCCTGATCCCGCGCACGCGCACTGACGCGTGCGCCGTGCGCCTGGCTGCAGGTGCGGTGGAAGGAGGCTGGCGTGCGCAAGATGCTGCCAATCACGGCGATCAAGCAGCACCTGGCCTTCAAGGACAAGGCCAAGTTCGAGCTGGTGCTCACCCCGGCTGTGGCTGCGCGTCTGAGGGAGGCGTTCGCTGGGGCTCCGGCTGCGCCTCCTCCTCAGCCGCCGCGCGAGCGGCCAGCGACTGGGCCGCCCCAGGGCAAGCCCGCCGCGCAGCAGGCGCCCCGGGCGCAGGCGCCCGCGAGCGCTGCTGCGCCGACGACGTCGGCGCCTGCGCCAGCCGGCGGCCCCTCGGGGCCGATCTCGTGGGCACAGAGGCTGAATCAGCCCCCCGCCGCCCGCGCCGCGCCCGCCGCCGCGCCATCCGCGAGCAGTGGCGGCGCGAGGAGCGAGGCGGAGGGCGGCGCGACGGGCGCGAGCGCAGCAGTGGGCGCGTCAGCAAACGCAGAGGCCGCCTCGGGCGCCCCGCCCGCGCCGCAGGCGGCATCGGAACCTGCGTCAGAGCCGCCGGGCGATGGCGCCGCAGAGCCGGCGGCTGCGCCCGCGGTCGCAGCAGCGGCGGCAGTAGTGGCTGCCGCTGAGAAGGCCGCCGAGGCCGTGGCGGCGCCCGTGCCGGCACCCGCGCCCGCGGCCGCGCCATGCGCGCCCGCAGCAGCCGCCTCGCCGCCTGCTGCGCCGCCTGCCGCCAAGTCGGCCGTTGGGGGGGGGTCGCCCGGCTCGTGGGCCGCGCTGCTGAAGAAGGGTGGGGAGGCCGCCCCGCCCGCCCAGGCCGCCCCGCCCGCAGCACCCGCGCCCGGGCCCGCACCCGCACAGGCGCAGGCGCAGGCCAACGGCGCGGCAGCGCCCTCCGCCGCCCCCGCAGCCCCCGCAGCCGCAGCCGCGTCTCCGGCTTCGTCTCTGGAAGAAGGCGACGACGCGCAGAGCGCCGCGCGCAAGAAGAGCCTCAACGTGGCCGCGCCCACCTTTGTGCCCGCAGCCATGCGCAGCTCCTGAACGGCTGTGGCCGCCGCAGCGTGTGGGGGTGCTGGGCGGGGGCTGGGGCTGAGTGCTGCTGGGGTCTTTTAGAGCCGCCGAGGCCGCGGGCGTGTGGGGGTGGGCACGCGGCACGCGACATGGCGGGTTTGTTGACGGGCGGCGGCGCCAGAGGAGGCTGCAAGCTGGCAAAAGAGGTGACGTCGCCCGGGGGAACGGGAAAACTGGGGACTCTGGGGTACTGTGAGTGACGGGAATGGTGTGACAACAAGAACATGTGGAGGGCTAGGGAGGAGCAGCACTGCTTCCATGCGCGTGGCGCGTTTGGCCGTTTGCAGGCAGGGCGCAGTCGACAAGCGCCACGCTAGAACGTCGAACGTTCTATTCTACTATCTGTGGTCTGTCACACGTCCCGCCCTCGGCCAGCTCGTGACATTCTTCTCGGGCACGCGGAGCCTGTCGGCACGAGTGGCCGTCGCTATCAGCTATGGGCTCTGTGGATCCCGCTACTCTGTTACGCGCAACTGCCTACGACGCGGACTACTGGCAGGCTCGCTACACCAAGAGCGACCAGTCTTTCGAGTGGTACACGAGTACAGGAACAGAGTCGCCGGTGCAGGCGCTGCTGGGAGCAGCACCTCTGCAGGTGCTGGACCTGGGCTGCGGCACCTCACGCTGCGCCTTTGACCTGGCTGAGCTGGGCCACCACGTGACCGGAGTGGACTTCAGCCCCGCTGCTGTTGAGGCGTCAATCCGCTGTCTCAGTGCTCACGACACTTCTCCAGGCAGCGTCACGTTTGTGCTCGGCGACTGCACTGCCCTCACCTTCGAAGACGCAAGCTTCGACGCAGTCATAGACAAGGCCACGCTTGACAGCCTGGACTGCGTGGGCGGGAGCGAGGCTGCAATCTCAGAGGCTTGGAGAGTGCTCAGGCCTGGAGGACGACTGCTTTGCATCTCCTGCCGTGACGCGGACAAGCGCATAGCTGACCTATCGCCCTGCTTCCAGCTGCTGCAGCCGCGGCAAGACGTATGGGCCGAAGGGCGCTCAGCGCCGTGCGCAACTTACTGGATAGCTGCTCTAGCGCGGCGAGACGTGAGAGCATGAGAGCGAGTTGATTCCTCCACGCTTATTCGAGTCCCTATGCGGCCACGCCCGCGTAGCCGCTGAGCTCCAGCTGCTGCGCAAGCTCCTTGTTGCCCGTCTGCACGATGCGGCCCTCGATCATCACGTGCACATAGTCCGGCGTGATGTAATCCAGCAGCCGCTGCACAAGCAGGCGCGTGTGAGCGCACGCGCGCAGCGCTGCTGACTCGGGGTATCGTGCCTGATAGTGCGTGATCATCAACACCGCACGGTCGGGTCGCTTGAGCGCGTTGACAGCCTCCGAGACATCGCGCAGCGCATCAATGTCCAATCCGGAGTCAATCTCGTCCAGGATGGCCATTTCAGCCTCCAGGACAGCGAGCTGCAGGATCTCGTTGCGCTTCTTCTCTCCGCCGGAGAAGCCCTCGTTGACGTTGCGCGTCAGGTAACGCATGTCCATCTTCAGCTCCTCCACCTGAGGCGCTGCGGTGAGCGCGCGCAGCGGGGCGAGGCTGTGCCGCGAGGGTGCTTGGAGCGTGCCTTTGGAGCTAGGTACGCGTAAAACTCAAGCGGGTCCAGCTCCGCTTGTCCGCGCGCCTTGCGCCGCGCGTTGCAGGCGAGGCGCAGAAAGTCGGTGTTGCTGCGAACGCACAAGGAGGTGAGCTCAGTCACGCCTAGGGTTGCTCTCTCTGCCGCGGTGCCAGCGTTCACCCAACCACCTGCCCAGAGAGGCCCGCCCGCGCACCTGACTCCCGGGATTTCCACGGGCGCTTGGAAGGACAGGAACAGCCCCTCGTGGCTTCGTTGCTCAGCCTCCATGGACAGCAGGTCCTTGTCCTTGAAGCGCACGCGCCCAGCCGTGACCTCATACGCTGGGTGTCCCACAAGCACTTTGCTGAGAGTGCTCTTGCCGCTGCCGTTCTTGCCCATGATGGCGTGCACCTCGCCCTCGCGGATAACCAGGTTCACGCCCTTCAGGATCTGCTTGTCTGTGCCCGCAACCTTCGCCTCCAGGCCCTCAATCTCAAGCAGCACCGCGCCGGAGGCCTGCGCGGACAGGCAGCCCCTGCCCGCGCGGGCGGAGGGGCGTGCGGCGGAGTGCGGCTGAGGCGGCCGAAGCGCGCTGTGTCGGGCAATGCACACTCCGCTGCGGCCTGCGCCAGCCTGCAGCGCCGCCATTACGTAGTGGACGCGGCCTGCGAAGAGGACAGCAGACTGACAGTCTGGGGGCGTGGGGGGCGAAGGGGGGGGCGCGGCGGCAGGTCGGCCCCGCCTATGGCGATAACTCTTGCCCTCGCTCCTCCTGCCTTGCCCAGGTTGCGTAGGTCCAGCGCCTTCAGCAGCATCCCTTGGTTCGGCCATGTTGCGCCGCGCCAGCCGTGCGCTGTGCAGTGCCGCCGGCGGGGCGCCTGCGCCTGCGCTCGCCGTGTACAGCTGGGGCGGCGGGAGCGCGGGCGCGCTGGGCCACGGGAACGAGAACAACGTGGAGGCGCCGACTCGCCTGATGGACGCCGCGCTGCTGGCTGCTCTGGCGAGCGCGAGTGCCTCGTCACGGCCGAGAGTGTCCGCGGGGCTCTTCCACTCGGCTGTGACCGTCCCGGGCGTGGGCGCGTGGCTCTTCGGCCGCGGCGCGGGCGGGCGGCTGGGCGCGGGCGACGAGCGCGACTCGCACGTGCCACGTCGAGTCTCCGCCTCCACAGAGAGCGGCTGTGACGAGAGCGGGGCTCTGGCGCAGGCTGCGCTGGGCGGACTGCACACGCTGCTGCTGTCCACGTCAGGCACTCTGTTCTCCTGCGGCTTCGGGGGCTTCGGCGCGCTGGGTCACGGCGACTTCAACGCCCGACACGCCGCAACGCCGCTGCGCCTGCCGGGCGGCCTGCGTGTCGCGCAGGCGGCTGCGGGCGGGGCGCACTCCCTGGCTGTCACAACCTGCGGGCAGCTGCTCTCCTTTGGACGCGACGAGGGCGACGGGCGGCTGGGCCTGAGCGCCAGTCACGGAGGAGGCAACTCCCCGGCCCTCGTGCCTCTGCCCCCAGGCGCCGCGGCGCTCCACGCCGCAGCAGGGGGCTTTCATTCGTTGCTTCTCACCTCCATGGGCGGCGAGTCGGTTGTGTTGTCGGTGGGAGGCAACGCTAACGGGGAGTGCGGAAGGCAGGGGGGCACCTGGGCGCTGGGAAGGCTGGATGCCGCGCCGTCGTTCCAAGACGTGGTGCAGCTCTGCGCCGGAGGGTTCCACTCCGCCGCGTTGACACGTGAGGGGCGTCTCTTCACTTGGGGCGGGGGACAAGGGGGCGCGCTGGGTCACGGAGACAAGCGCAGTTGTCGCGCGCCGACGCTCGTCCAGGAGCTGCCGCCCGTGGCGCGCCTGGCGTGCGGCGGCGCCAGCACGTTCGCCGCGTGCGTGGATGGCTCGCTCTGGGCGTGGGGAAAGAATGTCGAGCGATTGGGACACACTTCCGCGGACGTGCTCGCGCCGCGACGCGTGCCGCTGCCGCCCGGCGTGCGCGCGCTGGACGTTGCCGCCGGAGCTGCCCACGCGGTTGTGCTGTGCACAGACGAGCAGGGGACTTGATGATGATTCACGAGCGTTTGACCAGCACACATTGCGCCGTTGCGCGGCCTCATCAGTAGTGCACGTTGCGCGCGGCGTCAAAGAAGGCGGCCACTGCATCCTCGGGGGTGCCCACCAGCACGCCGTGGCCCAGGTTCAAGATGTGCCCCCGCGGCCCAGCCTTGAGGCAGCAGTCCTTGACCGCCGCAGTCACCGCGTCGTGGGGCGCAAACAGCACAGCCGGATCCACGTTGCCCTGCACCGGCATGCTTCCTAGGCGGCGCCGCGCGTCAGCCATGTCCACCGTCCAGTCCAGGCCTACCGCATCCACGCCCGTGCGCGACATGCGCTCCAGCAGCCCGCCGCTACCGTTGGCGTACAGCACGATGGGCACCAGCGGGTGCGCAGCCTTGACTCGCTTGACGAGGCGCTCGATGGCGGGGCGGCTGATTGCGTCCCAGGCTGCAGGCGGCAGCTGCCCGCCCCACGAGTCGAACAGCATGATGGTCTGCGCGCCAGCCTCGATCTGGAAGATTGAGTAGTCGGCGATGGCGTCAGCCAGCCTGTCCAGGATAGCAGTCAACACCTGCGGGGCTTGGAACGCCATCGTCTTGATGGTGGTGTATGTGCTGGTGCTCTTGCCCTCAACCAGGTAGGTGGCCAGCGTCCAGGGCGAACCCACAAAACCAAGCAGCGCGGCGGAAGGGGCGATCTCCTTGC
>Ga0049083_10000393_pt1 | contig 15490 bp, 9 predicted proteins | sample GreLakmeMI27MSRF_FD_66719 | JGI IMG/M metagenome (GOLD analysis project Ga0049083, IMG submission 66719) | Freshwater lentic microbial communities from great Laurentian Lakes, MI, USA - Great Lakes metaG MI27MSRF | ecosystem: Environmental > Aquatic > Freshwater > Lake | place: Great Lakes...
GTCTGCACCGGCGGCGATGAGCGCAGCACAGCAGGCGCGGTGACCCTCATAGGCGGCCTCATAAAGTGGCGTCCCTCCATGAGTGTTATGAGCATCCAGCTCTGCCGGACTCAGCAGGTAGGCGCCAGGGTGCCCCACTACCAGCGTCAGACAAGCCAGGTGGCCATATCGGGCTGCGTGGTGCAGGGGCGTAAACCCATCGCTGTCTGTGGCGGTGCGAGACGCTCCGGCAGCGAGCAATCTCTCGGCGACCAAGTGATGGCCGTTCATGCAGGCGTAGTGCAGCGCCGTGTGACCGAAAGGGCCATCTTTCAGCTCTGGAAGCTGCGACTGGACGTTGCGCAGATCCACGTTGTCCAGTCTGCACAGGTGAGGCAGCAGCACCTTGACAACGTCAGCGTGACCTTCTTCGGCGGCCAGATGTATTGCGGTGCACCCAGTAGCACTGGTGGCCAGCAAGTCCGCGCCGCGGGCAGCCAGCAGCTTGCAAACGCTCGCCTTTCCTCCAGATGCAGCAATCATGATTGCCGTCCATCCTGCGTTGTCGGTGGCATTGATCTGCGCGTGAGCATCAAGCAGCAGGCTGGCCACTTCCAGGTGACCATAACGCGCAGCGTAGTAGAGGGCAGTCCGCCCTAGCTCATCCTTTGCGTTTGTGTCCGCCCTGGAGTCCAGCAAGAGCCGCAGCACCCTCAGGGCGTTGAATCCAGCAGCCAGGTGAAGCATTGTATTGCCACGTATTGCCTCAAAGCGAGCGGCACGCCGTCCGCGAGCAGGAGTCGCGTGAGAATGACGAGGTCCTTGATAATGCACACTTCCAGCGTAGCCAACTTCAGCGCGGGCGACTGGCGACGCAGCTTGATGGCCCAGCGTCGCGCCTCGCTAGCGTGAGCGGCGCAGGCGGCCTCGAGCTCCACCAGGCGCTGAGGGTTTGGGGCGGTGGCCATTCAGCTGTTGAGCGACGCAGGTGCCGGGGCCGGCCAGGTACCAGCTCGTCGGCAGAGACGCACAGGCAAGCAAGCAAGCCGGCACTAAAGAGAGGAGGAGGGGCGCAAGCACGCGTCTCGCACACTGGCTAGGAAGGAGCGCCTCACAGGCGAGCGAGAGCACGCAGCGGCGGGCAGAGACAGGCAGGTGCGGTAGCGAGCTGCTTACACAGAGAAGGCGGGCGATAGGAGAGTCGCAGCAGCGCCGTCGTACGACTTGCGGCCGACGCGCAGTTCGCGCACTGCATCGCCCTCGCTTGGCCTGTCACAAGCGAAGGGCGGAAACTAACGCTCCCAATCAATCTCTGTGACGCGCTAAAACAGGTCGCATCCTTGCTCTTGGCATCGCATTCGGCAGCTCTATCAGACAGTGTGCTGCGCAGTGCTGCGCAGTGCCAGATTTGCCAGGAAGTCTTGCGTCATCTTCATCTGTTGCATTTTTGAGTAGAGCTATTGCGCCTCCTTGGCAGCGATGATGCGCGAGCACTCCGCCTGGTGCCCGCTCAGCCAGCCCCTCTGCGCGCACTCGGGGCCGCAGAAAGATGCGCCCTGACACGCGGCGCAGGCACGCAGCCGTCCGCGCGGCGCCTCCGTCGACGGCTTGCCGCAGCCCTCGCAGAGAAGCACCAGCGGCGTGCCCGCATTTGCGCCGCTGTGCGCCTCCAGCAGCGCATTCAGCTGCGGCTGGTCGGCGTTGTGAGACTGTGCAGCGCTCAGCGGCGTGGAGCCATCTGGCTTAGCTTTTGTGGGGTCTGCCCCGGCGGCGATGAGCGCGGCACAGCAGGCGCGATGACACCCAAAGGCGGCCTGGAAAAGTGGCGTCGTTCCGAAAGTGCTCTGGACATCCGCAGTGCTCAGCAGGTAGGCGCCAGGGTGCCCCATCACCAGCGTCAGACAAGCCAGGTGGCCGAAATTGGCTGCGTGGTGCAGGGGCGTAAACCCATGGCTGCTTGTGGCGGTGCGAGATGCTCCGGCAGCAAGCAACCTCTTGGCGACCAAGTGATGGCCCTTTTGGCAGGCATAGTGCAGCGCCGTGTGACCGCACGCGTTATCTTTGTCTTCTGGACGCTGCGACTGGACGCTGCGCAAATCCACGCTGCCCAGTCTGCGCAGGTGAGGCAGCAGCGCATTGACAATGTCAGCGTGACCATGAAAGGCGGCACGGTGGATTGCGGAGAAACCATCAGCACCGGTGGCCAGCAAGTCCGCGCCGCGAGAAACCAGCAGCTCGCATAAGATCGCATGTTCTTCAGCTGCAGCTTGCATGATGGCTGTCCATCCTTCGTTGTCGGTGGCATTGATCTGCGCGTGAGCATCAAGCAGCAGGCTGGCCACTTCCAGGTGACCAAAATGCGCAGCGTCGTAGAGGGCAGTCTGCCCTAGCTCATCCTTTGCGTCTGTGTCAGCCCCGGAGTCCAGCAAGAGCCGAAGCACCCTCAGAGAGTTGCATCCAGCAGCTATGTGAAGCACCGTGTCGCCATACTCGAAGCGAGAGGCGAGCGGCACGCCGTCCGCGAGCAGGAGTCGCATAAGCGAGAGGAGGTCGTTCTCCAGGCACACTTCCAGAGTAGCCAGCTTCAGCGCGGGCGACTGGCGACGCAGCTTGATGGCCCAGCGTCGCGCCTCGCTGGCGTGAGCGGCGCAGGCGGCCTCGAGATCCACCAGGCGCTGAGGATTCGGGGGGGTCACAGCCGACATGCGCCTTCTTGTTCGCGCGCGACGGAGAAGTACAGGCCAGAGCTTTCGCAGGGCAGCAGGCAGGCGGGCTCGCAACACAGACGGCGGAGGACGTGAGCAGAGTTGTTCTTCGTTGGTCAGAATCCTTCATCCTTGTTGGGTCGATCGTCCTTCACAGACCTGGGAGCGGCACCGCCAGATGCGGCGCCACATTGGTCAGGTGTGCGACGCCAAGGAGTTGCTCCGGCAGCTCATCAACCCTCTGCCCTTCCAAGAGAAAGGCGATGTCCACTACCACTCTCGCGGTGAAGCGATGGAACACGTGTCTAAAGAAGCGGTCCGCAAAGCCGCTGGATGCCACATCCAGCCCCACCTCGACGTAGGCGCCGTCGGACGCAACGTGCACAGGCAGGCGCACCGTCTTGCCAACCACGATGGGCGTGCGGGGCACCATGCTCCTCACGAGGGCTGGCCCGGAGGCGACAGCGGGTATCATCTTGAACATGGCCGCCTGCTCCGTTGCGTCTGCGCCCAGAAAGCGGCGCAGCGAGGCGGACAGAGGGCCGGGGCGGCTCAGCAGCTGCGGCAGCGTGGCGCCGTCGGCTGCTGCGAAATACAGGCAGATGGAGGTGCATGGGAAGAGCCCCGGCGAGCCTGGATTCATAAAGTGCACCACCCAATGGAAAGGTAAAGCGCCGTCTGGTAGCTGCCCGCCTGACACCTGCCTTCGGCGCCGCATCATCCACGAGTTTGGATGGCTGGCCAGGTGCTCGCGGCTCTGGCTGTGCGGCGTGCTGCAGAGGTCCACTCCCACGAGCGTGCAGGCAGGCTGGCTGGCTGGCGTCTTCAGGCGAGGGCCGCTGAGGTAGCTGGACCCGCGCACGCGGTAACTCTGCCACTCTCCGTCCGCCCAGTGCTGCGCGGGCAGCGCCAGGGAGGAACTGCAGTCCAGAGAGGCTCGCCTGAGGGGTGCTCGATCCAGAGACGCTCGGCTCAGGGACGGTCGGTCGAGTGACGCTCGGCGTCGGTCGAAGGAGCTGCGCCGTTGCTCAAAGCTCCCACGCCTCGCGCCTGGCGACGAGCACGACGTTCCAGCTGCAAAACCGTCCGCGTCGTCGTCTGAGTAGAACACGTCAGCCTGTGGAGTAGGACAGCGGGAGGGCGAGTAAGAGCACATGCGGACACCGACTCCTGCAGCAGGCTCTAGGGGACCAGATAGGGACCACCAGCGCGGCACGCGCCTCCTCATCCTCACACAGCGCGCTCGCTTGCCGACGACGGCTCAGCAGCCAGCGCAAGCAAGGCGTAGAGCAGAGTGTGTCCCAGCTGGCGAGCGCTGTGTCTACCAGGCGCCGCTCCGCGCTTTCCAACGCGCTGGGCCCCTCCATCGCCACTTCGCGCCGAAACACAGGGGGGCGCCTCGTGAGAGGCCAGTGCCGGAGGTGCCAGTGGTCCCGCCTATGGCCCACACTTGGCGCCCTCGCCTGCGCTTCGCCCCTCGCGGCTATCGTCTGCCCGCTCTGAGCTGCTGACAGGGGTGCGGCGTGCGCCGTGGCTGTCCGCCGCAGATGGCGGACCAGGGTGCCACCGACGCCGAGCTGGCGCAGCTTCGTCAGGAGCGCGTGCGCCTGGCGGGTGTGGCGGCTGACGACACATACGGCGGCACGACGGACCGTTCCGCGTACCTGAGCAGCATTGACGTGGGCGAGGCGGTGGAGGAGGAGGAGGAGGAGGAGGATGCTGCGCGCGGCGGCGAGGTTGCTCGCAAGCTTGCCTCTTACACCGCGCCAAAGTCCATCCTCAACGAGGTGCCGCGCGGCGAGGTTGACGACCGCTTGGAGCAGGCGCGTACGCTTAGAGACCATCGCGCGTCGCGGTTAGGTTTAGGTCCTCACTCGCGTCCCGCCTGCCCGCCCTGCCAGGCGTTCGGCGGCTCGCGCCGCATCGCGGACCGCGAGGACGACTACCGCCGACGACGCCTGAACCGCACCCTGTCCCCTGAACGCGCCGACTCGCTCCGCCTGGCACGTCTCCCGCCTCCCGCACGGCACTACGCGCTCACGCGCGCGCTTGCCACGCAGGGCGACGCGGCGCCGGACGCTTCGGTGCGCACGTACGGCGAGATTCTGCGGGAGCAGCAGCTGGTTCGCGAAAAGGAGGAGACGCTGCGCGCTATTGCAGACAAGCAGCGAGCGGCGGTGCTGCCTGCTGGCACTGCGCCGCCGCCGCAGCCTCAGCCGAGCAGCAGCGCCGCTGTGGTGGGCGAGAAGCGTCGCAAGCGGTGGGACAGCGGCGGCGAGGAGGCTGCTGCTGCATCTGGTGGGGCCTCTGACTGGGAGAGCGCGGGGAGTGGCGGCTCACAGCCGTCCGTTTCTAAGCGCAGCCGCTGGGACGCGACGCCATCGGACGTGTCCGCCGCGGGGCGCAGTCGATGGGACTCGGTGGGCTCTACGCCCGCCGCAGGCAGCGCCGCCGGCGAGACGCCCGGTTGGGGCGACGGCCCCACGCCCGCCAAGCGCACCCGCAGTCGCTGGGACGAGACCCCCCTCATCGTGGCGGTTGGCGCAACCCCGGGGGGGTTCGCAGGAGGGGCCACCCCGCTGGGGTACGGTGGTGCCACTCCCTTTGGCGCCGCAGGCGGCTCCGCCTACGCCGAGGCGTCCATCCAGCCCGGCGTGCCCCTCACGCCCGAGCAGTACAACGCGCTGCGGTGGGAGCGGGAGATTGAGGAGCGCAACAAGCCCCTCACCGACGAGGAGCTGGACGCGATGCTGCCCAGCGACGGATACAAGCTCCTGCCGCCCCCGACCTCCTACATCCCCATCCGCACCCCCGCGCGCAAGCTGATGGCCACCCCTGCGCCGGGCGCCACGCCGCTGTACGGCATACCGGAGGAGGACCGCCTGCAGACGTTTGACCTGCCGCCCGCGCCCGAGGGCCTGCCCCAGATGAAGCCCGAGGACTACCAGTACTTCGCGCCGCTGCTCAAGGAGACGGAGGAGGAGGAGCTCACCCTGGAGGAGCAGAAGGAGCGCAAGATCATGCGCCTGCTGCTCAAGGTGAAGAACGGCACGCCGCCGCAGCGCAAGTCGGCGCTGCGCCAAGTGACGGACAAGGCGCGCGAGTTCGGCGCTGGACCCCTCTTCAACCAGATCCTGCCCCTGCTCATGTCCCCCACCCTGGAGGATCAGGAGCGGCACTTGCTGGTCAAGGTGATCGACCGTATCCTCTACAAGCTGGACGAGCTGGTGCGCCCCTTCGTGCACAAGATCCTGGTCGTCATCGAGCCGCTGCTCATCGACGAGGATTACTATGCGCGCGTGGAGGGGCGGGAGATCATCAGCAACCTGAGCAAGGCTGCGGGTCTGGCCACCATGATTGCAGCCATGCGCCCCGACATCGACAACGTGGACGAGTATGTTCGAAACACCACCGCCCGCGCCTTCAGCGTCGTGGCCAGCGCGCTGGGCATCCCTGCGCTGCTGCCCTTCCTCAAGGCTGTGTGCCAGAGCAAAAAGTCGTGGCAGGCGCGCCACACAGGCATCAAGATCGTGCAGCAGATCGCTATCCTCTCAGGCTGCGCGGTGCTGCCGCACCTCACGGCGCTGGTGGACATCATCGCGCACGGGCTGGGCGACGAGAACCAGAAAGTGCGCACCATCTGCGCGCTGGCCGTCGCCGCGTTGGCCGAGGCCTCCGCCCCCTACGGCATCGAGTCCTTCGACTCCGTCCTCAAGCCCCTGTGGAAGGGCATCCGCGCGCACCGCGGCAAGGTGTTGGCCGCCTTTCTGAAGGCGATCGGCTTCATCATCCCGCTGATGCAGCCCGAGTACGCGAGCTACTACACGCGCGAGGTGATGACCATCCTGATCCGCGAGTTTCAGACGCCCGACGAGGAGATGAAGAAGATCGTGCTCAAGGTTGTGAAGCAGTGCGTGGGCACGGACGGCGTGGACGCCGCCTACATCCGCGCAGAGGTGATGCCCGACTTTTTCAAGCACTTCTGGGTGCGCCGCATGGCGCTGGACCGCCGAAACTACAAGCAGCTGGTGGAGACCACGCAGGAGATTGCGCTCAAGGTTGGCTGCTCCGACATCGTGTCCCGCATCGTGGAGGACCTCAAGGATGAGAGCGAACCCTACCGACGCATGGTCATGGAGTCCATCGACAAGGTGGTCACAGCCCTCGGCACCGCCGACATCGACGCGCGGCTGGAGGAGCTGCTGGTGGATGGCGTGCTGTACGCCTTCCAGGAGCAGACCGGCGAGGACCCGGGAGACGTTATGCTGGACGGCTTTGGCACGGTGGTCAACGCGCTGGGCGGGCGCGTCAAGCCCTATCTGCCGCAGATGTGCGGCACCATCAAGTGGCGGCTGAACAACAAGAGCAGCAAGGTGCGACAGCAGGCTGCGGACCTGGTGGCGCGTGTTGCAGCCGTCATGCACAAGTGCGAGGAGGACCAGCTGCTTGGCCACTTGGGCGTGGTGCTCTACGAGTACCTGGGCGAGGAGTTCCCGGAGGTGCTGGGCAGCATTCTGGGGGCGCTGAAGAGCATCTGCAACGTGATTGGCATGTCGCGCATGACGCCGCCAATCAAGGACCTGCTGCCCCGGCTGACGCCCATCCTCAAGAACCGCCACGAAAAGGTGCAGGAGAACTGCATCGACCTGGTGGGGCGCATCGCGGACCGTGGTGCCGAGTTTGTGGCTGCTCGCGAGTGGATGCGCATCTGCTTTGAGCTGCTGGACATGCTCAAGGCTCACAAAAAGGCCATCCGCCGCGCCACCGTCAACACCTTCGGCTATATCGCAAAGGCGATCGGGCCCCAGGACGTGCTGGCCACGCTGCTGAACAACCTGAAGGTGCAGGAGCGTCAGAACCGCGTGTGCACTACCGTCGCCATCGCAATCGTCGCAGAAACCTGCTCTCCCTTCACCGTGCTGCCCGCGCTCATGAACGAGTACCGCGTGCCGGAGCTCAACGTGCAGAACGGCGTGCTCAAGTCGCTCGCCTTCCTGTTTGAGTACATAGGCGAGATGGGCAAGGACTACATCTACGCCGTCACCCCGCTGCTAGAGGATGCGCTCATGGACCGCGACATGGTGCACCGCCAGACGGCGGCTGTGACTGTGAAGCACCTGGCGTTGGGCTGCGCGGGTCTGGGGTGCGAGGATGCGCTGGTGCACTTGATGAACCACGTGTGGCCCAACATCTTCGAGCAGAGCCCCCACGTTTTGAACGCGGTGCTGGAGGCTGTGGAGGGCATGCGCTGCGCGGTTGGCCCAGCCTTTGTGCTGGCCTATGTGCTGCAGTTCCTGTTCCATCCGGCACGCAAGGTGCGCGAGGTTGGCTGGCGGGTCTACAACACAAACTACATCGGCGCAGCGGATGCGCTGGTGCCCTGCTACCCGGAGCTGCTGGACGAGGGGCAGAACACGTACCGACGACACATGTTGGACCTGCTGGTCTGAATTGAGATGAGAGACTGCAATGGTACCGAACAACGCTAGATCACACCGCCGCGGCCAAGCTCGCCACCGCAAACAATCGGCGGGCCTGGTCCTCTGCCGCCAGGCGCTGCGACTCGTCAGCGTCGACGCACTTGCGCAGCTCAGGCTTCTTGTAGCGCCTGGCGAGGCCCTTCTTGACGCGCTTCTTGGCGCCCACGATAGAGGTCATCTCCTCCTGAGTCATCTGGCCAACATTGCCTCCGGCGATCTTCATGAGGCGCGACATGTCCTGCATGCGAACCCGCATGCCTGCAAACAGCTCCACCAAAGTCACAACAGCCTCGTCGCTGCGCCCCGCGCCCTGCGCGATGCGGCGCCGGCGGGAGGGGCTGGATGCGACCAGCTCTGGCTTGGTGCGCTCGGTGGGGGTCATCGAGAGGATGAGGGACTTTGAGACCTTGAAGCTCTTTTCAGCCTCCTCCAGCTGGCGGTCCGTGACGCCGCCCATGCCTGGCATCATGCGCATGAGCTGCGTCATGCTGCCCATGTTGGTCACCATCTCCGCCTGCTTGAGGAAGTCGTTGAAGTCAAACTGCGCAGCCAGCAGGCGGCTCTGCATCTCCTCCGCGTCTTTGTCTGCAACCGCGCGCTGCGCCTTCTCCACCAGAGTCACCACGTCGCCCATGCCCAGAATGCGGCTGGTCATGCGCTCCGGGTAGAAGGGCTCAAGGGCAGCCATCTTCTCGCCGGTGCCGCAGAATTTGATGGGCGCGCCGCTCACCTCACGCACGCTGAGCGCCGCACCGCCGCGCGCATCGCCATCCATCTTGGTGAGCACCGCGCCGGTGATGCCCACCGCCTCGTTGAATGCTGCGGAGAGGGCGGCAGCCTCCTGACCCGTCATGGCGTCAACCACCAACAAAGTCTCAGTGGCGCGAGTGGCCGCCTTGACGGCCTGCAGTTCCGCCATCATGGCGGCGTCGATCTGGGTGCGCCCTGCTGTGTCAACGATGACAACGTCGCAGCCCCGATCAGACGCTTCCCGAATGCCCGCCGCCGCAATCTCCGCCGGCGAGCTGCTGGTGGGCAGAGAAAAGACGGGCACGCCCGTCTGCTCGCCCAGCTTGATGAGCTGTTCGATGGCAGCCGGGCGGTACACGTCGCACGCCACCAGCAGCGGCGAGCGCCCCTTGCCGCGCAGGTACAGCGCCAGCTTGCCGCACGCGGTGGTCTTGCCCACGCCCTGCAGGCCGGCCATGAGGATCACCGGCGGGGGTGGGGCTTCGCCCACAGGTCCTGGCGCTGAAACCAGCTGAAGAGGCTCATCCCCGCCCCGCGCGCCTCCCATGAGCTCTACCAGCTCGTCCGCCACAACCTTGACCAGCTGCTGGTCGGGCCGCACGCCCTGGGTGACGAGCTTGCCCACTGCGGCTGCCTCGACACGCTTGATGAAGCGCCGTACCACTGGCAGCGACACGTCAGCCTCTAGCAGCGCGCGCCGGATGTCGCGCATAGGCTCCTTGATGTTCTCCGCAGTGAGCGCGTCCTGGAACTTGAGCTTTCCCCAGGCTGCCTCCAGAGAGCGGCTGAGCGTGCCAAATGCTTCGGCGCGGGCACCGATCGTGCGCCGCCCGGCGACGCGACCGCACGCTAGGCCCCGCCAACCGCCGCGCGGAGCAGCACCCTGGGCGGTGGCGCAGGCGGGCGCGTGTGAGCGAGATCAGGATCCCCATATCTACACAGCCTGTGGCCACGCACCTTCAACGCGCCGCCCAACTGGCGCAGCGCCTCCGCCCGCTGCGCAGGCACGCGCGCCGCCGGGGCCGGCCTGGCGCCAGACGCGTGGGAGGTTCCGCAGCCAACGCAGCTTGCTTGACGCAGCTGCAGCGCGGACAGGGACGACATCTGCACACCAGCCCGCCACAGGCCGAGCGGAGGACGGACAGACTGCTTTTTTTGGTGCAGCGTTCTTAGAAGAGCTCGTGTTTGTTCTGCGTTCTTGTGTCGTACCTCGTAGCTCGTACGACCACACCGCGACGCGCCAGGCTCGCTTCCTCTGTGGCACGCTGCTCGAGATGCGCGCCTGAGGGCGCAGGAGGACGCCGAGGAGGAGACTGGTGCTGAGCGCACTGGCAATGCCTCTGTCATTCGCCAAGTATGTGTGCCTCAGCAGCGGCCTGACCGCCGCGCTGCTGTGGCACGCCTGGGAGACGAGGTGCGTGCGTGGGTGCCAGCTGGCGCTGGGTGGCCCTTCGTGGGTGCCTCCGTCCCTTCTGGCGCCCGCACTGACGGGGTTGCTTTCGCCTCCTAGGGAACAGTTCTACCCGGCGGTGCTGTACCTGGCCACAAGCAAGGTGTGCGTGGTGGTGCTGAGCAACATGGCGCTCTGCGCGCTGCTGCTGCTGGGCTCTGTGCTGCGGCGCACGTTTCTGGGGACGCTGCGCCAGGCGGAGACGGAGCGCGCCTTCGAGAAGGCCAAGGAAGCGCTCATGGAGACCTGTCTGGCGATGACCATCTTCCGGGAGGAGTTCGCGCCTAGCTTTGTGGTGCTCTTCGTGACGCTGCTCTTCGTCAAGGTGTGGCACTGGCTCACAGCCGACCGCGCAGAGTACCTGGAAAGCGCGCCCGTGGCCAGCCGCAGCGCGCACCTGCGCGTGATCGCCTTCTTGGCGCTGCTGCTGGCTGTAGACTGCGCGCTGCTGCGCTATACGGTGGGCAGCGTTCTCGAGGTAGGACCCTCCGTGCTGCTTCTCTTCGCCTTTGAGTACGCGCTGCTGGCCACCAGCGTGCTGTCTGCGGCTGTGAAGTACGGCCTGCACAGCCTGGACGGGGCGGTGGAGGGCGGGTGGGAGGGCAAGGGGGTAGCAGTGTTTTACCTGGAGCTGGTGACGGACCTCCTCCACCTCATTCTCTACACAGCCTTCTTCCTCATCGTCTTTGCATACTACGGCCTCCCGCTGCACCTGGTGCGCGAGCTGTGGTGGACCTTTCGCACCTTCCGAGGACGCGTGGCCGACTTTGTGCGCTACCGACGCGCCACAGCCAACCTGAACACGCGATTCCCGGACGCCACGCAGCAGCAGCTCCAGCAGGGGGACAGCGTCTGCATCATCTGTCGCGAGGAAATGGGGTTTGACGCGCCAGGTGGGCGACGCCCGAAGCGCCTGCCCTGCTCCCATTGCTTTCATTTGGGATGCCTGCGATCCTGGCTGGAGCGCCAGCAGAGCTGCCCCACGTGCAGGGCGCCCGTGATGGCCCCGCCAGCGGGCGATGCAGCCTTGGGGGGTGCAAACGCGCAGCCTGGCGGCGGGGACGCGCAGCAGCAGGATCAGGAGCGTCAGGACGCGGCGATGGCGGCCGCGGGAGCTGCTGCTGCGGCGCGCGCGGCGGCGGGGCAGCTGCCAGGTGGTCCTCCCGCGGCTGCCGGAGGCGTGGGGCCACAGCCGGCGCCGGCGCAGGCGGTTTTTTTTGCGCCGTGGGTGGGAGGGGTGGCTGGCGGGGAGGGGGGGAACATGGTGCACATCCACCCCCCACCGCAGGCGGGGCTTGTCCCAGGGGGCGGCGGCTACTGGCTGGGGATGCCGCCCGGCGCGGTGCCGCCCCCACCCTGGCTGGTCCGGCTGCAGGAGCTGCCGGGGGCTGGGCCGATTCCGGTTGGCGCTCCGCACGGGCCACCCCCGCCCTGGGGGTATTTCGGCAACCCTAACCCCCCAGGCGGACCCGCCGCGGTGCCCCCAGCCGACGCAGCCACCCCCGATGCGCAGCAGCAGCAGCAGCAGCACCACCTCATCGCCGCCGCCGCCGCCGCAGCAGCAGCCGCAGCCGCCACCGCCGTCAGCCCCGGCGGCGTCGCACACTTCTCACCCCCAACCTCCTCCACACCGCAGCACGGCGGCCTGCCGCTGGACACGCTGCTGGTGCAGCTCTCTTCGCTGCAGCGCCAGCTGGCGGTCATGCAGACGCAGGTGCGGGCGGCGGCAGAGGCGCAGCGCAGCACGCCAGCCTCGCCGTCGCCCGCGAGTGGCTTTGCTGCTGCCATCGACGCCGCCGCCGCCGCCGCTCCTTTGTCGCCGCTGCTGGCGGCCGAGGCTGCGGAGGCGGAGGCGCTACGCGTGCGGCGCCTGGCGCGCTTCCTGGCGACGCCTGGCGAGGGTGGTGAGAGAGAGGGCCCGGAGGGCGAGCCCCGCCAGCCGGAGGGTCAGCCAGACGCGTGAAGAGGCGCGACCAAGGACGCGTGAACACGCTCTTCCACAGGACAGGCAAAAGTAGGACCTCTTGCGTGCGTGTCAAGAGGAGCACATTCGCCGCGTTGCTGCGCGCAAGCAGGATGGCAGGATGGCAGGATCTTCTCACAGCCGGCACACGTAGGAGCTGCTCTGCGTAAGGTAGCGCACCCACCTGGCGGGCGGGTCTGCGCCGGGTCGCTGTCGGGCGAGGACCTGGAGGAAGCGGATGTTGAGGCGGCTGACGCTGTAGTTTGGCAGCGTGAAGGCCAGGCTCACGGGCCCCACCTCGCGCTTGGCGGAGCTGCAGCGCTCCTGCGTCAGCGTGCATCTGCAGCGCAGCACATGCTCCGTTTGTCCCGGCAGGCGCTTGAACGTCCAGGTGAGCTCCTTCTTGACCTCGTCAAACTCGGCCGCCTGTCCGGAGCCGGGCGAGCCGCAGGTGAGCGACACGTGGCTGGTGCACTTTGGCAGCGGCACACGCAGGGTCACCCCGCTGGCGGCGTTGCCGGCGGGGTAGTCAGCCGCCAGCTGCACCGTCACGTCCAGCTTGTACGGCCCCGGCTCCGCCAGGCTGGGCGTCACCCGGAAGGGCGGCCTGAAGGGCGCTGAGCTGCGGTAGTGCATGAGCGTGAACTCGCCCGCCGGTGGCGTCAGCAGCAGCGTGCGGTCCAGCTCAAAGCCGTCTGGGGCGACGCTGTCGTGGAACGTGCAGTCGTCCAGCACGCACGCCTGTGCGCCTCGCTCCTCATAGGCGGCGGCGGATACAGCGGCGGAGCCAACCTGGAGGTCCTCGTTGAGCGCCACCCGGATCTGAGGGTTGCCCACCAGAAAGGACTTGCACTGGATGGCGCCGTCAACCTCCGATGTGAGCAGGTATCCCGCGCCGTTGAAGGTGACTGTGAGGCGCTCAAGCACGTCCACGAAAACCTCGGAGCGGTGGGAGCCCCCCGAGCCGCCCACGCCGCCCCCCCGCTCCAAAGAGCGCTCCAGCACAGAACGGTTCACGGCCGCCGGCGGCGCGCGGGCCTCCCCGCCGAAGGTGCCCGGACGCAAGATGTTGCTCACTGCGCGTGTGGGCGGGTGAGTGGACCGGCAGAGAAGCTGCGCAGCAGCACAAGCGACGCACGAGGCTGTGGCGGGGTCACCGGGTCGTTGTAGATGCCAGCCTTGAGCGCTTCCGTGCTGGTGCTCTGCCCGTATCTGGCGCAGGGGGTGAATGTGCGGTGTGGCGCGCGCGCGTCGCGCTCGCCACGCACCCGTAGTCAATCATCTCGTCCAGCAACTCATACACCAGCACGAAGTTCTTGCGCAACGACTCCTCACTCAACACGCCGCAGTAGTCCTGGCGGTGAGGCGCGTGAGCGCAGAGTGACGAGCGCGTGGAGACAGCAGCTGCGGGCGCACCTTTATGACGTGGCCCACGCGCTGCAGCAGCTCCAGCACCAGCGAGGGCGACAGATTGTCGCGTGAGGTTGCGCAGATGAGAAGCCCGCCAGCCTGCGGTGCGGAGCGGCGAGCGCGTGAGGCGAAAGCGACATTGGCGTTGCGCCCAGTGGCACTCCGACGCGCCTTGACGTGGAAATAGTTCACGCCGTCGTGCAGGAAGACGGGCGCGCACTCGCCGTCCTCGCCCGCGCCCAGCGTGAGGCGGCGAAAGAACACCTCGTGACTGCTGCGCGCCACGTCGTGGCGATAGTCGCGCGCCACTATGGTGTCGCCGCGCGGGCTCAGGATAAATAGCTGAGACAGCATGCTGCACGCAACGTGCGGAGGCGCCGCGACTCAGCAGGTGCGACGGTCCGGTAGCGCACGCAGGGCCGCAGGCGGGCCCGCCTGAAAGTGACAATCGCCGCCCTCGAGCGACCTATCACGGGCCACGCGCATAGAGGCGACAGCAGCGAATACACAGCTTTCGCAGCGTAGAAGTCGATGCTTCGCCGCGCAGCCTCAGCCGCTGCCGCCGCCTTGCTGCGCACCGGCGCTGAGCCGCTTCCTCTCGCCGCTGCTGCGGCGCCCTGTGTGGTTCAGGGGGGGGCGCCCCGCTGGCTGCACGCCTGCGGCGCCTCGCAAGCGGTGCACCACGGCCGGGGGCGTCCCCCCCCCGGGAGTGAGAAGCCGCCCGAGCTGCCCGGCCGTGTGGTGAACGGGGACATCACTGCGCGCAGCGTGCGTGTGGTGTTCGAAGACGGGCGCCACGAAGTGTTGAGACGGAGCGAGGCGCTGGCGCTCGCCAAAGCTGAAAAGCTCGACCTGGTGCAAGTGGACGGCACCGCCAGCCCGCCGGTGTGCCGGCTGCTGGACTATGAGCGGCTGCGCAGCGGCGAGAGGATCAAGGAGAAGGCTGCCCGACGCAAGGCTGTGGAGCGCAGACATGCAGACGTCACCAAAGAGTTGCGCCTCTCTCTGCGCACGCAACCGCATGACCTTCATACCAAGGCTGCCGCGGCCGCGCGCGCGCTGGAGGCTGGACACAAAGCCAAGATCAGCGTGCTCTTCAAGAATGCGCGAGAAGCGGCAGACCCGAGCTCCCGTACAACGGCGCTGCAGATCTTCGCAGACATGCGCGCCGCTATCCAGGAGGAGGCTGGTGGCGCTTCCGCGCCGCCGATCGCCAAAGAGGACGCCCCGCCAAAGATAGAGGGGTCGACTCTCATGTGGACCCGCCTCGCGCCCGCGCAGCTTCAGCACGCCGTCAAGGCTGCGAAGCCCAAGGCGGAGCGGCCTAAGCCGGCGGCGGAGCCGGGCGTGGAGGCTACCGTTGTGGTGCTCACTGGGACGGCAGCGACGCTGGTGTCTGTCAGGCAGCCGGTGCACGTGGTGGAGGTACCCATTGAGACGCATTGATTTGATGAAAAGAGTGGTTGGAAGGAGCTCGGACCAAGGGTGCTACTACGTTCCTCTCTCTTCGCCGCCCTCCGCCTTCTGTCGCGAGCCCGCCTGCCTGCTGCCCTGCGGAAGCCCTGACCTGTACTTCTCCGTTGCTTGCGAACAAGGCACGCGAACGAGGACGATGTCGGCTGTGACCGCCCCCAACCCTGAGCGCCTGGTGGAGCTCGAGGCCGCCTGCGCCGCTCACGCCAGCGAGGCGCGACGATACACCATCAAGCTGCGTCGCCAGTCGCCCGCGCTCAAGCTGGCTACGCTGGAAGTG
>Ga0049083_10000395_pt1 | contig 15445 bp, 8 predicted proteins | sample GreLakmeMI27MSRF_FD_66719 | JGI IMG/M metagenome (GOLD analysis project Ga0049083, IMG submission 66719) | Freshwater lentic microbial communities from great Laurentian Lakes, MI, USA - Great Lakes metaG MI27MSRF | ecosystem: Environmental > Aquatic > Freshwater > Lake | place: Great Lakes...
ACAGGAACTTCTCCTCTACAAGGTCTCGTCCATCTCAGACCAAGTCCGTGTCCAGACGACCGGCAACGTGATTTTTGAGTCAGGCGTTGGAGCCCGCAGCTGGCCAACGGCCCCTCGCGTCTTACCCCCCACTCTCTACATTGCAGGATCCAACTCTAACGTCGGCATCGGCACGAGCAATCCAGTAACCACTCTAGACGTGGCTGGAACGGGCCGCTTCCAGACTCTCTCGTCGCTCAACATCACGGCTGGGTCAATAAATTATAGTGTTGCCTTCGTTTAAAGAGATGTCCGTAACAAACGTGACAATTCCAACCGCGCAAAGTTTTATTCTAGTTGATACAAGAACAGGCCCTAATAAAGTCCTCTTCTTGCCTACTGCATCCACATTTCAGGGCCGCTACCTCTCCATCAAGGACTATTATGGTAATGCTACAGCATCTACGCTCACGATTTCCACGACCGGCTTAGACCGTATTGACCAGCGCGGTATCAGATACACGCTCGCCTCTTCTTTCGGCTCCGTCATGCTCCTCTCGGATGGGCTCCGCTCGTGGAATATGCTGGGTTTATACGAAGGGGGTGATACGGCGACTGCCATGGTCGCTGTAGTCGTATCAGGTGGAGCACCGGCCTACACACTCACAGTCTTACCTGATGTCCGTTATTCATTCCTCTCCACAAATTATTCAAGTGGTAGTGTGAACAACATTGGAACGGCATCCGCTACGTATGGCGCTGCATCAATATCAGGTGGAACATATACATCTGCATCTCCTGGTTTTATGACATTTACATGGGGAACTGGATATATTCAAGCCCCTTCGGTTACATCTATTAAAACAATTATTATGATTGTAAGATTAACAAATACAACTATGTGGTCTTATTTATTAGACGCCCGTGGCGGATTAGGAAGTGGCTATTGGGCCTCTGAAATCGGCCCAGATTGGTTAAATAATTCCACTTACTATAGAGATTCTGTTCAAAGAGCCTATGTGAATGGTACATCATATCAAGAACTTAACGATAATATATGGCATCATATATGTTTGGTCTATCCAACTGGATTTACAGATGACGTAACTTTTCTGGCAAGAACTAGTCAAAATGAAACTGCTGGTGGAAGTTGTGCCGAGATTATGGAGTTTACAGTTGCTCTCACCCAACAACAAATAAAGGATAATTTTAACTTTTTCGCCTCTAGATTCGGCTGGACACCGGTTTAATAAACGCTGTCTGAATAAAGGCGAATGTCCGCCCCGCGCACAATCCCAGCAAATACAAGCCTTCTGCTTGTGGGCACATCATCATTCTCTAAAACCTTCATCCTACCCACAATCTCAACGAACCCAGGTCGTCTTCTTATCTTCAAGGACATCTATGGATCCTTCTCCACGAGCAGTGTGTTCCTCTCCACGACGGGCCTCGACGGATTTGAAAACAACGGTTCCAGCATGATTCTTTCTACGAATTATGGTGCGTGGACCTTCTTGAATGATGCAGTCACACGATGGTATTTGGTGGATTCGTATAAGAATACTATGCTGGTATCTACACTAGCTGTGGTGGCTGGTGGTGGCGGCGGTGGTGGTGGTACATTTTCTCCTTTGTCTGTTACGAGTATGGGCCTTTGGTTAGATGCTAATGATTATTCATCTTTTACATTTAGTTCTGGAACAAATATTGCTGTATGGGCAGATAAATCTGGAAATGCACGACACGCAACAGGTGTAAACTCCCCCACCTATACAAACACTTCCGCATTTCTCAGTGGTTCTTCGTATTTTACTATGAATTTAGATTTTATTGCTTCTTTTCCAGACCATTCTGCATTTTTTGTTATGACAAATACAAACTATGTAAATATTTACGGGGCTCAATCTGGAGGGTCTGGAGCAAATAGTTTACACGTTGGATTTTCATCATCAGGTGCATATCGTGTAAATCACTGGGGTAATGACTGGTATCCTGGCATAACGGCTGCTTATAAAGCAGGACAAATGAACTTATTAAATTTTGATTGGATAAATACAGGTGGTCTTGGAAAGGCAGTACGAGCAAATGCTAACCTAGAGGGGACTGCTGGACAAACAGGTCAAATTGGAACGATGTCAGGTGGAGGTACAATTGGAAATGTTGTAGGACAGGGTATTTTAACCGGTTATATTAATGAAGCTATTTTTATATTAAATCCAAATATTACATCAACAATTCGTGAGAAATTAGAAGGATATCTTGCGTGGAAATGGGGCATCCAAGCCAATCTTCCCGCCAATCATCCTTATAAATCTGCCGCACCTACCTCATAATAAAATATCACGCTAACTTTACTATTATCTTAAATCAACCTTAAAAAAGAAGGGACCCATGTCCGCCATAAATTTTCCCCTAGCAACGACAAGCTTGTTTGTGAATACATTGACCACAAACAAGATTATCTATCTTCCCGCCGCCTCCACTGTCGGTGCTGGCCGACTCTTCTACATTAAAGACATCTGTGGAAACGCCGCCGCGTCCTCCATTTATATTTCCACAGTCGGCATGGATCGCCTTGAAAATCGTTTTCAGCCTTCCACACTCTATGCGCTCATGAGCACGAACTACGGGTCCATCCTCATGGCCCCCGACGGCGCCCTCAACTGGTATTTCCTCCAGCATTACCACAGGAATGCGATCTCGTCTCTTGGCTCTGGCGCAGTAGCCGCCACAGGAGCATTCGCGCCCACCTCCATCGCAACCCTCGTCCAATGGCTAGACGCCACCGACAATACCACCGTTCTTACAGGTGTCGGTGGCACTATAGTAGCAAACGGCGGCTCGGCCGGTTATTGGGGCGACAAATCAGGCTATAATAACTACGTAACAACGAATGCGGTGGCACCCGTCTACTCCACCTCTCTCATAAGCAGCAGGGCCGGCCTCAACTTCCAAAACTCGGCAGGCATGATTTCACCCGCCTTTGCGAAGGCCTCCAGCATCACCTTCTTCTTAGTCGGCATGGTTAAGAGCACGCGCGCAGATTGGGGAACCTTCTGGGGACATTTCTCATCGGGTCGTCACGACGCCGACGTTCAGCTACGGTATACAGCTGGCACAAGCCACATCAACTGGCACACGAATAATAATAACGGCTCATCGCAGCTCCCCTACACCTTTGATTCACCCGTCCTCTACTCCTGTACAATGACCGGCGGAACTGTCATGTTTATGCAGCAGACGAATACGACAGGCACAAGCAGCGTAACCATCACAGAATCACTCACCTGGGCCTCAGGTTCCGCACCCGTCTGGATCGGCCGCTCAGACAGCAGTGAGTGTATTAATAGCTATATCTCCGAAATCGCCTATTTCCAGTCCGTTCTTTCGACCGGCGATCGCCAGAAGATGGAGGGCTATCTTGCCTGGAAATACGGACTCAATACGTATCTGCCAGCGGGCCATCCTCATTTGAGCGCGCCCCCTGGCGCCTTCACACCTCTCACCGTTTCAGGCATAGGCCTCCAAGTCTGGTGGGATGGGGCAGATCCCGCTGGAACTGGAACGGCTCCCGCAGATGGAGCCTCTATTTCAACATGGGTCGATAAATCGGGCAACGGGTATAATGCGACTGCATCCGTTGCCGCGACCTATTCGGTGGCAAATAACTCCGTGTTTTTTAACAATAGTTTGTACACAACAAATTATCCTGCAAATCCTACGAATGAGACCCTTCTCTTTGTATTCGTTGCGTCCAATCCGTCTGCTAACACATCCGCCATGATTTCTGGAAATAATGGCACACGAGGCATGTGGGTAGGAACCAGTGGTGTTGGCAATGGAAGTATTGGCATGGTAAATTCAGGAATTGCTTGGCTACAGTGTTCAGCTACAGGAATTATTGCAGCTGGAACGACATATCTAGGAACTGGAACAGTAAGCTCATCTACAAATACATTCGTGAGCGTGAATGGAGCTCTTACACTCACAGGCCCCAACGGAAGTGCTTCATTTTCTGCTGGAACTATGACAGCACTTGGTCGTGAAAATGGTTCTTCTTTTGGATTTGTTGGATATGCAAAGGAGATCATATTTTATAACACGGTTCTGTCTACACTGAATCGCCAGAAGATAGAGGGTTATCTGGCATGGAAATGGGGTATTCAGGCCTCTCTTCCAGCAGGTCATCCCTATTATTCTTCAGCACCCACCGCCTAAGAAATTACCCCAACTTAATAGTAAATGGGACTCATCGCTGGACCGTCTTATACAACCGAGCAGGGTTTTGTGCTCACAACCCTCTATCTCTCCGTCAACTTCTACCGCTTCCTGACTGCGCAAGACGGCAGAATGCAGTGTGTCTTCGGTGTCCAGGCCTACAAGAGCCGCGAGGATAAGCTGTCTGGCCGCCAGCCGATCAACCTCGGACCCCACCTTTCCACGGTGGAGTCCTTTGTCCCCCAGTCCGACTTCTACCGCCTCTCCGTCCACGGAGTCGCTTACAACGCCGTGAAGTCCCGGTGGGCCAACGAGGGTTATACTGTCCAAGACGTCCACGAGGGCGGTCAGCCTGGCTCCACGCAGTATATCTACGACTCAGCCGGTTTCAACATCGACGGCTACAATGTTCTCGGATTCAATGCCGCTGGCTTCAACAACCACGGCTACAACCAGCAGGGCTACACCAGCGCGGGCTTCAATGCCCTCGGCTACAATGCGCAGGGTTACAACAGCGCGGGCTTCAATTCTCTCGGTTATAACGAGGCGGGCTACGACATGATGGGCTTCAACCGCGATGGGTGGAATGCGGCGGGCTTCGGCCGTGACGGCTACAACCAGCAGAGCCTCGACGTCAATGGCAATCCGAGACCGGCGCCCCCTCCCATGTACACGCCTTCTACGAGCACCACCTATATGGATGCGAGTGGGTCGCAGACGGACGCGAGTGGGTCACAGACGGACATGAGCGGGTCACAGGTGGATATGAGTGGGTCGCAGGTGGACGTTAGTGGCTCTCACGTAGATGTGAGCGGATCAAACCCTCCAGCAGAGTAAGACGTGCCTCCAGCCCCTTCACCACCTCCACCAAAACCGGCGTAATCTTGTGATATGCCACCGACAACTTCGGCTCCTCTCCTCCCTCAACCCGCTCTTCAGACTCAACAACAGCCTCAGGCAGAACCCCCTGCAAATCCTGCGCAATCACGCCCACGTCGCAGCTACTCAAGTCGCGCCACATGAAGCGGACCCCCTGAATCTTATCCAATATATCACTGGCATTCTCAATGCGAGTTATATTTGTCTTGAACCGTCTATCGGACACCGTCAGAAAGTCGAACGCCGTCAGACGACCTGTAAAAGAGCCCGTCCCCTTCACATCCAGCGTCTTCACGGGATTCAGCACGCCAATCCCCATGTTCCCCGCCGACGTCATGCGCGCGATTTCACTACCGCCTCCCAAAAATGTCAGCACGTCACTAGCCCCAGACGCCATTGTGCTTACATACCCCCATCCCGCATTTCCACCCGTGTCCATACACATGAGGCTCTTCCCTAATCCCGCATTGGACGCAATTCCCAGAGTCGCCGTGCTACTGATCAGTAGTTGACCGCCGTTCAAGATAGGATTATAAAACGACACGTTTCCGTTACAACCCACGTTGAAAATATTGCTGCCACCGATATTCAGCGAAATCAGAGGGCTGCCGCCCACACTTGTTGACGTTAATAAAACACTTGTGCTACCAATCCCAATACCCGTCCCTCCGTAAAAATTCAGAATTGTTGCGGCCGATCCCCCACTCCCTCCTCCAAAGAGAACACCGTTAGAATATAGCGCCGAATTACACAAATTCAGGTCATTAATCACCGAAATTGGCACAGTAGTGTCACTGAATTTTGCAATCGTATTTATATTAATACGCTTGTTATCATAATCAACGATTTCTTGGATTTGACCCACCGTAGTCGTAAGTGCGCTAAGAGGTGTTAGTCCAGATGCACTTGTGATTGTATTTTGTAATTCCACTATATTCAAAATATAGTTAGTCGCATTGATTTGCGGGTCCTTGCTCATTTCTCTTCTATCACACACTACGAACTTTAGACGTCGCCGCATTCATCGTTGGACATTTACTTAAGGAAGCCACGGCTTCCTTTGAGTAAAGTCACGACGATACAAAAAGACGCCTAACGGTAGTATGCCCGCGATTGCGCAAACAGTGATTGTAGACTCCAACACGTCCGTCGTGTTGTTGAATACACAAACACTCACAGATAATCAAGATATAGTCGTTCTTCTCTCTACATCAACTCTTCCCGGGCGTATCGTCAGCATTCGCGATACGACAGGTAACATGACACCTTTACGACGTATCGTTATTAGCACGATGAGTGGTGCACAATACTATAATACAAATTTTCCGAGCAGTGTTGTCGTCAATCAGCCGCTCGGTTTCGTAACAGTAACAAACCGCGACCCCTACACATGGGTTCTTCAGAACACCTTCGCCTTCCCTGCAGAGCTGAGCGTAGCAGACGTGCAAGGAGTCAATGCGAACTATGTATTCGCGAACACCCTCTTTTCCAGCAATGCGATCACAACGAAAACGCACCTCTATGCCGCATCAACCGTGAGCACCACATACGTCAATACAATGGATGTTCTCGCCTCTGGCAACCTCTATGTTGGTAGCACATCCGCTCTCAGTAATGCGCCCCGTTTCCAGACGACGGGAAATGCCGTCTTCACCGGCAATGTGTCAGCGTGGAGCACGATTTCAACCGGCCAAGACGTTGTTGTTGGTCGGAGTTTGAATGTCATCAGCAGTTTCAATGTCGGCGGAAGCACGGTCATGTTCGGAACCCTCTCCACACTCGGACCCGTCGCATTTGCGAGCACGCTTACTGTTAACGACCAAACTAGACTCTCTAATCTCAGCACGTTCGGCCCAACCATCGGATTCGGCGCGGATGTCTTTATGACCGCGAACCGTTTGAATACGAGCTCTCTCACAAGTCGCGAAGTGACCGCATCCAACATAATAACAACGCTTAATCTCGTGGTGAACTGCAATACATCCCTCTCCAATCTCAGTGTTTCGGGTCCCACGATCAACGTAGGCGCAGACCTCTATATCACGAACAATAGTATATTCGCCGCATCAACCCTCGCAAAGAGCATCACCGCGTCCAATATCCTCGTAGCGCCGTCAACAAACACGAGCTCGCTCACCGTCTACACACTCGCGAATCTCTCGAGCATATCGACGACGGGCATTGCGGCCTTTGTAAATGATGTCTATCTCGCAAGCAACATGTTTGTCGCGTCTAATATCCAAGTCAGCTCACTAAGCACATTCTTCATGGCAGCCACGTCAACCACAACAAGCACTCTAACAGTTACTGGCCGCGCGATTATCACAAACATGAGCACATTCGGCGCGATCGGATTCGGCGACGACGTTTATATAAATCCTAACCATACTCTCCGCACCCAGAATGCGGTCACATCATCTGTGAGCGTCACAGACTTGCTAGCCGCCGGCTTCATATCAACCAATAGAATAGGCGTTACAACATCCATCATTCTTCAGGGCGCACCTGTTATCCTCACGCCAACAACATGGAATAGTCCAATGACATTCATCAATATAAGCACCGTTTCTACGTCAGCACTCGAAGCATCATCTGTAAGGGCGACGGTGGTGGTGGCGAGCACTTTCCAAGGCGATGGTTCTTATCTCACTAATCTCGCGGCCATCTCAAGTCTCAGTCTCCAGAGCACAATCGTGGGTCTAAACGTCTTCGGATATGTCCTGAACACCGACGTCACCTCTGCCGTCACTGCGATCCAGCTCAATAGCTCAATAACGGGTCTAGGAAGTGCGGGATATATTTCATCGCTAGGAGGATCTGGATTCGCCCTTTCAAACGCGGTCGCCACTCAAGTGAACAGTCTTTTTCTTAATACGTCGTCTATCGCACTATCAAACTCCCTTGTAGCAACCTATAACCCAACAAATGTTCCGAGTCCAGCTGTATTTCTAAATTCACCGCAGCCCAATCGCAATGTCAGCATAGACATGCGAACTGGCGCCAATAGTCAGCTTCTTATGGGTGTTCTTGGAGATGCCTTCTATAGCGCGCGCATTCAGAGCATAGATCCTGCGACTGGATACTCTCAGCCCTTGAATATCTATGGGTCTACAATCTTTATGGTTGCTGCAAATGTGCAGGTTGGTGCTGGTATTGCCGCCGCCCCTTATACAGAATTTACACCCTCTAACGTGACTACAGGCACAGTAAATGCGAATGTTGTAAATGCGAGCAACCTCAATATGAATGGCGTCGTGGTTCTTGGGAGCAATCTTCAGATGACAGGTGGGGCCTCCTCTCATCTTAGCAACTCAGGCATGTTATCCAACACAAATGCCGCGGCCTACTTCCTGTCAACAAGCAATGCGACAACACTAGGAGTTGCTGGGGCCACCATTCTAGCGAGCAATCTGACCATGACAGCGGCAGCAGGTTTCCTCAGCAATGCTGGCGTCTTCAGTAATGCCTCCAATGTCCTTCTTACAGGCGGCACAGGTGCTCTCCTCAGCAACTCGGGTATCCTATCAAACGCGGCGGCGGGAGCCTTCTTCTTGACGACCAGCAACACAGGAACTCTGGGCGTGGGCGGAGCCTCCATTCTAGGCAGCAACCTGACCATGACAGCGGCAGCAGGTTTCCTCAGTAATGCTGGCGTCTTTAGCAACGCCTCCAATGTTTTTCTTACAGGTGGGACAGGTGCCCTCCTCAGCAATTCTGGCGTCCTATCAAACACGGGCGCAGGTGCCTTCTTTCTGAACACGAGCAACGCGGGAACACTAGGTGTAGGACTCCCCACAACCCTCGCCTCCAACGTTCTTCTTACAGGTGGAACGAACGCCTTCCTCAGCAATTCTGGCATCCTATCAAATACGGCCGCTGCAGCCTACTTCCTCTCAACAAGCAACAACACCACACTAGGAGTTGCTGGTGCCACCATTCTAGCAAGCAATCTGACGATGACAGCTGCGGCCGGCTTTCTCAGCAATGCTGGAGTCTTCAGCAACGCGTCCAATGTTCTTCTTACAGGTGGAACCGGTGCCCTCCTCAGCAATTCAGGCATCCTATCAAATGCGGCGGCAGGAGCCTTCTTCCTGACCACCAGCAACACGGGAACTCTGGGCGTTGGTGGAGCCTCCATTCTAGCCAGCAATCTCACAATGACGGCGGCGGCAGGTTTCCTCAGTAATGCTGGAGTCTTCAGCAATGCCTCCAATGTTTTTCTTACAGGTGGCACAGGTGCCCTCCTCAGCAACTCAGGTGTTCTATCAAACTCTGCCGCAGGAGCCTTCTTCCAGACGACCAGCAATACAGGAACGCTCGGTGTGGGCGGAGCCTCCATTCTAGCCAGCAATCTCACAATGACGGCCGCCGCAGGTTTCCTCAGCAATGCCGGCATCTTCAGCAATGCGTCCAACGTCTTTCTTACAGGTGGAACGAGCGCGTTTCTTAGCAATTCTGGCGTCCTATCAAACACGGCCGCTGGCGCCTTCTTTCAGAATACCAGCAACACAGGAACGCTCGGTGTTGCTCAAGTCACTACTCTTGCATCCAATGCTCTTCTCACAGGTGGCACTAACTCCTTCCTCAGCAATTCTGGAGTCCTATCAAACACGGGCGCAGGTGCCTTCTTTCAGAATACCAGCAATTTAGGCACGCTCGGTGTAGGATTCCCAGCAACCCTCGCCTCCAACGTCCTTCTTACAGGAGGAACGAGCGCCTTCTTGAGCAACTCTGGCATGTTCTCGAACGTCGCTGCAGGTGCCTACTTTCAGAATACGAGCAACGCAGGAACGCTCGGTGTGGCCCAAGCGACAACGCTTGCGAACAATCTCACGCTAACATCGGCAAGCGGCCTTCTCAGCAATGCGGGAATCTTCAGCAATGCGTCCAACGTCCTTTTTGCGGGCTCCTTCTTCAGCAATGCTGGCACCCTCTCCAACACGGCCGCCGGCGCCTTCTTCCAGAACACGAGCAACACGGGAACACTCGGCGTAGGCCAGGTCGCAACATTCGCGAGCAATATTGTTACAACAGGTGGCACGAGCTCCTACCTGAGCAATGCGGGTGTTCTATCGAATGTGCAGGCCGCTGCCTATTTCCAGACCACGAGCAACACAGGATCGCTCAATGTTGCTGGAACGGTAATGTTTGCAAGTAATATTACCATAACAGGCGGCACTGCGAACTATCTGAGTAACTCTGGTATTCTCTCCAATACAGCCGCCGCGGCCTATTTCCAGATTACGAGCAATACAGGCGCGCTTGGTGTAGCTGGCGTAGCCACGCTTGCATCCAATGCTCTTCTCACAGGTGGCACGAACTCCTATCTCAGCAACTCAGGTATGTTCTCCAATGTAGCAGCAGGTGCCTTCTTCCTGAATACAAGCAACGCAGGAACACTCGGCGTCGCAGAAACTGGAACCTTTTCAACAGTAATTATAACAGGTTCATTGTATGGCGCAGGTGTTCCGTCTGTTGGATCATGGTATACGTTCCCAGCCGCCTCCAATGTGACCTTTCAAAGTAATATTACTATGACTGGCGGCACATCAGCCTTCCTCAGCAATTCTGGTATGTTATCCAATATCGCAGCAGGTGCCTTCTTCCAGAATACAAGCAATGCAGGGACTCTAGGAGTTGCGTTGGCCACCACGCTTGCGAGCAATCTTATACTAACAAATTCTGGAGGCCTCTTCAGCAACACAGGAAACGCGAGCAATGCCGGCTATCTCGTGAACGGCGGCTTTTTTTCCAACACGGCAGCAGGAGCATTCTTTCAGAACACAAGCAACACGGGCATTCTCGGCGTTGCCGGCATTACAACACACACGAGCAATATCCTCCAGACGGTTGGCGGCGCGTATCTGAGTAACGCAGGCATCTTCAGCAACGCCTCCAACGTTATCTTATCAGGTGGAACAAGCTCCTATTTTAGCAACACAGGTGTCTTGTCTAATACGCTCGCTGCCGCCTACTTCCAGAACACGAGCAACACAGGAACACTCGGTGTTGCGCAGACCGCCACACTTGCAAGCAACCTGATAATGACAGCTGCTGGAGGCCTCCTCAGCAATGCGGGTAACTTCAGCAATGCCGGCTATCTTGCGAATGGTGGTGCGCTCTCCAACACCGCCGCAGGAGCCTTCTTCCAGAATACAAGCAACACGGGCACACTCGGCGTCGCCGGCCCCGCAACGCTCGCAAGCAATCTCACATTAGCGACTGCCGCCGCCTACTTCAGCAACGCCGGCCCCTTCAGCAATGCTGGCATCACTACGATTGCGAGCAATGTTCTTATCACGGGTGGCGCAAGCTCCTACCTGTCCAACTCGGGCCTCTTCAGCAACGTGGGCGTCGCCACCTTCGCCTCTAACATCTACACGCAGAGCCCTACGAATGCGACGGTGCGCCACATCTTCGGTTCAAATGCCACACTCACGAATCTAGACTTCTGCTCTCTCATCCAGAGCTGTAATAATGCTGCGAACTATGGCTCCGAACTCAGCTTCTGGACACACGGAACAGGTACAAACGGAGCGGATCCTACACGCGTCGTCACAATTGCCGCAAACCAATATGTTGGCATTAACTGTAATTCGCCATCTTATCTGCTCGACGTAAACGGCGCCGCGCAGATTAATGGAAATCTGAATATCACAGGAACACTGTCTGGTGGCGGCTTCTCAGCTGCCAGCTGGGCTCAGTTCCCAGCCAGTGCCGACGTAGTTCTAGGATTTAGCACAATCAAAAATGGATTCGTATCAAATGTCGCAACAAATGTAGCAACCGCTGCCAACTTCACAACAAGCCGACCTGTGTTTTTTGCAAGGACGGACACGGGCATTGGCCAGGCTGACCCAGCGTCCTTCAACCTCTGGCACGGAGTCTATGTAAAACACACGGGATCAGCCAACGATCAGACTCTCTCCCTGTATGCGACAGGTGCCGCATCAGGCTGGACAATCACCTGCCGTGACGACTTTTACGCGATTGGCGTACCTCTCAACATTACAGCAAGTGTCCTAACCCTCACAGCAAACACGAGCAACACAGGCACTCTTGGAGTCGCCGGCCTCGCCACGTTTGCAAATTCCTCTAACACAGGAACTCTGGGCGTGGCTGGAGTTACAACTCACGGGGCTAACGTTAATATGAACCAAAACACGGTGTTTAACGCATTCTTATCGAACTCGTCTGGGTCATTGACTACTGCCAAACCAATCCTTGCTGCACGAGCAGATACTGGGGCTAGTGCAGCAGATCCTGCCAACTTTACGCTGTGGAAGGGCACGTGGGTCAAACACTCCCTTGGCGGCGCCAATGACCAGTTTTTTTCACTTGACTGCACGAGCGCATCGGGTGGATGGGTTATTACGTCGTCATGGGAAGGACAGTTCTTCACGGGTCTTCAGTTTAATGCCGACGTAGTCACATTCAATGCGACGGGCACAAGCAATGTTGGATATATGGGTGTTGCTGGAAACACAACGCTCGCCAGCAATCTGACAATGACTGCGGCCGCGGCCAACTTCAGCAACGCAGGTACCCTCGGCGTCGCTGGAACAGCAACCTTCGCCTCTAATATCCTCCAGTTTCTTGGAAACACCTTTTCTCGCAACTTTGGTCTCTATAATGCTTCAGCCCCCTATAACTCCGACCTGTTTATTACCGCAAACATGGCAACGACAACGGCTGATGCCCTAACCATAACCGGCGCCACATACGACTCAGCATTATATGGCTCAGCGGCAATCCGTGTTCTGACAACACAGAACGGCGGTATTATCGGCGGTGTTGTGATAGCAGCCTCAGCGACCGTGAACACAGTTCCTGTGAATGTCGCCACGATCAGTGCATCGCAGCCTTTCAAGCTCGACGTGAACGGCACGTCCCGTGGCGCCATCTACTATTCCACGATGACGACTGGCGGCACCCTGACAATCACAACAAACAACAACTATGGTGTTTACTACAACATATCGGTTACAGGCACTTACACAATCCAGGTGGAAGCCACGCAGCAAACGTCCAACATAGGAAAATACTACGTGTTCCGTAACAACTCAGGCGGCGACCTATCAGTTGCTCTTACAAACGCCACGGGCATCACATCACCCATAACGGTAGGCTCAAATACAAGTGCGACAATTGTAGTAGCAGGTGTAACAAGCTACGCACTGTTTTGAGTTTTAAAATCTTCAATCCAAAAAATGGCCACGGCTCCTATTTCATTCTCTCCGGTTATTATTTCAATGGAAGAACTCATCTCCGCAACGGCAACGCTTCAGACAATCGAAGCAGGAAACAAACAATCACTTGAATCTTTTAATGCAACGACCTTCGTTGAAAATCTCCAGAAGTGGGCTGCCTCTGGATTCAAAGATTCATTTGTAGTCTATCAGCTTCCTGTCGTAGCGCCCGACACGTTGAATGGTAAATATAAGTCCAGCGATATTGTATATAGAACCGTGTGGGACTATATTCCTTTCTGCCTCGGATATTCAATCACCGATCTTCTCGCGAAGTTCCAAGAAAGAGCTACAGGAATGACATTCAGCTTTTCAGTTCAAGAAAACCCGATAGTTCTAAAGATACATGCCACCAAGTAACGGCGCGGCAGCATAAAGTAACTATAAATCCAACTGTGATAACAGATGGCGGCTCCGCTTTTTGGATTTACAAAAACAAATACTGGTGGATATTCACCACCCTATGATCCAGCACTTCCTGGAACCTTAACAAGCAACGTAATTTGGTTAGACGCAGACGATTCTACAAAAATTACACGGTCTGGAACAAGTCTTACAGGTCTTATCAATAAGGGAACCATCGCTTTCACAATGGCATCTGTAGGTGGAACAACAACAACAAATTCTACGACTATAAATGGACGAAACGTGATTACATTCTCTGCGGGGAATCTTAATAAAATTAGTGCCACCTTTGCTATTCCAGCATGTAGCGGTGGTCTCAGTTTTTTTACAGTCCATCGAAAACGGTTAGCCTTGGGAACACCAGGGGCAAATTATACAATCTTTTTGTTTCCGTCAAATACAGGGTATCTTGTTCACCAATATGCTAGGTTTAATACCTGGAACGTTTCAAATGAAATTGTTGTTGCCGAAAATTACGGTTATTGGACATATACGTCTGGTTCATCAGCACCAAATGCAAATACACTTCAATCTGACACTCTTTACGCTGGTTTAAGCTCAGCAACAAGTGGCTATTGGAGATATGGTATCAATAACGGCCCAGTTGGCTCATTACTTGCGATGGGCCCTAATCAATATTGGTATAATGTGAATCCCACAGGTGACTACAACACCGGTTCACAGACATACGGTATGGGATATTCACAAGTTGAGTGGGATATGTGTGAATACATCGTCTATACACGTCTTCTTACCACCCTTGAGCGTGTAAAAATAGAGTCATACTTGGCGGCTAAATGGGGTCTCTACAACCCATACTATATTTCAACCTCTGGAACAGCAAATCTCGTGTTGTGGTTAGACTCGGCCGATTATTCCACATTCTCTCTCTCTGGAACTAACGTCTTGAGCTGGACGGATAAAGTGGGTGGAAAGACATTTACGCCCAAAGTCGCAGCTACCTATCCTACACGAACAGATAGCTCATCTGGTGTATTTTTTCCAAATGGTGGTGGTAATAGTGGATCATATGGTTTAGTTTATAATACGACGTGGATTCTACCTACACAAAATTTTTCAGTTTTTGGAGTCTATAAGCCAACTACAGATTCAACATATAATTTTGCATTTGGTTTTACAGGTAAAACGGGTATGTTTGATTTGCCACAACTTGACGTAAATATTCGGTACGGAAGTTTTTATAAAACAAGTTGTGGCCTTGATAAAAATGGAGGTATTTATACATCATTCGTGATGGCGTCAAGTAATGGAGGTATAGGTGTTAATACAATTCGTCTAGATGAAATTATTATGGGGAGTACTACAACAACTACAAAGATTCTTACAAATGGAGTTGAAAGTTCATATAATAATGCTCCAGATAACTATACAAGTCCATATACAAATTATGATGTTGATCGTACGGTTTTGGGATCAGATCAAGGAGCTATGATTGATGGAAGTCTTACAGGAAATATATATGAACTACTTATTTATGATAAGACTCTTACACCTTTAGAACGAAAGAATATAGAGTTGTATCTTAAGAATAAGTGGTCAATTTATTGAGATAACAGCCCTTCGCAAGCCGCCTAGGTTTGAGTGAAACGGTTTGAGTGAAACGGTTTGAGTGAAACGGTTTAAGTAAAACCCCCACAAAGGGATAGAATGGCCCAGCCCAACAACAGATATTACAGGCCATATTTATCAGATTC
>Ga0049083_10000398_pt1 | contig 15285 bp, 5 predicted proteins | sample GreLakmeMI27MSRF_FD_66719 | JGI IMG/M metagenome (GOLD analysis project Ga0049083, IMG submission 66719) | Freshwater lentic microbial communities from great Laurentian Lakes, MI, USA - Great Lakes metaG MI27MSRF | ecosystem: Environmental > Aquatic > Freshwater > Lake | place: Great Lakes...
GCAGCAGCAGCAGCACGCGATCTCGAGCTCGCCGCCCGGCGCTGGGCTCGCTGCGGCTTCCTCCGCGGCTGGGGCTGCGGCGCAGCAGGAGCGCTGGGCGGGGGCGCAACTGCAGGCGGCTTTGTTGCAGGCTGCGCAGCAGCAGAGGGCGCCCGCGCCCGCGCTCGCGCCCGCGCTTGCGCCTGCGCCGCCAGGGGCGCAGCAGTACGCAGCGCACTCGCAGCATGCATCACAGCTGCAGGCGCGGCCTGCCTACCCTTCCCCTCCTCCGCACCCCCCACAACCGACCCCCGCCCCGCCTGCGAGAGCCTCCCCCCCCGCCCCTCCTCCCGCCCCACCCGCACCGCCGCCGGCGCCCTCCGGCCCGCCCCCCGAGTCTGCGTTTCGCGAGAAGGCGCTCTCGGTGTTGACCCACCGCTCGCGCGAGTGCCTGGCCGCCGCCGCGGCTGCTGAGAGCGAGGCTGTGCAGGCGCTGATCGAGGAGCAAAACCGGTTGGAGACGCGGCGGGTGGGCCTGGCTGCCGCGCTGCAACCGCTGCGCCTGGAGCGAGAGGGCCTGGAGCACCACGTTGCAGCGCTGCACGCAGCCTCCGTCGCCCTGGACGCGTGGCTGGCCGAGAACGAGGCGCGCGTGCCGGAGAACATCAGTGCTGATGAAGCGCTGCAACCCGAGGATGCCTGGGGCCGTCAGGCGTTGCAGGCGGCGGCGGAGGATGCGGCCGCCGAAGATGCGCTGTACGGGCTGGCCAAGGCGCTGGAGGCTGGCGTGCTGAGTCTGGAGCTGTATCTGCGACTGGTGAGGCAGCTGTGCCGGGAGCAGTTCTTTGCGCGCGCGACGGGGCTGGTCATACAGGCCGCGCGAGGACAGCGGGGCGTGCAATGATGGCGGCACTCATAAGTTCGCTCGCCGCGTCCTCGCCGTTTGACGTACGTTCAACTTCGTCGCCGTAGCGTCGTCTACGTTGAACGTCTACTTTTACCCACTTCCGCGCTCTCCGCAGTCCCCGTGTCCTGCGCGCAGTCGCATGGGTGGCCCTGTGTTGTGAGCGGTGTCCCTCGGCGCAGCCATGCAGAGGACCGTCAGTTGGAGCGTCCCTGGCACTGCCGAGGAGCCCGTTTTCTCGCCGCTGCCCAGTGCACGCGGACAGACGCAGCAGGCGGCGTGGGACGACGGGTTCCAGGACGTGCTGAGTCGTCGCACGGGCGAGATGGCGCGCAGTGGGCAGGAACTCTCAACTAAAAATAAGCCTCACGCTCCCTCCCCTGGCGTCAGGAGCTGCCCGTGTACGACCCGGTGTTCTTCGTGGAGGAGCGACACGACGCGTGCGACGTGGGCGAGGACGGCGGCTCGCGCGAGAGCGCCGTGTCTCGGTGGCGCATGAAGGCAATCTCACGCTCCGACCACCCGGGCTGCCCAGCACTGACGCCACGCACAGGACCGGATGAAGACCATGTCCGTGGCGCTCATCATGTGCCTCAACATCGGGGTTGACCCGCCGGACGTGCTGAAGATAGCGCCGTGCGCGCGCGCCGAGTGCTGGATCAACCCACTGCTGGGCCCGCCGGCGAAGGCTCTGGACGCGATCGGCAAGGCGCTGCAGGCCCAGTACGAGCGCTGGCAGCCTCGCGCGCGGTACAAGGCTGCGTTGGACCCAACCGTAGAGGACGTGCGCAAACTGTGCCTGTCCTGCCGGCGCAACGCCAAGAGCGAGCGTGTGCTGCTGCACTACAACGGTCACGGCGTGCCTCGTCCGACGCCCAACGGCGAGGTGTGGGTGTTCAACAAGAGCTACACGCAGTACATCCCGCTCTCCGTGTTCGACCTGCACGCCTGGACCGGCATGCCAGCCATCTACGTCATAGACTGCAGCGGCGCGGGGCACGTGGTGAACGCCTTCCTGGCGGCTGGGGCGGACGCGCTGGCGGGGCTCACCGGGCCGAGCGGCAGCGGCCACGGCCTCAGCGGGCTGCTGGGCCCACCCGGAGGCGGCGACGAGCGCGTGGCGGGCAGCTTTGGCCGCGGTGGCGGCGCGGCGGCGGCGCTGCTGGGCATCAGCGTAGGCGGGGCGCCCCAGGCTGGCCCATCCGCTCCCACCGGAATCGAGAGAGACGCAGCCGCCTCATCATCCGCATGTGAGTGCGTCTTCCTAGCCGCATGCGCCGCGCACGAGCTCCTGCCCTGCTCGCCGGACCTTCCGGCAGACGTGTTCACGGCCTGCCTGACCAGCCCCATCAAGATGGCACTCCGCTGGTTTTGCCTCAGCTCGCCGCTGCGCGCGGAGGCTGGCCTGGACCCCGAGCTGGCAGATCTCATCCCAGGTCAGCAGAACAACCGCAAGACGCCGCTGGGTGAGCTGAACTGGATCTTCACAGCCATCACAGACACTATCGCCTGGAACGTGCTTCCCAGGCCGCTCTTCCAGCGTCTGTTCCGCCAGGACTTGCTTGTTGCGAGCCTGTTCCGCAACTTCCTGCTGGCTGAGCGTGTAGGGCGCGCGCTGGGCGTGACGCCGCTGTCTAGCCCCCAGCTGCCCTGCACGGCGGGGCACCCCATGTGGGCCGCCTGGGACATGGCGCTGGAGGCGTGCCTGCTGCAGCTGCCTGCGCTGCTGGCTGGGGAGGCTGGCGGCGTGGTGGCGGAGTTCGTGCCCTCCGCCTTCTTCTCCGACCAGCTCTCAGCCTTCGAGGTGTGGCTGGAGCACAGCAGCGCCGGAGCCGCGCGCGCGCCGCCGGAGCAGCTGCCCATCGTGCTGCAGGTGCTGCTGTCGCAGTCGCACCGCCTGCGGGCGCTGGTCCTCCTCGGCCGCTTCCTGGACAAGGGTCCCTGGGCCGTGGACCTCGCCCTCTCCGTCGGCATATTCCCCTACGTCCTCAAGCTCCTGCAAACCACAGCCGCAGATTTGCGCCACGTGCTGGTGTTCATCTGGACCAAGATCCTAGCCGTGGACCGCTCCTGCCAGGCAGACCTGGTCAAGGACTCCGCCTTCATGTACTTCCTCCGCTTTCTGGACACCCAGCAGGTGACGCCGGAGGAGCGCGCGCTGGCCGCCTTCTCGCTGGCTTGCATCTGTGACGGTCAGCCGCGCGGCCAGGTGGCCTGCGCGGGGGCGGGCCTGGCGGCCGTGTGCCTGCAGCAGCTGCCCGGCGCGCTGGCCGACGCGCGCGCGGAGGTGCTGCTGCGCTGGCTGGCGCTGGCGCTTAGCAAGTTGTGGGCCGGCCTGCCTGGCAGCCAGGCAGACGCCTTTGCCGACGGCGCCTGCGAGCAGCTCGCGCCGCTGCTGCTGCACGCGCACCCGGATGTGCGCGCATCGGGCGTGGCCGCGCTGGGAGCTCTCCTGACGGCGCCCAGGGTTGGGGGGGCTGCAGGCGGGGACGCCCCTTCCTGCACCCCCCCCTCCCCTGGTCCCGCCCTCCCGTCCTCCACCGCCTCGCTCCCGCCCCTGCCGCCCGGGCAGCCCGCCGCCCCGTCGCCCCCACCGCCTGTAGGGGAGGCTGCGCCCAGCATGGAAGCGTGTGAGCGGGACACCATGCCAGAGGTGAGCCGCCATGCGGCTGAGCGGGCGGTGGCCAGCCAGCTGCTCCCTCTGGTACTGGACGCCTCGCCGCTGGTGCGCGCGGAGGTGTGCTGCGCGTTGGCCCGGGTGGCTGCTGCGCACCCGGCGCACTTCCACGCGGCAGTGAGCGCGTGGCAGCGCACGGGCCGCGCGGCTGGCGGAGACCGCGGTTCCTACGACGCCACGCCGCCGCCCGCGCGCTCTCACGTGCAGCCTGGTCCCGTGGCGTCGCTGCGCGCCACCAGGCAGCTCAGCGTGGGCGCGAGCTTCTTGGCGCACAGCGAGTCGCAGCTGGGCAACATGAGCATGGGCGACTTTACAGCCATCGCAAACGCCGCAGCAGCCGCCAGCAGCTGCAGCGCCGTGGAAGAGGAGAAACCCGCGCCGCTGCCTCCTGGAGCGTCGGTGGTGTCCTCCACGTCCGTGACCCCGTCGCCGGTGGCCCAGCGTCCCCACGACTCCTCCGTTCCCCGCGTGTTCAGCTCGCTGGGCGGGCGCCGCCCGGCGCCCGTGGCGGTGCCTCAGCCGGTGGCATGCTCTCTGGCCGGGGTTGCGGTGTATGCGCACGACCAGGGGGGTTTGCTTTTCACGCCAACCCCGCCGTCCGGGGGGAGTTTAGGCAGCACCCCGGGGAGCGCCACCCCGGGGCTGTACGCCTCGGCGGACGCGGCGCGCCTGGGGGGTGGCATCTACACCCACCTGCTGGAGGCGCTGCTCACCCTCGCCACCGACCCAGCTCCGCGCGTCTCCATTCCCGGACGCCAGGCGCTGGCGGCGCTGGGCGTGGATCGCCTGCTGGGCCCGGCTTGCGCTGGCGGCGGCGCCGCAGGCAGCGGCGGGCGCAGGAGCAGCCTGGAGTGCGGCGGACGCAGGGGCAGCATGGAAGGGGGCGCCGCGGCCGCGGCCGCGGCCGCCGTGCCCGTCGGCAGCGCAGGCAGCGGCGGCGGCGGCAGCGGCGGCGGCGGCGGCGGGGGGGGGTCTGTGGGGGGCGGGGGTGGATGGACGCGGCGGCTATCCTCCTGGGTCTCCTCTCACGCCCCCAGCTCAGTGGTTGTTGGTTCTTCGGACGACCGAGGCGGCTCATCAGCAGCCTGTAGCGCCTCCTACGCGGACGTGCGTCAAAGCGAGGGCACCGCAGCCTGGGCGGCGCTGCAGAGCAGCCTGGAGGGCGGCGGGGGGGGCGCCTCGATGCCGGGCGGCAGCGCCGGCGGCAGCTTGAGAAGCCGCTCAGCAGCCGCTGCCGTGGCGCTACTGGCCGCCGCCTCCGCTGAGGCGCACGCAGACGCGCACGCCGACGCCTCCGCCCCGCTGCCCTGCCTTCCCAGCAGCTCCACGTTCGAGCGCTGCGCCCAGCACTTCTGCAGCCCGCTGCTGCTGGCGCCCACGCCCAGCGGCGGCGCTGCGCAGCAGCAGGACCAGGGCGACACGGAGGACGCTGAGGTGGAGGCGCAGGCTGCCGCCGCGGAAGAGGCTGCGGAGGCTGAGCAGAGCCGCGGCGGGGCCGCAGCGCAGCAAGGCGGCGGCTGGCCCAGCGGCCCGGCGGCGCCCTTGTGCGCCGCCCCGCCCCGTCGACTGGACCCCGCCCAGCACCTACAGCGCCGAGCGGCGGCGGCGGCGCGTTGCGCCCGCACAGCCGCACAGCCGCCGCCGCGGTGCACCGAGCTGCTGTGCGCCACGCCCGCAGCGGCGGCTGGCGGCGAGGAGGAGGAGAGAGCGGGAGGCGCGCCCGGCGGCTGCGCGGCGGCGGTCACCTCGCTGGCGATGCACCCGCTGCGTCCGGTGGTTGCGCTGGGCGACGCGCAGGGCTGTGTGCGCGTGTGGACCCGCGTCGAGGGCAGCGGCGGCGGTGGCAGCCTGCAGCGCCTGCGGCACCCCCGCGGCGCCTGCGGCGCACGCAGCGCCTGTGTGGCGCTGCACCTGGTGAACCCGCTGGAGCTGGAGGAGGCGCTGTTGCTGGCTGGCAGCGAGGATGGGGCGGTGCGCGTGTGGCGCGGCTGGCAGCGCTGTGCACAACCGGGCGCGCCGAGGCCTCGCCTGGCCGCCGCATGGCGCGCGCTGCCGGGCAGCCTGCCCACCCGCCCGGCGCCTCGCTTCGGCGCAGCGTACAGCTACCAGCAAGCTGCGGGGTGCCTGTACGTGGCGGGCGAGGCGGCTGGCGGCGGCGGCGGCGCGCTGCACGTGTGGGACCTGGGCAGGGAGGCGCTGGCGGAGTGCGTGCCGCTCAGCACGCTCCAGGCGGGGGCGGGGGTCACATGCCTGTCTGCGGCAGCAGGGGCGCTGCTCCTGGGCGGCGCGTCCGACGGACGCCTGCTCTCCTTCGACCTGCGCTCACCGGCGCGCCTGCTCTCCAGCGCGCGCCTGCACACCGCCCCTTTGCGCGGCGTGCTCCTGCAGCCAGGGGGCGCACCGCACGCCCTCGTCACAGCCTCCGCCGCCGGCGAGCTGGTCTGGTCAGACCTGCGGGCGCTCATGGAGCCTCTGGCGGTGGTGCAGGCCCACCCGGGAGGCCTTCAGGCGTTGGCGGCTCACCCGGCTTCTCCTGTGATTGCCACTGGTAGTGGCCCCGACCGCTGTGTGCGCCTCTTCGACGTTTCTGCGCAGCCACTGGGGACCATCAAGTACCATCTGGCGTTCCTGGGACAGCGCATCGCACCCGTCACCAGCCTCGCCTTCTCTCCAACCGACCCGCTGCTCGTTGCGGGAGGGGCGGACGGAGTCGCGTGCATCTACGGCCAGCCGGAGGGCGGCGCCGTGCGGATGGACTGACGACAGCTTGATAGCGAGCATCGATTGAGCCGTGACGCGAGATGCGGCGCGTCCTCATTTCCTGTTTGTCGGGTGGTCCCTCGGTTTTGTCCTCTCGAGAACAAAGCGTGCGGCGTTGCACGCGCGCGGCAGCGGCCGTACACGACGCTACGACCACAGAGCGACGCCCGGGCGGGTGTTGCTGGCGGGGCAGTGAGCGCGTCAGAGGCGAGGCGCGGACTGCGAGCAGGTGGGAGTGTCAGAGAGGGCGCGGGGCTCCAGTGCCGTCCGGCCGCGCTCGCGCCGCTGAGCCGCGACAGTCGGTGCGTGCACGGGGGACCCACGGACGGAGGAGCAGCAGTCGCCGTCGCGCAACCTCGTGCGAGGGCGTGCCGGAACACCTCCAATTGCTCTGCCCATCTGCCGGATCGGCTCGCGCCACGCTCCACTCCTGCTGAAAGCACCTGGGCCGCCCGCCCTCTGCGGCGCTCCTGGCGGTCTGTGGTCAGCTGGCTGGCGGCGTAGCCGCGGATGGGGTGTGGGAGAAGGCCCGCATGCCGCGCACCGCACCTTTCGCAGCACTCGAGCAGCCTCTCACGCCCGCCGCGCCTCCTCCCCACAGGCGCGCGCCGCGATGGCGGGCTACGATCCCAACGGGATGGCCGGCGCGGTGGTGCCCAGCTACCAGGAGAGCACCGGTGGGGAGGTTGTTTCCCTGGCTCCGGGGGGCGCAGAGGAGGACCCCCGCAACTACAGCGCCGTGGGCGCCTACGGCGAGGGCAAGAAGGGCGGCGACGGCATGAGCCAGACGGAGAAGCTGTGGCTGTTTGGAGAGAAGAAGCCTCTCAGCGTCCAATCCTACGGTTCCCTTCCAGCAGAGGTGCGCCTGCCACGCCCCACCCACGCACAGCCTGCGCCCCGCCGCCGCACCGCCGCACCGCGCACGCGCAGGCTTCCCGCCCGCGCTGCGCACGCTGCTAGCGCCCAGCAGTGCTCACCCGCGGTCCCCACCGCAGCCAAACGCAGAGGATGTTTGGCACGAGGACCTTCCAGCCACCAACAAGTCCTTCCACTTGGTCTATCTGTCCGCCTACCTGCACACCTTTTGCTGCAGCCTGTACACGACGCTGGGCATTGCGGCGATCCGCTACATCATCACCCGCGGCTGGTGCAGCACCTCCGCAACCCCCAGCTGGCTGTACGGCATCGCGCTGGTGAGCAGCGTGAGCATCAACAGCATCTGGAGCCGCTTCCTGGGCTTCTGGGTGAGCAAGACCGGCGGCATCCGGCCGGCCCTCCTCTTCACGCAGGCCATCAGCGCCGTGGCTGGCACGGTGCTGGTGCACGCGGGCACGCCCGCAGCCTTTGTGGCTGGCCTGGTGTGCATGTGCTTGCAGGGTAACCCGTGCGAGGCGCTGCGTCTGCGCGTGATTGCCATGCACACGGTTGGCGAGAACCGCTTCACCCACCGCTTCTTTCACCGCCTCGCCACCTGGGCGGGCGCCTTCAGCGGCCTGCTGCTCATGATGCTGCTGCTGGTGCTCTTCCCCAACCGCAACGCCACGGAGCTGAGCACCAGCCCGAACTGCCCGCCCATGGACGTGCGCTACAGCAACGCCTACCTCTACTACTGGCAGGCTGACGCGCCCACCGTGTTTATGTCGCTGGCGTGCGTGGCTCTGATCGTAAACTTCGTTCTCAACGCGCTCTTCCTCAAGGTTGAGCCCTGGTACCTGGATGCGCAGAAGGACAGCATGGCCGTCATGCCCGAGATGTATCTGGGCGACACCATGTGGCCCTACTCGCTGCTGGACAAGGAGATGGCGCGCTGGGCGCCGCCTAAGGAGGAGCTGGAGGATATCAAGCTGCGCGCAGCCAAGGCGCGCGCCGCGCGCATGGGCCCCAAGATCGTGCCCCAGATTCCAAAGGGCTTTGACCTCTACATCTACACCGTCGCGCTGCTTGCCGCCATCCCGATCGGCGTCATGTCCGTCTCCCTCTTCCCAATCTTCGCCACCAAGGTGTATACCCACGACACCATGGCGCTGTGCCTGCTCACCTTCTGCATGCTCTTCTTCACCATGCCGCCGGTGTGCATCACAATCGGGCTGTCCTTCTTTCTGTGCTGCCTCATCATGGACCTGCGACTCTCGTGGGCCATGACCTTCTGCGGCGGCCTGTCGCCCTCCTTCTTCCGCGGCGTGCACGGCGAGATGATGGGCAGCATGGCGCTGACCCTGCTGGGTCTGTGGGCGTCGTGCAAGGAGTTTGGGTTCCCCATCAAGAGCAACCCGATCGGCAACACCTACTGGGAGTATGTGCTGGGCGACTACTTCAGCTTTGTGATGGGCTACATCCTGGTGGTGCTGGGCATCAAGCGCTTCTGTGAGACTGCGCGCGAGCTGCAGGAGAAGGTGCGCAAGGCGTGCATGGTGGCGTCCGAGCCCCGCTTCAGCCCCACCGGCGGCGCGCTCATGGGCAGCGTGCTGGGCATGCTGGTGGGCGCCGCCGCCGCCGACAAGCTCTTCCTCACCCGCTGGTATGTGGTCTTCATGCCCCTGCCCATCTTCGTCATGTGGCTCGTCTACTTCCCAGTGTCCCCCATCGCAGAGGCGCGCCTGCCGCCACAGGTGGTGGCGTGGATCAACGAGCGGCCGGGCAAGTTCAAGGTGCCCAAGTACATGTGGTGGGACTGGTTCGACCACATGCAGGGCGGCAAGTGGGCAGGCATCAAGTGGCACCCCAACGCGCGCGCCATCATCTACTACATCGCCCTGGGGCTGCTCTTCTTCTTCATGTACGTGACGGGCATGATTGTGCACCTCTGGCGCGTGTGCGAGGTCCGCTACTTCACCCGGCTCTCCGTCATGCAGCTCTTCTTCGGAATGGTGCAGGTCTTCATGTTCGCCTACGCCCGCTGGCCGGCCATCGACGCGCCCATGACTGACAAGGTGAACTCGCCGGAGTACCTGAAGAAGATTGGCGTCGTGATTGCTTGCCACCAGTCGCGCGACGAGATTGTGCGCACCTGCCGTGGTCTCCTCAAGTTTTTCCCGCCCGAAAACATCATCGCCTGCGACAACGCCAACTCGCCCACGCCGCTCGATGACACCAAGGAGGTGCTGCTGCAGCTGCACCCGGACATCAAGTACCACTACATTCCGGAGGGCCACAAGTCGCGCGCGCTGTGGGAGGGATGCCACATCATGAGCCACTGCGAGTACATCATGCATTTGGACGACGACACGCAGGTGCCCGAGAACTTCGTGTTTGACCCCGACATTTTCGCAGACCCGGCGACGAGCGGCCAGTCGTTTGGCATTATGATGTTCAAGAACAACCGCGTGGAGAAGTGGGTGGACATGGAGTTCAAGATCATCAGCCAGATGCGCTACTGGGAGTCCATTGCGCACACCACCTGGTTCTGCCACGGCATGGTGGGTATGTGGCGCCGCGACCGCTTCATGAACATCCTCTCCATCCACCCCTTCCTGCCCTACGGCGAGGACAACTGGATCGGCACCAGCAACTTGAACAGCGGGTGGCAGCTGCGCCAGGAGCTGCGCTGCAACATCTACACATACACGCCGCCCGTCATGTGCCCCGCCTGCGATAACGGGCGCGTGCAGGGCTACGGCGCCTCCAGCATCTGGAAGCAGCGTGCCTACCGCTGGTTCACCAACCAGCCGCGTCGGCTGCAGCACCGGGTGATGCAGTTCATCTTCTACGATGTGGGCCACACGGTGGGCAACTTCATCTTCCGCATCCAGATGTACCGCCACGTCTTCACAATCTTCTACAACATGTTGTACCCAATCTTCATCATGCACGTCATCCTCTACCGCCAGTTCATCGCCTTTGCCATCCTCAAGTGCTTCATGTACTCCATCGGAGTGTTGGGCTACGGGCTCATCAACTACGGCTGCTGGGCGCACCGGCCGGACATCCAGGTGGAGTTCCTGACGGTGCTGGGCATGCCCTTCTACCAGGGGTGGTTCTTGCAGGCGTGCGAGTCGTTTGGGCACTGGCGCGGAGTGCTGTACTACATCCCCTTCTGGAAGATGAAGCGCTTCGAGTACACCGGCGGCGAGCTGCCCATGTACAACGGCTCGGTGCGTCTGCGTTGCGACGCTGCCCGTATCTGCACTGCGCTGACGCCTGCCGCTCACAATTTCGCTGGTCCTTTCTTCAGAGGCACCCGTTTCCGGAGACCGCTTAGTACGGCGCCCTTCGCACCGCTGTTTGCCTGTCGTTGAGCGCTGTTCTGACGCGTTTCGTGCTCGTTTGCGCAGCTACGAGGAGGAGTGGATGTGATGGAGTGGATTTTTCTCCTCCTTCTGCTCCGCAGTCATCGACGCGCGAATATCGCGCGTCACTCTGTGTTTTCAGGATGAATAGACCACGTGCGTGTTGCATGCGCCTCCACGGTGCGTCCTGACGCGCAAGGCCGCGGCAGCGCGAACGAGCATCGGCACGAGATGCCTTCTCCGCTTCACTGTCTGACGCTGCAGCTCTATCCAGGCGGAAGCTGGAGGCACAGGGACTAAGACTGGGGTGGGAGTGTTACACATATTGCGAATTGTTGCAGGACGCTCGTGGGTCCACACGTGCATGTTGCAGTGTTGCACGTTGCACAGGCCACAGGGTGGCCCCATCTATGCCCTCGCCTTCCCGAAGACGTTGTCCTTCTTTATCGACAACAGCTCCAGGTCGAACTTCAGCTCCGCGTTCTGAGCGCAACAGTAAAGGGTAAGCGTGAGGTGAGGTGAGGACACGACGGAAAATACGCAATGTGAGACTGCGTTCTCGCGCACCGCCGGGATCTCCTGCACTCTCAGCGGTCCGTAACTGCGTGACAGAGTGGTGCGCAGCATGAGTTGCGAGTCAGCGCAGGGAAGCGCTCCTTACGCACGCCAGTTCGGGGGGGACGATGAGCTTGCGCTGTCCGCCAACCTGCATGCCCAGCACGCCCTCGTTGATGCCCTCGATGAAGGGTCCGCCAGGCGTGCCTGCCCTCCGCGTCAGCAAGAAGCGTCGAGAGCGCAAGCGCAGCGCCGCCCACGCAACTCGCCTGCTTTGGTGCCAACGTCCCAGCCGTAAGGCGTGCCGCCAGTGACGCCCATGCCCACGCGGGAGGTGCTGACCGTCAGCTGCGCAGAAGGTGAGAGGAGCGTCAGCCGGTTGGCCAACCGCAGCATCCAGCTGCAGAGGCCACGCACGCTCTTCCACTTGCAGTCGTAGTGCACTGCCACGCGTTGACCCTTCGTCACCGCAGGCCCAGCGCCAAGCTGGAAGGAGACGCGGCAGAGGCGGAGTGGGGACGCTTCGCGTCAGCATCATATCCAACGCGCTGCGGAAGCACACGCGGGTCACGCGCCACGACGTCGTAGTAGAGGAGGCCAGACGGAAGCTTCTTGTATTTCTCCAGCGGCACGTCGAACTTCTTGCTGCGACCAGAGCGGCGCAGCCCGAGATCCACCCCCGCCGCATCCGAGCCCGGGGCCACAGCCAAAGCGGCCACAGACGCGGCAAACAGGCTCAGCGTGTCACGCCGTGTGGTTGGAGACGCCGCATGCTCTGCGCTGCTGTCAGCAGACTGTGGGGTAGGCACGAGTGCAACGTCGGTGTCAGCGCTGCCTGCTGCACGACACGACAGCAGCCTTCGCACCGCACGGGTCAATAGCTGCCGCCTCGCAGGCGCGCGCTGCGTGGAGGAGCGAGGAGCCAGCACGCTGGTCGGTGCAGTCGCGCACACCATTATCTCCTTTGCGAGAAGAGGCACCCGTGCACAGCAGCGAGGTGGTGACACGGGCTAGCGTAGGGAACGCGAATGCGTGACGTTGAGACTTTGAAAATCGAATGTTCGAGAAGAGATGCTTCTAGATCGAGACGGATCTATGGTTCCTCCGTCGCAAGGTCAGGTCCTACCAGTTTGCTGCTTGGAAAGTGACCAATATGTATTCAACCGTATGCGGTGTAAGTGTGACGTGCGGCTCACTGCCAGCGCGGCGCGGGCGAGCGCGCACGCAAGCCGCTGCGCCCTGCTCGCGGCAGCTCTGTGCAGCCTGACACGCGCCACGGCGGCCTCGAGTCCGCCACGGCGCTATGCGGCCTCGACGGCGGCGGCGGCGGCCTGGCGGGCAAAGCGGGCGGCGGCGCGTGCCTGAGCGCTGCTGCGCTGCCCACACCCCGCGCCAGCAGCCTGCGCGCCGCAGGGGACGCGCGCGCCGCCTGGCTGCGCGCAACGCTGGAGGCGTAGGGCGAAGCGTTGGCGCTGCCGGATGCAGGCAGCGCGTGGACGGGCGTGGACGGTCGGCCGTACCCCTGAGCAGAGGAGGCGCGTCGCAACGTCGCCGCTGCGCGGCGCATCGTCGCCGCGGCTCGGTCGTTCGGAAAGTAGGTCGCGGGCGAGCGCGCCAGGGAGAGAGGCGCGGCCCGGAGCTCCTCTTCCTCCTCCTCATCCTCCTCGCGCTGAAAAGTCGTGGCAGACGCCCGCGGCTGCGGCGACGCGGATCGAGAGGGCTGGCGCGCGCTGGTCCACGAGCTGCTGCTGCTGCTGCTGACGCGCGGCCGCGAGCGGCGCGCCGCGGCGGCGGCGGCGGCGGCGGTGGAGGAGCGCCGTGACGGCCTGGGCGAGGCGGCCGGCGAAGCCGCAGGCTCCGGGGTGGGAGACACCGCCGGCTGCGAGCCAGATGGCGACGCGCAGCTGCGCGCGAGGCTGGGCCTCCGCGATGGCGCCACCGCAGGCGCCACCTGCACCGCATCCTCACACGTCTGTTCTGGGCCGCCGCCCTGGTGCGCCTGGTGCCAAGACCGCCAGCCCCAGGAAAGCGCCACCGGCTGCGCTCCACGGCTGTGCGAGGGCCTGCCCGCGGCCACAGCGGGCGGATCGGCGCGCGTGGGCGCAGGCTGCTTCGCCTTTGCGGCTGCGGCTGCCAAGATGACCTGCAAACAAAGCGCCTTGAGCTCCATCAGCGCGCGCATCACATCCGTCTCATCCTCCTGCGTCGCGGCGACGCCGGGGTCGCAGCCCTGCGACGCCCGGCGGCGAGTGGAGTCGAGCTCCACCAGCGCGTTGCGGGCGCGAGCCAGCGCCGCGCGAGCCACCACCTCTCCTGGGCTGACGTCGTCGTCGCAGGCGGAGGCCCCCGCCGCCAGCGTCTCCTCCCAGCGCTCGCCGTGCGCCGCGGCGGAGGCTGCGGCGACGTCGTGCAGCTCGAAGAGCACCGTCTCCAGGCGCGCGCACAGCAGCGACGCGGGCAGCAGCGTCGCCGGCGCGCCAGCGGCGGCTTGCTCCGCGGCCGCGTCCGCTGCGGCGCCTCGGCGGGAGTCCACGCCAGCCGCAGCCGCGTGCGCCAGCAGCCGCCCCTGCTGCGCCAGGCGAGACAGCGCGCCGTCGTGGGCGCCGCGCAGACGGAACAGCTCGTCCCTGGCCGCGGAGAGCTCGGCAGCGAGCTGTGGAGGCGGAGGGGGCAGGGAGAGGGGGGTCGCGAGGTGAGCGAGGAGAGAGGCACGAGAGAGTGCGTGTGGGGCCACGCGCACGCACCGCCTGTCGCTCCTCCTCGCCCAGCTGCTGCGCCTGTCCCCATTCCTGGACGGCGCCGTGGTGCTGCTCCACCGGCGGCGCCGCCAGGGCGGCTGGAGAGGCGGCCCGGTGCGCCTCCGCCCGCAGCGCCCTCGCCTCCCATCGCTGCGCCGCGGCGCGCGCATCGTCACGCTCCGCCTGCAGCGCTGCGGCGCGGTCTCGATGCGCGCGCGCGTCCGCCGCGGCGGCTGCCGCGTCGGCGCGCGCCCCGTCGGCACAGCGCAGCGCCTCCTCCACCTCCCGCTCGCGCTGGCGCTCCGCCTCCGCCTCGCGCGCGCGACGCGCGGAGGCGAGCAGCTGCGACGCGGCGCCGCCGCGGCCGGAGGGCGTCTCGGAGCGTTCAGGCGGCGGCGCCTGAGACTGTGCGCGCTGCTGCTGCTGCTGCTGTGCCTCCGCTAGCGCGGCGCCTAGGGAGGCGCGCTCCGCGGCGGCGGCGCCCAGCTGAGCGTGCAGGAAGTCCCGCTCGGCCCTGTAGCGCTCAGCAGCCTCCGCCACGCCACGCAGCTCAGCCTCCAGAGGACTGCACGCCCCGGCGGCAGCCTCGGCGGCGCGGCGCTCGCCGTCCGCGCGCGCCTGCTCGGAGAGTGGGAAGGGTCAGGAGGGGGCGAGAGGGGAGAGAGACGTCTGGAGCGCCAAAGGAGAGGAGGGGGCTCGCACCTGCGCCAGCAGCGTCTCGAAGTGCGCAGCCATCTCGCGCTTGTCGCGCGCCGAGTCGGCGAGGCGCTCCTCCAGGCGCGCATTGCGGCGCGCCAGGTGGGCATGCTCGAAGCTGGAGGCGTGCGTGGGGAGTGCACCGGGCGGGGCGGGCGCAGTCGCCTGGTGCCGCACGTACTGCTGCTGCTGCTGCTGCTGCGAGGGCGAGGGCGCCCGGGGAGGCAGGAAGGGCTGGCGCTGCTCCTGCGGCTGCTGCGGCTGCGCGTAGGCGTAGGGCGGCGGTGCTCGACTCGGGGGCGCGTAGCCATACGGAGGGGGGGCCAAACGCACAGCCGTCGGCGCAGGCACGCGCGCCACGAAGGCTGCTGCGCCGCCAGGCCAGCCGGGTGGCGGGTAGTAGCCGTGGGGAGGCGCGAACTGCGCCGCAGCGTCTGGGGGGTACCCGTAGCCGCCCGGCCAGTAGGGCGCGCCGCTCTCCACCGCAGCCATAGGCCGCGCGGAGGCGACAGCTGTGGGCAAAAAAACGGGGTAACGGGCGTGTGCGGGCCACCACCACCACCACCAGCCACGGCGTGATGGCACCCCGGTTTGAAATGTCAGCTACAGCCTACAGGGCACTGCCAACGGTTACAGGGTGGGTCCACTCGCAAGAAATTCCACGCACAAGAAACTAGCCAGCGTCCGGCGCGCAGCGCCGGAGCGATTTTTTAAGAAAGAGAGCGTGCCGTGGGGAGGTTGCGGCAGCAG
>Ga0049083_10000399_pt1 | contig 15280 bp, 18 predicted proteins | sample GreLakmeMI27MSRF_FD_66719 | JGI IMG/M metagenome (GOLD analysis project Ga0049083, IMG submission 66719) | Freshwater lentic microbial communities from great Laurentian Lakes, MI, USA - Great Lakes metaG MI27MSRF | ecosystem: Environmental > Aquatic > Freshwater > Lake | place: Great Lakes...
GCACGCGCCACGCGTGACGCCGTGACGCGTCACGAGCCAGATTTCGTTTTCTCCGCGGGCCCTGTGCTCTCGTCTGGACTGCCCAGCTTCTCCTTGAATGGGGAAGAGCAAATTTATCGACAAGAAGACTGCGGCGCACTACAGCCTCATATGCCGGGTGACGGACGACCAGGACGGTCGCGACGGAGCAGCAGAGCCCAGCCTGAATGACGAGCGCGCCTTCGCACGCCTGGACGTGCGTCGCGTAGCACAGCGCGCCGCGTTGGTGCCTCACTGAGTCCCCAACGCAGAGCGGCGGCCATGCGAGCGCACTGGAGGACGCCTCCCAGCGCGACGACCGCTCAGCCTACTCGCAGTCCACCCGCACCGGCAAGGTCTCTCGCGCGCGGCGGGCGGAGCTGAAAGAGGCACGTGCCGACGCCGCACACGCGCGCACGCGTGCCGGCGGCTGCCCTCTCGCACTCACGCCGCCCCTTCCCGCGTGCAGCTGGGCTTCCCCGACGACGGCTACGACTACCTGCAGCACTGCCGCTCCATCGGCGCCTCCGGGGGTGCGGGAGCCACCTTCGTGGCTGCGTTGGCAAAGCCGCAGCTCCTGGACGACGCTCTCATCTACGACGCGCGCAGCGTGGCCAAGCCCGCGGCGGCAGCCTCGGTGCGAGCCCCCTCTTCCCTCTCCTCCGTTCGCGGCCGCGGCGCTGAGCGAGTGCCGTGCGCAGGTGCCTCGCGCGGCGGCTCCGCTAGTGGCTCGGAACCCGGAGCTGGAGGCTGTGATGGCGGCCATCTCTTGCGCGGAGGAGGGCGTAGTGCTGGAGGAGGAGCAGGCTGCTGCGGGCGAGGCCGAGGGCGAGGCTGGCTTTGGAGATCTGGAGGACGACTTCATTCTCTCTGTGCTGGACGCGGAGGCGCTGCCAGCCGGCTCGCTAGCAGAAGAGAGTAAGGGCGACAGCGACAGCGACAGTCAGGGCACTGACCTGGTGCGTGGCTGCGCTTGCCATTGCCTGATGGTTCACTGGTTAACGCGCGCGCGTGGACGCCGCAGGACGCGTTTGACGACATCGAGGAGAGGGGGGAGGAGGAGGAGGAGGAGGAGGGCCCGACGGCGCCGGGCGGTCGGGCCAGCGCCCTGGCCGCCGCATCTGCCCTGGAACGCAGCGCGCGCGCGCCCCGCCATCTGGACGACGCCTTCGAGGCGCTGGCTCTAGAGTACAGCGACGACGAGATCGGGTGCGCGGCCCGCCGGCTGCGCGGTGCCTTCACTTTGTTGCAGCCCCTGACTGCGCTACCTCGACCCGCAGCGAGCTGGATGACGCCAATCCGGCTGCCCGTGGACGCGCCAGCCTCTCCGCCTTCGGCTCCGTGCTGCACGCCTTCCGCGCCTCCGCGCAGGGATGCGACGCGCTGGCCTCTGCTCGCGCGGCTGCCCGCGCAGACCGCGAGGCTGACGAGGCGCGCGAGCCGGGCGCCTCGGCGGACGAGGAGGAACAGGAGGAGCGCCTCCCCGGCGGCGATGGGGCGGCGGAGGAGACGCCGGAGGAGGCGGCGGCCAAGGAGGCGCTGCAGGTGACCCGCCTGCTGCTGGGCTTTGAGCCCTCCCAGCGCCTGCGCACCGCCGGCGACGAGCAGCTGCTGCAGCGCCCGCGCGCCGCCGTGCCAGCGGAGGAGCGGGAGGGCTGGGACGAGCCCACGGAGATGCGCCCGTGCGAGCTGGACCTGCGTGAGCGAGACCGCTGGGTGCGCGCGCGCCCACCCACCCACCCCCTTTTTCGCTCACTCCGCCCGTTCGGCGCATGCGCAGGATTGCGAGACGATTGTGAGCACGTACAGCAACACGGAGAACCGGCCCAGCGTAATCGAGGCTGGCGCGCCCCGCCGCGCCCCCCGCGCCCCCGGCTCCCGCGCCGCCGCCAACGTGGGCGCGTCGCCGGCGCTCATCCGGCTAGGCAAGACGGGTCTGCCCGTGGACTTTGTGCCGCACCGCCGCACGGCGGCACCGGGTGAGCCCTTCCCGGGGGGGGGCGACGACTCCGCCAGCGGGGAGGAGGGGGAGGATGCGCCGGGCGGGGCGGACTGGCGCGGCGCCACGCGGCGCAAGGGCGAGAGCGCGGAGGAGAAGCGCGCGCGCAAGGCTGCGGTGAAGGAGGGGCGCCGCGAGGCGCGCAGCGTCAAGAAGGAGACCAAGACGCTCTTCAAGCAGGAGGCCAAGGCCACGCGACCGCAGCAGGCCACCGGCGCCGTGCGCATCGGAGCCAGCGTCGTGCCGCTCTACTAGACAGAGACGAGAGCGGGAGGCATTCTATGATTTTCAGGCCACAGCGGTGCCTAGCGCTTACTCCTCGCGCTTCTTGAACAGGTTCTCCCAGAAGCCAGGCTGCTTGGGCGCGTCCGGGTCCTCTTCCTCTACCCAGCCCTCGTCCCGGTACTTCCCGTTTTTCTCGAAGTTGTTAGCCTCAAAGTCCATCTGCACGCGCAGGTTCTCGCGGTCTGGTGCCAAGCGAGTGAGCGACAGGGCGTTGACAGTTCGTCAGCACAGTCTCACCAAAGCGTATCTCGCTGGGCACGGGGGCGCCTAGCCCAAAGCCTGGTGCCACAGCGAGGAGCGCTCATGAGAGGAGTTCTCTTCGCGGAAGCTACTCTCGTACCGATGAGCTCGATGAGCGAGCCCGGCGTCAGGCTCCGTCCGCCTTTCCCGTCGTCTTTTCCCTCCTCATCCCTTGGAATGATGTCCTTGAGCTTGTCAAACACGCTGCGCTCCTTAGAAGGCTCCGGCTCCTCCTCCTTGGAAGCGCGCGGCGTAGCCAGGCAGCGCGGAGAAGGTCGTGCTCTGCTTGCGCTTCGCGACGCAGAACACAGCGGCGCACGCACTGCCACAGTGGCTTGTTGTAGGTGCAACATCGAGCGACAACAGGCAAGAGGAGGGAATGCTGTTCAGCTGTAGTTGTACGACCACCACCACCGCACAACCGCACTGCTTCCTTCAAACTTGTCACCGTGTCAGCGCTGTTGTCTGTGGTGAAGCAGAGCGTTGGAGCCCGGGGGCTTGACTGAAGCGTAGCACTGGGCATCTTGAGCTCACACGGGCGATGGCGAGCGCTTCGCTCGACGCGCCGCCTCGTCACCGAGCGCGCGCGCAGCGCAGCGCAGGAGTGTTGCAGCGTCTGCCCGCTCCCGTTGCTGCAGTCTGTCATAGGGCCGCCAGCCTTGGCTGCTTCGACTCAGCGCTGAGAGAGCGCGCAGTGGTGGGTGCACTGGCTGGCGGCCTGGCTGGGGGTGTGGTAAACGGTGTGTTGCACCCGTTGGACACGATCAAGGTGCGCCTGCAAGTGCGGGGCACGTCCTTCAAAGGCCCAGGCGACGTGCTGCGCCACGCGCTACTGCTCAAGCGCTGGTCGCTCTACCGGGGCGTGGGCGCGGCCGTACTGGGCGGCTGCGCCTCCAGCTCTCTCTACTTCGGCGCATACGAGGCGTGCAAGGCGCTGGGCTTGCCCCCGCCGCTTGCTGCGCTGCTGGGCAACGCTCTGTCCTCGGTCTTCCTGGTGCCTAAGGAGCTGGTCAAGTCGCGCCTGCAAGCGGGCGCGGCTGGCGGCGCGCGCTCGGTGCTAGCGGGCGTTCTGAAGGAGCGAGGCGTTCGCGGCGTCTATGCGGGCTATCTGCCGACGTTGCTGCGAAACGCGCCGTCCAACTGCATCTCCTTCTCGACCTTCGAGGCGCTCAAGGCGCAGCAGCTGCGCCGCCTGGCGCGGCGCAGGGCACACACACACGAGGCTGAGGGGCGGACGCCGGTGACGCTGCCCGCCGGCGAAGCAGCCCTCTGTGGCGCGCTGAGCGGCGCGCTGGCCGCCACTGTGACGCATCCTCTGGACCTTGTGAAGACGCGGCTGATGACGCAGGGCTCGCGCGCGCCGCTGGGGCTGAGCCTCTACACGGGTGTTGCTGGAACGCTGCGCGCGGTGGCGCGAGAGGAGGGCCTTCGGGGCCTCACGCGCGGCCTGGCCGTGCGCCTCTGCTACAACACGCTGTTCACGGCGCTGGGCATGAGCGCCTTCGAGGCTGCCCGGCGTGGCATCGCACAGCAGCGAGCACTCGCACGCGCGCATAGCCATGACACGCGGACCAAAAGCGCATAATAAGTGAGCAAACGTGCAGTCTGTCCGGGTCTGCGCCGACTCACGGGGCGAAGATGCTGACCGCGTCGCTGGGCGGACGGCCCGCCTGGTGTCGCCTCACCTCCTCCGCCATCACCGCCGCCATGGCTCTGTAGGAGACGTCCGTGACGCCTGCCACGTGTGGGGTCATGATGCAGCGCGGATGCCGCGCCACGAAGTCGCTGGGATCCCAGGGCTCCGTCCAGGCCACGTCCGTGCCCAGCCCGCCCAGCCGCCCGCTCTCCAATGCCTGCGAGCGGGCGCGCGCTTGAGCGTGTGCGCGTGCGCGTGTAATAGAAGTGGATGCGCACCCGCGCGACGGAGTCGTAGTCCAGCAACCCACCGCGTGCCACGTTCACCAGCAGCGCCCCGGGCCGCATGGCCGCCAGGAAGGGGCCATCCACCAGGCCGCGCGTGCTGTCGTTGAGCGTGCATGTGAGGAGCACGATGTCAGCCTCGCCCTGCGCGGGGAGGAACGCGTGAGTGCACGAGAAAGCAGCGCTGTGGCCCCACACGCGCCAACATGCGGTGCATGTCCTCGGCGCCGCCCCTTTCCGCCAGCGCCGCAGCCTGCGCGTCCCCCTCCAGCATCCAGGGAGTGCGCTTCAGCGCCGAGACGCGCACGCCCAGCGCTGCAAGCCGCGCAGCGCTCTCCCTGCCGATGGCGCCGAACCCCACCAGCAGCGCGGAGCGACCCGCCAGCACGACGCCCGTGGGGCTGCCCAAGCGGCGCTGCTGCAGCGAGGCGGACATGGCCTTTGCGTCGCGCAGCAGGGACAGCGTGAGGAAGAGGGCGAACTCGGCGCACGCGGCCGCGTTGCCGGTGCCCTCGGACGGGATGTTGCCCACGCGCACGCCCGCCGCGCGCGCAGCTTGCAGGTCCACGCCCTGTGTGGGCTGAGTCAGGGCGAGCGAGCAGGGCCTTTGCCAACTCGCGCCTCCAGGCCCACGCCGAACTGCAGAATGTAGCGCAGCCTGGGCGCGTGCGACAGCAACTCCGCGTCGAAGCGCGTCATGAAAGGCACCTGAAGCCAGGAGCAGCGCGTGAGAGGGCACACAGCCAGGCGTTGTGCTCAGCTATTCCTCACGCAGGAGGCGGGCACGCGCCGCCATGTCCGCGTCGCCAATGTGTTGCGCCACATGCGCTCTGGAGCAGCAGAGAACGTGCACGTCGCGGTCTCCAGCCAGAGCCTGCTGTGTAAAGTTGAAGCCATCGTGAAACTCCTCGCCGCAGAACAGCACCTAAAGGCACACTGTGAGTTTCGGACGAGCGAGCGCCAGCCGGATACGCGCCTTGTAGTCGGAGGAGACGGCCGCCACCATCGCTCGCGCTTGACCCCCTGCCCTGCGCAGCGCGCTGCGAGCGCGCGCTGCGAGCATGCGCGGGGCGGCACCCTATGATAGCACCGAGTCACTCGCGCTGGGGTATGCAGGAGACGTCGAGACGAACAGCAGCGGGAGCGGAGGCACGAAGTCCATATGGGCACACACGGCGGTACGATGGCGGCACGTGAACGTGTTTTTCCCGCCCCGAGGCGGTGGTTCATCTTGCCGCGATGAAGCGCGCCGCGGAGGCGGCGCCTGAAGCGGGTGCGAGGCTGCATGATGTTTATGACAATGCCGAGCGACTCACGCACGCTCGAACAGTGACGCTGGCCGGAGCGAGCGCCGCGGCGCTGAGCAAGGTACTGGAGAAGCGGCAGAAGAAGGGCGGCGGGCGAGGAGACTGGGCCGCCGCCCAGGCTGCCGCGGGCGGTGTGCTGCCAGCCCCACGCGCCGGCGTCGCCGCGCTTGACTGCGGCGCGCCGGCCAACACGCGCGCGACGCTGGAGGCGGAGGCTGACGGGCGTTTGGAGCGGTGCGCGGGCGGGCTCGAGCTCAACCTCGACGCTGCCACCTCGCTCGCTCACGCGTGCCCTCGCGCCACGCAGCGAGCCCGACGCTGCTGCGGCGGAGGACGAGGAGCTATGGGAGGACGCGGCAGAGGTGCCAGTGAAGGACGAGGCGCCGGAGGAGGCTGTGGCGGCTGCGCAAGCGACTCTTCCTCAGGAGGACGAGGAGGAGCTGCTCATCCAGTTTGAGGAGGACGGGCCCGCCCAGCGGGAGAAGCCCGCCAAGACGACCAAGAAGCCCACGCAGCGCAAGGCGCCGGTGCGTGCGCGCGCGCGGCAGCGCCAGCGCAGCGCTGACCTGACAGCTCCTGTGTGCCCTTGCACCTCCTCCCTCCACAGCCGCTGCGCCGCGCCACCGCGGGCGACAAGCTGTTCGCGCAGCTCGCGCACCAGGCGCACCTGCTGTGCCTTTTGGCGCGCGCGGTGGCGTTCGACACTGCGGCTGACGAGCCCGAGGTTGCGGCGCTCGTGCTCTCGCTGCTGCCCCCAAAGTCGCTGGCTGCGCTGACGGCGCCGCCCGCCGGCCGCGGCTGGCGTGAGGAGGAGGTGGAGGCGCTGTCGGGCGCCTTCGCAGCGGTGTTTCTACACGTGCGCCCTGACGAGGCCTCTGCGCCCGCGCTGGCTCGCAGCCGCGGCGGCGCGCATGCGGCTGCGCCCTCGCTGCCCCTGGCTGCGCGCGCGGCGCTGACGCTGGCGCTGGCGCGCAAGAACGGGGGCGCCGAGGAGCTGTCCGCGCTGTTCGCAGCCCTGTGCCGTGCACGCGGAGTGCCGGCGCGCACGGCCCACTGTCTGTGCCCGCAGCCCCTCAAGCCCGACGCCTCGTCGCTGGACGCCTCGCAGGGGCTCTCCGGCGATGTGCGCGAGTGGGCACCCCCCCGGCGCCGAGGACGCTTCGTTGTGCCGTTTGGCATGGGCCCCGGCTTGCGCGCGCCCCAGCCCCGAGCCCGACCCCGCCCCGGCCCAGCCAAGCCGTCCGCCAAGGCCGCCGCCACCTCCGGCGACGCGGATGTGATCGACCTCACGCTGATCAGCGACGGCGAAGAGATGGCCTCCGACGCCAAAGGCAAGGCGCCCGCACTCCCCGCCGGCGCATCGCAGCGGCGGCGCGGCGACGAGGAGCTGGCGCGTGATCTGGCGCACGCGATGGAGGCGAGCCGCGGTGGCCTCGCTGAGCCGTCTGTGAGCCCGCCCCCGTCAAAGCCAAAGACCGGCGCCGCCAAGCCTAAAGCCAAGGCTGGCGACTCGCAGCGCTGGGAGGTTGGCGATGCGGCCTGGTCGCGCGCCCGCGGCTGCGTGCGTCATTGGGTGGAGGTGTACCTGGGCTCCTTCCCAGGCGGCCGCTGGGTGGCGGTCATGCCCTGGGAGCGCCGCCAGCAGCGCAGCGGGCTGGACGTGACAGAGCTGATGGAGGTCTGCGCGCAAGGCATCGAGCGCGCGCCGCTGACGTACGTGCTCGCCTGCGCTGGCGGCGGGGCGCGCGACGTCACCCAGCGCTACGCGCGCCAGTGGTCAGCCACGCAGCAGCTGCGCACAGATCAGCGCTGGTGGGAGGGCAGCCTGAAGGCCCTGGGGCTGCGACGGCTGGAGGGGCAGGCCGGGAAGCGGCAGCTGGGTGGCACCTCTGCCAAGGCCATCGCCCACGCCGAGGATGCCAGCCTGGAAGCACGCGCCCTGGCGGAGCCCTTCCCCACGCGCATCGCGGACTTCAAGACGCACAAGCTGTACGTGCTGGAGCGCCACCTGACACACTACGAATGCGTGCACCCAAAGGACGCGCTGGGCGCCATCGGCTCGGAGGCCATCTACCCCCGCAAGAACGTGGCTGAGCTGCACACGGCGGATGTGTGGCAGCGCGAATACACTCGCTGCGTGCGCGACGAGGAGCTGGCTACCCCGGCCAAGACGATCCTCAAGCGCGGCCTCGCAGCAGCCGCCAAGAAAGCCGACAAGCAGGATGCGGCGGACGCGCAGGAGGCGGGCTTCGCGCCAAAAGCCAAGGCCAAGGCGAAGGGCAAAGGCAAGGCTGGCGCGTTGGGCAACACTGGTCAGGGCTTTGACATCGCCTCCATCCTGGACACGGTGGACGATGACTACGATGCTGACGAGCCCGGCGACGGGTGCGGCAGCGACGGGACGGATGACCCCACTGTCGGCCGCTCCAAAAAGGATCTCACCCTGCTCTACGGCAAGTGGCAGACGGACGAGTGGGAGCAGCCCGGCGCGCAGGGGGGCATCGTGCCGCGCAACAACTTTGGCAATGTGGACCTGATGCGCGACAACCCGCTCCCCCCGGGCTGCGTGCACCTTTCCGGCTACCCCCGCATCGGCATCACCGCGCGCAGACTGGGCGTGGACGCGCCCTCCGCGCTCGTCGGCTTCGAGCGCCACGGCGGCAAGATGACGCCCGTGCTGGACGGCATCGTGGTGCCGGAGGAGCACAGCGCGCGGGTGCTTGACGCCTACCTGGCGGAGGAGGAGGCGCGGCAAGCCAAGGCGAACGCCAAACGCCGCGCGGAGGCGCTCAAGCGCTGGCGACTGCTCATCCGCACGCACCAGGAGCGGCTGAGGCTCACCAGCGAGGCGGCGGGCAACGGGGGGCGCGCTGCGCCAGCCGACTCTGACGTCATCATGCTTGACGACGACGGAGAGCCAGAGGTGACGCCGCAGGCCCGCGCGCCGGCACGCGCGTCATTGCTCCAAGAGAAGATGTGAGCGCAACGCAAATTGACACCAAGCATAGGGGCATAGGAATAAGATGCTCGCCACCAAATTTTGCAGTGGCTTCTGGTTGTCTGGAGGAATCTGGAGGAATCTGGTTGTCTGGAGGAATCTGGAGGAAGTTGAACTTCCTGGACAGTTTTTGACAAAAACTGTCAACCTTCTCGCGCTCGCCAGTGCTACACAGTAGTGCTGCTCAGTGCTGCACGATGGCGGACAAGCGTGCGTGCCCTGCGTGCCAAAGCTGCTGCATTGGTCAGAGCTCCCTCCCGGAATCCCGGACGCACGCTGGCCGCTGAAAGCCCGCCTGGCGCCGCGCCCGGTAGTGGTCGAGCTGCGGCTGGCTGCAGGACGGCGGGCGGACGGGCGATACCTGGCCGAAGTCCGGCCGACACCAGCAGAGCTCTCGCCGCCGGCTCGCACACTGGCGCTGCCGCCTCGCCCGCGCGGGCCCACTGCCGTGGCCAGTCGCGCGCGCGGAGTGCTGACGCGGCTCGCGCACGTGCGCAGCTTCCGGAGAAGAGCTGCCTCAAGGCCTCATGCCTATGGGCGGCGGCGCCGGCGTGCCCGGCGCCTTTGACATGGGTTCGCTGCAAAACCTGCTGAATGTGCGTGGCCAGTGGCGCAGACTGGGTTGGCTTTGAGGCTGTGCTTGCGACACGAGAGAAACTGCGCAGACGCTGGCTCAAAGTACCAGCCCGGCACTCACGCGGCGCGCGCGCGCAGGACCCGAGCATCCGCGAGATTGCGTCCCAGATCAGCATGGACCCCTCCTTCCGCCAGATGGCGAGTACCCTGGCAGCGGGTGCCCCGGCTGGCGGCGCTGCGGCTGCCGCCCCTCCTGCGCTGGACCCCAGCGCGTACATGAACGCGATGCAGGGCATGATGACCAACCCCGAGTTTCTCCAGATGGCCGAGCGCCTGGGCACGCAGATGATGCGGGACCCAGCTGTGAGCAGCATGCTCAGCCAGATGAGCAACCCCGGATACGCCAGCGATATGAAGGCCAAGATGGACGAGCTGAAGAACGACCCGGAGCTGGCGGCCATCATGGCTGAGATTGAGACGGGCGGCCCCGCCGCGATGGTCAAGTACTGGAACGACCCTTCGGTCTTGGCCAAGCTGGGGCGTGCCATGGGCGGCGACGGCGCGCTGGCTGCGCTGGGCGGCGGCATGGGTGGCTACGGCGCGCTGACGGAGGTTGGCGAGACGGACGGCGAGGAGGAGGACGAGGACGAGGAGGAGCTGACGCTGCATAGCGCTGCGAGCACTGGCGACCACGAGAGCCTGGCGGTGCTGCTCAAGCAGCCCGGCGTGGCCGTGAACGCGGCTGACGGGGAGGGGCGCACGGCGCTGCACTTTGCCTGCGGCTACGGAGAGCTGCAGTGCGTGGAAGCGCTGCTGGACGCGCGGGCGGAGGTTGACGCGGTGGACAAGAACGCAAACACGGCGCTGCACTACGCGGCCGGCTATGGAAAGGTTGAGGTGGTGCGCCTCCTGGTGGACGCGGGCGCCAGCGTGGTGCTCAAGAACGCGGACGGCAAGTCGCCGCTCGACGTCGCGCGCCTCAACAGCCAGGAGGATGTCCTCGCATGCCTGGAGAAGGACGTATTCCTCTGAGTGCCCACTGGGAGCCATGTGCAAATCTTTCCTCTAGAGTCGTATGTCTGTGCGTCATCGGACAGAGAGAAGAAGGCTGAACATTATTACGCTTGAGCCGTTGTCATCCCGCGCCGGCGGCATTGGGCCAGATGCTGCCCTCGCTCTTGGCCCAGGCCTGCAGTAGATAGGGGCCGTAAATGGGCGACTGCCAGAGGTTGAAGAGTGACGCGGTGAGCGCAGTGGCCAAAGCAACCTCGCTTGCCTTTCCAGCCACCACGGGAGAGTCGCCAACGCGAGAGAGCGCGTCGCGGAGGATGGACGAAAGCACGGTGAGTGGCGCTGGCGACGCCGACGCACTCTCGGGAGGCAGCGTCTCCTGCCACTCGCCGCCTGCCAGCGCGGCCATCCACTCCAGGGCGGCGAGGCGCACCGCATCGACAGGCGGCGGTGGCGCCGCCAGACCCTGCGTCTGCTCCCACCAGGGCGCAGGCGGTGGTTCGGCAGAGGAAGGGCCGTCCAGTGCGCTGATCCCAATCGGCGGCATCAGCGGCGTCGGCGGCGATGGCGGCGATGGCGACTGGAGAGGCGGCGTGGCTGGCACTGCAGCCGGCGGCGCTGCGCCAGAACAAATGCTCTCCTCAGCCGGCTCGCACGTCGTGTTGCAGCGCCAGCAGACGCACCCATCCGCAGAGGCGAGCCGCGCCGATGCAGCCCCTTGGTCGGGCGCAGCAGGAGCAGACCGAGTGTGAAGGAGCTGTCCATACACAGACAGCGCGCTGAGGACGCAGGTCCAACACACCTCTTCGTCCGCATCCCTCTCCAGCGCCACGCTCGGCAGCGCCACCAGCGCTGTGGACGCGTTCGCTGCGCCTTCAACTTCACTGGTGGTGAGCAGGAGAATCGCGCCAGCTGGCAAGCCATGCAGCATCAGCGTCGAGCTGTTTACCGCCACGCTCATTGCGGCGCCACAGCGCAGCGCGGGCCCGAGCTCGCCTCGCAGCGCCAGCGAGTAGAGCAAGGTGCCCCGGCTGTGAAAAGCGAGCGTGATGCTGGTCGGCGAAGCCGCTGTGACCAGCACCGCATCTGCAGGCGCGCACGCGGCGCAGACGAGAGCAGCACACAGCAGCCGGGTGGCACGGGGCGGCATTCGTTTGAGCGATGGACCTGCCCTCTCGCCTCGAAAATGCCAGAGCAAGCGTTTGTATCTCCCCATCCTGCGCGATACCCCCGCTCCTCAGCCCGAGAAGGGGTAGGCTCCGTGGAGGCCCTTGACGCCCGGGATGCGCACCCGAAACAGCCCCCCTGAATGCATGGCCCCCCCAGCGCCCTCCTCCCGCGTGGTGCAGTACAGCTCCGACAGGTCCGCGCCGCCGAAGGTGCACGCGGTGGGGCGCTGCACGGGCAGCTGCACGGCGGCGAGCTGGCGCTGAGTCTCGGGGTCGTACTGCACCACACACCCGCTCTCTGCAAGAGCCACCCACAGCTTGCCGGCCGCGTCGATGGTGCACCCGTCAGGGATGCCACCAATGAGGCCGTGCACTCCGGCACCCTGTTTCGGGACAGTGACCACGGTGCGCCGGTTGCTGAGCGCGCCGTGCTGCCCGTCCCAGTCGAACGCCTCCACGCACTGCGTAGCGCTGTCGATCCAGAACAGCGTGCGCGCGTCCAACGTCCACGCCATGCCGTTGGGGACGCGCGCAACGTCCACCACCGTGCGCACAGAGCAGGAGGGTGCAGCCACACCCACTGAGCTCTCAGCTGAGCAAGGGCGCGAGTCAGAACAGCCACAAAGACTCTGCGTGCGTGTGTGGGCTCGGTTCACCTGCCATCGCAGCGCCCGCGAGAGCGGCAGCCGCGACAGCGCTCACCGGCACTGCCCAGCTGCTGCGCCCACGCAGCCTGCTCGCGGCCAGCGCCGCAGCCGTGGCTGCCGCGGACGCCGCGCCCAGCGTCCAGGGGCTGGCGCTCCACAGCACGGAGGGCGTAGGCGCACCGTGGTCCGCCGAGACGCAGTACAGCTTCCCCGTTGGCGCAGCCGGGTCTCGCCAGCTCGTGTGCATCGTGCCCACCACCAGGTGGCGCCCGCTGGGGTCAACCTTTCCGTCGTTGAAGCGCATCGAGGGGTGGCCTGCAGGAGGAACGCGTCAGCGCAGCAGCGTTGTCAGAGCGGCTGTGGGGCACGCACGGTGCTCGTGAGGAACTGAGGCGAGCGTGTCGCCCACTTTGCGTGCGTCCACGTCCACCGCCACGACGGCGGTCTCCAGGCAGGCGAGCAGGCCTCCGCGCGCACGCGGCACCACGCAGCCCACCATCTCCGGCAGCACCAGCGGCTCCGAGGTGCGCCCGTCGCGCGTCGCCCACACCTTGCAGCCGTTGATGTCCACGTGGTAGAGCGTGGAGGTGCGCGCGCACCACACGGGTGACTCGCCCAGCTTCGCGCGCACGTCCGCCACCAGTTCCACGCACGCCATGTTGAGGTTGGAGATATGGCGTCGAACAGACGTTCGAACAGCTGATCGATGACGTCAGGACGAGAGCTCCAGACGCGCGAGCCCCTCTTCCCTCTGGCGCCTCGGGCGGCCATGGGGTTCTACGACGAGATACACGACAGTGCTGCGGGTCCGGACGCCTTCAAGCACCTGCTGAACGGCAAGTGGGTGGTGTCTTCCTCAGGCGCACACACCTCCATCAGCAACCCGTCAAAGGGCGGCACCGCGTACCGTGTGCAAGGTGCGGATACGCCGCGTGAGAGCAGGAACTCTGCGCTCAGCGCCGCCCGTCCACCCTGCTCTCACCGCCTGCGTGCCCTGACGCTGCGCTGCGCCTCTGCAGCCTGCACCAAGGCTGAGGTTGACGCGGCGTACGAGGGAGCGCACGCGGCGCAGCAGCAATGGGCCGCCACGCCGTTGCACAAGCGCTGTACGCTTCTGAAAGCAGTCGCCGCGCTGCTGCGGGAGAACAGAGAGCCCATAGCCCGCTGCCTCATCAACGAGATTGCCAAGCCCGCCAAGGACGCCATGACAGAAGTGGTGCGTGCGCGGGCGGAGGCGCGGTGGAAGGCAGAAGCCCCACACCGCGAGATAGCCTTTCACAGCCTGAAGCCCGCTCCTCACGGCTGCACGCCCTCCACGCGCCCCAGGTGCGCTCCGCCGACCTCATTGAGTACACCGCGGAGGAGGGTGTGCGCATCCTGAGCGAAGGCGCGTGTGGCATGCGCAGACGAAGGCGACCCGCGAGCAACCGCTCACTCCCTCGCTACCTCCCGCAGGCAAGCTGCTCACCTCCGACGCCTTCCCTGGCACTGAGCGCACCAAGTTGTGCATGGTGTCCAAGGCGCGTGCGCAGAGCACCCGTTGTGCTGTGCGGCCGCTAGCTCGCTCTCGTGGCCGCTAACTTCCACGTGTCTCACGCTCAGGTGCCTCTGGGCGTGGTGCTCTGCATCCCGCCTTTCAACTACCCAGTGAACCTGGCCGTCTCCAAGTTGGGTCCCGCCCTCATTGCGGGCAACGCAGTCGTGCTCAAGCCGCCGACACAAGGCGCTGTGTCTGCGCTGCACATGGTGCACTGCTTCCACAAGGCTGGCATTCCGGCGGGGCTGATCAACGTCATCACGGGCAGCGTGTCCGAGTTTGGGGACCACCTGACGCAACACCCGGGCGCCAGCTGCATCTCCTTCACGGGGGGCGACACGGGGCTGGCCGTGTGCCGCAAGGCTGGCATGGTGCCGCTGCAGATGGAGCTGGGCGGCAAGGACGCGGCCATCGTGCTGCCCGACGCCGACCTGCCGCTGGCGGTGAGCAGCGTGGTCAAGGGCGCCTTCAGCTACAGCGGCCAGCGCTGCACCGCTGTCAAGGTGGTTCTGGCACACGACAGCATCGCGGACACGCTGGTGGCTGGCGTGTGCGCGGGCGTGGCCAAGCTCACGGCTGGGCAGCCGGAGGACGACGCCGACATCACCGCCCTCGTAACCTCCAAGAGCGCGGACTTCGTCCAGGGCCTGGTGGAAGACGCGCTGGCACGCGGCGCGGTGGCCATGCAGCCGTGGAGGCGGGAGGGCAACCTGGTGTGGCCCATGGTGCTGGATCGAGTGACGCCTGAGATGCGCATCGCCTGGGAGGAGCCCTTCGGACCCGTTCTCCCCGTCATGCGCGTCCCGGACGTGCACGCCGCAATCCAGCTGGTCAACAAGTCGCGCTTCGGGCTACAGGGCTGCGTGTTCACAAAAGACATCAACACCGCCATCACCGTGGCGGACGCCATGCGCACCGGCACCGTGCAGATCAACGCGCCGCCCGCGCGCGGGCCGGACCACTTTCCCTTCCAGGGGGTCAAGGACAGCGGCATTGGAAGCCAGGGCGTGACCAACAGCATCCTGCTCATGACCAAAGTCAAGACCACCGTGATTAACCTGCCCGCGCCCAGCTACGCGCTGGCGTGAGGCACACTGAACCAGGAGTCAGGTTTTAAAATCGAATCTGTGTGAAAGCGTGAGCTGGCCACCCTGGTCTGTGGTCGTTTCGCTTATTCGCGCGTGCACACATACAGCCGCACGCAGCCCTGTTACACACACATCCTGCCCATCCCTGCGCCCAGCCCTCTACGGCTGGATATTCTTGACGTCCTTCCACACGGAACCGTCGATGCGCTTCACCATCGCCTTGATCTGCGCGCCCGGACCCATCTCGTACAGCTCCTTCTTGCCCGCCGCCACCATGGCCTGTGCGACGCGGCGCATGAGAGGGAGCAGACAGAGCGCAGGTGGGTTGCGAGGGCAGGCGTGCCTTGACACTGCCCTCCCACATCACTGGCTCCACCAGTTGCCGCGCCAGTAGGGCGGGGATGGAGGCTGCGTCCTTGAAGGGAGCGCCGGTCACGTTGCTGTAGACGGGGATGCGGGGCTCGTTGAAGGTGACCTGCACTCAG
>Ga0049083_10000400_pt1 | contig 15241 bp, 4 predicted proteins | sample GreLakmeMI27MSRF_FD_66719 | JGI IMG/M metagenome (GOLD analysis project Ga0049083, IMG submission 66719) | Freshwater lentic microbial communities from great Laurentian Lakes, MI, USA - Great Lakes metaG MI27MSRF | ecosystem: Environmental > Aquatic > Freshwater > Lake | place: Great Lakes...
GCGGCACTAAGTGATTGGACAACCAAGCGCAGACGCTCCGTGGTTGAACCCGTGGTTACCGATAACCAAGCTATTCAACCAACCGAAACAACCGGTTGGTCACTCGGTTGAAAAGCCCTGATCGGGCATTCGACTGACTTCTCAGCGCGCCCTGCGGCTTCGCGTGACCTCACCGTCTGCGCGATACGCCTCTAGCGGACGCCATGCTGTGCGTCAGCGCAGCCTTCGCTGCTCCCGTCACCTCCAGGGCTGCTTGCCACGCCGCTGATGCGCCTGCTGTTGCTGCTCGCCGCTGTGCGCTGAGTCAGCGCGTGGCTTGTGCCGGACCGCGGCTGCCTGATCGTCGCGCTCGCCACGCCTGCTCATCCTCTCGCCGCTCCGTCGCCTGCGCCGCGGCCGCAAAGAAGGTGCTCATCGTCAACACGCCCAGCGGCGCCCACGGTGCGCGCGGCCGCGCGTGCGAGGCCCAGGATGCGCTGATCAGGACGCTAAGTGGGACACTCCCTCTCCCCCGCGTTCAGCCCCTCTGGGCTTCCACCTGGCAAAGCAGCTGGCGTCCAGCGGGCACCAGGTGACCGTCCTCACGGGTGCGCGCGCGTGGGTCCAGCATTCAGCCACTTCCTTGACGGTGGCACCGCCCCGTCCTGACGCCGCTCGCCCTCGCAGCCTGCGCCGCCGACTCTGACAAGCTCAAGAAGGCGCCCTTCAGCTACTTCGGGGAGCTGGTGAGCGCGGGCGTGAGCACGCTGTACGGAGAGGATGCAGCCGCGACGCTGCCAGCTGGCGCTCGCTACGACACCGTGGTGGACAACAACGGCAAGAGCCTGGACGTGGTGGGCCCCGTCATCGCCGCCGCGCGAAAGGCGGGCGCCTCCCAGTTCCTCTTCATCAGCAGCGCGGGCGTGTACAAGACGGGCGACGAGCTGCCGCACCTGGAGGGCGACCCTGTGAAGGCCGACGCGGAGCATGTGCTGGTGGAGGACGCGCTGCGCTCGGGCGACATGCAGTGGTCCTCCTTCCGGCCGCAGTACCTCACCGGCTACGGCTCCAACAAGGACTGCGAGGAGTGGTTTTTCGACCGACTGGCCCGCGGACGGGCCCTCCCAATCCCAGGATCCGGGGTGCAGCTCACCTGCGTGGCGCATGCGGAGGACATCGCCGCCATGGTGGCCTGCGCCGTGGCCCAGCCGCAGGTTGCGCACGGCCGCATCTTCAACGCGGTGGCGGATCGGGCGATCTCGCTGGACGGCATGGCCAGGCTGTGCGCCAAGGTTGCAGGCGTGGAGAAACCCAACATCGTGCACTACGACCCGAAAGCTGCGGGCGTGGACGTCAAAAAGGCGTTCCCCTTCAGGCCGGTGCATTTCTATTCCGAGCCCCGGCAGGCCATGGCGCTGCTGGGCTGGGCGCCCAAATGGACGCTGGAGGCTGCGCTGCGCGAGCGGTGGGACTTTTTCCAAGCGAGCGGGCGGGCAAAGAAGGACAAGGCGTTTGAGCTGGACGACCAGGTATTGGCACACCTCAAGAAGTGATGAGTGAGCAGAGGCATCATGTATAGGTACCTTCATCGAGTCAATCAGTTCAATCCCCCTGCGTGCCGAGCACCGCGTCAAGGACGCAGCCGTACAGCGCGCCGCCCTGCGTGCCCACCAGCAGCGCGCGGCCACAGGGGGACAGCGCGGCGCAGCAGATTGCGCCTCCGTCTCTGGGCGCCGCCAGCTCGGCGAAAGGCTCCAGGGTGTGCAGCGCCAGCACCGTGGCCGCCTCCTCGCTGGCAGTCACCAGCCAGCGGCCGCAGGCGCTCACCCCCATCGACAGCAGCGGCGCGCGGAGCTGCAGCGCGGCCAGCGGGCGGCCGTTGAGCGAGTACACGCATAGCAGGTGGCGGCCCTGGCCCTGCGCGCTCGGGTCGGGCAGCGCGTGGATCACCAGCTCACCCTCCGGCCCGATGGCCACAGCCGCCACCGCGCCACAGCGGGGCTCATCTTGGTCGTCAGCCTGCTCATCCGGATCTCCCGGCGGCCGTAGCGCGTCCGCTCCGTCCACGTCGTGAGCCGAGGGGGGGACGCGGAGGGCCCTGATGCAGCGCCCGTCGTGCAGCGCATGCAGGAGGCATGCCCCGTCCATGGCCCCGGAGAGCACCACGCCCAGGGATGCGGACACGGCGCATGCGGTGACTGCGCTGGCGTGGCCCACGCAGCGTGCCAGCGGCTGACCCTGTCGGTCGTGTGCGTCCAGGAGCCACTGCGCGCGGTCTCGCCTGCCCAGGCGGCGGGCGCGAGAGTCGCCGGCCAGGGCGCCCCGGTTGCCTTCCAGCCTGAAGAAGGAGGTTGAGGACGCGGCGGGGGTGCCCACTCGCCACAGGGCCAGGGTGCCGTCGCTGCCGCCGGTGCATGCCACGGCGCCGTCCTCGCTCACGGAGCAGCAGAGGGGCACCCCGGGGGGCGGATGGAGGACCGCCTGGAGGGGGGTGACCTCCTCAGGGGACAGCAGCCAGGCGTAACCACCCCAGTGCCCGGCAGCCAGCAGCGTGCCGCCAGTGCCGGGCAGCAGCGCCGCGCGCATGCACGCCGGCGTGACCGCCTCCGCGGCCCGCGCCCAGGCGCCCGCGCCGGGCGTCACCGCCCGGTCACGCCCGGTCCGCTTTCCGCGCTCCTCCACCACGATCTCCGCGCGGATGCCGCTGCCCGCATCGCCCACCGCGCCGCTGCTGCCCGCCGTGGCGGCGCCGCCGTCTGCGGACGCGCCGCCGCCGTCAGCGACGGAGGAGGCTGAGGCTGAGTCTCGCACGCCGCCCCAGCGCAGCGCGCGCACGCAGCCGTCCGCGTCCAGCAGCGAGCAGCCGGTGGGGTCCAGCGTGTGGAACCACATCGCGGCGACGGACGCGCCGCCGTCGGGCGCCAGAAGACGCTGGAGCGGAGCGGGGCGCACGCCCGGCGACGGCGGCTGGGGCGGCGGTGGCGGCGCAGCGCCCCGACGCGCGGCGCCAGCCATGCGCTGTGGGTGCGGCTGCGTGAACAGCTGGCTGGGGCACTGCCCAAACAGCGAGATCTGCGCCTCAACAGCCGCGCGCTCAACCGGGTCCTGAATGGCGTCGATGTCCACGCTGCCCTCGTACGTGAGGAAGTAGAATAGATTGTGTGCCGCTTCGGCGGCTGCGCCGCGTTGTTTGTACCCGAAGATGAGGTCGATCCAGTGGTGCAGGTTGGAGGACACGAAATCCGACTCGAGCGCCGCGCGGTGAAGCCGCACGAACGCCTCCGGCGAGCCGTGCGCCCAGGGCGGCAGCGCCACGTCATCCACGCGCGTGCCGTCCTGCCGCGTGCCCAGGGGCAGCCCGGCTGCGTTTCTCAGAAAGTCGGGCGTCGAGAAAAACTCGGGCGTCAGCTCTTTCACGTCCGCGCTGGCGGTGCTGGCGTTGCGCCACGCCTCGCCCACCGAGGCGAACAGACGGTCGGCCACGTCCAGGCGACCCTCCTGCAACGTCAGCGCGGCTGTCGTGTACGGCGCCAGGCGCAGTAGGAAGAACAACACCGTGCCGAGGCTGCTGTAGTGGGTGCCGTAGTGGAAGGGGGGAACATTAGGGTCGTCCATGCTCTGGAAGCGCTCAACGAAAGCCGCCAGACGTGCAGGGTTTAGCGCCCCGACCGGCTTGCTCAAGTCCCGGTAGCTCGCGGCGCTGTCCAGGTCCAGCTCGCTGCTCTCGTAGTCCGCCAGCACCCAGGGAAACACCGGGTACTGCTGCAGGTCGTTGAAGGTGCGCCCGGCTGCGGTGTTGAGCAGCATCAGGTACTCGTAGTTTGACAGCTCCCCTGCCACCCAGCGGGCTGTCCACCGTGCGCGGCGCAGCAGCCGACGGGGCGCCAGCGGCTGCGCGAACAGCGGCGAGGTGACCAGGCGCGGAGGGCGCTCCGCCAGGATGGCGCGGTGCAGTGAGTCTGCCGAACAGGCGCCCCCGGCGTCGCCCTCGCTCTCTGGCAAATGCAGCAGCACCGCTTTCCCGTTGGCCAGGAACAGCTCCAGCGCGCGGCGGCGCAGCAGGAACCGTCGCGGGTAGATTGCGACGACTGCGTCCAGGGGCCAACGCCTCGGCCGCTCCCACTGCGCCTCCTCCACAGCGGGCTGCTCCGTCGCATCGTCGCCGCGGGGCGGCGAGCGGTCCGTCGGCGCGTGCGGCTTGGAGTGCAGCGAAGGCAGCCACTCCACGGCGGTGCGTGTGACGTACACCGTCCCCGGTGCAACCCGAGTGGCTCGGATGAACTCTGCGGGCGCCGAGAAGCTGGGCGGACCAACCTGCCCAGGCGAGCTGCCAGCCCCGCCGCCGCCGCCGAGGCTCGCCAGCCCGCTGCCGGCGCGGATGAGCGTCTGCAAGCCGCCCATTGCGAGCGTGTTGGTGGCCACGCGCGCGGCTGCGTCCGCGGCGGCGGTGACGTCATCTCGGATGGCGGTGATGGCCTCGCCCGTGGCAGCTCTGACGCGCGCAGTGGCACCTGCCACGGCGCCGCCGGTGGCCATCAGGTTGCTGCCCACTCCCTCTGCGAAAGTCTTTGCGCCCGCTCGGAAGCGGCGCAGCAAACCGCGTCGCTTCTTGGCTGCGCTGGGAGGGGCGGAGGCGTCTCCCGCCAGGGCGCTGTCGGCCTCTGCTTCGCCGCCGGCGAGCGGCTCCTCGTCAGCCTCGGTTTCGCCGCCGTCGTCGGTGCCCTCCTCGCCAACCCACTCCACCTGCACGCCGTCCTCGTCCACGTCGTACGCCAGCGTGGAGCCGTCCACAAGCGACGCCCCGGCGGCGTCGCTGCCCAGCCGAGGCGCGTGCTTGGAAGGGGCCGGTGTCGGGTACGGCCGCGGCTCCAGCGACAGCTGGCGGATGATGACCACCGGCGGCTCATCGCCGGGGCTGGGCTCGTCAGAGGGCGTGTGAGCGCCCACGCCGCTGCTGCGCCGCCCGCCAGCGGCGAGCAGGGAGGGCGTGCGCATCACCAGGGCGCTCAGAGGCGTGCGGCCGGCAAAACCCTCCTCCAGGGATGGCAGCGGCGACAGCAGCCCTCTTGCTGCGGGCGAGCCTCGCGAGCCCAGCGAGCCCAGCGCATCCTCGCCCTCTTCGCCGGCCTCGTCAGAGGCGGCGGCAGCCTCCATCTCAAAGTCAAAGTCATCCTCCTCTTCCTCCAGGGGCGCGTTCGCAGGCACGCTGCTGCGCGCGCGCACGTGGCGCATTTGGTGCAGCGACGGAGCCCCCGGGGCCCCGCTGTCGCCCACGCCTGTGGCGCTGCCTAGGGCTGCCGCCGCCGCCGCCGCCGCCGCCGCGCCGTGCGCCGCTGCTGCGTGCGCCGAGCCGCGCGCGTCGCGCTTGAGGAGCCGCCGCATTCGCTGCGGGTCCTCTCGGCCGTCCAGGCGCCAGAAGGCGCGCCCTTCGGGTTGCTCTGAGCGCCGCAGCGCCCAGGGTCCAGCGGAGCATCCCAGACGGCGCAGGAAGCGCATGGCGTGCGCGTGCGACGCGACCGCCGCGCGCGCCTCGGACTGCACGCCTGCGCACAGGCCGGCCTCCTGGCCGCACAGCGCTGCGCTCTCCTCCTCTGCGCCGGCGGCGGCGGCGCGCTGCATGGCGGCGAACGCGAGCGCGCATGCGGCTCGCCCCTCCGCCGCGGTGCGTGCGCGCGCGGCGTCGCTCAGCTGCTGCACGGAGCAGGCATCCAGGAGGAGGCGCCGGGCGCGCGCGTAGCGCACCACTCGCGCCACGCGAGCCGCAGCCGCCCACGCGTTGCTGCGCACCGGACCAAAGGCTGCGCCGCCCAGCAGGCGAGACGCGTCGCTGGCGGCCAGGCTGGCTGCGCTTTCAAGCACAGTCGGGTCGCAGCGCCCCACCAAGGCGAAAGCCCGTTGGAACGCAACCGAGATGGGCACGCCACAGCCGCCGGGCGCCCCGTCGTGATGTGCCCCGTCCGAGGCTGTGGTGTGCGGCGCGTCCTCATCCACGCCCTCGTCCAGCGGGTCCGTGGCGCGCGCCACACGGGCGGTGAGCGCCGCCAAAGGCGCCACTCCCGCGTGGATGCGCGCCGCCAGTGAGGCGTCTCCCGCGCCGGCGGCGGCGTCTCTGGCGCCCAGGGCCTCGGAGAGGACCGCAAAGAGGCGCAGCAGCGTCCAGCGCAGCAGCTGTTGGCGGGACAGTCGCGCGTCACCGGGTTCGCTCTCCATGGAATAGGGTCCCGGCGGGGCATCGTCCGAGAAGGCTTGCGGCAGCATGACCAGGGATGTGGTGGCGCCGTCAGCGGGTGCCGCCTCTCCGGCACCCGCCCAGCTGGCACCGCCGCCGCCGCCGCCGGCGTCGACCTGCGGGTCGCCGTGCTCCTGCTCCGCCTCCGCGGGCAGCATGGCCGCGCGCTGCAGCCAGGCCGCCACGGCTGCCACGGCGGGCTGGGTGGCGGGTCCGCCTGCGCCTGCGCCGCCGGTGCAGCGCTCCGCCACGTCAGCAACCAGCGAGCGCAGGGCGGCGTACGCTGGGGCGGCCCTGAGGGCGCCGGGCATGAGCGTGCCGCTTTTGAGGGGCCCCTGCAGCGGCGCCACGGCGTCAAAGCATGCGGAGCAGACCCGGTGGGGCCCGCCCCCTCGCTGCAGCAGTGGCGCCTCCGGCAGCAGCGCCCTTCCGGCGCTGCACTCCCCGCAGAACACGGCGCCGCACAGGCGACAGTGGTGGCGCTTGCCCGGCGGCACCGCCGCGGCGCAGCCGGCGCCGCCGCACGTAGCCGCGCGCTCGTCCTCCAGCCACGGAGGCGCCGCAGCGCCGCCGGCGCCACGTGGCAGCGGCGGCGCAGAGGCGCGCCACGCGTAGCGCGCCGCGGCGCCCAGCAGCACCTCCAGGGTGGCAGAAGAGGATTCCCCAGAGCCCACTGCGACGCTCGTGCTCAGCTCGCCGTCCAGCTCGTCAGAGCACAGACAGCCAAGCACCAGCAGATTGCGGCGCACGTTGCTCTCTTGCGCCGCAGACAGCGCGCTGCGACTCGGCGCAACATGTGCATGTTGCTGATCGGTTGCGCGCTCCTCGCCATCCAGCCAGTCCCGGGGGTCATCTAAATCTCCATCCACCGCCGATGCCACGCTGCTCCATCCGCCCTCCAGCATCGCCCGAGCGTGCGCTGCCACGCGCAGCAGCAGCAGCCTCGCAGTGTCCCTCCTCTGACCTCGAGTCGCCTGAGCGGCCTCGCCGGCCGCCTCTGCCGCCGCGCGGAGCCTCTCAAGAGGGGACGCCCAGCTGCCTGCGACGGAGGCGTTGGGCGCGCCCGCATCTCGACACATGGCGCTCGCGGCTGTGGCTGCGACGCATTCGACGCAGAGCTCGTGCGCCACGAGCGGCGCCGCGTCCTGGAAGGCGCCCATCAGCGCCGCCACCAGCGCGGCGCGGCGGGCGGGGGTGGCGGCTGGTGCGCGCAGCGCAGCGAGCAAGGCGTCTGTGCCGGCGTCGCGTAGCGCCGAGGCAGCCTCCGCCTCGCTGCAGGGCGAGGGCGGCGCGCGGGGCAGCACCCGGTCGCGCCACAGCGCCGCCGCGGCGGCGCACAGCGGGCCGGCGGCGAGCGAGGGAGGCGAGGGCGGCGGCGGCGGCGGCGGCGGCGGCGGCTCAGAGGCGGCGTGCACCGCTCCTGCTGAGGCTGCTTCGGCGGGCGTCGGACCAGACAGGTCCACCCCTGCCGCATCGCCCGACGGCGCCGAGTGCGACAGGGACACGGCGGTGGCGGTGGTGGTGGTGGTGGTGGGCTGCGCGGGAGGTTGTGCCGCGAGGGCGCCCCCCCTCTGCTGTTCGCGACTTTGCTCCCACTCTTCGCCCGGCGGCCACATGGCCAGCGACAGCAGCGCCTCCGCCCACCCGGGCTGGGAGTACAGCACCTGTCTGGAGGCGACGGCGGCCTGCGGGGAGGCGGCCAGCAGCAGCGCGTGCACGTCCCTGCACGCGTCCAGCCGCACCGACGCCGCCGCGCCGCGCAGCGCGTGCAGCGCCGGCACCAGCATGGCCCCAGCCGGCTGAGCCAGCCGGGCGGCGTGGCCGGGGGGCAGCCTGCGCGGCGGCGGCGCGGCGGCGGCGCGGCTGGCGCAGCCCCCGCCTCGGGGGGGCACGTAGCCGGCGGCGAACGCCTCCGGCGCCGCGGGGCGGCCCACCCGATCGGCGCTGGATGCGCCGGGGGCTGTGCCCGGCCTCTGCGCCAGGAAGGCGGAGGCCGTCACCCTGTCCTCGAGGAGGAAGTCGGACCGGGGGCTGCCGCTCAAGCTGCCGGCGTTGACGGACGGCCGGCGTGCCGGCGGCGGCTGCTGCGCCATAGGCGGCTCGCTGCGCGCGGGGGCGCCGGCGCAGCCCTCCAGCAGCAGCGGGCACAGGGCGTCCCACGTCCTCGTGGTGAGCCCGCGCGCGGAGGCGGGCCCGCCAGCCAGCGCACCGCACAGCGCCGCCGCCTGCTCCGGCCGCGCGGCGGCGCACAGGGACTCGCATGCGGACGATGCCTGCGCCGATGCCGCCGATGCGGCTCCGGGGGGGGGTTGCTCACCCGGGTGGTCCGCCCCCCCCCCGTCGGCGCCTAAAGAGGACCCGGAGGTGCCCCCGGCCCCTTCTGCGGTGGCGCACGCCACCAGGCTGAGCTGCGCCAGGCGCACCGCGCCCGCCCGAAGCGCGTCAGACGTGCCGGCGCCTGGGGACAGCAGCGCCAGAGCCGAAGCCTCGCCGCAGCCGCCGTGGAGGGCCAGCGCGGCGGCTGCGGGGCCTGGGGGGGCGCAGCCGCCGGGCGCCCCTAACTGACGCTCGCACACCGCCAGCAGCGCGTCGAGAGCGTCTTCTGCCGCAGCCTCTGGCAGCGCCGCAGCGCTCGCAGGCTGGCCCTCCCGCGCGGCCGGCGCCTCCTGGCGCGCCGTCAGGAAGGCCAGCACGTCCAGGGTGGCGGCGCCGTCGCAGGCGAGGAGCTGCTGGAGGAGCGCCAGGTGAGCTGGGTCTGCGCGTGAGGTGTGCATGCCCAGGGCGCGCAGCAGGTGCCGGCCCGCCAGCTGGGGCTGCTGGGCGACCCCTCCTGCGCCGCCTCCGCAGCGCGGCAGCCACTCGGACAGCGCGCACAGGTGGGCGGATGCGACGAGCGGGGGCGCCGCCGCCCACAGCCGCAGGTCAAACAGCAGCCGACAGGCGGCCTCCCCGTGCATGTCCGGACACGGCGCCAGCGCAGCCACCACGCACCTGGCGGCGTCCAGCAGGGCCTGCGTGCGGTGCGCAGGCGGCGAGGCGGCCAGCAGGGCGGCCAGCGTGCGCAGTCCCTGACAGGCGGCAAACAGCTCCCTGTTTTCGCCGTCTTCCAGGCTGGCAGCCACCAGGCTGAGCGCAGCTGCGTACTCCGGCGGCGGCAGGCCCGCGCCGCCGGCGGGCAGAGGCACGCCGGCGGCGTGCGAGCCGCCGCCGGCGGCCGCCGGCGCCGCCGCCGGCGCCACGCTCGGCAGGGCGAGCAGCGGCAGCAGCCAGGCTGGCCCGCCCGTGGCTGCCAGCGCCTCCGCGAAGCTGGTGGTCACCACCGGCTGCGTGCCCGGCAGCGCCAGGCGGGCCGCCTGCAGCGCCGCGTCAGCGCTTCCCACGTGCCACGCGACGCCAGCCTCGCCGTCCGCGGCGCGCGCGTCCAGCGCCAGCGCCAGGCCGCTCTTGCGCCCCGCGCACAGGCGGGCAGGCAGCAGTGCCGCGGCGGAGGCGGCGGCGGAGGGGGTGGGGCCCAGCAGCGCCGGCTCCACGCACGCGTGAGCGCCCCGGGTTGCGCAGTGCAAGCCCTCAACCTCTCTCGCAGTGGCGGCGGCGCTGAACACCGAGAAGCCGGCCAGCTGGCCCGCCAGCGCCGCTCGACCAGGAGACGCCCCGCCGAGGGAGCAGTGCGCCAGGCCGCCAGCCAGCCCTTTGACGCTGGGGTACTTGAGAGCTAGTGCGCCCGAACCACCCCCGTCGTCGCATACGCAGCCATCTAGCCACACGCACGCGCGGTCCGCCAACAGCGTGCGCCTTTCCAGCACAATGGCGAGCGAGTGCCATCGGCCGGCGACGAACGAGACGGGCATGGTGGCACTTTCCACTGCGCCGCGACTGTACGTGCGCAGCAGCAGCGTCCGTCCGGAGCTCTCCAGAGTAGCGTCTAATCCGGTGGCGGTGTCGTTGGTGAATGACAGAAGGCCCATGCTCGCAGGTGGCGCCGCCTGCGCAGAAGGGAAGCCCAGTTCGTCTGTCAGCGCCCGTACGCATGTGCAATTGATGTGTATCGCACCTCGAGGCGTATCCAGAGCCAGAAGGTGACGGCATCTTCCGGGAATGGGTCAATGTGTCCGAGGTCGATGCGAGCGAGCGGTCCGGAAAAGTCGAAACGCGCGCGAGGTCCTGGCGCTGAAGGCTGCGCGGCCACCTCCAGCGCCTCCAGCAGCGCCAGGTGCATGTACGGCGGCTGTGGGGAGCGCAGCAACGCGACAAGGTGCCGCAGGTCGGCCACTGAGGTGTGGTGTGCCAGGACGGCACCCAGGAGGGCTCCCAGGCTGTGCGCCAGCTGGGGGGTGTCGCGGGAGGGGTCGCCTGGCTGGGTAGGGGGGTCGCGCAGCAGGGCGAGGACAGACCCGCTCAGCCGCGAGCGCCGACAAACCTCCAGGTTGGCCACCGGGCGCAGCAGTCGCGAGGTGAGCGTGTCCAGGAGGCGCAGCTGCGCAGGGGCTGCGGGCGTTGGGAGGGGCGCGTGAGCGAGGGGAGCGGCGGAGGCGTTTGAGTCAGTCAAGAGGGCGAGCGCGCTGTCAGCCCCGCCACGCGCCTGTGAGCCGCCTCAGCAGCGGCGCCTCCAGCAGCGCGTGCAGCGCTGAAGCGTCTCGAAAGTACAGCACGCGCTGGGTGTGGCGAGAGCGGGGCGCGGAACGGCGTCAGCGCAATGACACAGTTTACTCGTACGCAGCACCCCCAACGCGACGCGCCACAGCGCCTCCCAGCGCACGCGTCGCTGGCGCGCGGTGCGCGAGCCCGCCGTCAAGCGGGGGCAGTCCGGAGGGCCTTCTAAGCGTGCGCCCGTGCCCCGTCGCACGCCAAAACCCACGCAACCCGCACCTCCTCGCTCAGCTTCGCGCCACCCAGCAGCCGCTCAAGCAGCGCGCTCACGCAAGCATCTGCAGAGCCGTGCAGCTCAATGAGTGCCTCCACGCTGTCGCTGGTGCCAGCTCCGGGCTCAGCCTCCCTGACGGGAGGCGCAGACATAGGCGTGCGCGCCCGAGCCAGACAATGCAGCTACGTCGTCGAGGCTAGTAGGTACAGAGTAGGCGGAGGAGGGAGAAGCTAGGAGACAGTGTCGGGTGTCCGCGGTCCCGCCGCGGTCCCGCCGGCCCGCAGGAGCCCCGCACGCGGCGCACATATGTGTGAAGTGAAACCATATGCGACCGTATGGTCTAAAGGACGCGTCTGAGCGCTTGAGAGAACTATGGAGACCGGAGCATCACCGGCGCGCGGGACATCAGGCCCGCCTCCTGTCAATACATACATCTACCATATCGCCAGTGTCTTCTGAGAGTGATAATTAAATGGGCTAACGGACTGGGAGCCAGGCTCCCCGGGAGCCAACATCCACTTTAGCGCGCCCCCCCGCGTCTCCCTCCGCTGAACTTCGTTCTTCTGTCGTATTTTTGGCCACCAGCGTGCGTCGCGCCTCCGCGTATGGCGCTGTCGCTGCGCCCACCTGCTGTGCTTTGCGTTCGGGAGTCGCGCGGCGGTTTGCGACGGCCTTCGGTCTTCTCTTCTCGTGCGCTGACAACACTGTGCGCCGCTCACGACACGCCACCACGCCACAGACCGAGGCGCCAGGGGCTGAACTGGAACAGGAGCGCCTGGCACGCACCGCTGCGCGCTGCTCCGCTCACAGCGCCGGGCGGTGACCTGGTGGCGTGGCGCGAGTGGGAGTCCACTTCGACCAGTGACCTCGTTTGGCCGGAGCCGCTCACGCTGCCTCAGCGCATCCAGCGCTCCCTCACCTTTTGGACGGCCATCCTGCCCGTCATCTTCCGCTACCAGCTCCTCCAAGCGCAGTTTGCGCTCCCTGGTGCCAGCCGAACCTCGCCGGAGGAGCAAGCGCGCGCTTGGGAGCGCCTGCACGACGAGGGGAGCGAAGCGGTGTGTGCCACCATTAGCCAGCTTCGGGGCTTCTACAGCAAGAGTGCGCAACTCATCGGCTCGAGGCCGGACCTGTTTCCAAAGCAGTACTGCAGCAAGCTGGCCCCGTTTCAGGACAGCGCGCCCGCCATGGACGGCGCGCTGCTGGTGCGCGTGGTGGAGAGCGAGCTGGGCGCGCCGCTGCCTGAGCTGTTCAGCGCCTTCGACGCAGAACCTCTGGGAAGTGCCTCCGTGGCGCAGGTGCACCGCGCTGTGCTGCGCAGCACGGGTCAAGTAGTGGCCGTCAAGGTGCAGAGACCCGCGGTGGAGCCGCTGATGCTGGGAGACGTTGCGAACCTGTTGGCGCTGGCTGAACGCACTCGCGGCAGCCTGGCCGTGGATTACTACGTGGTTTTCTCGGAGCTCCAGTCTCAGCTGCGCAACGAGTTTGACTTTGCTTTGGAGGCTGCGTCCATGACCCGCGTGGCGGACCTGATGGACGCGGCGCCGGGCGGAGCCCCCTTGTTCGTGCCTCGCCCCGTGCCGGGGCTGATCAGCAAGCGGTGCCTTGTGATGGACTTCGTCCCCGGAACACCGTTGTCTAGGCTGGCGGATGAGATGGCGCGCAGGGGAATCAGCGCGGACTCTGCAGCCGCTAAGCTGGTGGCACGCAAGCTGTTGCGCGCGCTGACGGATGCGTACAGCATCATGCTCCTTCAAGAGGGCTTCATTCACGGAGACCCGCATGGTACGAAGGCTTGGCATGCGATTGATGCGCTGGTGCCTCTGAACTGACAAACGACGGCTCTCTTCTCCCGCGCAGTGCGTTGTGATGCGCAGCTGGCTGCAAGCAAGTGAATGCTCGCATTTGCTGAGCTGACGCGTCTCATCTTCCCCAGCCAGGGAATATACTGATCAGCGACAGCGGACAGGTTGCGCTGATTGACTTTGGGCAAACGAAGCAGATTCCAGATCTGCTGCGGCGACAACTCGCGGGCATCATGTTGTTACTGGACGCGTGCGGCTCCACGCCTGAAGGGTGTGCTGCTCAGCTGGAGCCGCTGGCGGATGCTGCGATGGAGTTGGGCGTTGTTTTCAAGCCCGAGTGCGAAGACACGACCAACGTGGGCGCAGCGCTCGCGATGTGGCTGTTCGACTCGACCGCCGCCACGACGCTGCCTGGCGGCTACGACAGCAACGAGCTGTCCAGCCGCAGCCCGGTGGCGCAGGTGGCCTCTTTCCCGCAGGCACTGGTGTTTGTGGGGCGCTCCACGGTGCTCATCCGCGGCCTGGCCAACCGACTGCGCGTGCCCTGGTCGCTCGCACACGAGTGGGCGCCCGCAGCCAGGCTCGCCCTTGCGGCGCCCGAAGAGCGCGCCGCCGCACAGGCTGCGCTGCAGAAGGCGATGCGACAGGGCGCTCTCGCACGGTGGCTCGCAAAGCTCAGCGAGAGCGTTTTCAAAGCCCTGCTCAAGGCGATCAAGGCGATCGCAGCAGCCTTCGCGCCTGCATTTGCGCACATGCGCTACACGCGCCCAACAGAGGGCTGTGCGTTCACACCATAGTGAAGCACCAGAGTCCTACGTACAGCTGTACCGCAAGGTGTCAATTAAGCGAGCGAGCGCTCTTGATCATTTCCGTGGTGTCGTGCGGGCGAAGAGGTTGAGCTTGCGCAAGTACCGGCACAGTGTGGAGATTACTAACGCAGCTCGTCGTGCACCGCCGGCGGCTCGCCAGCCTCGTCGCTGCCCTGCAGCGGCGCAGGCTCTTCGTCCAGAGGCGCCTCCGGCTCGGCCAGGTCCTCGGCCGCGGCGGTTGCGTTGCCGCGCGCGCGGGTGCCGTTGCCCGCGGTTGCGTTGTCGGCTAGCTTAGGCGGCTTGGGCACAGGCTTGCGCTTGAGCTGCGCCAGGAGCGCCTCCAGTGCCCCGGACTGGTCGCCCACGTCAGCCGCGGTGAAGGCTGCATCCTCGTGCGCCCGCTTTCTCGCCTGCGCGCCCTCCCGCTCGCTCAGCCACCCCTGGAGCCCCTCCGCGGCGGCAGACAGCGCCTTGAGCTCCGTGGCGTTCACCTGGGGCTTACTGGTCGGCCAGGAGGCGACGGAGGCGAGAGCCTCCTTGACCAGCTCTCGCGCGGCCGCCGCAGCCGCCGGGCGCGCCAGCGTCTCCTGCGCGCGCAGCTCCATGGGATCGCCCATCCGGCGCAGCGCCTGCAGGCGCTGGGTGAAGGCCATCGCGTCCGCGTCCGCCCCATCGCCGTACACCCACTCCTCCACGCTCTCAAGCTGCGTCAGAAACGCGCTGCGCTGCGCCGGGGCGGTCACCGCCAGCAGGCGCTGCGTGGCGCTGCCCGGCTCAGCCGACTCTGGGTCGCTGTCCAGGGCTTCGCTAAGCCGGATGACGTACGCCTCCAAGCCGGATTTGGCGCGCCCAGTGGCGGCGCGAGCGTCGTCCTCTGCGCGCATGGCGCCCATCTTGGCCAGGCTGGAAGCCTTGAGCGCGCCGGACAGCGGCGACAGCAAAGAGGCTGACAGAGTCACCGTCAGCGGCACGCGGCTGGCGCGCACTCGTGTGCGCTTCACTTTCATGGTGGCCGGCGGCGGCGGCGGCGATGACGTGGCGTTGCTGGCGTTGGCACTGCCGCTGACGTTGCCCAGGGTGACGACCGGAGAGGATGAGTTGGAGGTTGAGTTGGAGGTTGAGTTGACGGGCACCAGCTCGTCGTAGCTTTCCAGGTACTCGATGCCCAGCTCAGCCTTGTCTAAGACCAGGATGGCGTCCCGGCCCACGGTGAAGGTGAGCGTCACCTTGCCGGTACTGTTCTGGAGCTTGCTGACCGCGCCGGCGACGTTGCTCACGCTCCACCCAGCCAGCAGGTTGTCCATTCCGTCCGCTTTGACCGCGGGAGGCAGCGTCGCGGCGTCGTAGCGCGCGGTGACCGCAAAGTCGGCAGAGACGCCGCTGTACGACACCACGCGGCGCGCGGGCAACCGCTTGCCTTTGGGCAGCAACACCTTGGCGGACCCCTGAGACGCCGCAGCGCCGCCGCCGCCGCCGATGGGAGATGCGGCGCCGGCGGCGATGCCCTCCTCGCCCTCCTCCCCGCCATCCAGCACCTCCTCGGCAGCCGCCGCCGCCG
>Ga0049083_10000403_pt1 | contig 15187 bp, 7 predicted proteins | sample GreLakmeMI27MSRF_FD_66719 | JGI IMG/M metagenome (GOLD analysis project Ga0049083, IMG submission 66719) | Freshwater lentic microbial communities from great Laurentian Lakes, MI, USA - Great Lakes metaG MI27MSRF | ecosystem: Environmental > Aquatic > Freshwater > Lake | place: Great Lakes...
GTCCGGCGCGCTGGACGATCCAGAGCCGGGCACGCCGCACCCGGCCGCGCCCATCCCCAGCACCGCGCCGCGCAGGGCCAGCAGCGGCTCGCGCGCGCCCAGCGTCGGCTGCACAACCTCCAGCCGTGCGTCCAGCACGGCCTGCAGCCGCCGCAGCGCCAGGCTGCCGCCGCCGCCGCCGCTGCCCTCGCCGCTGCCCTCCTGCAGCAGCGCGTCGGCGCAGAAAGAAGCCTCGTGGAGCGCGTGCAGGCGCAGAATATGGGGGTGCGCGCGCTCGTAGCTCCCCTCCATCGCCGCCGCAGCCAGGGGCGCCAGGGCCGCCTCGCGTCCGGCCGTGAGCGCCGCATCCAGCGAGGCCCTGTCGCGGCGCTGGATGGCGCGCAGGCAGCGGGCGAGGGTGAGCGCCGCCGCACCCTCGGGCGGCCCGCCAAAGGCGCTGCTGGAGCCTGGCGTGGGCTGGGCCGCCGCGTGGGAGGCGGGCGTGCCCCCCGGCGCGTCCTGGCCCTCGTCTGAGTCGTCCAGCGCGTCGCAGGCGCCGCAGCAGAAGGCGTCCAGCGCCCCCCAGTCGCCCAGCCGCCACGCGGCGGCTGCTCCGGCGGCGCACAGCTCCGCCCGGGCGCCCGGGCGGCAAGGCAGCAGCGCGGTGACGTCACGCACCACCGCTCCCAGGTGGCCAAGCCCCCACAGGCAGCGCAGGCGGCCCTGCTCCGCCTCGCTGAGCCCCACGTCTGAGCCGCCCACGCCCGCGGCTGCGCCCACGCCGCGCGGCCCGGCGGCGGCGGCCGCCTCCGCGTGCAGCGCCGCCTCGTAGAAGGCCAGCGCCTCGGAGTAGTCGCCAGCCTGCTCGGCCAGGGCCACCCGGTCCGCCACCACGGGCATGGGGCGCAGCCGGGGCAGCGCCGCCAACGCGTCCGGCTCCTCCAGCTGCCTGTAGAGCGCCCCCAGGAAGGATACCTCCGCGTCGCTCACCGGATGCGCCAGCGTGGTGCTGCCGTGCGCTGCCGCGTTGTTCATGCCCCGCTGCCCGTTGCGGCGACGCAAATGGTCCTCGAAGTACGCCAGCGCGCGCGCCGCGGCGCCGATGGAGGCGGCCGCGCGGGCGCACAGCATGCGGGGGATGTCCTTGAGCAGATCGCTCACGCAACGCTCATCCGCGTCGCTGCTCTGGCTCCCGCCGCCGCTGCCGGCCGCGGCCGCCAGCACGCCGAACAACGGCGCGGCGGCGGCAGCAGCAGCCGCGGAGGTTGCGGCCCTACGGCTCTGCGCCTGCCGCGCGTTGCTCGAGTCCAGCAGCCACGCCATTAGCTGGTCCAGCAGCGTAAACACCGTCTGAGCAGCCAGCGCCGCGCGCCCGGCGGCTGCGTGCGGCTGCATGGGCGCAGCCACGCCTCCTGGGCTGCCCAGGCCGCCGGCAGTGTCGCCCGCCGCCTCACAGAGGACAGCGACGATCTCGTTTGCCACGGACGCGCGCGCGCCCGGGCCGCCGTGGCACACCGCGGCCAGCACCAGGTGGGGCAGCAAGAAGAGCATGGTGGGGATGTCGAAGCGCAGCATGCCGGCGGTTGCTCTGAACAGCGGGGCGCGCGGGGCAGCGCCGCCTGCGCCGGTGAGCGCGCGGCACCACAGGTGCAGCCATCGTCGGTAGGGCAGCTCGGGGCGGTGGCTGAAAAGGGTGACGGAGGAGGAGGCGGTGCTGGTGATTGTGCCCGAGATGAAGTACTTGCTGGTCAAGCAGGGCGCAACCAGCTCCCGCGTGTCAGCCTTGAGCGCACCCCACAGCGCGTCAAACTCGGGCGCACTGCCCGCAGCCGCCGCGCTGGCGGCGGCGGCGCCGGCGGCGCTGCGGCGACTGCCGCGCGTGGTGCTCAAGACAGGCGGAGCCGCCGCAGCGCCCGCGCCGCCCTCCCCCTCCCCCCGGTAGCACTTGAACACCTCCTGGCAGGCGTGGGCGGCGGCGTCCAGCGTGTCCGGGTCCGCGGCGCCGCGCATGAGGCGCGCCAGGTGTCCCTCCACGAGCGCAACCCCAAAGGCGGCGCTGCCCTGGAACACCTTGGCAGGCGGGCTGCTGGGCAGGGCCACCCGTGCGGGGTCGATGGCGCCCAGCTCGCCCAGGCAGGTGAGGGCGGCCGTGTGCACGCGCCGCTGTGCCGCTGAGGCGCGGGGGTCCCCGGTGCAGCACTCCAGCAGCGCGGCCAGGAACGCGTTGGCGGCGCCGCTGTCCGCAGGGGCGCCCGCGAAGGACGCGGCGACGGCGCCGGGCGGCGCACAGCGCAGCAGGCGGGCCGCCTCGCCGGCCACGGTGGCGCGCACGGCGAGGCTTTCGTGCCGCAGACCCGTGGCGAGCGTGGCCAGCCGCTGCGGCAGGCTCAGCGCGCCGCGCTCCCCCTCCACGGCGGCCGCCACCAGCTGCAGCGAGCCGCTGGCGGGCAGCATGGGCAGGGCCACCAGGTGGCCCTTGAGCGCGTTGCCCGTGCGAAGCACCAGGAATTCCACCACCGCCACCGCAGCCGCGTGGGCGCCGCACGCGTCCCGCCCGCCCCCGGCCAGCCGGCGGTCGTCGCCGTCCAGCGTGGCCGAATCGTCAGACAGCCAAGGCAGGCACAGCACCAGCAGCGGCCCCGCAAACAGAGGAAGCTGCTGCGGCGCATACTGAGCCAGCTGGCGCGCCAGCCCCAGCGCCGCATGCAGCGCATCGCAGCGCAGGCTGGGCGAGCCGTGTGCCACCCGGGAGAGCAGGCACAGCACTTTTGGCGCAAATTGGGGCACCGAAGGGCCCATGATGGCCACCAGGACGCGCAGCGAACGCAGCGCCGCCGCCGCCGGCTCCGCGGCCGGCTCGCCGCCGCCACCGTCCGCCGCGGCCACGAGCGCATCGCCCGTGTGTTTGAGCAGCCCTGTGATGTGGCTCTGCAGAAAGACGGAGACGGGCGCCCCCTCCCCGCCCTGCCCAAAGTTCTCCATCAGGGTCTTCAGCACAGCGCCCAGCTTCTGCGCCGCATCGTCGGTGCCAATGTCGGCGTCCGCGCCCACATTCTCAAGCAGCACCTCGATCAGCGCCTCGCGACTGCTGGATACCAGGTTGCACGTGGGGTGTCCCGTCACAGCCTCCAGAAATTGAGTGCTCTCCAGCGTTTGTTCGCCGTGTCCACTCTGGCCTCCATACAACACATTGGCCTCAATCAGGTCCGCAACAACGTAGTGCACGCAGTCCACCAGCAGCGTGCCGGACGACTTGCCGATGGCGGCGGCGGCCGCCTCCAGCGCGGCGGCATCGCGGGCGGCGACGATGCGCGGGAGCGCGGCGGGCAGGAGCTGTGTTGCCAGGAGGGTCACCGGGTACATGCCCAAGGCAGCCGCCAGTTGCGCCACGAGGCGGGGCCGCTTGCCCACGTGCTCGCCCACAAAGGTCAGAATGGGCTTGTGGGCGAGGACGAAGGCGCGGAGGGGGATGCGTCGTGCGGCTGCCAGGGCGCGAGCGGCTGCCAGGGCGGCTGCTCGCACTGCCCAGGAGCTGTCGTCCAGCGACCGCACCGCGCAGAACAGGGTCAGCGCGTCCGCGTTGCGGCTGCCCAGCGCCGCGCCGCAGGCGGCGCAGGAGCGCAGCGCCGTGTCGCGCCAGTCGGCGCTAGCTGGGCTCAGCTGCTGCGGCTGCGGCTGCGCGCCCGTCGCGGCGCCCTCCTCCTCCTCCGCGCCGTCCAGCACCAGCGCCCGGTAGAGGCCCAGCAGCTTGCGCTCGCGCGCCTCCGCGTCCAAAAGCGTCGGATACAGCGCGCCCAGCACCGCCGGGGCTGCGAGGGCGGGCGCAGAGCTGCACGCCGCCAGCCGCACGGCCCTGCTCGGGTGCGCCGCCAGGCTGGCCAGCGCGCCCAGCAGCGCCGCGGCGCCGCTCAGCTGCGAGGGCGACGCCAGGCGCAGCAGCGAGGCGGAGGAGGTCACCGCCGCGGCGACGGCTTCCTCGCACGCCGGCCGCAGCGGGGGCGGCGGCGGCGGCGCCGGCGGAGACTGGGGCCAGAAGCGCTCCAGGAAGGGGCGCCACTGCGCGCCGGTGAGGGGCAGGCCGCCGGCGCCCGAGCTGCGGGGCAGCGAGGCGGCGCACGCCTCCAGGGCGCCGAAGGCTGCGCGGGGCAGGTGCCCGCCCGAGGATGCGGCCAGCAGGGTGAGCTGCGCGCCCCGGCTGCGCGCCCAGGCGGCCGCGCGCGCGCCGGCAGGCCCGCCCGAGGCGTGCGCAGCCCCAGCCGCGGCCAGGCCCCCCAGCGCCTGCCCCAGCGAGATGCACACCCCGCTGTGGGTGTCCGAGGCCAGCGGCTGCAGGAGGGTCAGCGCCTGCGCCAGCGACACGGCGCCAGAGGCGACGCAGCAGGGGGCGGCAGCGGCTGCGGCAGCTCGCAACGTTGGGGAGCCCGCCTCGGCGCAGCAGCGCCGCAGCAGCGCGGCGCAGAGCTCCGCGCTGCTGTTTCCCGCGGCGGGGCCCGGCTCGGCGGACGGGTGCAGCGCCACCGCGCAGGCGAGGGCGCGCGCCCCGCACGCCTCGCGCGCCTCCCGCGCCTCCTCCGCCGTCTCGCCGCCGCCGCCGCCGTCGCCGCCCTGCGCCCAGGCCACCTGCAGCAGCAGCGCGGGCGGCAGTGCCAGGTGGGAGCACAGCGCGGCGGCGGGAGGCGGGGCACCTGCCTCTGGGCCTTCCTCCGCGCCACCGCCCCCTGCGATCGACGCGCCCTCCGCGCCCGTCAGGCACAGCAGCGCGTCTAGCAGCGCGCATCGCACGCGGCGCGTGGGCGGCAGCGCGGCGGCGCACGCCCAGGCGGCCCAGGCGGAGAGTTGCAGGGCGGCGGCTGTTCGGCCGCGACACCCGGCCGGCGCGCCCGCCAGCGCGCAGCACACCACCGCCAGCGCCGCCAGCGCGTGCATTTGCACCCGCTGCGCATCGAGCGCGGACGCGGGCTCGTCCGCCAGCGGCGGCGGCGGCGGGCCGAGGGCGGCGAGCGCAGCCAGAAGCGCAGCCTCGGCGGCGTTGGGCATCGCCGCCGCCGCACAGACGGCGTCCACCGCCATCGCGTCCACGCCCTCGCCGCCGCGCAGGCGCAGGCGTCGCTTCTTGGCGCTGGGCGCGGCGCCGCCGGGCGACAGCGGGCCGCGTGCTGCCGCGTCAGCCTCTGCTCCTCCTTCCGCAGGCGGCGACGGCAGCGCATCAGATGCGCTCAGCGCCGCGTGCATCACCCGGGCAAGGGCGGGGCGGCAGGGCGGCGGCACCGGCACGGGGCCGCAGGCCGCCTCTAGACACGCGAGAGCCGTCTGTCGCGCCAGCCGCCCGCCTGCAGACGCAGGAGCTGCCGCGCCGCCGCCGCCGCCGCCGCCGCCCAGAGCGCGCAGCGCCGCCGCCTCCACCGATGCGCGCAGCGCGGGGGTGGATGCGTCGCGGAGGATGCGGGGCGCGAGGAGCGCCAGCGGCTGGCAGGCGGCCGCTCCGGCAGCTGCGTCTTCGCAGCACTGCAGCGCCTCGTGCAGCGCCCCGCCCAGCGCCTCGTCCGCGGAGGAGGGTGCGTAGGCGCCTTGCTGGCCGCAGCGGGCTTGGAGCGCCTGCGCCAGCGCGCGCAGCAGGGCGGGCGCAGGCAGCAGCTGCGCCCCTAGCGAGGCTGCCGCGGCGCGCACGCAGCGGCAGGCTGCTCGCTGCAGCCTCGCCTCACCGGTGGCTAGGAACGCGCCCAGCGCCTGCGCGGCGGCGGGCGTCCACAGCCCGCACGCCGCGTGCGGGTGCCAGCTGGGCGCGCTGCTGCTGTGCGCGAGCAGCGTGCACGCAGCCAGGGCCAGCACCGACCAAGCGCCCAGGTCAGGCACCGACAGCGCCACGCCGCCGCCGGGGGGAGCAGCGGCGGTGGGCTGCAGCAGCGCGGCTGTCGGAGGCGCCAGGGCGGAGGACGACTCGGGGAAGAGCAGCCGAAACGCAGCTACCTGCGGCGTGCGCCCGCAGCCCGCCGGGAAAGCGCCGCTCGCCAGGGGCGCCAGCAGCGCGCCCAGGTCTGACGCGCAGCGGGGAGGAGTCAGAGCTGACCATGGCGGGAGAGTGTGCCTTCATGGCCCGCCTCGGTACGCGCCTTCGCACAGCTCCACCGCGCCAGAGTACAGCGCGCAGAAGTCCTCGCGCCGTGAGCTGCCGATGAGCGTGGCCAGGGCGTGCATCACCTCCAGCAGCGCGTCCACCGCCTCCGAGCTGCGTTGAGCAGACAGGCAACGTGGTGAGCGAGCGAGCGTCACAGCAGGGCCAACAAGCCGCCGTGTGCGTGTCTGGTACGTGTGCGTGTGTGCGTGCGTGGCGCAGCACGCGCCTGAGGTTGAGGGGCAGCAGGGAGAGGACGCGGGCGAGGACGCAGCGCGGGAACGGGCCTTCCCCGTGGTCCAACACCGCCGGGTGCTTCAGGATAATCACAGACACCAGACCCACTATGGGCTTCACCTCCTTGCAGGAGGACTTGTGGACTGCCCGCGTGCGGTGAGCGAGAGCGGGGCGCGTTGGCATGGCACGCTCTCACCTCGCACAGGGTCCAGAAAGCCGTCCAGCAAGCGAGGCAGAATGGTGCGCAGCTTTTCAACGAAGGCTGCGTCGCCGGCGCCGCCTCCGCCGGTGGTTGCGCCGCCGTCCAGGCTGCTGCCGTCTCCGCCTTGCAACCAGACGCCCACCTCCGCGATGAGGCGCGACAGGTCCTCTTTGCCGCGCCGCGCCGCGGCCATGGCGGCGACGGGTGGAGGGCGGAGGCTTGGAGAGTTCGAACGCAACTCGAGAGGCGAACAGAGTAAGTTCTACGTCGGTACGTAAGCAATATGCTGCACCTTCAGGTGTCACCGCCGCAACCGTGGGAGCTCCATTACAACGCCAAAAAAAGCCCGCTGCAATGGAGGGTGTAATGGATTTGCACCTTCAGTTGTCACGAATCACGCCGTCTCTCGGAGGCACAGCTGTCTGCTCGTCCGTTCCGCAAAGCCCAGATCCAGCTGCTCCTCCAGCGCCTCATCGAACCTGTGCGCCCCGCCCGCCGCAGCCGTCGCCTTGAGCACTTCGCGGGTGGGCGCACACAGGAGCTCTGCCGCCCCCTCTGCCCCCCACCACACAGACGCATCCACCATCATGGCGGAGCCCCGCAGCACGCCGACGCCCGCAGCATCCGCGGGCCAGCCAGCCATGGCGGCATGCAGCGCGCCCCAGCCAGCCTCTCCGCCGCCGACGCGCACGGGCATGGGCAGCAGCGCATGCGGGCGCGCGTCCACATCCGCGCTGATCAGCGCGACAGCGTCGCCGATGGCTGCCACATACGCGCCCAGCCAGTGGCGGCACCATATCGCTTCCATGACGCCGGATGCGTGCAGCTGCGCAGTGGCACCGCAAATGTGCGACTCATCGCTCGCCAGGCACGCATCGACGACGACGCAACGCGCATCGTACAGCGCGCACCACTCATCGTCGGCCAGCATCGGCTCACGAGCGCTGACGCGCACTTGGCGCCAGCGAACACAGCGCAGCGTGGCGCTGCAAGCCGCCATCAGCGCCTGCGCGGCATCGCTGGGCTGCGCGGCATCGACGACGAGACAGACGGCGCATGCGCTCCAGACGCTCTCGCGCTCCTCCAAATCCCCTGCAAGCAAGGCGTCTTTGAGGCCGGCTCCGATAATGCCGCCCGCCGCCGCCGCCGGCACCGCCGCCTCGGTGCAGCCCACCAGGAGGATCGGGCGCGGGCGCAAGGTGCGCATGCACCAGGAGGAGGGCGCGCGGGGCTCATAGCGTAGGCGCACGCGCAGATCGCCCTTAGGGAATTCCCAGGGATCAACCGGGTCAGGCATGCCCTCGCACGAGATCAGGTGCTCCACGAAGCCCCCTTGCCCACCGGCTGCGAGTGGCGGCGCCACGGCGGATCCCACCAGCAGCACCTCGTGCCCAGAAAGCGTCTGCAGCACCTCGCAGTACATGGCATCGCGCGCGCCCAGCGGCGCGCCGATGCGCAGCAGGTCCTTTGGGCCGTCTCGCCGGAAATGCTTGCAGGGCTTTTCGCGGAGCGTGATGATCACGTCGCCGGGCAGGAGTTCCACCGTCTCGCTTCCCTGGCTATCAAAGACGAATCGCGTCCCGCCAGTGGCGCCGCGACGAACCACCAGGTGGAACGTCTTGGATTCCTCGTAAATCTGCCCCGTCGGGTCCACGGTGGTGCGCAAGACGCACACGCTCTTGGTGCACCCTCTGTGGAGCTTGGCCAGAGAGACGCGCACCTCCGCCAGCAGAGGCGCGTGCTTCACGTTGCGCCGCATGCCCTCGCGCCGCATCTTGGCCAGCTCGCGCAGGCCTCGCAAGAGCGCCGCAGCCTCCTCCGCGGTGCGTGGTCCGCTGGCGCTGGCGCCGCCGCCCTTGAGCTGTGCCCGCGTGCGGTCGTAGGAGGCTCGCCGAGACTCGTCTGAAAGCACGTCGTAGGCCTCCACCACAGCCTTGAACTGGGCGGCCACGGCCTGCTGCTGCTCCTCGCTGGCAGCGCGCAGCTTGTCTGGGTGCAGGCGCAACGCCAGGCGCTTGTACGCCTTGCGCAGCTCGGCCTGCGAGACGAGGCGGTCTACCTCCAGGACGCGGTAGTAGTCCTGGCAAGGGTCGAAGACGTCTTTCACTCCCCGAGCTTCGTCATTCTCTGGCGCAGCGCCGCCCCGACGCCGACGCTCGCGCGCCTCAGCCTCACGCGCAGCGCGCGGCTTGTACTTGGCGCCCTCGCGTCGAGCGCGCTCAGCTTCGTCGGCAGCCTCCAACTCGCTGCGAGGCCAGGGCGCAGGGAGACGTCAACAGGCACACCGGTGGGAGCACCAATGCTCGGCGCGTACCGCGTCTTGGAGCTCAACGCAGCCGCCTCTGCCAGAAAGCGTTGGTACGCGGCCGGGTTGCTGATCTGCGAGCGTGGCGTGGTGGAGGAGGAAGGTGAGAAGTCCCGAGTGCCTCGGACGTGTAATACTGCACACCGTCAGTCCTCCACCACTGCCCGCGCGCTGCAGACGGCGCTTGTTCACCTCTGCGTTGCGCTCCGCAACAGTCTGGTTGTCGTCCCTGTCACACGCGGCGTCAGAGACAGAGTTATGCAGGGGTCGCTCGCCTCAGCATTCTTGGCCACAGCAGCGGAGCTCCAGCTGCTCCTGGTCACGCACCTCAGCACCAGCTCAGCCATGGCACACGGTAGGGCTGCGTTGAGTGAGAAATGGCGCAACGCGAAGGATGCGAACAGGTAGTTCGATTGTTCGAATTCAGTGATCACTTTCAGCGCCTCCAGTAGCTACTCGTGTCGCCCTGTTTAAGCAGACGCGCGCTTGGTTGAGCACCTGCAAATGAGCGACGCCGTGGAGCTACCGCCTCTTGCTGGAGGGGCGGCAGTGCTTGCGCGGCTTAAGCAACAGCGCGAGGCCGCGGCAAAGGCACCCCCTGTCGCAGCACCGAGCGCGCCTGTGAGCGATGGGCCGCAGGTGCGTCGGCAGCCTCGATGGGACTTGCTCGCTTCCTACGCCTCTCACAGCCACGTCACGCCACGCAGCTCACGGGCAGCGCCGCGCTGCTGGCCCGCATGCGCAAGAGCCGCGCGGTGACAGGCGAGCCTGACGTTGCGGCCGCACCGGCTGCTGCAGCAAGTGCGAGGGAGGAGCCGTCAGCGCTCTCCGCGCCCGCCGGGGGCTTTGACGGTACCTTCCACCTGCTGTACGGCGGTGAGGCGGCCACGCAGGTGGCTGCAGACCTGGCGGCTGAGGCGCGCGGTTGCGGCCTGACCCCGGTGCTGCTGGCGGCGGATGAGTTCAGGAAAGCCAAGCTCGACAGGCGCGCCCCCTACTCCACACTGCTCTCTGCGCGCTCTCTGCGCGTGCGCTCACACGCGCCGCGTCTGATGCGTGCAGCGCGCGCGGCGTGGCCGTGTTCGTTATTGAGACTGTGGAGAACGCGCAGCCTGCAGAGGCGGGTGGCGCCTGCGTGCGCTACTTCAACCGCAAGCGCAAGGAGGGCGCCGCCGGCACCCTCGCCGGCCTGCTGACCTACAGCGTGCTTGGCCTGGGGGACACCAACCTTCTGCTGGACCGGCAAAGCACCACCGCCGCAGACTGCAACCAAGCGTCGGCCTCCCTCGACTCCGCCCTGCGTTTCCTAGGTGCAACGCCCCTGCATGAGCGCGGCGAGGCCAACGATGCGGTGGGCCTCGCTGAGGGGGTGCGACCCTGGGCGCAGGCGCTCTGGCCGAAGATGCTCGCTCTCAAGAAGACTGCATCTGCCGCCGCAGCCGCCTCGCACCAACAGCCGCAGCCTCCGCTCACACCATCCGCTGACCTGCTGGTCTTGTACGGCTCACAGACGGGAAACAGCGCCGAGATTGCGCGCAACATCGGTGCAGCGGCGGCCTCACATGGCGTGAGCGCCCGCGTAGCCTCCATGGACGAGGTCTCGCCCGAAGTGGCGCTGCAACCGGGGGCAGTCATCCTGTTTGTGGTGTCTTCCACGGGCGATGGCGACCCGCCGGACAACTGCGCGAGCTTTTACGCGAAGCTGCGCAAGCTGCGGTCAGCGCCGGCAGCACGCGGGGTGTCCTACTGCGTGCTGGGTCTGGGCGACCAGAACTACACCAAGTTCATGGCCGTGCCGCGCTACTTCAGCGCGCGGATGGAGGCGCTGGGGGGGAGGGCGTTCCGGCCGCGAGGAGAGGCAGATGAGACGGAAGGGTTGTTCGAGTACGTTGACGCCTGGACGGAGGGGCTCTGGGAGCCCCTCGCTCAGGCAATCAAGGAGGCGCCCAGCATGCGCGCACAGGCGGCGACGGAAGACGCGCCGGCTCCGGCAGCGCCGCCGGCTGATGCGACTGCGTCATCGCTCGCCAGCGCTCCCTCGCCGCTGCCCGCCGCGCCCGACGCGTCTGACCTGGTGGGAGTGCCGCTGCTGCCGCCTTGCCGCGTGCGGCTGGCCTGGCTGCCGGATGAAGAGGCGCGCGGTCAGCAAGCCCCCAGCGACGGTGCGCCCTTGCTTGGCGACGGCAGTTCCCCTGGCTCGCCCTTCCACGCGCCGCTGCTGCGTGGCGACTGCCGTCTGCTGAGCGCCGGGTGGAGCGATCGCACGGTGGTGCACGCTGCGTTCGACATGCGCACCGCCGGCCCCGAGCTGCGTGGCTTTGCCCCGGGGGACTCCCTGGCCCTGATCCCCGCCAACCCGCTGCCCCACGTTGATGCGCTGCTGGCGCGGCTGGGCCTGGCGGAGCGTCAGGCGCGCTGCCTGCGGCTGGAGCCGGCGGGGCTGCTGCCCCACGTGCGCTGTCCGGTGACTGCCCGGGGCGCGCTGACGCACTCCGTGGAGCTGCTCGCCGCGCCGCGCCGCGCGCTGCTGCGCCTGCTGGCGGAGCACTGCGGCGATGCTGTGGAGAGGCACACGCTGCTGCTGTGGAGCTCGAGGGGGGGGCGGGCGGCGTATGAAGCAGAGGTTGTGGGCCCAAAAGCAACCCTCCTTTCCCTCCTGCTGCGCTTCCCGTCCTCCACACCCCCGCTGGAGGCCCTCCTGGACACCCTCCCCACACTGGCTCCCCGCCCCTACTCCGTCGCCTGCGCCCCCGAGCACTGCCCTGACACTCCCTGCGTCGCCTTCTCCCTCGTGCGCCACGCGGCCGACCGCGTGGGCGTCGCCACCGGACTCCTGCACGCCCTGGCGCTCGGAACGCCAACCGTCGCGGGCGCCGACGAAGCGCCGCGGGTGCCGCTCTTCATCCGCAAGGGGGGGGCTTTTACCCCCCCGGCCAACCCTCTCACCCCGCTCATCATGGTGGGCCCCGGAACCGGCGTGGCGCCCTTCCGAGGCTTCCTGCAGCGCCGCAGCGCACAGATGCGCGCGGGCGGCTCGGCGCCCTTCGGCCCGGCCTGGCTCTTCTTTGGCTGTCGCCGCCCAGATGAGGACTACCTGTATCGCGAGGACTTGGAGGCCTGGGCGAAGGACGGCACGCTCAGCAAGCTGGTCACAGCCTTCTCGCGGCCCGAGGCGCCGGCGCAAAAGGCGTACGTCCAGCAGCGCATTGAGGAGCATGGCGCGGAGGTTGTGCGCCTCATCTTGGACGCGCAGGCGCCCGCGGCGGTCTACGTCTGCGGCGACGGGGCGGGCATGGCGAAGGGGGTGCACGCGGCGCTGCTGAGCGTTTTGGAGGTGCACGGAGGGCTGAGCGCGGAGCAGGCGGCGAGCACGCTGGCGCAGGCCGCAAGCGCGGGGCACTACGTGCGCGACATCTGGTCCAGCTAAGAAATACCGAACAGTGTCAACTCAAACACGCGCGCCGTCAATTTTATAGCCATTTCAGAGCCGGCAGTGTGCAGCACGGCGCACCAGCGAGGGCGGCGGCGGCAGCGAGGCGCATCCCGCGAGTGCCATGGCCAGTCGCAGCTCACTGTGCAGCATTGCGAGAACGTCCTCGACGCCTTGCTCGCCGCCCAGCGCCAATCCGTACACGATAGGACGCCCCAACAGAACTCCCACGGCGCCCAGTGCCAGTGCCTTCAGCACATCTGTCGCGCGCCGGATGCCGCCGTCCAGCAACACTGGTACGCGGCCAGCTACAGCAGCAACCACCTCAGGGAGCGCGTCGATGCTGGCGGAGACGCCGTCCAGCTGGCGCCCTCCGTGATTGGAGCAAATCACGCCAGCCGCGCCCGCATCGCACGCTGCAGCGGCATCTTCGCCTGTGAGCACGCCCTTGACCAACACGGGCAGCCTTGTGATGCTCTTCAGCCAGGCGATAACGTCCCAGGTGAGCGAAGGATCGATCTGATCCACGAAGTAGGAGGCTAGCGCGGAGCCTCCTCCGTTGTCAACCTTCGTCTCTGCGCTGCCCACTGGGGCACTACCCCGCAGGTTCTCGAACGCCATTCCGGGCGGCAAAGCGAAGTTGTTGCGCACGTCGGCCTCCCTGCGGCCCAGGAACGGCGCGTCCGCAGTGAGTATGAGAGCGCTGTAGCCGGCCGCTTCTGCGCGTCGCACGAGCAACTCGGTCACGCGACGTTCTCTGAAGACGTACACCTGGAACAAGCGCAAGCAGCCCGTCTCAGCAACCTCCTCCAGCGACCGCGTGCTCAGTGTGCTCAGGCACAGTGCCACGCCGGCTCTGCGAGCTGCGCGAGCGGTGGCGAGCTCGCCATCTCCGTTCGCCATTCGCTGCGCCGCCATGGGGGCCACCAGGACGGGCGAGGCCAGCTGGAGGCCCAGCAGCGTGGTGCGAGTACAAACAGCCGAGACGTCCACCAGCAAGCGTGGGCGCAGCAACCAGCGAGTGAAGGCGAGCTCGTTGTCGCGCAGCGTATGCTCGTCGTCTGCGCCTGAGGAATAGTATCCGTGCGCTTCATTCGTGAGGACGCGTCGGGCCAGCGCCTCCAGCTCACACAGGTTCACCACACCCAAGCGCTCGCTCTCTCCGCTGCGCATCGACAAGGAAGCGCACTGTCGAGGCGTAGAGGTTACCACTCCGAACTCTGGATACACGCGCTAGTGGATGCAGGCCAAACAGCGGAGGCGATGGGAGCAGCATTGCGGCAACTTTGGTTTGAAGAGAAGAAAGACGCCAGAAGCGTACGACACTCGTAGGTAAAGGTTTGAGATTTTGACCCCGACAGTTGTGCCTCGTCAACCTTACCTTGTCCACCTTCCTTCGCACTCCCGCTCATGACGAGCCTGCTGCTGCGGCGCGCCAGCGCGCTGCTGCGGCGCGCGTCGCTGCACAGCTCGCCCAGCAGTGCGCAGCAGCTGACACCGCCCTCGCTGGGCCCCTCCAAGTTCGGCCCTTCCGCCAGCTGGATCACCGCAGGCATGATGCTGCGCATGCGCCGCCCGCGCGCCGCGGTGGCCGTGGTGGGACGCTGGGCGGAGGGCTGCCTGACGGTAAAGGAAGATGATAGCGTCGCCGAGGCTGTGCGACTGAGTGCGTCTGCATTGTGCTGCGTGCCATGCGGCAGCTGACCTCGCCCTGCGCAGTGACGGCGCATGAAGTGGGCTCGCTCGTGGTGATGGACAACTCCTCGACCACCGTCAGCGGCATCCTCACGGAACGGTCGTACAGCCGGCGCATCATCCTTGAAGGGCGCGACTCGGAGACGACACGCGTGGGCGATGTGATGAAGAATGAGGTGGTCTGCGTCAACGTGGAGGAAAAGTTAGATGCCATCGCAGCGACAATGAGCCAGCACGGCATTCGCCACCTGCCGGTTCTCGACGGCGCCGCTCCAGTGCCTGAGAGCCACATCATGCGCCTCAACACCCCAGCCTCCGCGCTGCGCGGCGTGCTGAGCATCAAGGACGTGTCCTGGATGCTCTTCTGCCTGGTGCGCAACGAGCTGCAGGGCCGCGGCATCGGACAGATCACAGCCTCCGACATCATGCCCGAGCGCCAGAAATGCACCATCGACAAGCACAAGACGGTGCTCGACGCCATCCGCCAGATGAGAGACACTGACGTGCACGCGCTGTGCGTGCTTAACGGCGAAAAGGAGCTGCTGGGCATCGTCACGGAGCGCGACTACGTGTACAAGGTGAAGATGCAGGGGCGGGAGTCCATCAACACGCGAGTGTCGCAGATCATGAGCACCACTCCCTGGTGCGCCACGCCCGACTTCACACTGGACGACATCTTGACAGTGATGACCACCTATGGATTTCGGCACCTTCCTGTGGTTGGCTCCCTAACCACCCAGCCGTCTAAGGGGGGGCCAAGCCTGCACCCGCACTGCATCGGGCTCATTTCAGTCAACGACGTGCTGCGCACCGTCACGCAGTGGCCAGATCGGCCACTGCACTGGCCGGACAACGAGCCGCCTCTCGCCAGCGCCGTGTAAGCTCTAGAACGCTCAACGCTGTCATGACGTTACATTCTGTCGCCCCATCCTTGCGTCTCGCGCCGTGCGAACCGCCCAGGCTGCGCGCAGCGGGTCTACAGCCAGCGCTGCGCTCCTGGCGTGCTCCGCCAACCGCATGACGGCGTCTGCGCGCGTGGTGGTGAGCCGCAACCCGTCCGCATCCGTCTCCTCCCCGCCCTCTTGGTGCAGGGTCGCCGCGCGCAGCATGCCCGCGCGGTGCGCCGCGGCGCTCAGCTCCGCGCCCCGCTCCCCGCCCTGCTTTGCGCGCAGCGCCTGCTGTGCGGCTGCAGCGCGGCGCCAATGCGCGAAGGCGGCGAAGAGCCGT
>Ga0049083_10000405_pt1 | contig 15162 bp, 14 predicted proteins | sample GreLakmeMI27MSRF_FD_66719 | JGI IMG/M metagenome (GOLD analysis project Ga0049083, IMG submission 66719) | Freshwater lentic microbial communities from great Laurentian Lakes, MI, USA - Great Lakes metaG MI27MSRF | ecosystem: Environmental > Aquatic > Freshwater > Lake | place: Great Lakes...
CGCCGTGCGGCGTGCTACATATGAGTATTCTATCGTCCGAAAGGCTCCGAAAAGGCATCCGAAAGGGGGGTCCGGCGGCATCCGACGCCTCCATCCGAAAGGGCCGAAAAGGGGATCCGCCGCGGGAGGGGCTTACGTGCCCGCCCCTGTCATCGGCGGTCTTACTACTACTACTGCTAGGCGTCTGGTTTATATCGCGGCGTTTGCCTGGGGATGGGCGAGGAGCTGCAGGCGTGGGTGAGCGCGCAGCTGGTGGACATGTGTGTGCGGCTTACGCCTCGCCTCTGCTGTTGCGCTGACGCGCACGCCCGCCTTCCAGCACGGATGCTGACCCAGAGGTGCTTGCCAAGTACGTGCTGGCGCTGTTGGAGGGCGCCAAGAGAGAAAGTCGCGCGAAGCTGCGAGAAAACTTCTGTACGCAGCTCGACACCTTTTTGAGTGAGCGTACGTGCCCACGCCCGAGGCGGCGCGCGCGCACGTGCTGCGGTGCCGGTTTGCGCGGTGCAGCCCTGTTTTTCCTCGGCAGAGCGTTGAGCCTTGTGCGTCCCTCCTGCAGACACCTCCGGCTTCGTGGACTCGCTGTTCGCGCACCTGGAGTCCACCGGCTTCGAGTTTGCCGCGGAGGAGCCCCCGCGCGCGTCGCGCAGGCGAGCAGGCGAGTCGATTGACGGCGAGGAGGAGGAGGAGGAGGAGCACCGCCGTGGGCGACGGGAGCGCTCCAGGCGTCGCGACTCCCCTAGCGGCGGTGCAGCTGAGACGCATCGGTGGGAACCCCCCCTTGGGCGCGACTGGCGAGGCCCCCCGCCAGCCTGGGGCCCTCCCCCTGGTGGATTTCACCCGCCTTCTTGGGCGCCGCCGCCGCCATACGGCCACCATCCTCCTGCGGGCTGGCACGGCCAGGCGCCACCGCCGCCGCCGCCGTCGGGGGCCATGCGCCAGCCTCCGTCTGCTCGCGGGCGGGACGAACGCGGGGGCGGGGGCAGTCCTCCGCGCGGCAGCCGCGCGCGCGCCACGCTGCACGTGTACCATCTGCCCAGTGAGGGTCCAGAAAGCACGGGTCTGCGCGCCCGTCTGCTGGCGCACTTTGGGCGATTTGGGCGGGTGGTGCACGTGAAAGCCCGCGACGGCGAGCGCACCGCCTTTGTGCAGCTCGGCGACGCCGCCACCGCCGCCCGCGCGATGGCCGCCCCCGATGCGGTGCTGGGCTCTCGCTTCGTGCGCCTCTCCTGGGCCATGCGCGACACGCTGCAGACGGAGGAGCGCACGGGCGCGCCGCTGCCCGGGCAGCAGGAGGCTGTCGCCGCGGCGCCGCCAAAGCCCCCTCCGGGCGTGGCCGAGCGTCGCGCGGCCGCGGAGGCGTCTGCGCAGGCCAAGGCGTCCCAGCTGGCGCACCTGGCGGCCATTGGCAAGCAGAAGGAGGAGCTGCTGCAGGCGCAGATGCAGGCGCAGCGAGCGCTGCTGGCCAAGCTGCAGAGCGGGGCTGACCACCCTTCCAAGCCCGCAGCCGTGCGCGCGCCCGCCCCCGCGCTGGCACTCGCTGCGCAGGCGGCCGCCACGCGCGCCGCGGTGAGCGAGGCGACCGCGGCTGCGGAGAGGGCCGCGGGCGAGCTGCGACGCAAGTACGAGGCTGCGGTGGCCAGGAGCAACAAGCGTGACGCCGGGGTGGCCCCTCCTGTGCCCGCGGTGTCGCCCGCGGCCAAGCGCCCCCGCAGCGCCTTCACGCTGGACAACCGAGCCAAGGCGCAGGGCGCGAAGCTGCCGGAGGGCGACGCTGCCGGCGGAGAGAGCGTCAAGCAGGAGCAGGAGTGAACAGGAGCAGGAGAAAATGCAGAAGAAAAAAAGGGCTCGCTGAGAGCGCGCTCCCTAGACGCGCGCACCGCTAGTCTATGCAATGCAAGTCCCAATCACAGGCAACTGCATAGTGACTAGCGTCATACGATAGCAACTGCTCCCGTCCGTCCCCCATCCTTCCCTTCCTTCTACTACTGGCTCTTGTTGGACGCCGCCGGCTGCGTGGGGTCGAATCCCAGGTTCCAGAAGCCCGCGGGCGTCAGCGCCGGCTGCCAGTGCGCCCGGTGGCGCCCAGCCTGCTGGCGCATCGCCTCGCGAGAGGGCCCCTCGCCGCCCTTTGCGTGCGAGCAGCTGCCCGGCGCCGGCAGCCCCAGCGCGTCGTAGAAGCGGGTGCACTCGGCGCACTCGAAGGTGGGCATGGCGGCGCGCACAGCCTTGCGGCGTTCAACGTCGAACAGCACCTCAGGCAGCGCGCGCCGCGGGGGCACCGCCGCTGCGCCGCCGCCGGCGTCCGCAGCGCGGGGCGCCTGCTCCCCCGCGCCGCGCCGGGGCCGCGGCTCCAGCGACCAGTTGGTGCGCGCGTGCGGGGGCAGCGAAGCGAGGGCGAAGGGCATCGCCCCCTCCCCTTCCCCTTCCCCCGCGCCCGCGTCCTTCACGCCATCCGCGCCAGCCTCCGCGGGCGGCGGCGGAGTGAAGAGGTAGCGATAGGCGCCCGGATCGGCGGGGCGGGGCGGCTTGGGCTGGACAGGGGGGGCAGCAGGCAAAAAGGCTGCATCGCTGATGAACCCCTCCCCGTCCGCGCGCGCGGCAGCCGCGGCGCGCACGCGCCACCGCCCTGTCGCCATAGGCGCGGACAGCGCGGGCGTCACAGCGGGCGCAGGCCGCGCGGGCGGGGGCAGCGGGGGCGGTGCAAAGGGGAGCTGCACCAGCGCGCCGCGCCTGTGCGGGCAGGCGCGCCCCGCCGCCGCCGCGTCGCAGCACTGCGTGACGTCAGAGCCGGGCCCCGAGGCGGGCCGCCCGGATGGGGCTGGCGCAGGGGCTGCGGCTGCGGCGGGGCCGGGGGCGAGGGCGGGGACGCGCGGCGTGTGTCGCGCGCGCTTCCACTCCGGCCCTCCATCCGCGGCGGGCGCGCCCGTCTCCGCGGCGGCGAAGGCCTGGGGCTCCGGCGCCGCGGCATGCGCCGCAGCAGGCGCGACAGCCGCAGGCGACTGCCGCTCATCAGCATCGCCGTCCTCCCCCCGCGCTACGGGCAGCCAGTCGGACTGCACCGTGTCGAAAGCTGCCCGGGGGGGAGCGGGCGGCGAGGGCTGGCGCGCGGGCGAGGGGCCCGTGGGCAGAAGGGGTGAGCAGGCAGGCAGCGGCAGCGGCAGAGGCAGAGGCGTCGCGCGAGCAACCTGTACCGGCTCCGCCGCCTGCGCTTCAACTTCCCACTTCCCCTGCGGCGCCTCCTGCGGCGCCGCCGGCCGCGCTCTGCGGTGCGGCTGCTCGCCGGCGTGCCCCCCACCCGGCTCGCCCGCCAGCGCCCGCTTGCGCGCCGCCCGGTCGCGCACCAGCTGCTCGTACAGGGGCGTGTACAGCCCCTTGTACTTCTCGTACTTGTGGCGGAAGCGGTCGGCGTCGGCAGCGGCGCCGTCTGCGCGCGCGGACGCCTCTAGTCGCGCGGCGCACGCCTCGGAGGCGCGCGCGACAGCTGCCTCGGCCTCCGCGCGACAGGCCTCCTCGCTCGCGCGCGCACGGCACAGCTCGTCCAGCGCGCTGAGGGGGAGGGGAGCGCAGGGGGGCGTGAGCGAGCGAGGGGGCGAAGGCGGCGCAGTCGTTGTGCCCACCGTTGTCGCCCCGCTCGCTCCGCCGCAACCTCCGCCTGCCAGCGCGCGCGCTCGGCAGCGTGCTCCAAGGCTCCGCGGGCGGACTCGCTGGCCAGTTCGTTTGCTCGGCGCTGCGCCTCCACGCACGACCGCTGCGCCACGCTCGCAGCAGTCTCCGCCGCACCGCGCGCGTCCTCGGACGCGGCCAGCGCGCGGCTCACGCGCTGCAGGCTGCGGTGGGGCGCGGGCGGCGCTCAGGGCGCCAGGAGGGCTTGCAAGCAGAGCGCAGGGCGCACCTGCTCAGCGTAGACGTGCGTGCGGCCCCCAGCGCAGCCTCCACGGCCACGAAGTCGCGCTGCACCGCCACGCCCTCAGCTCCGTACAGCCAGGGCGTGTCCACAGCGTCCATTCCAGTCACTGCCTGCCAGGTGCCAGCTTCAGCGCGCCTTGTTGCCAACGTCGCTCAGTGCTCTTGTGACCAGCTGCTTCAGCGCTCGCGCTACCACAGATGGATGCGCTCTCCGGAGGTGCGTAGCGCGCACTTGTGGGACCCACTGTCGATCGAACAGCAGGTTCTGCGTTCGTCTCCTGCGCCCACACTCTCCGCCCGTCCGCCTTCTGGTGTGCCTGCCAGGATGCTGGGCGCTCTCCAGGCGCCGCCCGCCACGCCGCAGCAGCTGTATAGCGGCCGTCGCGCGCCCGGCACTGCGCGGTGTCGTGCACCCCGCAGCTGCCCCGCCCGCGCCTCAGCTTCCTCGGACAAGGACGTCTGGCTGCTCGACTATGGCGCCGGCAACGTGCGCAGCGTGCGCAACGCCATCGCGCACCTGGGCTACATGGTGCGCGACGTCGCCTCGCCCGCCGACATCGCGCAGGCCCCCAGGCTGCTCTTCCCGGGCGTGGGCGCGTTCGGGACGGCCATGGCGGTGCTCAAGGAGCGGGGTTTCGTAGAGCCGCTGAAGGAGTATGTGCAGGCGCGTGTGGAGCGTGTGCTGCTGGGTGCTGGGTGAGCCGCCCTAACCCTCTAGCCCGCTTGCTTCGCAGGCGGGGCGCCCCTTCCTGGGCATCTGCCTGGGCCTGCAGCTGCTGTTTGAGGGCAGCGAGGAGAGCGGCGGTGTTGAGGGGCTGGGGCTGGTTCCGGGGGCTGTGCGACGCTTTGACGACGCGGATGGACTCCCCGTGCCCCACATTGGCTGGAACGGCCTCAAAGTGCGCCCCGGCGTGCCGCTGCTGCGCGGCAGCGAGCAGAGCCGCGTGTACTTCGTGCATAGCTACCGGGCGCTGCCTGAGGCTGGCAACCAGTCCTGGGTGGCAAGCACCACAACCTACGGCTGTGAGTTCATCTCCTCGCTGGGCAAGGGGTGCGTGCACGCCACGCAGTTCCACCCTGAGAAGAGCGGCGCGGCGGGGCTGCAGCTGCTGGGGCGCTTCCTGGGGGCCGGCGCGGGCTTCGAGGCGGCTGCGCAGCACGACGCGGCCACGCTGAGCGGCCTGGCCGCCGCCCCGCCGCTTGCGCGCCGCGTGATCGCCTGTCTGGACGTGCGCGCCAACGACCGCGGCGACCTGGTGGTCACCAAGGGCGACAGCTACGACGTGCGCGAGAAGCCGGCGGAGGGCGTGCAGGGCGCCCCCGCCGGCGACGTGCGCAACCTGGGCAAGCCCGTGGACCTGGCTGCCCGCTACGCACAGGACGGCGCGGACGAGGTGACCTTCCTGAACATCACGGGCTACCGGGAGTCGCCGCTGCTGGACGCGCCCATGCTGGCGGTGCTGCGCGCAGCCTCTGTGCGCGTCTTCGTGCCGCTCACCGTGGGCGGCGGCATCCGCGACCTGGTGGACGGACAGGGGCAGTGCTTCACCGCGCTGCAGGTCGCCGCCGAATACTTCCGCAGCGGCGCAGACAAGGTGAGCATCGGCTCCGACGCGGTGGCGGCGGCGGAGGCGTACTACGCGGCGGGGGGGCAGAAAAGCGGGCAGAGCAGCATCGAGGCCATCAGCGCTGTGTACGGCGCACAGGCGGTGGTGGTCTCTGTGGACCCGCGCCGCGTGTACGTGCACTCGCCCGAGGAGACGCGGCACGTCTGCGTGCGCGCGCCCCGCCCGGGGCCCATGGGCCAGCAGTGGTGCTGGTACCAGTGCACCGTTCAGGGTGGCCGTGAGGGGCGCGACCTGGGCGCAGTGGAGCTGGCGCGGGCGGTGGAGGCGCTGGGCGCCGGCGAGATCCTCCTCAACTGTATCGATGAGGACGGCCAGGGCAACGGGTTCGATGCCGCGCTGGTGGGCGCTGTCAGCGCTGCTGTGCGCATCCCCGTCATCGCATCCTCTGGCGCGGGCAGCCCCGCCCACTTCACGGACGTGTTCAGGGCAACCGCTGCCAGCGCGGCGCTGGCGGCGGGCATCTTCCACCGCAACGAGGTCACCATTGCGCAGGTCAAGCAACACATGCACGACCAGCACGTGCCAACGCGCCTCGCCTGAGCTGGCGGGCTGCCCCGGCACACAGCCGCGTAACATGCTGAGTGTAGTGGCGTTCGAACGGTGGCTCGAACGTTCGTTGCGTACGTTCTGCGCAGCAGGTGGGGGTGACGCCAGCAGCGCAGCAAGGTCCCAGCCTTCTACTCCTCGTCGGCTCTCCCTGCCACGTCACCCTGCCCTAGTCGCACACCCCTGGGGTGCCTGCTGCGCGTGTCTCGCCTTGCCTGCCTTCCCGCGAGAGGCTCGACCTCCGCACTTCCAGAATAGAATGGGCGCCTCCTCGTCAACGCCGGTCCTTGACGGCGACGGCGGCAACTTCAGCGTCAAGTGCCGCTCCGAGCCGCTGAGCGTGCACGACCGCGCGGTGCTGCGCGTCACCAAGGAGGTGCGCGTGCGCGCAGGCTCGGAATGTGCTTGCGCAAGCCCCAGTGGGCTTCTCCCTGCTCCCTGCGCCTCACGCGCAGCGCACCTCCAGGAGCTCGTCGTCCTGCGCGGCGTCGACGCAGACAACGTGTACAGCCAGAGTACGGGCTCCAAGTCCAATGTGCTCCTCACCATGGCATGGAGCGACATCGCAGCAATTCAGCTGGCCGGACGCTTCCTGTCAGTCACGCAGGGCGATGGCGCCATGCGCACGGTGCGTGTTTAGCAGGGGGCCGTCGCGGGGCGCCGGGACGGGCTGTACTGGCGCGCACGGCTTGCTGTGCGCTGCGAGTGACTCTTGGCTCACGCTGCCCTCTCACTGCACAGATGCACCTCTTCAAACTGCGCAAGGCTACCAACGTCAACTCGCTGGTGAACCTGGTGCGTGTTCACTCCGAGTGGCGCGCCTCGCGTCCGTGGGACACGATGTCGTCTCCGCTGGCTCGCAGCACCTCTGGCGCCGCACGCAACACGCGCCACTCATGGGACCAGGCCGCCATGGAGGACGACCACGCGGAGGTTGAGCGCGACGCGGCGGGCTTCTTTGTGAGTGCGCCGCCGAGCAGCCTTGCGAGCAGCAGTCGGCGTTTCAGTGCGGACGCGTTTGCTCCAGAGCCGCCCTCTCGCCAGAGCAGTCGGCGTTTCGGAGCGGAGGAGTCGGCGCCACAGCCGCCCTCTCGCCAGAATAGCAACAGCGGGCGCTTGCAGGCGCCCCAGAGCTTCACGCCGCCCTCGCGGCCGCCGCCCGTGCCGCCGCGCAAGAGCGCCAGCGGCATGCTGGACGCGCCCCAAAGCACCGGCGGCTGGTCAACCTTCGACGCGCCAACCTTCGAGCCCGCCCCAGCCTCGTGGGGCGGCGCCCCCAGAAGCCCCGCCGGAGAGACGCTGCAGCGGTCGCTGTCCATCCGCGCCCAACTGGCCATCGAGGCCAGCGCGCCCAGCCCCTGGGACGGCCCCGCCACGGCCAGCCCGAAGAGCGCGCAGGCCTGGAGCGTGCAGGCGCCGCCCTCGCAGGGGCCGCCCTCAACCTCCTCCTGGGGCGAGCCGCCAAAGCCGGCGCCTCAGCAGCCCCTCATGTTGCTCTAAGCCCGCCATGTCTGCGCCTGCGCCTGTGTAAACTGCTCAGTCCTCGCCAGCCTTGGGCGTGCACGTCTTGCAGGACTTGCGGCACTCGCCCTGTGAGCCGTCGCTGCCCGTCATGTAGGCGCCGTTCTTGGTGCACTCGCCGCTCTTGGCCCACGAGCTGCACATCTGGTGGTAGTCCTGGCAGCCCTTTCGCCTGGGCGCCTCCGCCGTGAAGGGCAGCACGTGCATCCACTTAGTGGCCGACCACTTTGTGCCTTGCACCACCGGGCAGCCGGCGTGCAGCGAGGCGGTGTCCAGCTGCTGGCTCAGGTCCAGGCTGAAGAACAGCAGCGCGTCGCCCCTGCGCGGCTTGACGGCCAGGCCTCTGCGCGCGCAGTCGCTCCACTCGCGTCCGTACTCTGGCTTGGTGGAGCTGCTTGGGAACACCGTCTCCCCGCCCTCCTCTACGTCCGACAGGTACATCAGCACCGTGGCCACGCGCTGGCCGCCCTTGGCCGGGTCTGCGTTGAACGAGTCGTGGAAGAAGTCGTAGTGCGCCTCGTACTTTTGGCCGCGGTCGTAGCGCAGGATCTGCACGCCCTCGCCGTGCTCAGCAGGCACCATGCTCCACTCCGCGATGCGGCGCTCCACGTCCTCCACCACCTCGTCCTGGCCGCGGCGCAGGAAGGTGCCAAAGCTGGTCCGGATCTGGCTATCCACGCTCTTGCCAGTGCTCACGTCCACAACCGTGCTCTTGGCCATGCTGGGCATCGCCAGCGTAACGAAGTGCTGGCACTCCGCAGCGCTCATGAAGCCGCGGTAGAGGTAAGCTCGCGGGGACCAGGACAGCTGCTCGATGTGCTGTGGCTACGGAACAGCGAGGCGGTCAGTGAAGCCGGACGCCCCAACTGCTGCCCGCGGCGCGCACCTGCGGGTGCACTGTGCCCAGGGCCGGGGTGGCTGAGGCAGCTAGGCGTCCCCTCTGCAAAGCAGCGCCCCCAAGGGCGCCATCGCCCCCGCGTAGAAGCAGCGACGGCCGCGCCTGCTCGCCTAGCCAGCCTGGCAGGCGCTCCTCCTCCTCGGCGCGCAGCCCGGAGGCGCACAGGAGGAGGAGGAGGAGAGTGCGGAGCATGGCAGTGCTCAGAGCTGGGTTCGGCCTCACGCCCCTAGCGTCGCGTCCTCCTCGCGGCGAGCTGCCCAGGCGATGGAGAGGCGTAGGGAGGAGGACTGCCGCATTCTTTGGTGGTGATTACTTTGGCGGGGCGCTGGGGGGACAGAACGAGCTCCCTCCGCCCGTCTCATCAACCGTGCATGACCGGCGAGTCCGAGGTTGTGCTAGAGAGTGCTCGCAAGAAGTGCTGGGCTGCACGAGACGCGTACTTTGCGTGCGCAGACGCGTCGAGCTTCTGCTTTTTGAGCCGCCGCGCCTTCACCTCCGCCTGCCCCTCCGCCTGGGTGCGCCACTTCGACAAGAAGCGCGCGGACAGCGCACGCGTGGCCGCGCTGCTGGAGCTGCAGGCCAACCCGGTGCCCAAGCAGCGCAGTGAAGCAGACTAACGCCATGGGCCGCTCACGCTCACGCTCACGTTCACGCTCGCCGCGCCGCGACCGTCGTCGCGAGGAGGAGCGGCACCGAGGTGGCCGGCCTCGCAGGTGCGCCTCCCGTGGCAACGCTTGAGCAACCCTATGCTGGTGCTGATTCTCCCCCTAGTCGCGACCGCGAGCGGCGTCGCTCCCGCTCCCGCTCCCGCAGCCGCAGCCGGGGCCGGTGCCGCGGGGAGGGCGCGCGTTGGGCCGCCCCGTCCGGCCCTCGGAGCGCCTCGCCGCCACCGCCTCCGCCGCCGCCGCTGGAGCCACCGCCTGCGCCGCCGCCGCCGCCGGCAGCTGATGCCGGCGGCGCTGGTGGAGAGGGCGATGACGAGGAGGCTATGATGCGTCTGCTCGGCTTTAGCGGCTTCAACAGCACTAAAGGAAAGGAGGTTGACGACCCAAACGCGCACCTGTCGGGTATGTTCAAGAAGAGCATCCGCACCGCGAGGCAGTACATGAACCGCAAGGGCGGCTTTAACCGGTGCGCCCTCTGGTCAAGCCTTTCTTTGCTTGGGGCGCTGCTGACGCTCGCACAGGCCTCTGCCGCCCGAGGTGACAGGCCAGAAGCAGAACCGCACATGAGCACCGCGAGTTGGCGCTACAGGCCGCACAGGGGCTCGCTCATTGGGTGCAAGCGTCTATCTGTTGTGTTGGTTTCACGCTCTTCTGGCACCTTGCGAGCTCGCCATCTTGCGCTGCAGCACGTCTTGAACCTGCATCAGCTGGCGGCGCTTGACGGTGATGATCTGCGCAGCGCGAGTGAGGCACGCAGAGCGCACCAAAAGGACTGCGAGCGCACCTCCCCCAGCTTGTCCACGTTCTCGCGCAGCAGCAGCACTTTGCGGCGGCAGTATGCCACGCCGTCCGCGGGCGTGTACTGCAGAGAGCGCGGCGCGTGAGCACTGCAGTGGAGGCACACCTCGCACACAGGCCTTGCGCACGCGCCTCCACGAAGTAGCCGGTGCCGATGTCGATCAGCACCTTGCCCGTGTCGCCCAGCTTGCCCGGCGCGTAGAGCGACTGCGTGAGCGGCACCAGCATGGGCTTCCCTGGGGGGCGAGAGGCGGTCAGCCGAGGGCTGAGCGGACGCACGCGGAGGGTCTCTCGAACGTGTCGCGCACCAGCCGGCTGCTCCGCCAGCGCCTCCAGCGCGGTGCCGGAGGTGTGGAAGCGCGAAACGGCGCCCTGGAGCTTCTGGAAGGAGTCGCCCAGCTGCTGCAGGTTCTCCTGCAGTGTCTCCCCCAACGACTGCAGCTGCTGCGGGGACAGAGTCCCGATGTCCACGCCTTCTTCAGACATAATGCTTTGAACCAGGACAGCGCGCCCTGTTTGCTGTCGTACGTCGTACAACCTGCACTCGAGGCGCGCCCATTGTGTCGCGTATCGCTGGGCCGCGCATCGCAGAGCCGGTGTGTCGTAGAAGAGTGTGTTCACGACTGCAAAGCTCAGAGCGCAGCAGCGCTAACGCACGTTAGCCAGCACCCTGGCCGCGCTCGGGCGAGAGGTGCAAATGGACCTCAGTGCTGAGGGTCTGCGCGTGACGCGTGCGCGTCTGCGCGCGGACCTCCACCGCCGCGCGTCTGCCCGCCGCGCAGCCGGCTGCTGGGACTGTGACTCCACCGCGGCTGTGCTGCGCTCGCTGGGCCTGCGCGGCCGAGAGAGCGAGCACCCGGCAGCCCTGAGGGATGGCGGCGCGGCCGCGGAGGAGGAGGAGGAGGAGGGGAGTGGCGGGGATGAAGCGCAGGCCGCTCTGTGCGCGCTGGTTGCGTCCTCGCTGCTCAGCGAGTCCCCCTTTGAGCCCCTGGACAGCGCCGCGCTCCACCGCCGCCTGTCGCAGGGCGCGCAGGCGGCGCAGTACGCGCAGCTGGGCGGCGCGGCGTCGTTGACGGCAGCGCTGCGCCGCCTGGGCGAAGCGCTGGAGCTGGACGAGTTTGCTCAGAGGGGCGAGCAGCGACTCATGGTGCTGCACGTGGACCCCGTGCGCCTGGGCGTCTTCGCAGCCGGCGGTGCGGCAGCCGGCGGCGCTGCGCAGTCGGAGCGCAAGCGAGCGCGCAGCGCCGTCCGCCCCGCGCGCCCCTCCCGCCCTCGCTCCGGCGGCGACGATCTGGAGTCGCTGCTCTCCGCTCCCAGCTTCAAGGAGCGCCAGGCGCGCGCGGAGGGCGCGGAGCTGATGGCGCTGCTGTGCCGGCCCACTGCGCGAGAGGCTGCTGCTGCGGAGCGCTTTCGCTCTGTGGGCGGCCCTGCGCTCAAAGAATACTGCCCCAAGCTCACGCGCGACGCCTGCCGGCGCGCCAGTCGCGGGCCGGCGTGCGAGCGGCTGCACTTTGTGCCCCTGCGTCTGCCCCACACAGACCTGGCCCTGGGCGACTGCTCCTTCCTGGACACTTGCCGCCACATGCGCACCTGCAAGTACGTGCACTACGCGCTGGACCCGGAGGACGCGGGCCTGGCCGCAGCCGCAGCCGCGCGCTCGGGCGCAGCCACGGCCGCAGCCCCCGCGCGCGTGGTAGCGCAGCCCGTGGCAGACCACCTGGCGGCGCACCCGCAGCCCCAGTGGCTCAACTGCGACGTGCGCAGCTTCGAGCTGAGCCTGCTTGGCCAGTTTGGGGTGATCATGGCTGACCCACCTTGGGACATCCACATGGACCTACCGTACGGCACCATGTCGGACGACGAGATGCGCCACATGGCCATCGGCAGCCTGCAGACGGAGGGGCTGCTGTTCCTGTGGGTCACCGGGCGCGCGATGGAGCTTGGGCGAGAGTGTCTGTCTCTGTGGGGCTACCGCCACGTGCAGGAGCTGGTGTGGGTGAAGACCAACCAGCTGCAGCGCATCATCCGCACGGGGCGCACCGGGCACTGGCTCAACCACAGCAAGGAGCACTGCCTGGTGGGCGTCAAGGGCGCCGCGCGCTGCGTGAACCGCCACCTGGACTGCGACGTGCTGGTGGCGGAGGTGCGAGAGACGAGCCGCAAGCCGGACGAGATGTACGCGCTGCTAGAGCGGCTCAGCCCCGGCACGCGCAAGCTGGAGATCTTCGGTCGCGAGCACAACACGCGCCCGGGCTGGGTCACGCTGGGCAACCAGCTGCCCGGGGCGCGGCTGGGCGACGACAACCTGCGCCGCCGATTCCTGCAGCGATACCCTGAGCGCGCGGCTGAGATCACGCTGGACTGATAGGTGGAGCTCTGTGAGTGCTGCAGTGAACTTGTTACAGCGCAGCGTTGAATGAGATAGTGCAACAATGGTGGCGCAGTCCTCGCTTGAGCACACACGCCGCAGGGTGGCGACGCGCGTCGCCGCGCTTTACTGCTGCGCCGCAAAGCCCCGACCAGCGGAGGGGCGCGCGCTCAGCTTCGCCTCCACCACGCTGTGCGCGGCCACGGGCTTGAGCCGCTGGGCCTCCTCCTCCATCGCCATGCTCATCATCGCCACGCCGCTGCCCACCGCCACGCCCTGGTAAGAAAGGAGGGAGGGCGCGCGGAGCGTGAGGCGCGGGCCAAAGGGGCCAGGGGCGCGAAGGGGCAAGCTGTAAAGCCACTGAACGGGAGGACTGCAGGCGCTCCCGCTCTCTTCGAGCGCGCGGCGTCCCGCCCCGCGAAAGCGCGCCTCGCGGCACGCGGCAGCAAGGCTCGCCTGGCCGCAGCGCGTGGCGCGGGGGCCGCGGTGGCCGTGCGCGCGGCGCCAGGGGGCCTAAACGGAAGCGCAAACTATCGGAGGGTGCACGCGCAACGAGCGCCATATGGATACGCACCGCGCCGGCGAGGCTGATGAGCGACAGAATGGAGAGGCTGACGTAGATGGACTGGCTGCTCATCGTGCTGCGGAGGCCGGCGCGTCAGGGCGAGAGGCGAGCTGCGACGGCCATTTTAGGGTACAGCGCCAGGGGCCGCACAGAGAGCGCCGCGCCGAGCCCGCAGCGCAGGGGCAGCAGCACAGAGGCTCTGCACCCCGCCGCGCGCCCGGGTGCAGGCGCGGCGCGCACGGTGTGCGCAGGGCGGCCATGCGGCGGTGCGCCCTGAACTGCGCTTGACCAGACCGCACTCCTCCCGTCACGCCGCGCGTTCGCGCGCAGGTCACGCACCCTGAGTGGACTTGTTGGGTGACACAGGCTCGGCGGGGAGAGCTTGAGTGCCCGGGGCGCCCGCAAATGACGCGCTCCTGCATGCGCTCGATGTCTGCTGCCGCGTCGTACCAAAGGCGGGTCCCGACGACGCCGGCCCGCCGCCGGCCCGCCGCCGGGCGCCCCGCCACGGCTAGCGAGCGCCGCCTGCGGGTGCGTTGTGCGTGCGTGGTGCGCGGTGCGCCAACGCTCCTAGGTGGTGTCTCTGGCTATGGACGGGGCAGTTGTTGCGGCGGCTCCGGACCAGTGCGCTTCGTCTGTGTGCCGCGTGTCCGCCTGCGAGACGACGCCACGTCGGCATGGCTCAGCCACGGCAATGTCTGCGCCGAGCGAGGAGCAGGCGGACTACGAGTCGTGGCAGGCGAGTGCGAAACGAGCCCAAGGGCTGGCTGCCGGCCCGCACCCGCGCGAGCAAGCCCGGCTGCTTCTTCTGCGTGCGACTCGCGCCGCCCGCAGCGGAGGCGTGACATTGCACGCCGCGGGGCTGGAGAGCGTGCCCGGCAGCGGTGTGGCGGCAGTGGCCCATCACAGCACATGCCACTAAAGGCTACGCGCTCTGACGCCGCCGCTCCCGGGCTCGCAGGCGCGGCACCCGAACGTGCTGGAGCGCTGGGCCGAGTTTGAGGCCGCGTTGGAGGGGAAGCGGGTGGCTGTGTTCAGCGACTACGATGGCAAGACGCTGCTCTCTCTCTCTGCATTCTCTCGCTGACGCGCCCGCCAGGCACCCTCACGCCCATCGTGGATCAGCCTGAGTGCGCCTTCATGGGCGACGAGATGCGCGCCGCGGTCAAGGCCGTCGCGTCGCACTTCCCAGCAGCCATTATCAGCGGCCGCTGCCTGTCGAAGGTGACCGCTTTCGTGCAGCTGGAGGAGCTGTTCTACGCGGGCAGCCACGGCTTCGACATCGTGGGGCCCCGCAGCGGCGGCGCGGCTGTGCTGGTGCACCAGCCGGTTCCCTGGGCGGCGTCGCTGATGGACAGCGTGCACGACGTGCTGGTGTCGGCCGTGGCGCACATCGAGGGCGCCAGCGTGGAGCACAACAAGTTCTGCGTCTCCGTGCACTACCGCATGTGCCCGGACCGCTGGCCAGAGGTTGAGGCGCGTGGCGCGCGGCTGTGCGCTGCAGGGCGCGATTGACTGACTTGCGGTGGTCCGTCTGTGTCCAGGCCGCGCTGATGGAGGTTGTGGGCAGCCAGTCGCGGCTGCACGTGACGCGGGGCCGCAAGGTGTTTGAGGTGCGCCCAAACGTGGAGTGGGACAAGGGCAAGGCGCTGCTCTTCCTCCTGGGCCAGCTGGGCATGGCGCCGGAGCAGGGGGACTGCGCGCGTGGCGGCCAGCCTGGGGTGTGCAGCGTCTACCTGGGCGACGACGTGTCGGACGAGGACGCCTTCCGCACGCTGGCGGAGCGCACCCTTGGACTGGGCATCCTGGTGGCCAGCCGCAGCAAGCCCACCGCCGCGCGCTACACGCTGCGCAGCCCGGAGGAGGTGCAGCAGTTCATGTGGAGGCTCGTGGAGGTTGGGCTGCGGCGCCAGGCGGACCTGGCAGCAAGGCCTCCGCAACCAGCCGCCGCAGGAGACAGCTGAGAAGCGGAGCCGCCATTGCTGCACGTATTGCTATGCACCGAGCGGTGCAGCCACCTGTTGACCTGATTTCGCCTCGAGGCATGAGTCGCGCGTTGCCAAACGAAAGACGCGTCAGATATCTCGCATGCGTCGCCATATTTGGTCAGGGATCCGTATACTCTCGGGAGTAAATGAAAAACTTCAAGAGAGAGAGAAGTATTTTACAAACGTTACGCGCCGCCAGCCCCGGCAGGCACTTCAGTAGCAGAAGTGACTTCGATGCGCAGCCCGCCCACTAGCCCTCCAGCGGAGGGCAGCAGACGC
>Ga0049083_10000409_pt1 | contig 15089 bp, 8 predicted proteins | sample GreLakmeMI27MSRF_FD_66719 | JGI IMG/M metagenome (GOLD analysis project Ga0049083, IMG submission 66719) | Freshwater lentic microbial communities from great Laurentian Lakes, MI, USA - Great Lakes metaG MI27MSRF | ecosystem: Environmental > Aquatic > Freshwater > Lake | place: Great Lakes...
GGCGTTCTCAGCTGCCCGCTGGTCGTCTTGCGCCCGCAGCCCCGCTCCGTGCGCCGCGTGGCCGTACGCGCTGGCGGCGAGGGCGGCGAGAAGCGCGCAGCTGCTGCGCGCAGTGAGGAGGAAGCGAAGCTTCTCACGCCGTTCGACGACGCGGCACGCTCGGCGGAACGCGCGCTCGCCGACGCCCGCGCGATCCTGCTTGCCACACGCCGCGCGTTGGACGACCAGGAGGCGGAGCTGCTGGGGGCAGCGCCGGCGCCCGTGCGAAAGGAGGCTGCGCGAGCGGAGCTGTGGAAGGCGGAGCGTGAGCTGAGTGCACTTGAGGGGTCCCTTGAGAAGGTGAAGCTGCCCCCGCAGCCGATGCTGGTCCCTCCTCTCGGCATGAGCCGCGGCGCCGCCAGCGCGCCGGGAGCAGCAGCGTCGGCAGTGCGTTCCTCCGCCATATCCGAGCAGGCGCTGTCAGTTGTGCGCGCCCGCGCCGCAGCCGTGAGCTCCTACCTCACCGCGCTGCGCCCGAGCCTCCCTCCCGCCGCCAACGAGCTCGCCTCGTCTCGGGCGCGGACTGCCCTGGAGGCGCTGAGCAGGTCCGCTGAGATTGCGCGCAAGGGCACTTCCAACTACCTGGCACGCGCCTCCGCCCTCCTGGACGGGGCGACCAAGGACCACCCCCAGGCGCGCGCGGCGCTGCGGGCGGCGTGCGGAGAGCCGGTCTTGAGCGCCGGCGTGCTGCTGGCACTGGCGCTGCTGGCGGGACGAGTGAGCACCACTGTGATGGCGCACCCCGCCACCGCTGCCAAGACTGCGCTCCAGCCCCCGCCCACTGTCGCCTCCGTCGCAGACAAGCCCAAGGCGCACCCAGCGACCACTGCGCCGCCAAAGGGTGTCCTTCCTTCTTCAACCGCCGCGACTGCCACCGCCAGTGCCAAGGCCAAGGCCAGCGCTGCTCGGGCCGCCTCCGACAGCAAGGAGAAGGCTGCTGCCGCATCCAAGGCTGCCGCCGCTGCTAAGGCGAAGGCGGATGCACAGGCGGCGGCTGCAAAAAGTGCAGCGGAGGCAAAGAAGGCTGCGGATGCACAGACAGCGGCCAAGAATGCGGCGGCGGCCAAGATTGCGGCTGAGGCTCACGCCACAGCCGCTGCCAAGGCGGCCACGGCCAAGGCTGCCACGGTCAAGGCTGTCGCTGCCAAGGCCAGCCAGGCCAAACCAGCTGGCGCATCCGCAGCGGCCGTCAGCAAGCAGGCCGCCACCCCGCCCGCCAAGGCGCTCGTCGCTGCTGCGCCCAGCGCAGCAGCCTCGAAACCGCCCGCTGCAGCTCGAGGCGCCGCCGCCCCAGCCGCCCCCGCTTCGTCCAAGAGCGCCCCAGCACCCACCGTCGCGCTCGCTGCCAAGCCTGCGCCCTCGGCGGCGGCGGCGGCGGCGGCAGCGGCAGCGGCCCCCGCCGCTCCTCCCAGTCCTGGCCTCCTTCTCCCGCTGCGTCGCCCCGCTGCCCCCCTGCCCGACGCCCCCGTCCCGTCCTCCTCTCTGCGCGCCGCCTACGCCTTCCAGTCCGCCTTCGCCGCCGACGGGGCCACCAAGGCGCTGCTCTTCACAGCCTTTGCCGCCACGGTGGTTGCCGCAGGCGGTCTCGCCTACTCGCTGGCATCCAAGGAGCCTTTGAAGGTCAGCGCCCTCAAGGCATACAGCATCCTCAACAACGTGCCCGGCACGGACGTCATGGATGCGCCCACGCCCGCCGGCGCGCTCACCGCCCACATCCTCTTCGTTGCAGGCGTCTTCAGCTTTGCGCTCATGATCGGCCTGGTGGGCGACAGCATCAGCACCCAGGCGGCCCTGGTGGCGCAGAGCAACGACGCCATCGTGGAGCGTAAGCACACGGTGGTGGTTGGATGGAACGACGCGGCAGCCTCGCTGCTCAGGCAGGTATCCCAGAGGCAGCGTGCCGGGTCGCTGTTTGTGGTGCTCTCCGAACTGGACCGCGAGCAGGTGCAGACTGCTGCCGAAGAGGCACTGGCGGGCAGCCGCTCGCGCGTCATTGTCCGTCAGGGCTCCCCAGGCAACCTGCGTGACTTGCAGAAAGTGTGCGCCGGCAGCGCAGCGCACGTGGTGCTCCTGCACGCGGACGGAGCAGCCGCAGGCGACGCGGCCGCAGCAGCCGAGGCCAGCAAGGCGATGTCGCTCATGGGGCTGACGCCCGTGCGAGGACAGCAGCCGCCGCGCGTGACGGTGGAGATGATGGGCTCGCCGAGGGATGACCTGGTCGCTGCGGCAATGTCGGCGCGCGCGCGCGCCGGAGGCAGCGGCGCCTTGCTGGCCCAGCGCACGAGCCTGGTGGATGCGCGCGGCAGCCTGGCGCGCACTCTGGCGGCGTGCGCCACACACCCGGGTTTGGCGGCGGTGTATGCGGACGGGCTGGCTGCGGGCGCTGAAGGCGCGGGGCTGCACGCGGTGACTCTGCCAAGCCACCTGCATGGCAAGACCTTTGGTGACGCATGGCGCGCCTATGCGCAGCCAGTGGCCGGCTACCTGCGGCGTGATCCCGGCGGGGATTGGCGAGTGCGCATGGCGCCGCCGGAGGGCGAGCAGCTTCTCAAGGGCGATTCGCTCGTCGTGCTCGCCGCCGGTAAGGCTGACGCTGGAGCCGCCGCGCGCAACGCTCCTCGGCGCAGCAAGTCTTCTGCCACCGTGCCTGTGGCTGCCCCCGCCCCGGGGGAGGCGATGCACATGGTGGTGGCGGGGCTGGAGCGCACGGGCATGGCTGACGACCTGCTGCAGTCGCTGGCTGCGCACGCGGCCCAGGGTCCCGCAGGAAGCACCGTGAGCGTGCTGTCCTCCTCTCTGACATCGTACGATGTGGGTCGCTTCACCAACGCGCGCTGCCGCTTCACGCTGGTTTCTGGCTCGTCCGGCAAGCGCAGCGACCTGTTGAAGGCTGGGGCTGCAAAGGCGAACCATGTGCTGCTGCTGGCTCCTCCGGGCAGCAACGAGCGCAGCGGGCAGACGGCGACGCTGGCCAGCCTGCTGCTGCTGCAGGACATCGTGGCCGGCACTGGCGCGCACGCGCGCGCGCCCCTGCACGTGGTGGCGACGCTGTCCGGCGACAACAGCGCGGCGGCGGCGGCACGCCTGGCGCACGCCAGCGGCGGCGCGCTGGCGCTGGACCTGGTGGATGTGCACCGGCTGGCGGCGGGCGCGATGGCCGCTGACGTGGCAGATGCGCGTGCCCCACGCGCGGCACAAGCGCTGCTGCGAGGAGGCGGCGCGGAGCTGGCGCTGCGCCCAGTCACGCACTACCTGCCGCCTTCGGCCACGGCGCGCGCTGCAAAGCCAATGACTGGGTGGCAGTTGGCGGAGGCTGTGCGGGCACAGGGTGACGTGGCGGTGGGCTGGAGGGCTGCGGACGACGAAGCCGCGGTTATCGTGGGAGGCAACCGGGCTGACAAGCGCACCTGGACCGCGCGCGACCTGGTGCTCGTCGTCGCAGCCACAGGCTGCGCTTGAGCGCGCCCGCTGTACTTTATGTATGTCACGAACTGACGAAATTCTGCACGACGCCCCCGTCGGTCGTTCGTCACGTCGAATTTTGCACAGTCTACGCCTCCGCATGCGGCGTGTGTGCATGGCCAACGTCTGCGCTGCCTGCGTGTCCCCTGTGCTCGCCTTACTGCTCTGCCGCAGCTCCACCACCGGGCCGGCGGCTGCTTGCCTGGAACGGCCCCGCTGCGGCGGCGCCATGCTGCCTGGGTGTCAGGCTGCGCGCGCACACGCACGGCGACGCCTGACGTGCGCCGCTGTGTGGTCCGCGGGCGGTGACTCCGGCAGGCGAGGGGTGCAGGTGGCAAGGGCGCAGCCTCTGTCTTCCAGCGCTGCGCCGCCCGCTCCACCCAGCTCCGCCGACACGGGCGTGCTCAACACCGTGCCCCTGGTGCGCCCTGGCCTCGCCGTGTGACACGCGCCCAGGGTCGACCACGCAGCGAGAGCAGCCGCCTCACGCACGCGCCCTCCTGACAGGTCGCCCCTGCCGAGGAGACGCTGGTGAGCGCCCTCAAGCGCGCCGGGCGCCTGACCGCCACGGCTGGCATGGCGCCGGAGGCGAGCGAGGCGGCCAAGTCTCGCCGTCGAGCGGCGCAACAGCTCGACGGCCTCACCAAGGCGCTCACCAACCCTTTGGCCACCTACGTGCAGGGCTTTCCTGCGCCCGCGCGTCTTCACCCGTTCGAGCGCGCACTGCTGGACCTGACCGTGGGCACAGGGGCGTACGAGCGCACGCTGTCTCGCGTGGACGCCCTGCGCAAGTCCGCGCTGCAGCTGGGCAAATCCCACGCCGGCTTCGCCAACCGGGCCGTCACAGCCCAGGAGGCTGACCAGCGCCGCAAAGCCGGCTTTGGGGAGCTGGAGGCGCTGTTTCGAAGGGGTGCCTCCTCGGTGGACGACCTCAAAGAGATGGCTAAACTCCTGCGGGGTCTGCCCGTGGCGGAGCTGCGCAGCCCCACGGCCGCGTTGGTGGGTGCCCCAAACGTGGGTAAATCCACACTCATCAGACTGCTGTCATCCGGCACACCCAAAATTGCAAACTACCCGTTCACTACCAGGGGGGTGGCCATGGGCCACGTGCGCTCCCTCGATGGAACCGTGCGATGCGTGTTGACCGACACGCCGGGCGTGCTCCTGCGCCCGGACGAGGCCCGCAATCGCATGGAGCGTCTCACGCTTGCGGCGCTGGCCTTTCTTCCCGCGGGCATCGTGTTTGTGCTGGACGCCAGTGGCGGCTGCGGCTGCGGCGTGGCTGACCAGCTGTCGATTCGAAGGGAGCTGAAGGGACGTTTCCCGGAGCGACCGTGGCTGGACGTGCTCTCAAAGTGCGACCTGCTGCCCCACGATGCCGCGGATGCGGTGCTGGCACGGGAGGCCATGGGGCCGCACGCCATACGAGTCAGCGTGTCCAGCGGGGAGGGCACGGAGCAGCTGCGCACGGCGTTGGCACTGCTGCTGGACCAGGCCATGGCGCAGGCGCGGGTGGTCGAGGCGAGACGCACAAGCGGCGGTGGAAACTAGACGAACGAGCGGAGCAAAACGAAGGATTGAAACTCATGGTTGAACACCCTCTGGTGAAGCCTTTTGTGAGGGACATCCAGCCGATTGATTGGAGTGTAGCTCAGATCTATGCATAGGCTAGCTCTAGCTTCATTCCCCTTGGCTCTGGTCCGCAAGGCGGATGAGATCGTCGATGCGCAGCACGGTGATTGCAGCCTCGGTGGCAAACTGGAGGATCTTGAGCTTGCTCAGCGCCGGCTCCAGCACCCCAGCCTCCAGGTTGTTGCGCACCAGGCCGTTGACCAGGTCCAGGCCACTGGCCTGCAGCGTCAGGTCGCCTTGCGGCAGCTGCGCGGCCGCGTGCGCAGCCACCAGCTTGGCGACCAGCTCGGTGGCGTCCTTGGCCGCGTTGACGGACAGCGTCTTGGGGATGACCAGCAGCGCGTCCCCGAACTCGGCGATGGCAACCTGCTCGCGGGTGGTCACGCTCATGGCGTGCTTCTCCAGGTGCACCGACAGCGCAGCTTCCACGGCACCACCGCCAGCGACCACGCGGCCGCTCTCCAGCACGCGCTTCACCACGCACAGCGCGTCGTGCAGGCTGCGCTCCATCTCGTCCAGCATGAAGTCGTTTGCGCCGCGCAGCAGCAGAGTGGCGCAGGAGCTGCCGCCAGTGCCTCTGATGAGCACCATGTCGTCGTCGCACACACGCTCCTCGCGCACCTCCTCCGCGCTGCCCAGGGAGGATGCGTCGAAGGACTCGTTGCCGTCCATGTCGCCAAAGGTGGTGATGACTTGTGCGCCCGTAGCCTTGGCTACGCGGCGCAAGTCGTCCTTTGGAACACGCCGACAGGCGATTGCGCCAGCCTCCACGAAGTATTTGAGCGCCATGTCGTCGATGCCCTTGGTGGTGAGCACCACGTTGGCGCCTGCTTTGAGGAGCATCTGGATACGCTCTTTGGTGGCGTCGCTCTCGCGGCTACGGATGCGCTCCAGCTCGCGAGGGTCAGACACCAGCACCTGCACGCCCATAGCCATCTTGGTCTTCTGCAGGTTCACGTCCAGGCAGGCGATCTTGGCGCCTTGAATGCGGCGAACCATGCCCTGAGCCGCTACCCCCATGTTCAAAGCGTACCCGTCCAGAAGCCGGCTCTCCTTGGCACTGCGGCCGTGCGCCTTGAGCACGTTGATGGCCTTGACGGGATACTTTGCGTTGCCGTAGTCGTCGTACGTCTTGACGGCTGTGATTGCCTCTACCACCATAGTGCTGAAAAAATCGCTCTCCATGCCCACGATCTTGCTGCTCAGCGCCGTGCGCGCCGCGTTGAGCAGCGTGTCGGGCCCTAGCGAGTCCACAGAGGTGGCCATGCGAGCCTCGATGAACTTGCACGCCTCGCGCATGGCCACGCGGTAGCCCGTGATGATGGTGGTGGGGTGGATCTTGTCACGCACCTGGACAGTCCAACAGCGTCAGCCAAGGGTGAGTGTCAAGGATGCCACAAAGCGTACCAGCAGCGAAGCACGCTTCAGAAGCTCAGCCGCGATGATGACCACCGACGTGGTGCCGTCTCCAACCTCCGCATCCTGGAGCTCCGCAAGCTCCACAAGGATCTGCGGGGGGGCGAGAGCAAGGCCGAGAGAGACTTAGGGCACAGATGCGGGGCGCTGCGTGTTGACTGAGGACGCGCCTTGGCAGCGGGGTGCTCAACCTCCAGCAGCTTCAGGATGGTGGCCCCGTCGTTGGTGACCGTGACGTCACCCACGTCGTCCACAAGCATCTGGAGAGCGATGCGTGAGCGCACAAGCCAGAGGGGCGGGGAGAGAGCGCAGAGCGGCCGCGCGAGGCTGGGCAGCGCTGCAGGAGGTGCAGCGCAGGAAAGGAGTCGCTCCGCTGCGGCCAGGGCCCGAGGCACGGCCAGGGCCGGGACGCAGAGGGACAGAGGGGAGTGCTGACCAGCCTTCCGGCTCGCCGCCGCGCGCTGCCACAGCGCAGACGCGCCTTGTCGAGGCCCACGGGGCCCAGGCTGCTCTTCACGATGTTGGCGATGGCCACGCAGGCATTCACTGCACGCCGCGGACCGACACGGAGGAGGCTCGGATCAGACTGGGTTGACGGCAGGCGCCTGCGCGTGGCCCGCGGGCCGCACGCGCGCGCGCACCGTTCTGCGAGCGCACATCCTCGCCCGTCTGGCGCGTGCCGGCAAGCTGCAGCGACTGCGATACGTCCTGAGCGATAGCGGCAAAGGCGCAAGCGGCTGTTAGCAAATGTCCGTGTCCACAGTGCCCAAGCGTGGCAGCCCGGCAGCGCTGCAGGCAGGTGCCAGGCGCAGCTGCGCGAGGCGCACACGGTTGCGGCGCACCATATGGCCTGGACGCCGCGCTTTGGGGGTTCACAACTCCACTCCGCTCACTCCCAGAGCCTTACAGCCACACGCAGAGTGCAGTCTGTCCTGAGCTGTCGCAATGCGCGAGGGCGGGTGCGAGTACGCGTGGCGGGACACCCGGGGCGCCCGTTCTACTTCACTGTTCTATCTGTTGTTCTGTACGGTCACACCGTCACAGGTCGTAGCGAGCTGCCTCCGCAATCCCTGTGCTGCGTGTGAGCAGTGCCGCGTGCAGCTGGCAAGGCGCCTGTGGAGAGGAGGCGTGTGGACGGGCGTCTGCGCCTACAGGAGGGCCTCCTGCTGTATGGAGCTGGACATCGACCTCAGCTCCTTGGGTCTTCCTTCACGCAAGGAGAGCAGTCTGGGAGCGCTGAAGAAGCGCGCCGAGGCTGCCGCGGTGCCGGCCGTGCCTGCTCGGCCGTTTGGGCTGGCCTCCCCGGTGGTCGCTGCCCGACCGCCGCCTGTGCCGCTGGCTGGACTGGACCGGCTGGCTGAGCTGGGCCGTCCGACGGCGGCACCCGCGCGCGCGACGGCGCACGGGCCCGGCACAGCTTCCGGAGGTGACCTGCTTGGTCCCTTCGAAGCACTCCATTCGCCACCTCCTGCCGTACCTGCGAGGCACCCCAGGCGCGTCTGCCGCCCTGCGTGCGCGCGAGGCACGAATCCTAGGATTGTAGCCCCACTTGGAAACCCGTCTGCACCCCGCGCCAATCTGAGTCGCCGCGCACTGCGCAGAACGCCCGCAAGGCCACACCAGACGCCCGCGCCTTCCACGGCTGCGCGTCACACTGTGGCTGAGGAGGAGGAGGATGAGGTTGACTTCTTCAGCGGAAGCCGGCACCACGCGCGCACGCCCTCTTACCCCCCCCCGCAACTCCCCGACGAGCTAGACGACTTTTTCAGCGGCGGCGGCGGCGGCGGCGGCGGCGGCGGGCGCGCGGGGTCGCCTGTGCCGCCTGCGCGTGCGCGATGGGAGGAGGGTGCGCCCCACCCGCAGGCGGGGCTCCCTGAGTCTTGTGAGGACTTTTTCAGCGGCGGCGCCTACGCGGTGGCTGCTGCTGCGGCTGCGGAAGAGCTGGCCAGGTCGGCGCCTCAATCCACCTCCGGGCAGTCCTTCTTCAGTGCAAGGCCCTCACAGCAGGATGCTCATGCGCAGCAGCCAGCGGGCGACCTGCTCTCCTCGCAGCAGCACCAGCCACCGCCGTTGACGAGTCGCGCATCGCTGTCTCGGCGCCACTCAGAAGGTGCCGGGGCAACGCACTCTGCTCAAGCTCGCACGCCGGCCGCCTCCTCGCAGCAGCAACCAGCGGCGGCGGCGGTCTTTGCGCCGCGCGAGACCGCTACCGATGCTGCATTGGCGCATCAGGAAGATGCGTTCGACATCTTCGCGGGTAGCAGGTCCTCCGCCGCCGCCGCCGCCGCGCCTGCCGCTGCTGCGCCTGCGTTCCACCATTTGGACGACCTGGCATCTGTGGGCGGCGGCGGCGGGAGCAGCGACGCGTTGCACGACGCTCTGTTTTCTGCGGCACCAAAGGGCCCCGCCCCGAGGCCCAGCGGCCCCGTCGCAGCATCGTCCGCGTCGCGCGCGCCGGCGGCGCCCCAGCCCAGCCTGGTGTCGGACGCGGCGGTGGCGGCGGCGCTGGCCAGCGGGCTGTGGGACGCCCAGGACGCGGAGGAGGGCGCAGCCGTGGACCCGGACGAGCCGGAGGAGCGCCGCGCGGCGCGGCGCAGGCGCCACCAGGAGACCCGCGCGCGCTGCGAGGCTGCGCTGCGCGAGAAGCTGGAGCGGGATGCGCAGGGCGCCGCGGCGGCGGAGGAGCGCCACCGTGTCAACGACAGCCTGGGCCCCAAGCTGGACGCCTGGGTCAAGAAGGGCCAGGGCAACATTCGGCTGTACCTGGCCACCGTGGGCGATGTGCTGTGGGAGGGACACACCTGGAAGGCCATCGGGCTCACCGAGCTGGTTTCACCAGTGCAGGTGAAGAAAGCCTGGATGCGGGTCCTGGTCAACATCCACCCGGACAAGGTGCAGCAGCGGGGAGGCACCACCGCGCAGCGGTTCGTGGCCGACAAGGTGTTCCACGTCATGTTGGACAGCTACAACGCATTTGCTGCTAAGGAGCTCGCCTGAGCGGAGAGACAGACCCACACGCACGCAACAAACATGCGTGCTATGCAACGTCACGGCGTCTCTTGCTCTCCTCACCAGCGCCCCTCACTCCTCGCGGCCCTCACTACCACGCACCTCCTGGCGCCAGGCCTCGTCCGACAGGAGCACAATTCGGTAGCGCGCCAGCCCCTGCGCCAAGCGCTCCATCGCCTCGTTGACCTGAGACAGTGGAAAGCGCTCCACCATGGGGACCACCCCCTTTGCAGATGCCAGGGTGAACATCTCGCGCATGTCCGCCCGTCCGCCCACGATGCTCCCTACCACCTGCTTCTGGCCAAACACCAGATCAAGCAAGGGCACCGGCATCAGCGCATCGCCGCCGGGACAGCCCACCTGGATGAGCGTGCCGCCGGGCGCGAGTGCGCGCAGGAGAGCCGCCACGTCCAGCGATGCAGAGGCGCAGTTCAGGATGACGTCGAACGCGCCGAAGAGCGGGGCGCCGCACTGCGACGTGCCGGCCGAAAAGACTGTCCAGTCCACGAAAGAAGATGCCTTCAAGGAGTATGCCTCCTTGCTCTTGCTGGCGTCGATGTCCACGGCGGTCACAGAGGAGGCGCCAAGCGCATCAGCGAACTGCAGCGCCAAGTGGCCAAGCCCGCCGATGCCGACGACGGCGCAGCGCATGCCAGGGCGCAGGTACCTTTTCAGCGGTGCGAACACAGTGATACCTGCGCACAGCAGCGGCGCGGCGTGCGCGGAGGCGAGGCCGTCTGGGATTGCGTACACGAAGTCTGCGGAGCAGCGAAGGTAGTCTGCAAAGCCTCCCTTGCTGTCGCGCCCGACGATGAGCCCCTTGTACGAGCTCGCGCTCAAGCAGAGGTTGTCCTCACCCCGCGTGCATCGCTGGCAGCAGCGGCAGCTCTCCTTGATCCAGCCCACGCCCACGCGCATGCCGACCATTGCGCAGCTGTGGGGGACGCCAGGGCCCACCTTAGCCACGACCCCGACCACCTCGTGACCAGGGATGAAGGGATAGCCGGAGATGTGCCACAGGTCGTCGCGCATGGAGGCGTCCGTATGGCAGAGGCCATTGTGCTGGGCAGAAGAGTCAGAGCTGTTCAGTCAAGAGCCAAAAGAGGATTGCGTCGCCGTGTCCCCGACTCGCGGAATCTGCGCTGTGCGGTGGCGCTGTTGTGCGCACCGTGACCATGATGTCCACCTCGCCGGGGGCGAGCTCGCCGAGCGTAAAGGTGTAGGGCGTGAGAGCAGCGCCCTTGGCCAACACGGCATACCCGTGCCGCTCTGCAGGCGGCACCGCAGGCTGCGCCGCAGCCTTGCGCGCGGTTGAGGTCATCGTGAGCACCGAGCTGCGGCGAGTAGGAGAAATGATGACGAGGAACTACCAACATAGGAGGGTGAGGAGGAAGCAATCCCCAAGCGAGGAAGATACCCCGAACCTCTCAGAGGGTTATTCCCCTTGCTCGTCACCGCCGGCCAGCTGCAGGCGGCCGCATGGTGCTCTGCAGAACTTGGATGAGGCGAGCACGCGCTGGTCAAAGGCTCTGGTGAGCGCCTCCTCCTGGTGCTCGCAGCCAGCCCCGAGCACAGCCGCGGCCGCCTTACAGGTCGCCCTGCGCAGCTTGCGCTCGCTGAGGAGCCCCCCCGGCGCGGCGGCCAGGACCTTGGAAGCGAGCTTCTTCCACTTGAGGCGCGATACGGCGGCTCCTGCCTCGCTCGCAGGTGGCTCCACCTGCGCCTGCTGCTCCTCCTCCTCGCCAAACGTCTTTCGCGTGCCCGTCCACTCGTCCTCCACGCCGCGCTTGCCGCGGCCCAGGCCCTTGCGGCCAGACGACTTGTTGCGCTCTGCAGCCAGCGCCATCGCCTCCTGCTCAGCCTCCGTGCCTGCAAACACTGCAGGAGGGGGGGGCGTGCGATCCTGCAGGGCACCCTCCAGCGCGCCCGCGAAGCGAAACACGGCGGACCACCAAAATGAGGACACGGCGGTGACGGCTGACCTCGAAGCCGTAGCAATAGCCTGCGGGGCAGCAGCCTCATCACGCGCTCGCTTCGCTGCGCGCTCGCGCGCGTCCGCAGCCTCAGCCTCCGCAGCTTCAGCCTGCGCGCGGCTTCGTTTTCCAGCCTTGGCCACCGACGCAGCCACGCCCGCGCTGGCGGCGTGCTGCGCCTCCGCGGCCGCGATGCGCGCCATCTTGCCGTCCCTTCCACCCCAGCGACCCCACTTGTCCTTGGCCAGCGTCCTGGCAAGCGCCAGCTCCTGTGCCGTGCCAGTGGTTGCGATCCCGTCGCGGCCTACCCGGCTGCTGCAGCCCAGGCCGGCGGTGTCGGGCTGCTCCGGCGCTGGCGCCTGGCTGTCGCTGTCGCTTTCAGAGTCGCCTTCGGAGGGCGAGTCGCTATCTCCGGGCAGGCCGGAGAGCGCCGCTGCAAAGCTGAGCTCCCACTGCTTCTCGCTCCACGGACGGCAGGTGGTCCCGCCAACCTGGGGCGCAGGAGGAGCACGCACAGCGTGAGCGCGCGCACGCAAAACAGGCGCGCGGTTCTCCAAAGGACTCACAGTCGAGGAGCTTCCGGCGGCTGTGCTGCGCTTCAACCTCTCGTGCGGGCCGCACGCACCCCAGAGTTGTCCTCCTTCTTCTTGGGCTTCAGAGCCTCAGCCATGCCGTCCTCGTTCTTGCCCAGACCTTTGCCACTGTGCCATGCGTCAGAGACTGCAACTCATCCACTCATGCCACAGCCTTCTATCCACCCCCGCGCGCGCGCACCTGGACCAGCCCAGCTTCTCCAGCATGGCGCGGCCGAAGCCCCCGAAGGAGGCTTGCGCATCTGCGGGAACGCCGTGGGAGGCTGGGAGGCGCATTGCGGCGCTTCTGCTCGCTGCTGCCGGCGGGCGAGCCAGAAGCGCTCAAGCGCACGAACGGAGCCCGGAGGCTCGCGACATGGCGCGCGGAGGCGTAGTACGACTGTCACTGTACGACACGCGATAGAACGCGCTGTGGCGCTGAGTCAGCACTCCTGCTCGCTGTCTACGACTATCGCGTGTTGCTGCAGCGTCAGTGCGTTGTTGCGAGGCCCCAGCCAGGCCCCGCCGCTCGGCGCACCCTCGGGCGCCGTTCGCTGCAATGCACTGCGCTCCCTCCCCGCTCCCCGCTCAACGCGCGCAACGCGTGGCGTCGTGCAGAGCTTCTTGCGTCGCCTCTGCAGCGGCGTTTAGAAGCTTGCGGCCCGCGCGGCGGTTGCATGCGCGGAGTCGCTCGCAGCTGCTGTGCTCCGCTTTGCCTGCGCCTGCGGTCGCCGCTGCTCCGCGGCCGTCCGCCGCCGCCGCCTCTTCGCCCGTGTCCGTGGTGCGCGTGACGAGCCCGGACGAGCGCCGGAAGATCAAAGCGTCCTGGGACAAGATCCTGCGCTGGGCGCGAGTCATCACCCAGTGCGTGCCCTCTGCGCCTCGCCGCCCGCCACACGCACACACGCTGAGCCGCTCACGCCTTGTCTGTGCGCGCGCAGGCAGCAGGCGAGCGAGGAGGACGTGCTTGCTGCCACGACGAAAGTGGCCGTACTTGGGGGCGGGTCCTTTGGAACAGCCATGGCCACGCTGCTGGCGCGCAACAAGCCCTCCTTGCAGGTGGTCCTCCTGCTGCGCGACAAGGCCACCTGCGAGGCTGTGAACAGCGTGCACGTCAACACGCGCTACTTGCCCACATTTACTCTCCCCACAAACGTGCGCGCAACCACCGACCCCCAAGACGCGCTCACCGCCTGCGACTACATCGTGCACGCGGTACCTGTGCAGCAGTCGTTTGCCTTTTTGAGCGCGCTGCGGCACTTGATTGCCCCAGGCACCCCTATCCTCTGCCTTTCGAAGGGCCTCGAAGTGGGCACATGCCGCAACATGTCGCAGATCATACACGACGCGTTGGGCCGCCCACAGCCGCTGGCGGTGCTCTCCGGTCCCACATTTGCAGTGGAGTTGATGCGGGGCCTGCCCACAGCCATCGTTGCCGCCAGCACGGACGCCAAGCTGGCTTCGCGCGTGCAGCGCCTCTTCTCATCCTCCAACCTGCGCGTCAACACCAGCAGCGACGTGATCGGCGTGGAGATTGCCGGCGCCCTAAAAAACGTCCTCGCAATCGCAGCCGGCATGGTGGAAGGCCTGGAGCTGGGCAATAACGCAATGGCTGCGCTGGTGGCGCAGGGGTGCAGCGAGATCAGGTGGCTGGCGGAGCGGATGGGGGCTGACCCGGTGACATTATCAGGTCTTTCGGGCGTGGGAGACATCATGCTCACTTGCTTTGTGCCGCTGAGCCGCAACCGCACCGTCGGCGTGCGTCTGGGCAAAGGGGAGAGCCTGGCCGCCATCCTGGCCAGCAGCACGCAGGTGGCCGAGGGCGTTGCCACCGCAGCCGCCGTGGTTGTGCTGGCCAGAAGACACCGAGTGGCACTGCCGGTGCTCACCGCGGTGGCGCGCATCCTAGACGGGGAGATGTCTCCACGAGAGGCTGTCGAGGCTGTGATGGCGCTACCGCAGCGTCCGGAAGCCTAATGCCACGCACGCCTGTGTGTCTTGTAGAGTTCTACGTTCGCTCTACGTCTGTGTTGGCGGCCTCTAGTGCGCGCCAGGCGCCGTCGGCGGCGTCGCGAAGGTGAGCAGCAAGCAGCGCCGCTTGATCTCGCTTTGAGCCGGGCCGCAGAGAGGCCGCGCCAGCAGCTGCGCGGCCCGCAAGCACCTCGGCACGCGAGGCGGCGCTGCGCAGCGCCCGCAGGTGCACGCCGATGGCTGGCGTGGCGAGAGGTGGCGCATCAGCGTCGGCAATTGGCGGTTGGTCGCTTCCGCCACAGCGCAGCGCTCTGAAAGAAGCCAGCACCTCCGCCATCGTCGCAGAAGCTGCGCTGTCCCCGCTGGACGGCGGCGTGCGGGGCGCAGCCTCCTGCGGAACGTCGTCTGCTCGCACAGCGTGCGCAGTGCGGCCAGCGCTTGCAGTGCACCCCGCCGGCTGCCCTTCTGCGCCGCGCCCAGCCGCGCCCTGGCTGCGGCGGCTTTCCTCCTCCTCCGCCGCCGCGGCGGCCACGCAGCGCGGGTGCGCGTCAGCCAACAGGCGCGCCCGCAGGGAGAGGCCGTGCGCGACGCTGGCGCCGGAGGCCGTCAGCAGCACCCACACCCTCTGCAGCGGCCGGTAGCTCTGGCTGGCGCCCGTGCGCTGGCACAGCAGCCGCAGCGCGGGCGGCGCGTCCGGGCAGCCGGGCGCCAGCTGTGCGCGCCAGCCAGAGTCGTCGCCGGCCCCGTGGGCGCTCGCCGCCGCCGCCTCCTCCTCGTCCTCCAGAGCTGTGGGCGTTGCGACGCCGTGCTCGTCCACCAGCCGCACGGTGGCCGATATGTGGTAGCGTGGCACGAACAGTCGGAGGCCGTTTGGGCGCACGCTCTCCACCACCGCCCGCTCAGCCACCGCCCCACGCTTGAACAGCAGCGTCAGGTAGTACAGCTCGCAGCAGCTCTTCTGGGCAGCCTTGGAGTTGCGGTGGCGCACGTTGAGCGAGGCGGCGAGCTCGCTCAG